>Ga0351871_1097_pt1 | contig 29638 bp, 24 predicted proteins | sample TotcelHFGM3001N8_FD_206786 | JGI IMG/M metagenome (GOLD analysis project Ga0351871, IMG submission 206786) | Enriched cells from coal bed in the Powder River Basin, Montana, United States - Total cells FGM rep2 HSBNCT.FGM.300.1.N8 ...
TGACATGCCTCCAGCTAATGGGCAGACGGTTGATCCGAATATCGTTATTCCATCTTGTCATAAAGAAATGGTGTTTCAAAGCCCCAAGGGTGCTGTTCATTCGGACGAGCCGGCATTTTGTATTGGTAAAACTGAGGAACCTCAAGCCGAGTTCATGGCTTTTTTGAGTCGCAGGGCTTTACCTTCATCGACGATCTCCTGGGCGGCATTGCGGCGGTGCTCTCAGGCGGCACGCCAAACGAATCTGGAATGCAGTCGCTCTTCTTCGGTGACGACGGCACCTTCGACGCGGACGGTTTCTACAGAAACGGCGACCTGTTCTTCCTCATGATAATGCCCGAAAAAGATTTCACCACGATGGAGGTAATAGAAAAGCCGCTTGCCGATATCAGATGGGCCATTTCCGAAACGAGGGCCGAATTTCCCGGTCTCGATGCCGGGCTCACCGGCCGGCCGGTGCTTTCCGCCGACGAGATAGCAACCTCCGATCGCGACATGACCCGTGCAACCCTTCTCGCAATAGTTCTCGTTGGTATATTCTTCATGATATTTTTCGGCAGCATAAGCCGTCCCGTGCTTGCAATGTTCTCACTCATCATGGGCATATCGTGGACGTTTGGCGTTGTGGCCCTTCTCTACGGCACGCTCAACCTTCTCTCGATAGTATTCACGCTAATACTCATCGGTGCATCGATAGAATATGCGATACACCTCGTGGCCAGATATCAGGAAGAACTCTCGCAGACCGGCGATATCGAAACGTCGATGTCGCGGGCACTTGTTACCTCCGGCCGTGCAGACCTTACAAGCGCATTCACGACTGCGGCCGCTTTCTTGACTATCATCTGGAGCGATTTCACCGCTCTCTCCGAGCTTGGCATAATAGCCGCCTCGGGCATAATTTTGTGCCTTACAGCTATGCTCGTGGTTTTGCCCGCCATGATAACACTGCGTGACAGAAAACGCGCGCCCATGGATCTCAAAAAGGTAAGGCCCTTTGCCATACCGGGTCTGGCTTTTATCTATCGCAAACCGTGGGTGCTGGCCGTAGCATCATTGGTGGTTACAGCGATATTCGTCCCGTTCATATCAAGAACGGGTTTTGACAATAATCTCTTAAATCTTCAAGCCAAGGGGCTTGAATCGGTTAAATACGAACACCTCATCATCGACAAGTCCAGCGAGACGACATGGTTTGCCCGGGCGATAGCCGATTCAATAGAAGAATCGGAGGAAAAAACGAAGCTCTTCGCAGCGCTGCCCACCGTAAGGAGGGTGGATGACATAGAAAGAATACTGCCAAAAAATCAGCAGGAGAAACAGGCGATAGTTTCCCAAATCGCACCTGCCTTTAAAAATCTTACATTTGCAGAGCCATCAGGCGAAGTAGATCGAAAAGCACTTGTTTCCGAACTTGAAAAGATAGCGGATGCGCTGGGTCGCCTTGAAAATGACGCCTTTTCTGCGGGCAGAACAGATGCCGTGAAAGAATTGGAAAAATTTGGAGCGAGAGTTCGCGAAGCCATAACCGCAATGGAAGGCGCTGCACCTGAAATGCTCTCAAGGCTCGGGGAATTTCAACGCGCTTTTTTAGAAGATTTGCAGAAAAATCTGGGGATACTTTCAACGGGCATGAATCCGGATAAAATCGTGGTGACCGACCTTCCGGAAGATTTGGTCGCAAGGTTTAAAAGCCCGAAGGGCCGCTACGCGCTTTTCATCTATCCCAAAGACAATATATGGGATCCCGATGCGCTTTCAAAATTCGTAGCGGACATTCGTAAGGTGGACGAAGAATCGCTTGGCACTCCCATAGAAGTTCATGAATCGTCAAGGCTTATGCGAGCCACGTTTGTACGTTCGGCGGTGCTGGCCTTTATCATAATCTGCCTTCTTGTGTGGATGGATTTCAGGTCTTTTAGATGCGTGCTGCTTGCCGTGGCTCCTCTTGTCGTGGGACTTTTGTGGCTCTTTGGCGCCATGGGGCTTTTTGGAATACCTTTTAATATGGCCAACTTTTTTGCTATTCCAATACTCATCGGCATAGGCGTCGATTTCGGCGTGCATCTGGTGCATAGATTAAAACGCGAACGTTCCTTGTCGGCCATGACGACATCCACAGGCAAGGGCGTAATTTTAACCGCCGTGACTAACGCCGTGGGCTTTGGAGCAATGATGATGGCTGCACATCAGGGAATTTCGAGTTTAGGCCAGATAATGGCGGTTGGCGCAGTATGCTGCCTTGCCGCAGCACTTGTGGCCTTGCCTCCGCTCGCAAAATTTTTCAACTTCGGTCGGGGGATGGACTGAAAGGCGATATGTGTAAAAAATTGACAGGAAAATTTTTTTCGTTCGATAAGAGGCTGCTTGCCAAGAACCTGTTTTTGATAATTCTTGGTTCCCTCATAACATCGGTCGGCATCAATGCCTTCCTCGTTCCGCATAAATTTTTATCCGGCGGCGTGAGCGGTCTTTCCCAGCTGATATCATACCTAACTCCGGTTTCTGTGGGCACCTACGTTCTTGTTTTCAATATACCGATATTCATCTTGGGTTGGCGATATGTGGGACGCACCTTCATCATAGGTTCGATATTCGGCACCGCTATGCTCACAGCGGGCCTTTATGCAACCGGGTGGATGGCGCATGCGGGTTGGGAACCTGAAAAGTTGCTGGCGGCAATAATCGGCGGGGCAATGTCAGGAGGTGGCACGGGAATTGTCTTTTTAGCCAACAGCTCGCATGGCGGAACAGATGTCATAGGCGCTGCGATTAGAAGGCGCTGGTCCTACAGCGTGGGCAGCATCGTGTTCGTGTTCAATCTTGCAATCCTTGTTATGCTGGCTTTTGTGTACGGTCTTCACGTAGCGCTCTATACCGTTATTGCGCAATTTTGCTCTTCTTTGGCTATGGACAAGGTGATGCTGGGATTTGATCGCAGCCGCGCCGTCTTCATAATAACCACCGAGCCTAATCGCGTGGCGGATTTAATAATAAGAAAACTAAGCCGAGGCGTGACGTTTTTAGAAGGCGAAGGGGCGTATCTTGGCACCAAGCGCAAGGTCATCTACTGCGTGGTCGGCATAAGACAGCTTGCGCGGGTGAAGTATTATGTAAAATCCGTTGATCCCAACGCCTTTCTCACTATTGCCGAGGTGAGTGAAGTTATGGGCCAAGGATTCAAATCTGTTCCAGTGTGAAAAAAGGAAATAATATGAGGGGATCTCTAAAAACCTGTTTATGACTGTCATCCCCGAATGGTGTCACCCCGGGATCCAGTTCCGGAAAGCCGCATGAGAAAAGAATATGGCTGGATTCCCGCTTTAAGCATGCGGGAATAATAAGATGACAATCGTTTGATGATGAGTTTTTAGAGGTGCCCATGAATAAAAATGATACGAACGAAAGAGCGCAAAAACTCCGCGAAAAGTTGATCGCTGATGTTTCCAAAACCGGCGGTCATCTTGCCCCCTCGCTTGGCGTCGTCGAACTCACAATGGCTCTCCATGAGGTTTTTGAAAGTCCGAAAGATTCCATTATCTGGGACGTGGGTCATCAAGCCTATGCCCACAAGATCCTTACCGGCCGCAGCGACAGGTTTCATACATTAAGGCAAAAAGGTGGAATTTCCGGGTTTCCAAAAAGAAGCGAGAGCGAGCATGATCCCTTCGGTGCAGGCCACAGTTCCACATCTATATCAGCGGCACTTGGCATCGCTGAGGCCAAAAGTCTTTCCGGCGACAGCGGCAAAACTATAGCCGTGATAGGCGATGGTTCGCTTACAGCCGGGCTTGCTTATGAGGGGCTTAACAATGCCGGCGGTTTGCAAAATAAAAATCTTATAGTCGTTTTCAACGACAACAAGATGTCGATAGACAAAAATGTGGGCGCTTTGTCGCGTTTTATCAATCGAGGTCTCACAAATCCCACGTTCAACAGAATACGCCGGGATATGAAGGTGCTTTTAAATCTCATCTCCACCAAAGACCTCAACATACTCGAGCTGACACGACGTGCGGCGCTCGTCGTGAAAGACTTCTTTCTCGCGGGAAGCCTGTTCGAGGCCTTCGGTTTTCGCTATATAGGACCTGTGGACGGACACAATCTGGAAGAACTTATCGAAACGCTCAAAAAGATTTCCCAAGAAATCGATATGAGTCCTGCCAAGTCTAATCCTATCTTGCTGCATGTGATTACGAAAAAGGGCAAGGGCTACAAACCGGCCGAAGAAGATCCCACCAAGTTTCACGGCGTGGGTCCTTTCGATATAGAAACCGGAGAACTTGTAAAGCCAGCCATCCCAAAGCCTCCATCATACACCGAGGTATTTGGTGAAACGATCTGCAAGATGATGGCGAAAGATAGCCGCATCGTTGCGATAACCGCCGCAATGCCTGATGGCACAGGACTTAATGAGGTAAAGGAGACTTATCCGGGTCGCTACTATGACGTGGGAATAGCCGAGCAACACGCGGTAACGTTTGCAGCGGGGCTTGCCACGCGCGGTTTTCGCCCTATGGTCGCAATCTATTCAAGTTTCCTGCAAAGGGCATATGATTCGATAGTGCACGATGTCTGCTTACAAAATCTTCCGGTGATATTTGCGATAGATCGCGCAGGCGTCGTCGGCGCCGACGGCCCCACCCATCACGGCGTTTTTGACATAAGTTTTCTCCGTCAGATACCAGCTATTGCGATAGCCGCCCCCAAGGACGAAGAGGAACTGCGGCAGATGCTAATTTCTGCGCCGGAGTACGGCATTCCTATTGCCATTAGATACCCGCGTGGCTGTGGTCTTGGCGTGAAGGCTGCTACCGAAACCGTTCATATACCCCTTGGAAAATCCGAGGTGGTTCGCAGTCATTCGCGGCCGATTGCGGCCATATTCGCCATAGGCAATATGACGGAGGTGGCATGCGATGCAGCGGACAGACTCGAGGGCAAAGGTATGCAAGTCGATGTCATCAATGCGCGTTTTGCAAAACCAATAGACGAAACGATGCTCAATCACTATGCGCAAAAGTGCAAAACCTTCATCACCATAGAAGACAACGTGCTCATGGGCGGATACGGTTCGGCGGTTCTGGAATTTTTAAGTGATAGAGGAATATCGGACGTGACGGTGAAACGTATCGGCTATAGAGATGAATTCATAGGACAAGGAAGCATCTCTGAAATTCATGAAATGCATGGACTCACCTCTGAAAACGTCATCAAGACGATCACCGGGGAAGACACCGAGAAACCCGTAACTCGTGACTCGTGACTCGTAAACCGTAAACCGTGAACCGTGAAATCCGTAATTCGGGATTCGGGATTCGGGATTCGGAAACCGTAAAAGCCGAAACCGCGAACGTAAACAAGAAACGCCGGGATCCCTCGCTCCTGCCAGCCACGCGAGCAAGCTCGCTTGCGATGCAGGCGGGACGCTGGGGATGACAATCATGGCGTTCACGGTTCACGGTTCACGGTTCACGGTTCACGGTTCACGGTTCACGGTTCACGGTTCACGGTTCACGGTTCACGGTTCACGGTTCACGGTTCACGGTTTACGGGTTTTTATCAGTGTCGGCAATTGCAGCTTGGGCAGCGGCAAGTCTCGCTATCGGCACGCGGTAAGGCGAGCAGCTTACATAATCAAGGCCTATCTGATGACAAAACTCGACTGATTTGGCCTCTCCTCCGTGCTCTCCGCAAATTCCAATCTCGAGATTGGGCTTCGTCTTTCGACCGAGCTCCACACCTATCCTCATGAGTTTGCCAACACCAGCCTGATCGATTGAAACGAAGGGATCTCCAATAAGAATTTTCTTGTCCACATATTCATTGATGAACTTTCCGGCATCGTCGCGCGAAAAACCAAAGGTGGTCTGGGTGAGATCGTTGGTGCCGAAGCTGAAGAAGTCGGCGATCTTGGCTATCTCGTCGGCGGTGATACACGCGCGGGGAAGTTCGATCATCGTACCGATAAGATAAGCTATTTTTTGACCGGTACGCCCTATGACCTCCTCGGCAACCTTTTCACAAACCGCTCTCATCTGGCGCAGCTCGTTTACATGACCCACAAGCGGAATTTCGATCTCGGGCTTTACTATCAAATGCTCGTCGCGAACGAGTTCGCAGGCGGCCTCCATGATAGCCTGCGTTTGCATGGCATAAACTTCGGGATAGGTGATACCAAGGCGGCAGCCCCTATGACCAAGCATCGGATTGAATTCGTGCAACTCCGAAGCTTTTTCTTTGAGCTTCACCGCCGAGACACCGGTTTTGGCGGAAAGCTCGTTCACCTCTTCGTCGGTGTGCGGCAAAAACTCGTGCAGCGGAGGATCGAGCAATCGGATGGTAACAGGATAACCGTTCATGACGCGGAATATCCCCTTGAAGTCACCCTTTTGCATGGGGAGTATCTTGGCAAGGGCCTTCTTGCGTCCATCTAGATCTCCGGCAAGTATCATCTCACGCATCGCGTCTATGCGATCGCCCTCGAAAAACATGTGTTCGGTCCTGCAAAGCCCTATGCCCTCGGCACCAAACCTGCGCGCCGTTTCAGTATCTGCTGGCGTATCCGCATTCGTCCTCACTTTTAGCTTTCTGACTTCATCGGCCCACTCCATAAATTTTCCAAACTGACCGGTCAGCTCCGGACGGGTGGTGGGCATTTCGCCCAACATCACCTCTCCTGTGGAACCGTCGAGAGTTATTGGATCGCCCTCATGTAGAATTAGGTCGCCGATTTTAGCCTGTTTTTCTTTGGCATCGACACCGAGAGAGCTGCACCCGGCCACGCAGCATTTTCCCATACCACGCGCTACAACCGCCGCATGAGAAGTCATCCCTCCCCTCGCCGTAAGAATACCCTGAGCGGCCACCATGCCTTTGATATCATCAGGAGAAGTTTCGAGACGCACGAGGATGACCTTCTCTCCGCGCTTCGCCTTTTCTTCGGCATCTTCCGCTGTAAAAACCACGCCCCCAACAGCCGCGCCCGGAGATGCGGGCAACCCCTTCGCCACGACTTCGCGTTTCACCTTCGGATCTATCATCGGATGAAGTAGCTGGTCTAGCTGTTCTGGCTGGACTCTCGCTATTGCAATCTTTTTGTCTATAAGACCTTCCGCCACCATTTCCGTAGCTATCCTTACAGCCGCCTGAGCGGTGCGTTTGCCGTTTCTCGTTTGCAACATCCAAAGTTTTCCCTGCTGTATCGTAAACTCGATATCCTGCATGTCCTTATAGTGTTTCTCTAGCCTGTGATAGATCGTCTCGAGTTCTTTGTAGAGCGAAGGCATCGCCTCTTCGAGAGATTTTTCAGAATCGTCTTTTTTGCCGGCAATGCTTATAGGTTGCGGTGTGCGAATTCCGGCCACCACGTCTTCACCTTGTGCATTTATCAGATATTCGCCGTAGAATTTATTTTCGCCGGTCGAAGGATTGCGGGTAAAGGCAACACCGGTGGCGCAGTCCTCTCCCATATTTCCAAACACCATGGCCTGAATATTCACGGCAGTACCCCAGCTAGAGGAATAGCCATGTATGCGACGATACTCGACCGCCCGCGGCGTATTCCACGATTTAAAAACGGCGCCTATGCCGCCTAGAAGCTGTTCTTTGGCATCGTCTGGAAAATCCACGCCCAGATCTTCTTTAACCTTCGCCTTGAAACGTTCGCAGAGTTCTTTCAGGTCTTCAACCGTAAGTTCGGTGTCGAGCCTAACGCCCTTTTTTTCTTTGATTTCGTCGATGATCTTTTCGAAATGTTCGGAATCCGCCCCCATGACTACATCTCCATACATCTGGATAAAGCGTCTGTAGGAATCGTAAGCAAAGCGCTCATTGCCGGTTTTTTCGATAAGCCCCGCCAGCGTCTCGTGCGTAAGACCAAGGTTAAGCACCGTATCCATCATGCCCGGCATGCTCACACGCGCGCCCGAGCGAACTGAAAGCAAAAGAGGATTTTTTCGATCTCCAAACTTCGCGCCCATCGCCTTTTCGATGTACTTAATTCCCGCATCCACCTGCGCACTCAGTTCGTCTGGATAGCTGTGATCGTTGTCGTAGTAATAGGTGCAGACCTCGGTTGTGATAGTCATACCTGCCGGAACGGGAATGCCTATTGCGCTCATCTCGGCTAGATTAGCGCCCTTTCCGCCCAGAAGATTTTTCATCTTTGAATCGCCTTCTCCCTTGCCTGCACCAAAAGTATAAACGTATTTGTTGCCCACCTGTTCCTCCTTGTTAAATAAATGACATTTTTTGTTTGCGATGATTTTAGAGGGGTTTATTTGTTATTTTTCGAATTTTTCCCTCAGATAGTCCAACACTTTGTCGATAGAAATTCTTTCCTGCTCCATCGTGTCCCTGTTTCTTACCGTCACTGCATGGTCGGTTTCGGATTCGAAATCATAGGTGACACAGTAGGGAGTTCCTATTTCATCGTGACGACGATATCTTTTGCCTATTGAGCCAGCATCGTCGTATTCGCTGTAGAAATGTTTTTTCATCTCCTTCTCAAGTTTGTCTGCCGGTTCCCGCAACTTTCCCGACAGCGGAAGCACCGCAACCTGAACAGGCGCCAATGATCGATCAAACCCCATCACAACTCGCATCTCTCCCTTCACATCTTCTTCCCGGTAGGCATCGCAGAGAACGGCCAGCGCAGTTCTGTCCACCCCAACCGAAGTTTCTATTACGCAAGGTATGAATTTCTCTTTTCTGGCGTCATCGAAATAATTCATGTCCTTGCCGGATTCGTTCATGTGCTGGGTAAGGTCATAGTTCGCCCTATTGGCGATACCTTCCATTTCAGACCAGCCAAAAGGCATTTCGTACTCGACATCGCTGCAACCCCTGGCGTAATGGGCGAGCTCATCTTGCTCATGCGGTCTAAGCCTTAAACATTCTGGCTTTATGCCAATTGACTTAAACCACTCGTATCTTTCGTTTACCCAATATTCAAACCACTTCTCGGATTCATCGGCATGACAGAAAAACTCCATCTCCATCTGTTCAAACTCACGCGAACGAAAGATGAAATTTCTGGGGGTTATTTCATTTCTGAAGGCCTTGCCGATCTGGGCGATACCGAAGGGAACTTTTTTTCTGCTCACCACCTGCACATTTTTAAACTGCGTAAATATCGACTGACAAGTTTCGGGGCGCAGATAAGCTATGGAGCCAGAATCGGCGGTCGCACCGACATGCGTCTCAAACATCAGATTAAACGAGCGGGCCTCGGTGAGTTCACCGCCACATTCGGGGCATCTGCCTTCACCATGTTTTTTGGATACAGGCATGTCATCAGCACGAAAGCGCTTTTTGCACTCCTTGCAGTCAACCATGGGATCGCTAAAGCTCGCCACATGACCAGAGGCCACCCAGGTGCGAGGATGGGCGATTATGCTCGTGTCCACGCCCACGACATCGTCGCGTTGTTGCACCATCTGACGCCACCACGAATCCTTGATTCTCCTTTTAAGCTCTACGCCGGCGGGGCCAAAATCCCAGAACCCGTTGATCCCACCGTAAATTTCGCTCGACTGAAATATGAAGCCTCGCCTTTTGCACAAAGATACCAAAGTTTCCATCTCAACCATACAAAACCTCTTTTTATTGAAGGGTTTACCAAAAGAGCGGTATGGCTAACATCAAGAGCAAAAACCGTCAAGCGGCAACTCAATAATGCCATCAACAGCCAAATTCGAAGGCTGAAGGTACGCCAAACGTTCAAAAAAAACATGACTGCCTCGCGAAATTTCATGCCAGCCGTCTCGATTGAATTTTGTGATTGAATTTTGTGTTTGCCAACTCCATCTCCTTTACTATACTCACCGCACTCATCGGAAAACACGGGGGTTTTGGTGAAAAAATCAGTATTTTCAGTTATATGCGCGGCCATTTCAATTCAAGGATGTTCGAGCGACGGACTTCTGGATAAATTTCTCAAAAGCAGCGATCCTTCAGTGCCGGTTAAGGTCGAGGAAATAGCGATTAGCGAAAGATCCTATGAGGTTCGTGTACCCGCCGTCGTGAAACCTTCCGAAATCGTGGAAATAGTCCACCCATCGGACATAAAGGTTACAAAGGTTTTTATAAACCGAGGGGATACTGTTGAAATCGGAGAAAACCTGATATCCATCGCCCCTGTGGATTCAAAATCCTCTCTGGAAAAACTGACGACAGATCTAAAAGAAGCCCGCGCAGAATTCGACAAGCAAAACTATCTTTTCGAAAACCGGGATCGGCTGCTAGACGAGGGGAGAATAGATCAGCTCCAATATGATGCACTAGATGAAGAGATAACAACCAGCGAAGAAAGGCTTGAAAAAATTCAGACCGAATTAAACCTGATCAAGGACGCCTCCACAGGCTCCACCATAAATTCGCAACTGACAGGCGTGGTATCGGATGTTTCGGCACTCGTCGGGATGGTGGTTCCAGCCGGAAAATCCATGGCATCCATAATAAAGGTCGATCCAATTTCCGTGGAATTCGATCTTGAATCCTACGAGGCGTCAACGATCGAACCGGGAATGCGAATTTCTCTCAGGCTGCCGGATCTAAGCGGTCAGAGCCTTAAAGGAACGATTTCCAAAATAGGGAAATCGCTAAACCCAGACGGCCGCACCTTCAAGGCCTGGGCCAGCGTACCCAACTCGAGCGGATATCTAAAGGTTGGAATGAATGCCGAGGTGGAATTTAAAAGCGATAAAAAACAGCGTTTTCTCATGATTCCTGTCGATGCGCTCATTCGTGAAAAAAGAAGATATTACGTTTTCACCGTCATAGGGGGAACTGCCCACAAGGTCGAGGTTGTACCCAAAGAAAAAATAGGCGATCGGATAGAAATAGCTCAGGGACTTAAAGAAACAGACCTCGTAATAACCAAAGGACACGATAAACTTCGCGAAGGTGCCGAGGTGGAAATTTGGGCAAAGTAAGAGGTAAATTTTCAGAGGTGGACAACAAAATGCGACTAAACCTAAAAAAAATCTCAGCCGCAGCGGTGGCAGCAACGATCCTATTGGCAGTTGCGGCACACTCAACGCCCAAAGCCGCTTACATTTGGAGACAGCTCGAAGACGGTCTGCTCTACACGTCATATTCTTTTTCCATTTCGGAAAAGGACACCATAAAAATAAACGCCTTCATGATAGACCCTGTAAAATTCAAGCTGGACGTAGCTACCGCAAAGGACGAAGTGGATGGTGCAACAGCCTATGAGTTGGCCCAAAAAAGCGGCGCCCTGCTGATGGTAAACGGCGGTTTCTTCACGCCCGAACACAAAACCATAGGCCTTGTGATCAGAGACGGAAAACAATTATCTCCCCTTCACAACACCAGCTGGTGGAGCGTATTCACAATAAAAAACGGCATCCCTTCGATACTAAAACCAAGCCAGTTCAAATCATCAGACGCGGTTGATTTGGCACTGCAGGCAGGTCCTAGGCTTGTGGTGGATGGAAATATTCAAAAGTTAAAAGAGGGCATCGCAATACGCTCGGCAATAGGTATAACGAAAGACAAGAAGGTCGTTATTGCCATAACCTCCGGCCAAGGCATCTCCATGAGTGAACTTGCGCGGAGAATGAAAGGCAACCTCTGGCAGGGCGGGCTTGACTGCCCCGATGCTATGGCGCTAGACGGCGGAAGTTCCTCCCAGCTTTATGCCAAAATCGGAGATTTCAAATATTCTCAACCGGGCCTTGCCCGGATAACCAACGGACTTGGAATTTTCAGAAAATCAAATAAAAAAACCCGTGACTCGTAACTCGGGATTCGGGACTCGGGATTCGGAAACCCGTAACTCGTGACCCGTAAACCGTAAAATCTGTGACTCGTGAATCGGTTTACGGTTTACGAGTCACGGGTTTTACGGGTTACGGATTTTTCCATCTGGCGCCACGGCCACGGCCGATGCGTTTTATACCCTTAATCGATCTTACATCCAAAAGCGCCTGCTGACGGGATATTTTATTTTCAAGGGCCTCAAGATAATCTGAAATACCGATGGAATCGTTTTGAGCAAGCAATCTTATCAGAATGTTTTTGCGGGAATGTGCATCCCTGGTTCCGGCCGTTCGTCTTGTCGCCTCATCTAAAATAGGACTTTCGCAAGCGAGAAAACCCCATTTTTTGTATTCGCGAAGCGGGGCCTCTACGGCACGCTCGCCCATGCTGCCTCCCGGGCTGTAGAGATGCTGATAAAAAAACTGCTGGGCAACAGGCTTCAAGCCGCGCTGCAGATATTCCAAAAAATAATATTCTTCTCTGGAAATTTCCGGTAGTGCGATCAAAAATTCTGCGATCACCGCTATCGCTTCGGGGGTACGCATCGATGCGTACTTCATCCTCAATACCAGCGGGTCGATTTTTTTCCAGTTTGCATGAATAAAAGAAACGAGGAGACAAAAAAGACGAGGATCGTATCTGGACATATCCGCCGCAAGCGCCATAAAGTCTTCCATGCCGTTTGGGGTGTAGGGCCATCTTTTTTTTGCACCGACAGCCGAGGCACCAAGCAGCGAAAGCTCGTAGTACATACGGGCCAGATGATCTTCTGTGGGAACGGTTTTAAGCATCCTCGATCTCCATCATCAGGTCTTCTAAAAAAAGCACCGCATCCTTTGCCCTGACAATGCCCTTCCTGGCGAGTTCTTCAAGATGTCGCTCGACCATCTGCAAATTTGCACCTCTACGAATGAGCGCTCGGGCGTGACCGATATCTTTTTCACGGCCGGCCATACATTTCATGATGAGCAGATCCTCCGCGCCCAGCACCTTCACGACGAGTTTTTTCCCCCGATAGACCTCTTTTAGGCGATCGCGAAAATCGGCCGGAAGCGTATAGGTGAAAGAATTGAAATAGTCGTTATACCACTGCGCGCTTATGCCGAGATCCTTCGCAACTTCTTTTGCGATGACATCGAATTTAGCCGCGGAGATTTTTGAATCGAGAGGAAGGCCGTCCACGTCGTGCGTGGAAAGAGGAATGCCGTGACCGAGGAGCATGGCAGCCCCACCCCCTACAAGAAGATTAAGTGCAGCGTCTAATTTAGCATCCACGGCCTCGAAGGCTTTTTTTATGGTCTTTTTGTCCATACGGAAATTATAGACTATTAATTGACTGTTAGTCAATTAATTAGTCAATTATTTTTGACAACAAAAAAACCGGTCCCGGACGTAGAAACCGGAGATCGGCTAATCCGTAAAAAATTACCTTGCGGAAATGCGATTATTTAGAGCGAACCCTTTTGCAGCGACTGGCCGGGAATCCGCGGGGCACCCTTCGCTAGCCGACAGATGTCGGCTTCGTCTAAAAAAAAATGACTGCTTCGTGACGCAGCATGGCGATCATCTGCGTAGAGCTATGATCGTGGCACTGGCCGATAGGCCAAAGCTCGCGATGCTAAGCGCAAAGCCCATCCACGCGGCGGGGCTCATCCAACCCTGATTTACGTGAACCGAATCTCCCGGATTCACTCTTGCATCCGGGCCCACCCTTTTACTCTTTCCTCCGATCGGGGTTATCCTGTATTTCTCCCTACCGCGGTCGTTTAAGCCGCCGGCTAGCGTTACGTACTGGCTGACCGTGTAGTAGGGGCTGAACGGGTACGCGCCCGGGAAGGCCACGCCGCCTAAAACGAATACCCTGTCCTCGTAGGACGGGTAGAAGACCTGATCGCCGGGGATCGTTTCGAGGTTATAGTCGAATTCAACGCCCTTTGTGATGACGCTTGGCACCACCACGACATCGCCGCTTAAAAGTAGATAACCCGACATGGCCGAGGCCGCATTTATTATTTCATCCACCTGTTTTTCGCCGTCCACAAATCTAACGACCCTTATCGGTTCACTTTTTGCGACGGCATTGCTGAAACCGCCGGCGAGGGAAATCACCGCGGCAAGGGTGTCTTCGTTTTTGAGCTCGTAGAGTTCGGGGCGCTTGACAGAACCCACCACGCGCACGACTTTTTCGCGAAGGGGGACAAACACGACATCGTTATCGGTGAGATAGGGGTTGTTGGAAAGATTTCCGTCCTGACGAAATTTCAAAAGATCGACGCGGGTGGTTTTACCTCTGCCACGACGAAGCTCTATGTTTCTCTCAGATGCATTTTCCGCAAGCCCCCCGGCCATCTGTACGGCCTGAGCGACCCTAGCCGAAGCCGGCAGCATATACGTGCCCGGGTTATTCACCTCACCTAATACGTGGACTGCATAGGCGGCACCCATCATCGCGGCCTCGCCCATCCGGGAGCCCATTTCAGACATGGAGCTACTGCCGCCCGGCATTGTGGGCATCTGCCCTTGCCCCATCATATCCTGCTGGGAACCCGTGCGAAAACTGGGCGATGGCAGCCTCTCTTGACCACTAACGCTGGTTTGCAAGCGATAACGGCCCGCCTGAGCGAGCGCATCGAGAGGAACCAGAAAAATCATGATCATAACCATCAGCGTTGCAAGTATTCTGTACATGTTAGATACCTTTCGTTTAGTAAAGCCGGGATTCGGGACTCGGGATTCGGAAACCGTAAAATCCGTAACTCGTAACTCGTAATCCGTGACTCGTGAACCGTAAAATCCGTAACTCGTGACTCGTAACTCGTAACTCGAAAACCCGTAACTCGAAAACCCGTAACTCGTGACTCGTAACCCAAAACTCGTAACTCGTAACTCGAAAACCCGTAACCCAAAACTCGTAACCCGTGAACCGTAAACGCCATGATTGTCATCCCGAGCGCATGCGAGGGATCCCGGCGTTTCTTGTTTACGTTAAAACCGGGATTCCTCGGCTTCGCCTCGGAATGACAATCGCGGTTTCCCCGGTCATAGGTTCCATGTTCCCGGTTCCTAGTCCCGGATCATATTCCGGAACCATACGGACCAGCGCCGATTTGACGGCGTGGATATCGTCTTTTCCGGAAATATCAAGTAATAAATCCAGCTCCCGGCAAAACGCTTTGGGATCTACATTTCCCACCTTCCCGATATTGATGTCCGCAAAACGCGTCTGGCTCTCTAGGTCACCCAAAAAAAGTTCCTCATGAAGCTTTTCCCCCGGACGAAGCCCTGTATAGACGATCGGGATGCCGGTATGTGGGACATACCCCATGAGGGATATCAAATCCTCGGCCATCTCCGTTATGCGCACAGGATTTCCCATATCCAAAACAAAGATCTCTCCGCCCTTCCCTAGGCTCGCCGCCTGCAACACGAGCTCGACCGCCTCGGGGATCAGCATGAAATATCGCGTGACCTCGGGATGGGTGACGGTGATCGGCCCGCCGGCCTTTATCTGCGAGATGAATTTCGGCACGACGCTGCCGGAGCTTGCCAGCACATTGCCGAAACGAACGCCCAAGCATTTCATCCGACCACGGCCGTTTGCGGCCTGAATAATGAGCTCCCCGATGCGCTTCGTGGCGCCCATCACGTTTGTGGGCCTCACCGCTTTGTCCGTCGAGATGAACACAAACTTTCCTACGCCGTGTTTTTCGGCGGCTTCTACGACATTTTTAAGACCCGCCACGTTGTTTCTAACCGCCTGTTTGACGTCCTGCTCTAAAATCGGCACGTGTTTGTAGGCCGCCGCGTGAAAGATGACATCGGGCCTTAGCTTCGAGATGGCGTCGTCCACGAGATCGCGGCATTTGATATCGACGAGCGTAAAATGGCAGCGCCCTTTGAGCGGGTGTTTTATGAATTCTTCGTCTAGCTGATAGAGGCCGAATTCGGAATGATCGAGCGCGACGAGTCTCTCCGGCTCAAATGATAGCACCTGTCTAAAAATCTCCGAACCTATGGAACCGGCCGCACCCGTTATGAGGACGCGCTTTCCGCGAAGGCTCTCCACGACCATCTCCCGGTCGAGGCTTCGCTGCGGGCGGCGCATGAGATCTGAGATGTCTATGTTTCTCACCGTCTCGTTGCCGGCTATCACATCGTTCATGCCCGGCACTATGCGGCAGCGCACGCCACTTTCCCTGCAGACGCGAAATACGCGCCTCGTAAGTTCGCCATCGGGATTGGAAAAGGAGATGACGACTTCATCGATGGCGTTTTCCTTTATGGCCGTGGAAAGTTTATCCAGACTACCAAGGACGGGAATGCCGTGGATTTTTTTGCCGGCCTTGGTCTTGTCGTCATCTAGATAACCCACCACCCGATAGCCTAGATCATTTGTAATGAGGTGGCGGGCCACCGCGGCGCCGTGTTCGCCGGCACCGTAGAGCAACGTATTTTTCCCAACCAAACGCGAGAGGCGGCCTTCTTTTACGTATCTCCATCCAAATCTCGAAAGGCCTATGAGTATGCAGGAGGTCATCCAATCGACCATGAGGACGGGCATTTGTATCTCGCGGCGCACGACATGAATGATGCTAATGGAAATTAGAGAGCCGAAGATCGTGAGCTTTACGAGCTTTACGGCAAAGTTCATGCTCACATAGCGAACGAGCTCTTTATAAAACCCGCTCTTTATGAAGATGAACATCTTCACCGAAAGAAGCACCGAAAGCATCCAGAGGTACTCATACCAGTGGTATTTTATATCGGCGATGTCTTTTGAAGAAAGCCCGAGGGCTACGATGAATGAAAAGACGATGATGAGAGAATCCATCGACATGAGAGTTGCATGCCGAATCTGTTCGCGTGATATTTTCATATGGGCACCTTTAAAAATTCCAAGTTTTTCATTTCACGGGATTGCCGCGTCGCCTGTCGGTTCACGGGTTACGGTTCGTCTCGAATGGTTCCAACGGCGAACAGCACCTTGAAATTACGGTTGGCTTCGTCGCATGATATTGGCAAAGGCCTGACGTACGAACCATGCGCATCCGTCAGCTCGCTTGGCATCGGCATGAGCTTGCCGAAAAAAATTCGTTTCAATTTCTCCCGAGCCTTGAGGGTGTTTGGCATAAGACCCAAGCGAACTACTACGCTCCTGATGGCTGATATCGCCTTGCCACTGAGAGATTCCGCTTCCACCGGACAGTCGCCGAAAAGCTCTGGCTCAAAACCGCATTCCTTGAGCAGACTGAATAACTCAGGCGCACCAAAATATTCATAACTGCTTGGGGAGCGCGCAAAACCGGTTCGGTAAGATGTGAGTAATCGGTCAGCATTCAAACCTCTTTGCACGCAATGCGCGAACTAACAGGTTGTTGAAAAACTAGCTTTTCTGCGTCCCATCCTTCGACAAGCTCAGGATGAGCGGGGATCCGCTCATGGTGAGCCTGTCGAACCATGACCATCCTTCGACAGGCTCAGGATGAGCGTTACAAACTCGGGATGAGCGACTTCGACAAGCTGCTAAAGTTTCAAAAGACGATTACACGCTTCATTCAACTCATCATCATGCTTTGCAAAGCAGAAGCGAACGAACTGGCGATCGCCGGGTTCATGGAAGAAGGCCTCGTCCGGAACGGAGGCTACGCCTGTTTTCTTGAGGATATTCATAGCCTTATCTTTACTCGTATTACCAGAGAGATGAGTGACATCGGCCAGCACATAATATGCACCCTGTGGAACACACGGCTTGAGGCCTACCTTGTCAAGCGTAGAACATATAAGCTCGCGCTTGGCTGCATATTCCTTTCTGGCATTCTCATAGTAATCGGCTCCAAGCTGATCCAAACCTTTCGCAACACCCATCTGCAGGGGCGCCGGTGCGCATACATAAATCAGGTCATTGACATAACCTATCATCTTCGCCCATTTTTCATGACACACCGAATATCCTATCCGCCAACCCGTTATGCTGAAGGTTTTGGAAAGTCCGGAAATAGTTATGGTCCTTTCGTACATTCCATCGATAGTCGCAGGGCTGATATGTTCGCGGCCATCATACAAAAAATACTCGTAGATTTCATCGGTGAAAACGAAGAGGTCGTGCTTCTTCGCAAAGGCTGCAATCATCTGGAGTTCCCTCTTCGTAAAGACCTTTCCTGAGGGATTGCCCGGAGTATTGACCATGATTCCGCGAGTCCGGGGCGTCACCGCATTTTCAAGATCCTCCGCCATGAATGTCCAGTCCGGCGCGTACATACGCACATATGTCGGGACCGCATCCACTGCGAGGAGCGTATTAACATGGTAGCCATAGTAGGGTTCGAAGAGAATGACTTCGTCACCCGGATTGAGCAGCGACACACACGCGGCATAAAACGAGCCGGTCGAACCCGAGCTTACGACTATATCGGTGTCAGGATTTGCATCGATACCGTTGTAAGATTTCATCTTGCGGGCAATTGCCTGTCTAAGTTCGCCTATCCCGTCGTAGCGCGTGTAACTGTTCACCCCCTCATCTATTGCCATCTGCGCGCCGCGCCTTACGGGAAACGGAACCTCCGTGTCGCACACGCCTTGAGCGAGGTTTACCCCGTTGTGCAGCTCGCACTCGATGGACATCGAGCGGATCTCGGCCTGAACGATTCGCGAGGCTTTTTTGCTGATTTCAAGTGTCATTAATTTCCCCTATCCGCAAGCAAGACGGGCCAAGTTATTTGAAGAATTTCCTGATAACATCGCAGGTGATACTGACTTCATCCTCCGTGGTCTCGGCGCTCATAGGTAGTGAAATAACCTCTTTGCAGATGTTAACAGTCTCCGGCAGATTCCAGGAACCGAGATTTAGGGCCTTGTGTTCCCACACCGGCTTGAACCAGTGGACGAGCGTCTCCACGCCGTTATCCGCCAAGTGCTGCCTGAGCTCATCGCGCTTCTTTGTGCGAATAACATAGTTCTGGTAGCCGTCATTGAATCGCTTGTCTCTATAATGCGGAAGCTCCAGATCTCCTATGCCGGTCAAACCCTCTCTGAACAGATCTGCTATCTTGCGCCTGTGTTCAGTCCATGAAGGAAAATGCTTAAGCTTCACATCAAGGATTGCCGCCTGAACATTATCCAGAAGGGTGGTATAGCCGTGATAGTGATATTCGCCCGTCTCACGGTCCTCGCCGTTGAAGCGCATCAGCGTTACAGCGCGCGCTATTTCAGGATCGTTGGTGGTAATCGCACCCCCGTCGCCGTAACCGCCCAGCGCCTTGAACGGATAGAAGCTGAAACATCCTGTAGTCCCTATGGAGCCAGCCCTTTTTCCATTAATGGTTCCGCCAAGAGATTGACACGCATCTTCTATAACTTTGAGGCGATGTTTATCGGCGACCTCCATCACCTTATCCATATCAGCAAGCCTGCCGTTTAAGTGAACGGGGATGATAGCCCTTGTCTTCGGCGTCACGGCAGCCTCGAGCTTTGCGACATCCATATTGTAGTCTTTTCCCACATCGAGCAGGACTGGCGTCGCGCCGCAGTGGACGATCGCAGAAATCGTGGCCACGAATGTATGCGCGACTGTAATTACCTCGTCTCCGGGCCCTATTCCAGCTGCTAGAAGCGAGAGGTGGAGCGCGTGATAGCCGCTGTTGAGACCGACAGCATATTTGACGCCGACCAACTCAGCCAGCCGCTTCTCGAAATCCTTGAGATGATGCCGCAGGATGTAGTCACCGTTGGTGAGGCAATCGCCGATGGCAGTGTCGATCTCAGGCCTGATCCTCTGATACGCCACGTCCGGTTTCACGAACCGCACTTTGTAAATCATCTTCATTCCTCCTTGTCTTTCCGTTTTCGAGTAGATGCTCGACCGCATGAGCGATGTTTTTCCACGTGGGGTAGTAGGCCTTCTCCAGCGGCCCGCTCGCCGGGGCGGGACAGTCCGGAAGGGCCAAACGCACTATCGGCGACTTAAGACAATCGAATGCCTTCTCGCAAATCATTGCCGAGATTTCGGCAGAAGCCCCGAAAGATTTCCACCCGCCGTCCGCGATCACAAGTCTCCCAGTCTTTCGCACAGAGGCGATGATGAGGTCAGCATCGAGCGGTTTCACCGTTCTAAGGTCGATGTTCTCGACGTCGATGCCCGATGCAACAAGCTTTTCCGTCGCCTTCACTGCCTCGCAAGCCATGTAAGAGACCGACACAAGGGTCACATCCTTTCCCTGCCGCCTGACTATTCCTTTGCCGATCGGCACATCGTACACCTCTTCGGGGACATGATCCTCTACCCCATAGAGCCAGCGATCGTCGATGAATACGATCGGATTGTCATCCCTTATGGCTGCGATCATGAGACCTTTGGCATCGTATGGAGTCGATGGCATAACCACCTTGAGGCCCGGAATATGTGCAAAAATGGCATGAAGCGCCTGAGAATGCTGAGCCCCCTGCTCGCCGCCGCGGTTGATTATACCCCATATTACAGCCGGCACAGATGACTTGCCACCAGACATATAGTGCCAGTTTGCCGCCTCGTTGATTATCGGGTCATACCCGTAGAGCATAAAGTCCATGCGCGGATGCACTACAACAGGCCGCATGCCGGAGATGGCAGCGCCGATGGCTGCGCCCGTAATTGCGTTCTCAGAAACAGGCGTGTCGATCACGCGTTGCTCGCCGAAGCGATTGAGGAGCCCTTGAGCCGTGTTTCCGACGTACCAAGGGCTCTTCACTCCCTGCCCTATGAGAAAAACGGAGGCATCAGACTCCATCATCTGATGAAGAGCCTCGTTGATGGCTAGGCTATACTGAAGCATCCGCTTATTTGAAGACATAATGGAGAAGCTCCCCAGCCGCAGGCTTTGCGGCTGCTCTAGCGGCGGCATGTGCAACTTCAACCGCCGATTTTGCCTGTTCCTCTGCTTCCCGTATCCGTTCCGAATGTACACCTGACTTCAGTATCGTCTGCTTCATATGGACAATAGGATCTTTGAGTTTCCATCGTTCGATCTCATCCTGCGGCCGTATGTCGGTGTGTGTTCCCTGGACGTTGTCGTCGGGGCCCACATGGCCGCGCAAGCGGTAGGTTAGGTACTCGAGAAACGCCGGGCCTTCCCCACGTCTGCACCGAGCGATCGCGCGCCTAGCAGACTCGCGGACCTTGAGAAGGTCGTTCCCGTCGACACGCTCACTTACGATACCGAACGGCTTCGCGATATCTGCGATCTCCTCGTCCGGCCGGCACTCACGAACCGACATGTGCGTCGAGTAGAAATTGTTCTCACAGACAAAGACGATCGGCAGTTTCTTCAGTGCCGCGAAATTCAGGGATTCGTAGAGCACGCCTTCGCCCGTGGAGCCATCACCGAAAAAACTGACGGCCACCTGATTCCCGCCCCGAATCGAACACGCGAGAGCTGCACCGAGTGCCAACGAAATCGTACCGGCGACGATCGGCGCCGCACCCATCATGCCATGCTCTAGCGAAATGAGGTGCATGGATCCTCCACGACCACCCGCACAGCCGCTCGAGGCCCCGTAGATCTCCGCAAACATCGCCTCCAAGTCGCCGCCCATCGCAAGATAATGCCCGTGTGAACGATGATTACCGAAGACGAAGTCCTTGCATGTGAGATTTGCACAGACGCCGACCGCAACGGCCTCTTGTCCTGAGTAAAGATGGCAAGGGCACTTCACCGTACAATCCACTACCGGACCAACGATTTCCTCCTCGGCATGACGGATGACGAGCATCATCTGATACAATCGCAAAAGATCGTTCTGTTCACTTGGCATGAGGCACCTGATTTTTTATCTTGTGGATATATTCTGCGAAGATGACAACTACCATCGACAACAATAATGCCACAACAAAAGCCTGAACAACCATCGCAGCTCTGTGCGGATAGCAACGCCGAGTTGGAACACGCGCCGGATCGACAACCTGAAACGCCAGATCATTCTTCGCTTCCTCAATCTTCGCCATCTCGTACTGCTGGGCTAACAAAGCACCGGTTTGCCCGAGGAGGTTGTTGTGCAACGTCAGATACCGCACATAGACCTGTGGTGACAAACGCTTGTGCAATACAGCGCTGCGAAGCTTCCTGTCGACCTCATTCGTTTTTGCATTCATGTCGTTAAGTTGCGACTGAACGCCATCGCCTTGCAAAACCTTCTCAAGTTCAGTCATTTCAAAATCAAGCATCGAAGGCGCTTCGTGCCCGTCCTCGCGGAGAAAACCAGTACTCGCATCCAAATCCGCCACCTTCCCTGTTTCATAATAATCGTTAAGCTCGCGCCATGAAGCAAAGTATTCTTTCTTATTCTTTTTTATCTGCTCTTCTATAAACACCCTGTTCCTCTTGGCAACCGTAAGAGAGTTGTCATCAATTATCTTCCGGAGTTTTTCGATGTATGCGTTGACAACGTGTGCCGCCAGTTGGGGGTCATCCATGATGGCCGACACCGTAATGGTTTCCAATTTGCGATCATCAAAAAGTTTGACAACACCCTTCAGGTTCCTTACTGCCTTTTCCATCACGATCCAACTTTGGTCTCCATTCGCGGCAGCGCCTCCCGACACCTCGCCCTTATTAAGAATCTCGATCAAGTTCAGACGAGTCACAACCTGCTCTGCCAAGGTGTCGGAATTGAGAAGCACCATAAATTGCGTCAACGATGAAGAGCCGCTGGAGCTGAACCCTACCAACCCTGCTATACCACCGAACTTATCCATTATCGCGGGCATCCTAGGTCCTCCGGCTCTGATCGGCATAATTACGGCCTTTGCTTGATACTGTTTGGTGACCATAAGGCTGTACACCACGGCGGCGCATGTAACGACTGCAACGAAAAGAACGATTGCGCGCTTCCGTTTTAGAATGATCCTCCAGTAATCCATCAATCCGACAGATTGGTCGCTACCAATTAATCCCGGTGTCATATTCTTCTCCTTTTTAGGTGACCAGAAAGTATTGAATTAGAAAAGCTGGCACTCAATGCCCTCGCACAAAATGTGACCTATAGTGATATGATTTTCTTGTATGCGTGGAATATCATCCGATGGAACCTTGATCAGAAGATCACAGTATGGCAGCATCGCCTTTCCTCCTCTTCCCGTGAGACCAAACGTCACCATACCGATCTCTTTCGCTTTGGCCAGTGCTTTCAGAACGTTTATCGAGTTTCCCGACGCCGAGATACCCATCAAGATGTCCCCCCGGCACCCGAGCGACTCGGTCGCTCGACTGAACACTTCATCGTATGAGTAATCGTTAGCTACCGCAGTCAAAAACGAGCTATTGGTATGCAGAGCAACAGCGGGCAACGGTTTCCGGTCGCGATAGAATTTTCCAGCAAGCTCCGCCGCAAGGTGTTGGGCATCGGCAGCACTCCCCCCGTTGCCGCAGAAATACATCCGGTGATGTTCCCTGAAGCAGCGCACCGACTCATCAATCATTCGACTTAGAGTCTGCAGCAGGTCTCCGCACTGCAGAAGATCCATCTTGATGTCCGCCGACTCCTTCAGCCTCTTCCTGATCAGATCAAGCATCGCCCCCCCCGTCGGAATTCAAAATATACTCGACAGCTTCCGAGATGTTCTTCACTCGCAGGGTAGAGTTGCTTCCTGCGTTGTACTCCGCCTCGATCAAGATCGAGGCACAACCAGCAGCCCTTGCCGCCTGCATATCTTTCTCCGTATCGCCGACGACAAACGATTGCTTCAGGTCGATATGCCAGCGATTCGCCGCATCAAGAATCATGCCCGGCTTCGGTTTTCTGCAAGCGCACGCGTGATGGTCATCGTGAAGACAGCAATATATCGCATCGACAGGGAGCTCTTTCGAAAGATGCCCGTGGATTTCATCGAGTTTCTCCTGCCGCAATAACCCACGGGAAACTTCCGGCTGGTTCGTAATTACGATGATAAGAAATTGAGTTTCCTTCAGCCGCCGCATACACTCTCTGACATCCGGAACGATCATGTACTCACGCAGCGATCGGGGCGACGTGACTTTTCCGTCCCGAATGACCACCGCATTGATGACCCCATCCCTGTCGAAGAATACGGCCCGGCGCTTCGTTATTTCCCTCGCAGTTGCTGTGGTCATGGGGACACCTGCATTTCCCGATGCCTGCATGCATATTCGTCCAGAAGGCACATGTCCTCCTCGTCTAGATTCCAGCCAAGAGCACGGACGTTTACGTCGACCTGCTCAGCGAGCTTATGCCCCACGATCACCGCCGTCACAAATGATTTCTGCAAAACATACCGAATAGCCACCTGCACGCTGTTTTTTCCATATCGGCAACCGATGTCTTTCAGCAACTCCGCGGCTTCGACGCCCCGCGTAAAATTCATCCCTTTGAACATCTCGCTCGATCCGCGCGTATCGCCGGCGATGAATCCGGGTGTTCCAACATTGAACTTCGCCGAGAGGAGGCCTCGCACAATCGTTCCATAAGCAATGACACCCATATTATATGATTCCCGGCAGGAGATCATATCGGCTTCGTTCTGACGCTGCAGAAGGCTGTACAGGCACTGAAGCGACTCGATGCGCTGATGCGCCTGCGCCTCATGGATGAGGGCAAGCGGAAAGTTCGAGCAGCTGATGTGCCGAATTTTTCCCGCTTGCTGGCAGCGTTTAAGCGCCTCGATCGTATCGCCGATCGGCGTTTTGCCATCGTGCCAATGGATCTGATAGATGGGAACGCAGTCAATTTCAAGCCTTTTCAGGCTTCCCTCAAGTGATGAGACCGCACGCGCCGGACTGCAATCGCGGAACGTCTCGCCCGATTCGTTCCAAGCGACGCCGAACTTTGTCGCGATGGCAACGTCCTTCCTTCTAGCACCCAAGGCCTTCGCAAGGACGCGCTCCGAATGGCCAAACCCGTACGCGTCAGCCGTATCGAAGAGCGTGACCCCGTGGTCAAGCGCGCGTCGAATAGCACTGACGGACTCATCGTCGTCCACCGGCCCATAGCCGTGGCCCCCGATCGCCCAGCAGCCAAAGCCAAGTTTTGAAACCGTCAGGTCGGTTGATCCAAGTTTTTCGTATTCCATCGCGAATGTCCACCCAGGAGAAGCAGCGCTGTCTGAAAGAGAATCATCGCATCCACAAGCAGCGTGCGCTCTCTCACATACTTGAGGCGAAGCCGGTTTTTTTCCGGCTCGATCTCAGTCCTGTACTTCTCATCCACGTTGTGGTTCCCCAAGACAAGATCCATATCGAGATACCTGAGCGATGCGTAATCCGTCAGCCCCGGGCGAACGCTCAGGATCGCCTTCTCTTCAGCAGTGTACAGATTTGTATACATTTCGACTTGAGGCCGCGGCCCGACGACACTCATATCCCCCGCGAGGATATTGAAGAGCTGTGGCAATTCGTCGATCTTGCCCTTGCGAAGAGCGCGGCCAAGCCTTGTCAACCTTGCATCGTTAAGCGCCGTCGAGGGCCCGCCCTTTCCCTCCGCACCATCCACCATCGTTCTGAACTTGAAGATCCTGAATGTCCTTCCGTAGCGACCGGCGCGGATCCCGCGATAAAAGACGGGGCCCTTCGAATCAATCTTAATGAGAATCGCCACAGCAATCATCACAGGAAAAGCGAGAAGAAGCCCCGACAGCGACACGCAGACATCCAGAACGCGCTTCACCGAAAGTCCCACGAGATTAAACACTGCGCCACAACGCTTCACATCAACCTCCCTGAGTCACGCTCTGCATCTCATGCAGATATTTTTCAGCCAATATTCTGACATCGAGATACCGGCGAGCGTGATCAACACCTCTTTGGCCAATCATCGCGCGTTCATCAGCGGTCATTCTGGCAAGGACGCGGATAGCATCAGCCATGGCAACGGCATCCTCGGGAGGAATGGCGATGCCAGCCTCGGCATCCCTCACCATATTATTGCGTGTTTCAACAGCGCAGATGATCGGCTTTCCGGACATCATATAGTCGCACAACTTGTTCGGACTGATTCCGTAACGGATGACATCCATCCTCTTCAAATGAAAGACAAGCGCAGAAGCCTCACTCATGCATGAAGCCACCGCAGACCGTGGCACGGGCCCACGAAATTCGAGGTTTCGAAGATCCAATGACTTCGCGTATTCTATGAGAGCGGGCTTCTCAGAACCGTCCCCTACCAGAACAAATCTAACGTGAGACACTTCTTCGTCTTGCAATATCTTCGCGGCATTCAGAATCGTGTCAATGCCCTGATACCTGGAGTGCCCTCCAAGATACATGACAAGAAATGCATCGTCTGCCGCCCGACTGCATCTAGCGGGAACAGTGTATTGAGTGATATCCACACCATTGGGAATCCACACGATCTTCGAACCGGAAATGCCTTTCCCCTCTATGTACTCGTGCGCACCCGGCATCACCGTTGAGATCAGCATTGCCCTGCGATAGAGAAAAGATTCCAACCGAAAAAGGAGCCCAGTTATAAGACCCCTACCCGAGAGCATTCCATGATCGATGAACGTTTGAGGCCAGAGGTCACGAACCTCAAACGCGAAAGCACATCGCTTCACGACAGACAAGATGTATGCCGCAAGAACAGCAGGCAGATGGGGACACGTTCCGACGATCACGTCAGGTTTTTCTCTTGCCGCCAACCCTGCGAAAATCGACATGAAAAAATAGCTCACCATATTCAAAGCGCGGAGGAGCATCCCCGCACCATGTGGAGTGGTCCTGATCCATACGAACCTGACACCACCGATGTCTTCCCTTCTCCATAGACGCATAAAGCCTAGGCGGATTTCTTTCCTTTTATAATAACTGAAACTCGATGAAAACATCGATACTCGGCACCTGCGTTCTGCAAGCGCCTTTGCCATGTAGTAAGCCCCGGTCATCGGCTGATCCGGCGTCGAGGCGTAATGATTGAGTATCCAGATATTCATCCTCATCCTTGTCTAGATCGGGTTAGAGAATTCGAAAACGGCCTGCCAGGCCATCCAACGAAATCCGGGTATTGAGGTCAGCACGTTATCAACATGCTCGGCCACAGCCAACACCGGAGAGAAAAGGGCCGTCTTACGAAAAGGCACCGCGAATATCGTCGCCATGTGAAAGCAGCGAATACTCACGTCCTGAAAATACTTTTTCCCCATCATGATCTCACGGCGACCCAGAATGTGATCCGCTTCCCATCTCGTCCGCAGATTCGGGGTCATCCGCCGGTAGAGCTGAATGACGGGATTGTGACGGATAGCCTCGACGCACAGGAACTTTCCGCCGGGTCGGAGCAAACGCGCAGCCTCGCGATAGGCCGAGTCGAGATCCATGTGATGCAGGGCGCCTCCCTCGCAGACCACGTCGAAACTCCCATCCGGCAAACCCGTCTTCTCGCAGTCGAGCACCATATACTGTATTTTTTTTGTATGCGGATCATGCACGCTTCGTTCAATAGCCTGCTGAATTGTAACGGGGGCGATGTCCGCAGCAACACACGTTCGCGCATGCTCTGATATCTTCAGGGCATAGCCTCCGTTGCCACAGGCCATCTCGAAGACGTCTTTACCATCACAGTTTCTGGAAATCCAGTCATTGACATATTCCGTCGTCCGCCGGACAACGGAGTAATACTTCATGTTTGCACAATGCTTCTTCAAGGCCTCCTCGTCATCTGGGTCGATCTGACGACGTTTGTCAGCCCATTCAATCTCAGCAAGCTTTCTCTGTTCCATGAAGGTCCTCCGCGATGACGCATTCCCTGTAGATCTCTTCCATATGCGCCATTTCCGTTTGATAATTGCACTTCTCAATAATCCGCTTCCGCGCCAAGCCACCCATGATCCTCCGCGTCTCCCCCTCTTTGAGAAGCATAACAATTCTATCTGCCAGAATCCGGGGAGATCGCACGGGGATCACATAACCGTTCCTGCCATCATCGATCCACCTAGAATTCTCACCGGAATCCGTAACGATCACTGGCTTTTCGCATGCCATCGCCTCAGCCGTACTGGCAGATATGCCTGCATCCGACAATGCCGTCGACACATAGACATCCGCCAGAGACAAGTACGCCGGCAACACTTCATTGTCGAGCGCGCCGGTGAATACGATATGCTTCTCCACACAATATTTTCTTGTCAAAGCGCGCAACCGCGATTCCTCCGGACCTGTTCCTACAATCATAAACACCGGATCGACACCTCCCTTGATCACCATTGGGACAGCCTCAATGAGCGTTTCAATGTCATAGACGGGATAAAAATTCCTCATGCTAATGACTACCTGTCTGCCATGAAGACCATGCTTGCTTTCAATTGTCCGGGATCTGGAAACGGGTATGAATCGTTCCGTATCAATGCCGAACATGACCATCTTCACATTGTTTGGGACCGCACCAAGCCGAAGCATCAAGTCGCGCATGTGATGGGCGTCGCACGTTGTCGCCCGCGCCATCCGCAGCACATAACGCAAATGTCTCCCTGAGATACATCCATGCTGATAATCGATGACGTCGGAACCCCATGCCGTCGCCACGTACGGATGCTGCCCGGCGTAAGCACCCAACCCGTAAAGAGCCAATGAATGAAGGTGGAGAATATCGGGTGCTATTTCACGTATGAGTCTTTTGACTCTCCAATACGCCTTCAGGTACTTGATGACAGGAACTGAACCAATATCGATACGATAGACTCGCACACCCTCGGGAACCGGCGCCACTGCCGGATGAAACGAGATCAAATGGACATCATGCCCCCTGTCGGCAAAATATTTACACCATCTGATGCTGTGAACCGAGTTTGCTGGCGCAAGGAAACAAAGTTTCAAAAGAGCTCCAGTTTTTGATCGACTACTGAGTTCAGGCGCCATGTTTCATACCTGCCAACAGCACATCGACAATTGCCCGAGATGGATGACCATGTTCCGCAACGCGCGGCGACGCGAACCCATCTTTCCTCAATGCTAACTCGGAGACGGCTTCGAGTATCTTCTGCTTTTGCGCCCCCACCACCTGATTCATTCCGAGTTGAACCGTCTCAACCCATTCCGTCTCATCCCTTAGCGTAATGCAGGGCACGTTGAGCCAAAATGCTTCCTTCTGCACTCCCCCAGAATCCGTCATGATAAAGGATGCCGACTGTTCGAGTGCCAGCATGTCGATGTACGAAAGCGGCTCCATCATCATAACGTTGGCGGCGCCCTCAAGAAAGAGCATCATACCGGAACGAGAAAGGGCCTTTCTGGTTCTCGGATGGAGGGGAAGCAGCACCCGAACATTTCTTGATATTTCAATAAGCGCCTCAATTATACCCTGAAGACGCTTCTCGTCATCGGTGTTTTCTGCCCGGTGGATCGTCGCCAACGCATACCTCTTTCGATCCATTCCGCCCAATCCAACTTTCTCCAAGGCGTTTGAGCATAGGCGAGCCCTTTCCTTATAGAGCAGCACCGCTTCCTGCATGACATCACCCACGAGATAGACACCTCGCATGACGCCTTCATTTTTGAGATTCTCGACGGCTGTCTCCGTAGCACAGAAATGCATCGTTGCAAGGTGATCCGTAACAACACGATTGATCTCTTCAGGCATGTGGCGATTAAACGACCGCATCCCGGCCTCGACATGACCGATAGGAATCCCCATTTTTGCTGCGGCAAGCGCCGCCGCCAGTGTCGTATTTGTATCACCAAACACCAGAACCACCCCGGGCCTTTCCTTGACAAGCACTCCTTCGACCGCAGCCAGCATCCTTCCCGTCTGATCACCATGGCTTCCAGACCCGATCTCTAGATGATAATCCGGGGCCGGGATCTCGAGCTGATCGAAGAAAACACTGCTCATTTCAAAGTCGTAGTGCTGACCCGTATGGACCAAGACATGTTCG
>Ga0351871_1104_pt1 | contig 29013 bp, 26 predicted proteins | sample TotcelHFGM3001N8_FD_206786 | JGI IMG/M metagenome (GOLD analysis project Ga0351871, IMG submission 206786) | Enriched cells from coal bed in the Powder River Basin, Montana, United States - Total cells FGM rep2 HSBNCT.FGM.300.1.N8 ...
TGGAATTGGTGACCCGGGTAGAGACGCATCCCAATATCCGCTGGTGGGAAGAGGCCCGGATTATCAGCTTCTCCGGGCATAAGGGCAACTTCCGGTGCGAATTGGAGTCGCCCCGGGGAAAATGGTCGGTGCACTTCGGCGCCGTCGTAATCGCCACCGGCGGGCAGGAATGCGCCCCCAAAGAATACCTGTACGGGGATGACACCAGAGTCTTGACCCAAATTGAGATGGAAGGCCTGTTAGCGGACCAGCCGGAGGACCTGGGTACGGCCCCCACGGTCGTGATGATTCAATGCGTGGGATCGCGGGAACCGGAGCACCCTTACTGCAGCCGGGTGTGCTGTGGCGAGGCCATCAAAAACGCCATCACCCTCAAGAAAATCCGGCCTCAAGCCAACGTTTTCATTCTCTACCGGGACATCCGCACCTATGGTTTGAAAGAGATTTACTACAAAAAGGCCCGGGATTTGGGGGTGCAGTTTATCCGCTACGAACCAGCGCTAAAACCGCAGGTGACCCCGGCGGCCAATGGCCTGATGGTGTCGATCTTTGATCAGAACCTGAAGGCCACCGTTAATCTCAAAGCTGATTATCTGGCGCTTTCCGCCGCCATCCGGCCTCATCCGGTGGCCAAGGAGATCGCCGGCCTCATGAAGCTGCCCCTGGATAACGACGGCTTTTTCATGGAAGCCCACCTGAAACTGCGGCCCCTGGACTTTGCGGTTAACGGCATCTTTCTCTGCGGGTTGGCCCATAGCCCCAAGTTCATCGAGGAGTCCATCGCCCAGGCCCAAGGGGCGGCGGCCCGGGCGTTGGGCATTCTGGCCCAGAAAGTGATGTATGTGGGGGGCGCGGTGGCGGTAGTTGATCCCCAAAAATGCGTCATCTGCCTCACCTGCGTGCGCACCTGTCCCTTTGGAGTGCCCCGCATAGACCAGGCCGAAGGGGTGATCGCCATCGATCCCGCGGCCTGCCAGGGATGCGGCAGTTGCGCCAGCGCCTGTCCCCGGAAGGCTATTGAGTTGATGCACCACCGGGATGACCAATTTCTGGCGAAAATTTGCGCTATTCAAAAAGTCTGATGTTGAGATTCATGAGAAGATCAGATCCATATCGGCCTGAAAGTCTAACTACTTATCCCCACTTTGTTGAAAAGCAATGGCTATATTACATGAGATTTATATACTTTCTCCCATTTCTGTCCGGCTAAACGATATTAAGGGATAATTTGGTTAATATTACAAGAATAGCGGCCTGTTCCCACCACGACGATGGACCCTCGGGGCAGACGGGGCAGAGAGGCCGCCTTGGCTTCATGGCGGCTATCTGCCGGCCTTTGTCACCATCACCGAAGGCCGCCGCCATCGAATCATAAAAAAAGCCGGCCCCCAAGGGGGCCGGCTTTGTGGTGCATTGGGGGTGCGCCAGGCGCACCCGGCAAGGTTTTACTTCCCGCCGTACTTCAAGAGCAGGGGCACGATCAGCAGGGCCACGATGTTGACGACCTTGATCATCGGGTTGATGGCCGGGCCGGCAGTGTCTTTGTAAGGATCGCCGACGGTGTCGCCGGTGACCGCAGCTTTGTGGGCATCACTGCCCTTGCCGCCGTAGAGGCCGTCTTCGATGGCCTTCTTGGCATTATCCCAGGCGCCGCCGCCGGAGGTCATGGCAATGGCCAGGAACAGGCCGGTGACGATGGAGCCGATCAACATGCCGCCCAGGGCTACGGGACCGAGACCCGGCATAAAGCCCACGATCAGGGGAGCGCACACCGGGATCAGGGCCGGGAACATCATCTGGCGCAGGGCGCTCTTGGTGACGATGTCAACGCAGGTGCCGTATTCGGGTTTGGCGGTGCCTTCCATGATGCCCGGGATTTCCCGGAACTGGCGCCGCACTTCCTCCACCACGCCGCCGGCGGCCTTACCTACGGCCTCCATGCACAGGGCCGCGAAGAAGTAGGGCAGCAGCCCGCCGATGAACAGGCCGGCGATGACGCGGGGGTCGGCCAGGTCAAAGGTCATGACCCCGGGGAAGGAGCGGGAGTACTCGGCGAAGAGCACCAGGGCGGCCAGACCGGCGGAGCCGATAGCGTAACCCTTGGTGACGGCCTTGGTGGTGTTGCCCACCGCATCCAGAGGATCGGTGATGTCCCGAATCTCTTGCGGCAGTTCCGACATCTCGGCGATGCCGCCGGCGTTGTCGGTGATGGGACCATAAGAGTCAATGGCTACGACGATACCGGTCATGGAGAGCATGGCCACTGCGGTCAGCGCGATGGCGTAGAGACCGGTGCCGGGGTTGCCCAAGCCGCCGCCCAGATGGAAGGCCGCCAGGATGGCCGCGACGATGACGATAACCGGGGCCGCGGTGGACTTCATGGACATGGCCAGGCCCTGGATGACGTTGGTGCCGTGGCCGGTGGTGGAGGCCTTGGCAATGGACTTCACCGGGTTAAAGCTCTTGGAGGTGAAGTATTCGGTGATAGCCACGATCAGGCCGGTGAGGGCCACGCCGATGACCGCCAGCAGGAAGATGTTCATGGGCGGAATCGCAAAGCCCGCGGCGCCTTTGGCGCCCGCTTTGGCGGCCACGCCGGACATAAACCGGTGGGCCAGGGGCCAGAAGGCGACGATGGCCAGGACGCCGGAAACGATGAGGCCCTTATACAGGGCGCCCATGACGTAACCGCCTTTCCCTAAGCGCACAAAGTAGGTGCCGATGACCGAGGCGATGATGGACACGCCGCCGATGACCATGGGGAAGACGATGGCGTTGGAGCCGGCGCCGTACACGGTGAAGGCCAGCAGCATGGCGGCCACCACGGTCACGACGTAAGTCTCGTAAAGGTCAGCGGCCATACCGGCGCAGTCACCCACGTTGTCGCCCACTTGGTCGGCGATAACCGCGGGGTTGCGGGGGTCGTCCTCGGGGATGCCGGCTTCGACCTTACCTACCAGGTCGGCGCCCACGTCCGCAGCCTTGGTGTAGATGCCGCCGCCCAACCGGGCGAAGACGCTCACCAGGGAGCAGCCGAAACCCAGACCGATCAGGGCGTGCATGGCTTCTTGAGGAGCAGCCGACATCAAGAACTTGTAGTAGCCAGCCACGCTCAACAGGGCCAGGCCTACTACCAACATGCCGGTGACGGAGCCGCCCCGGAAGGATACTTTCAGGGCGTGGGCCATGCTGGTAAAGGCGGCCTGGGCGGTGCGCACATTAGCCCGCACCGACACGTACATGCCGACATAGCCGGCCAGGGCCGAACCCACCGCGCCGATGACAAAGCCGATGGCGGTGTATTTGCCCAGAGCGAACAGCAGCACGAAGACGACCGCGCCTACCATGGCAACGGTCTTGTACTGCCGGTTCAAGAAGGCATTGGCGCCTTCCCGTACCGCCGCAGAGATTTCCTGCATGCGGGGGTTGCCGGCGTCCTGTTTCAGGACCCAGGTGGTGGTGAACAGGCCGTAAGCCACGCCCACCGCGCCACAGATCAACGCAAATGTCATAATATCCATACTGTCCCCTTTCCTCCTATAAAGTAATGATTTCCTTAAGGTTTAAGGTCTTTAACCAAAACTGCCGAGTTAACCTTGCATCACCTCCCCTACCTAATAAATGGTTCCGTGAGCAATCTTATAGCTGAATGTCAATTCATACCCCAAAATGGCACCGGCTGTAAAGGAAAAATTTCACAAGTCCGATTTATTGGGGTCCGATTCTTCCGGAAAATCGACGCCAGGCAATAAATTAACCGCTGTAGCGGAAATATTTATTTTATCGTGAAGCTCGGCTGCCAGTTCCGGATGGAGTTTTGGGTCCACCACGACGACCCCGTGCCGCTCCGCCAGGGTCAGCAGATATTGATACTCCATGGCCTGCTTCTGGAGCCGGTAGCGCAGCCAGAGGCGCACCCACAGATAAAGCAGCGCCAGCGCCAGCAAGGCGATGAGGCCATAGGCGCCCCCCAACCCGATAAATTTGATCCCCGCCGCCACCAGAGGCAGGGCGTTCTTTCCCTGCAGCGCCAACCCCAGGATGGCCATGAAGGCCAGAAGTCCTAACAGGTAGCGCATTCGCCACCACCGGGCGCCAAACCCTTTGCCCCCGCCTCGGCCCTCCGGGGCCTCCTGCCCCAAAAATTCGAACCCCTGGATAATGACCCCGAAGAGGAACAACAGGGCGATGGGGGCGACGAAGGCGGCCAGCAGGTAGGGACTCCAGGGGAAAGGGATGACCCGGGGGGTCTCCGTAAAGATGCCCTCATCCAGCTGCCAGATGAGGGTGAAGACCAGGATCAGGATCTCCACCAGCCCCACCACCACCAGAAAGCTGTTAAAAACGTAACGTTTTTCCAGCGGATCGTAAAAATTAAAAAATCTGGCCATTTGTAAAGACGGTTTTTAGTTTTTAGTTTTTGGTTTTTCGTAGGGTGCGTTTCACGCACCGCAGTATGGTTCAAGGCGCGGTCTGGACAATCGATTCCGGCCCACAATTTTCAGACTTTAACATCTCCCACCAGCTTTCCGTAGGGTGCGTCTCACGCACCAGCTTATGTTCAAGGTGCGGCTTGGACAATTGGTTCCGGCCCACATTTTTCATACCTTAACAACTCCCACCAATACAGCCCCGCGGCCCAGATTAACAACACCGCATCCTCCAGCACCGCGGCCCACCCTACCTGGCGCTGAAAAAACAAGCCGCAGCCGCAGTCGATGGAGAGCCCCCGGGCCATGCTGACAAAGATGACCACCAGGAAGACAGCCACCAGTCCGGCCAGGAGGAGGAGACCACTCCGCCGCTTGACCCCCGCCACCAGGCAGAGCCCCGCGGCGATCTCCGCCCACGGCAGGCCCGCCACCGCCAGGCCCACCAGGCTCTCCGGCAACAACCGGTAGGCCAGCACGGCTTCGGCAAATTCATGGAGGTGCAGGACTTTTTGCAGCCCGGCATAAAAAAAGAGCCCGCCAAGCACCGCTTCCAGGGCCCGGAGCCCGATAAGGCTACTGCTTATCCGCAAGTCTCACTCCAAAAAGGCCTGGGGCGAAAAGGGGAAAGGGGGAAGAGGCGAAAAGGTAAAGAAGGTTTTTCCCTGGATGCAGCACCAGCTTATAGAGAAAAATGAATGGTCAAATCACCAGAAAATGCCCCTCTTTTCGCCTTTTCGCCTTTTCGCCTTTTCGCCTTTTTCCCTTTTCGCCCTCTCTTTTTATTTCCCCGTGTCCGCCGGGTAGCCGGCTTCATCCCAGGCCCGGAATCCCCCGATAAATGCCATCACCCGGGTAAATCCCAGGGACTGGAGTTTTTCCGCCACCTTCAAGGCCAGATCGCAGCTCACCTGGCCGCAGTACACGACGATCTCCCGGTCCCGGGCGAGACCCGCGACCTGCTCGGTCAAGCCGGCCTCCACCATGTCCGGGGTGATATTGAGCGACTTGGGGACGTGCAACTCCTTAAACTCGTCCGCCAGCCTGGCGTCAATAAATAGGGAGCCTTGCTGAAAATGGGCATAAGCCTGGGCCAGATTGACGGTTTTTACTCCCTGGAACTGTTCGGCCCGGCGCTGATCCCGCACCTGCGACAGGAGCGGGGTTAGTTGGCCCTGCCAGGACTTGTGCACCAACTCCCAGTGCTGCATCAGCCCCAAGAGCAAGCCGGCCCCCAGGATCAACCCGGCCCAGGCCAGGTCCTGCCGCCACACCCGGTTCATTACGGCTGCTTCCCACCCGGCGGGGTTTGAGAGGAATTTCCCGGGGCGCCGGGAGGCGCCTCGATCTCCGAGGCGGTATAATGCTTCTTGCCGGCGAAATACAGGCCAATGGGCAGGAAACCTTCATCTTCCATGCTGAAACCGCCCTCTTTGGTGTGGTGGAAATAGCGCCACACCCGCCCGTTCTTAAGGTCCACCAGGAAAACCTGCTTGCCGTCGGCCACCATCTGATACCGGGCGCCCACAGCCTGGGAGGCCAATTTCTTGAGATTCACCGGCCCGCCTGGACCCTCGCCGGGGAGCGGTTGGGTCTTCACGTCTTCTGCCGCCGGTTGCGCCAACCGGTCATGGCCATATGGGCTGTACAGCCAAAAAATGCTGGCAGCCGCGACGCCCACTAACAAGCTGATGATCACGGTCCAGTTCCAGCTCTTATTACGCGCCATCCGGCACCTCCGTGGGGCGAATTTGGCTGGGTGAGCCATTCAGGGAAATCCGGGGTTCCCGGCCTTTTCCCGGTGAGCCCCGCCTTGCCCGGCCAGGATGTTCAGGCAACATCCGTCCTCCCGTTTGTGCCGTAACTATATCATAACTCACTTAATCGTGTCCTCGGGCTTGCCACCAGGGCCGGAGCAGGTAAAATGTAACGGCTGGATGAGAAGATAAAACCGTTGGGAATTTTAAGGCTCATGACATCACCTGCTCCCCGCCCCATCACCGCCATCACCTTTGACCTGGGCAACGTCCTGATCCGGGTGGATCACTTCCGCTTTTGCCGTCGCCTGGCCGCACTGGCGCATGTAAGCCCCCAGGAGGTCTATGCCCAGGTGTTCGAATCCAGCCTGGAACCGGGCTACGATACCGGCCGCATCACCTCCCGGGAGTTTTATGAGCGGGTCACGGCCCATTTCGGGGTGGCCCTGCCCTACTCCCGATTCCGCGATCTCTGGTGCGATCTCTTCGACCCCATGGAGGGCATGGCGGAACTGGTGCAACACCTGGCGTCCAGCTTCCCCCTGTTTCTGCTGTCCAACACCAATTCTTTGCACTTCGATTATATCAAGGAGCGCTTTGCGGCGCTCCTCCAGCCTTTCCGGGCCTTCATCCTGTCCTACGAGGTGGGCAGCCGTAAGCCGGAGCCGGCCATCTACCAGTCCCTCATCCGGCAGGCGGGGCGCCCCCCGGAGAAAATCCTCTTCATAGATGATAAGGTGTCCTTTGTGGAAGCAGCCCGGATTCAGGGTCTGACAGCCTGGCAGTTTCGCTCGCCCCAGGAGTTGCAGCCGGAGTTGACGCGCCAGGGCCTTTGGTAGCAGGTTTCAGGTTCCAGGTTGCAGGTTGCAGGTTTTAGGTTTTAGGTTAAAAGCCAGCCAACCATAACATTCATTCTGACCGAATAGCGTATTAATCTTTGATAGTAAACCAGCCCCATCCAGAACCCAAATCCTAAAACCTGACACCTGAAACCTGAAACCTAATAAGGTTTTCCAATGGCCTTGTCCAGTTTGGCTTCGAACACCCGGTAATCATAGAGGGCCTGCACGAATTTCAAATCCGCCTGGGAGAATTGCACCTGGGCGTCGGTGACTTCGATGATGGTGCCGACGCCCGCCTGGTAGCGGCCCCAGGCCAGGCGCAGATTTTCCCGGGCCGCCTCCAGGGCCTTCTTGGAGGCCCGGATCAGCTCCCAACCCGACTTGACATCCAGGTAGGCCTGGTCCACTTCCTTGGTGACGTTCTGCCGCAGCACTTCGTAATTTTCCAGGGTAGCCCGCAGTTGAGCCTTACTCTGGGCCACCCCATAGGCCGTTGACAGGCCCTCGAACAGCGGGAAGGTCATGGCCGCGCCCACATACCAGGTGCTGGGCTGGTTGGCAAAAGGCCGATCCAGACTCTGCCAGCCGTAGGCCGCATTGGAGGTGAACACGGGGAAATAGCCGGCCTGGGCCACCTTGACGGCGGCCTGGTTAAAATCTTGTTGATGGCGGTTTTTCAAAAGCTCCGGGCGCCGCTGCTGGGCCTGGGCCTTCAAGGCCTCCAGAGACTGGGGCTGGGCCTTGACTTCCAGCATATCCTCCACCTGGGTAAACGGCCAGCTCTTCAACCCCAAGGCGGTCATCAGGGTAACCCGGGCCAGATCCACGCCGTTCTTGGCCTTGATAAGACCGGCCTCGGCGTCGTACAGGTTGGCTTCGGCCTTGGTCACGTCGATCTTGGCCTTCAAGCCCACCTGATAAAACCCCTGGGCCTGCTTTAACAATGCCTGGTTTTGACGCACGGTCTCTTCCTGCACTTTTAAGGCCCGCTGGGCCGCCAGGAAGCCGAAATAGCCGGTGCGGGCGTCCAGAGCCACTTGCTGGCGGCTGCCGGCAAAATCTTGCTCCGACTGGCCGAAAGAGGCCCGGGACTCCTTGATCAGGCCGGGGGTCTTGCCGAAATCGTAGAGCAGTTGGGTGGCCTGGAACTGATAAAAATAGTAGTGGGTGACGTCGGTGCTGGATAAACTGCTAACCGTCCCACCCGTCGCCGCGGTCAGGGGTTTGCGACTCGAAGTTGAAAAGGCGTTGCCATAATAATAATTGCTCACAAAACTGACCTGGGGTAAATAAGCCGCCCGGGACACCCCGATACCATAGCGGGCCGCACCCATGGTTTCCCGGGACTGCTTGATAGCGGGATGTTCTTTGAGGGCGAGGTCAATGGCCTGGTCCAGGTTGAGGCTCCCGGCCGCCTCCTTTGCATGGGTAGCTGCAAAAGATCCAAAGAACAGAATGCCTAAGAGTACAACGAGAATTATATTTTTCATGATTCTGAATTTAATTTTTCAATCGAGGTATTTATTTTAAGGCATAAATGCTCCAATAGACCAACCACAAAATACGCATATTATAGCAATAAGAAATATAATTTTTGACCTATTAAAATATTCAATAGAAGTATTTGTTGAATTGAGAGCCCTGAAAAGACTTATAATCATTAACGTAATTCCAACACTAACTGGAAAAAGCACAATTAAATCTGTGTATCGCCAACCTCCTTCGATGTAAGCCCATTTTATTGAGAAATTTATTGCAAACCCTAATATAATAGAAACCGCAGTGATGAATCCTCTAATAAACGCATCGGATATTTCGGTTTCTTTCTTATCTATGCTTTTTGACACAATTACACTCTCCCGACTTTTGTTAAACTGACTTGCAGTTTAAAATGGGGGTTTGCGCCGGTGAAAATCCGTGGCCTGCTCGAAGGCGTAGGCGGCTTGCAGCAAGTCGGCCTCGCCAAACACGGGTCCCATGAGCTGCAGGCCGATGGGCAGACCCCCGGAAGAAAAGCCGCACGGCACCGAAATGCCGGGAATCCCACCCAGGTTGGCGGAAATGGTAAAGATGTCCGACAGATACATGGTCAGCGGGTCATCCGCCTTTTCTCCCAGACGGAAGGCCGGGGTGGGAGATACAGGCGTGGCGATGGCCTGACACTGCCGGAAGGCGGCCTCAAAGTCGCGGCGGATCAGGGCCCGCACCTGGGAGGCTTTTTTATAATAGGCCTCATAATAGCCGGCCGATAAGGCATAGGTTCCCAGCATGATGCGCCGCCGCACCTCGGCCCCGAATCCCTGGGACCGCGTCTGGGCATACATTTCCAGCAAATTCCGGCCTTCGGCCCGGAAGCCGTATTTTACCCCGTCGTAGCGGGCCAGGTTGGAGGACGCCTCGGCCACCGCCAGGACATAATAGACGGCCACCGCGTACTCGGTGTGGGGCAAGCTGATCTCCACCAGTTCGGCCCCCAGGCCGGTCAGGGTCTGCAAGGCCTCCTGGACTGCGGCCGCCACCTCCGGGTCCAGCCCCGCCCCGAAAAATTCCCGGGGGACCCCGATTTTCATCCCCGTGATCTCTTGCCCCAGCCTCTCCTGGTAATCCGGCACCGGGGCCGCTACCGAGGTGGAATCCTTGGGGTCGTGCCCGGCAATGGCCTGGAGCAGGATGGCCGCATCCCGCACCTCTTTGGTCAGGGGGCCGATCTGGTCCAGGGAGGAGGCGTAGGCCACCAGCCCGTACCGGGAGACCCGGCCATAGGTCGGCTTCAGGCCCACCACACCGCACAGGGAGGCGGGCTGCCGGATAGAACCGCCGGTGTCGGAGCCCAGGGAAGCGATGCACAGGTCCGCGGCCACAGCCGCGGCCGAGCCCCCGGAGGAGCCGCCGGGAATATAATCCCGGTTCCAGGGGTTGCGGGAGGGGCCGAAGGCCGAGTTTTCCGTGCTTGATCCCATGGCGAACTCATCCATGTTGACCTTGCCCAGAAACACCGCCCCGGCCCGGCGCAACCGGGCGCAGACGGTGGCGTCATAAGGAGGGACGAAGTTCGCCAGGATTCGGGAGCCGCAGGTGGTTTTGAGGCCCCGGGTGACCATGACGTCTTTGAGGGCCAGGGGGATGCCGGTCAGCGGCGTGGCCTCACCCCGGGCCAACATGGCGGCGGCCTCCTGGGCCATGGCCCGGGCCCCGGCCTCATCCACGGTGATATAGGTGTTGAGCTCGCCGTCCCGCTCCTTGATGCGGGCCAACACGGCCTCGGTCACCTCCACCGGCGACACCTCGCCCCCGGCCAAGAGCGCCGCCAACCGGCTGAGGCTCAGACTATGAATCGGTTCCCCCATGCTATTGACCTACCGCTTTTAGTTTTTGGTTTTTGGTTTTTGGTTTTTAGTTTTTAGAAATCATGGCGGGCGGGCAGTGCCCGCCCACATTTTGACGGTAAAAAGGTTCCGTCATTAAAAACACCTTGTTTTTTCTACTAAAAACCAAAAACCGCTTTTAAATGATTCGGGGCACCACAAAGGCGCCATCCTCCCGGGCCGGGGCGTTGTTAAGGGCGGTATCCCGGTCAAGCCCCGCTCTGGCGGCATCTTCCCGGAAGACGTTGAACACCGGAATCACGTGGGCCAGGGGTTCCACCCCGGCGGTGTCCAATTCCTGGAGTTTCTCGACGTAGGCCAGGATGTCGTTGAGCTGCCGGGTGAACAGTTCGATTTCTTCGGGCGCCAGAGATAACCGCGCCAGATCGGCCACGTGGAGTACTTCGTCTCGGGTCAGGGCCATGAATTTTTCCTCAAGCGCGATGCCATAACGCCGTCAGGGACCCTATTTAAAAAAGTTTAGCCCCTTCGGCAAGATACCTGTGCTGGTGCGTGAGACGCACCCTACTCGTGAGTCGTAGGGTGCGTCTCACGCACCAAAAATAGCTGGAGAGGGCACCCGGCACTGCCTAGATGGCGAGATAGGCGCCACCTATTCGGCTCATGCGCCTGTGCCTCAAGCCGGTCGAAAAAACCGGCCCCCTCCCCTATCGGGTCTAAGCGCAGTTTTTACGAACTTTTATTATATACCGTAAGGAGAAGCTTGAAACCAAGAGAAAACCATCTTTCCGCCTCCCGGCCCGGAAAATGCGCCACCAGCCGGCGGGCCTCCCCCGCCGCTTTTCGCCTGAGCCCCCCAGACCCTGGCGGACCTTAACAAACCCCGCCTGAAGGCAATCTTAATGATAAATGAAATAGTTACCCGGCCGGTCAGGAATATTTGGTATTATGGTGGAAAAAGCATTGCCGAATAGATATAGTTAATCATAATATTAATATTTTGGGGGACCTATCCTGAGGGGCGATTGCCGCTCTTTTAGAGATTTTAGGAAATTCGAGATTATCTCGACAAGAGAGATGTGGGGGCGTGCGCACCCAGGCTCCCTTACCGTAAAATTTCCGGCAAAGCTCTCCATCCGGTCCCATCCGGCGAGAGGTTCGGGATCAGGCGGCGCCTCAGGGCTGGATTGCCCATATAACCGTTACCATCTGTAACGAGTATTTACGAAAGAATGAAAAAGTTGACTTAAGGAGATAAACGCCATCCCGGACCATCACCAATTGCAAGAGATCGCCCGCCAGGTTCGCATCGACATCGTGGAAATGTTGTTCAAGGCCGGTTCCGGCCACCTGGGCGGCTCGCTGTCGGCCGCCGATATTTTGGTGGCGCTCTTTTTCGGCGAGATGCGCACCAAGGCCGGCGACCCCTGCTGGCTCGACCGCGACCGGTTCATCCTGTCCAAGGGTCACGGGGCCCCAGCCTATTACGCCGTCCTGGCCCGCCTGGGCTATTTTCCCCGGGAAGAGCTTTTGACCCTGCGCCAGTTCGGCAGCATCCTGCAAGGTCACCCCGACTCCGGCTGCACCCCGGGGGTGGAGATCCCCACCGGTTCTCTGGGGCAGGGCCTGTCCATCGCCAACGGCCTGGCCCTGGCGGCCCGCCTGAATGGCCACGCCAGCCGGGTCTACGCCCTGTTGGGGGATGGCGAAGTGCAGGAAGGCCAGATCTGGGAGGCGGCCATGACCGCGGCGCATTACGGCCTGGACAACCTGGTGGCCATCCTGGACCGCAACCGTATCCAGATTGACGGCCACACCGCGGAGATCATGAGCATCGAGCCCATCGCCGACAAGTGGAAGGCCTTCGGCTGGCACACCCTGGAGGTGGACGGCCACGATATCGGCCAACTCCTGGCGGCCTTTACGACCTGCCGGGGGGTCAAGGGGCGGCCCAGCATGATCATCGCCCATACGATCAAAGGCAAGGGCGTGTCCATCTTCGAGGGCCAGAAAAAATATCACGGCACCGCCCCGAACCCGGAAGAATACCAGCAGGCCTTGCAGGAGTTGGGGGCCGTCCCCGGGCCTCCGGCCTGAATCGAGGATATTGTGGCAGCCAAAGAGAGCACCCGAGTCGAATACGGCAAGACCCTGGCCCAGCTGGGGGCCGAAAACCCCCAGATCGTGGTGCTGGATGCGGACCTTTCCGGTTCCACCCAGACCCACCATTTCGCCAAGATATTTAAAGACCGTTTTTTTAACATGGGTATTGCCGAGCAGGACCTGATGGGCACCGCCGCGGGCCTGGCCCTGGGAGGGAAAATTCCCTTTGCCAGCACCTTCGCCATGTTCGCCACCGGCCGCGCCTGGGAACAGATTCGCCAGACCATCGCCTACGGCAACCTCAATGTCAAAATCGTCGCCTCCCACGGCGGGGTGACAGTGGGGGAAGACGGCGGCTCCCACCAGGCCGTGGAAGACCTGGCCCTGATGCGCATTCTGCCCAACATGGTGGTGCTGGCGCCGGCCGATGGCCCCGAAACCCGGGCCATGACGCGTTGGGCTGCCTCCTATCACGGCCCGGTCTACATGCGCACCGGCCGCATGTCCGTGCCGGTGATTTACGACGACTCCTATGTCTTTGAGTTGGGCCGGGGTTCCTTGTTGCGGGAGGGCGGCGACGTCACTCTGATGGGGATAGGGATCATGGTCCAGACCTGCCTGGACGCCGCCGCTTTGCTGGCCCAGGACGGCATTGAGGCCCGGGTCCTCAACCTCGGCTGCCTCAAACCCCTGGACTGGGAACTGGTGGTGGACTCCGCCCGGCGCACCGGGGCCGTGGTTACCGCTGAAGAGCACATGGTCACCGGCGGTCTGGGCAGTGCGGTGAGCGAAATCCTGGCCGAGCATTGCCCGGCGCCCTTAAAGCGCATCGGCTTACGAGACACGTTCGGCATGTCGGGAAAATCCGAGGCTCTCTTGAAACATTACGGCCTGACCGCTGACGATATCAAGCAGGCGGCTCATAACGTCATAGCCCGGAAAGCCAGTTGCCTGGCCTCGCCGGCCGTGGTTCTCAAAGCCCCCAAACTGGCAGGGAGGTAACATTAGTCCCGTGAATCGACCCAAAATTTTGCCAACTCCGGGCCCCGGATGGCTCAAATCAACCCGGCGGGTAGCCTTGATCCTGTTAGTCCTGGGACTGGCGGCGTATTACCTGCTGCCGGCCTGGGCGGCCCCCCCCGCCTCCAACTATGACGCCCTGCGCCTTTATACCGAGGCGCTCTTCGAGGTCTCCCAGAAATTTGTCTGGCCCAAAAATGAAGAGGAATTGATGTACGGCTCCCTCAGGGGGATGATGAACTCCCTGGACCCGGACTCCTCCTTCCTCACGGCCAAGGAATATCAGAGCTATCTCAAAGGGCCTCAGCGGGCTCCGGCTGAAGCCGGCATGGATCTGATCGTCAAAGATGGCCTGCTTACCGCGGTCAGCGTCATCGATGGGGGTCCCGCGGCCCGGGACGGTCTGAAGCCTGATGACCACATCATCAAGATTGACGGGCAGATGGTCCGCAACCTCACCACTCAGGAGGCCGCCAGGCGTTTCCAGGGCGCCCCCGGTACCGCGTTTAAGTTGCAGTTGATCCGCAACGGCGAGGTTAAGCCTCTGGACATCACCATCAAACTTGCCCCCCTGAGTGATACCACCGTCACCACCACGTACCTGGATAACGCCGTCGCCTATGTGCGCATCCGTTATTTCAACGAAGAAACCCCGGTGGAATTGGCTAAGGCCTTGAACAATATCAAGCAGCATAAACCTGCGGTCAAGGGCATTATCCTGGACCTGCGCAACAACGCCCGGGGCTCCATGGAGGAGGCGGTGCGCAGCGCCTCCCTGTTCCTGGGTAACCAGCCGATCTTAATCGCCAAAGGGCGTGCCCCCAAGACCGAACAATCCTATACGGGCAAAGACCGGGACCTGGTGTTCAAAACGTTGCCTCCCATGGTGGTGCTGGTGGACCAGGGAACCGCCCGGGCGGCGGAGATCCTGGCCGCAGCCCTCCGGGATCAGGCCCGGGCCACACTGCTGGGAGCCAAGACCCTGGGCCTGTGCGGCCTTACGAAGGCCTTCCCCCTGGAAGATGGCTCCGCCCTGGTGATGACCATAGCCCAGTGCTATAGCCCCAAGGGAGTAAAAATCCCGGGGAAGGGCCTGGAACCCGAAGTCCCGGGGCAAAAGCTCTCGGTTCCTAATGCTCAAGAAAAGGCGCCGGGTCCACCAAAAGCGGCGGTCCCGGTCGTGTCCCCGGAGCAGGACCCCTGGGTGTTGCAGGCGAAAGACCTGTTGATCTCAGGTGCGCCGAAGCCGGTGGCCCAAAAAAAACCGGCGGCTTAAAACGACCCTCTAACGGGAAGGCCGGGAACCGGGACGCTTGGTCCCCTTTGCCGGGCCTGGCCCATGCATCAAGGTGATAAAGGCAGATGATGTTACGGAAATCATGGTTTTGGGGTGGCGCGGCCTTGGTTTTAGGGCTGGGCATTGGCTGGAGTCTCGCCGGACCCGTAGCGGTCTTTGGCCAGAACCCGACTATCCCGGAGATCCCCAAGAGTCTTCAGCCTTCGATCTCCCCGACTCCGGTCAGCGACGCCAAGCTGAAAGTGTTCGCCCAGGCTTTGGCCCTCATTGAGGAACAGTATCCCGAAGCCAAAACAACCAAAGACCTGGTCTATGGCGCTATCCAGGGAACCCTGGGCACCCTGGACCCCCATTCGTCGTTCATGACCCCGGAAGAGTTTCGGGAATTGCAAATCGAGACCAAAGGGCAGTTCAGCGGCATCGGTATCGAAATTGCCTTAAAGGACCGCGTCTTGACCGTGGTTTCCCCCATCGAAGGCACCCCGGCCTACCAGGCCGGCATGAAGCCCGGCGACCAGATCGTTAAGATCAACGGCACCCCGACGAAAAACATCACCCTCATAGAAGCCGTGAAGCTGATCCGGGGCCCCAAAGGCAGCAAGGTCACTCTGACCATTAACCGGGAAGGGTTCCAACAGCCCAAAGATATCGTCATCACCCGGGAAATCATTCCCATCCGCAGCGTCAAGGCGCGTATCCTGGACGACGGCATCGGTTACGTCCGGGTTACCCATTTTCAGGATAAAACCGATCACGATCTCCAGGCCTTTCTCAAGAATATGAAGCAGCGCCTGGTACCCTTCAAGGGGTTGATCCTGGATCTGCGCAATGATCCAGGCGGATTGCTGGACCAGGCGGTGCGGGTCTCCGATGAATTTTTACGCTCCGGCCTGATCGTCTACACCGAGGGCCGCAATCGCAGCCAGAACATGCGGTTTTACGCCCGGGCCGGCCAGGAAGGCAAGGTGGCTAACGTTCCCATGGTGGTGCTCATCAATGAGGGCAGCGCCTCGGCCTCCGAGATTGTCGCCGGGGCCCTCAAAGACCAGAAGCGGGCCCTGATTGTGGGCACCAAGAGCTTCGGCAAGGGGTCGGTCCAGACCATCATTCCCCTGGAGGACGGTTCGGCCCTGCGCCTGACCACCGCCCTGTACTTCACCCCCAGCGGGGTCACTATCAACGAAAAGGGCGTCCTCCCCGACGTGGTGGTGGAGGACAAACCGCTGCCCACCGACAAGTCGGCGCAGAAACTGCGGGACGAACTTCTTTCCCAACACATGCGGCGGGAAGGGCTGACCGATAAGCCCTGGAACCAGCCCATCACCCCGGAGGAACTGGACAAAGATCCGCAGCTGAAGAAGGCTGTCGAGTTGCTCCGTAACTGGCCTCCCAAAAATCTGGCCAAGCAGCCTTAGAAGCCGTTTTGGGTTTTTAGTTTTTGGTTTTTGGTTAAAAATACACGTCCAATTTGGGTATGGATGTTGAGATAGGTTTCTTTAGGCTTTAGCTTGTAGGACAAACCACTCCTTTGACATTGAATTCAAGTAGTCGGTAACAACGTTTAACCCGTCAACCCTCATCAACCTGTTTGCCCGGTGGAGCCCCTTGCCTTTCAACGAAAAACCAAAAACCAAAAACCAAAAACCAGCCTTTGCCCCGGCCGAACAACCCCTGGTGGCCATCATCGGGCGGGCCAATGTGGGGAAATCCACCCTCTTCAACCGCCTCACCCGCTCCTCCCAGGCCCTGGTGGCCAATATCCCCGGGGTCACCCGGGACCGTCACTACGCCAGCCTCACCTGGGATGACCACTCCGTTTTGCTGGTAGATACCGGCGGACTGGTGGGGGGCGAAGAAGACCTGTCCGGCATGGTGCGGCAGCAGGCCGAAGCCGCCATAGATGAGGCCGACGCCATTCTCCTGGTAGTGGACGGCCGCCAGGGCCCCCAGGCCGGCGATGCCGAGGTGGTGGACTACCTCCGGCGCACCGCCAAGCCCATCCTTCTGGTGGTGAACAAGATCGACCACCCGGGACTGGAAGTCCATTTGCCGGAGTTCTACCAGTTCGGTTTGGAACATCTCCACCCGGTGTCGGCCACCCACGGCCAGGGCCTTTCGGGCCTGCTGGAGGCATTGGGGCAAGTCCTGCCTCCGCCCCGGGAACTTCCCGCCGAGGCCGATGGGATTCGGGTGGCCATCGTCGGCCGGCCCAACGTGGGAAAATCCTCCCTGATCAACCACTTTCTGGGTGAGGAGCGCCTCCTGGTGAGCCCGATACCCGGCACCACCCGGGACACCATTGACACCCAGTTCAGATCGGAAGGGGTGGACTACGTTCTGGTGGACACTGCGGGCCTGCGGCGCCCCAGCCATGTGGACCGCGGACTGGAGCGCCAGATGGTCCTGAAGACCATCAAGGCCCTGTCCCGGGCCGAGGTGGCGGTGCTCATGCTGGACGCGGCCGAGGGCCTCACCGGCCAGGACCTGCGCATCATCGGGCTTATCGAGGACCAGGGCAAGGGCTGCCTGGTGCTGGTGAACAAGTGGGACCTGGTGCGGCACGAGGTCAAGGAGGCCAGAGCCCTCCTGGATAAGGCCACCTCGGGGCTGGAGTTCATGGCCTATGCCCCGGTCCTGCCGGTGTCGGTGGCAACCGGGTACAACCTGAGGCGGGTCTTTCCCCTGATCGCCGCGATTCACGCCCAGGGCGACACCCGGGTGGGCACCGGCGAGCTCAACCGGCTCCTCAAGACGATTACCGAACGGACGCCCCCGCCCCGCTACCGGGACCGCCCGGTGAAGTTCTTTTACCTCACCCAACCCGAGGTCCAGCCTCCCACCTTCGTCGCCTTCGTCAACCAGCCCGACGGGGTGCCGGAGCACTACCGCCGCTTCCTGGTAAAACAGCTCCGGGAGAAGCTGGGCCTGACATACGCCCCTCTGCGCCTTATTCTCAAGGGCCGCCAGCGCCGGGTCCCGGGACAGAAGTAAAACCGGGGTGACGTTTTGTAGCCGCAGGTTTCAAACCTGCGCCACCCGTAGGGCGCGTCTTACGCGCCATTCTTGGTGCGTGAGACGCACCCTACGAAAGAAAATTACCTTTTCAGCACAAATTTATATGAAAATAGCCTGGTGGGGCGGGCCTCCGTGCCCGCCAGCCATAGGCGGCCAGGGACGGCTGCCCCACCGACATCAGCCATTTTTTCATGTGTTGTTGTGTCCGAAAGGAAATGATCGTTGGTATGAGGCAGAAGAAAAATGGGCAAATTGAAGGAATATCTCCCCTTACCATTCCCTAACCTTTACCCACAAGTTTTTATGGGTGGCACAACCTTGCTCTCGTTCCCAAGCTCCCGCTTGGGAACGCACTTGCCCGCCAAGCTCTGCTTGGCCAGTGTAGGCGGGCCCGCGGGCTGGCCGCCTTTATGGCGGACAGTAGCCCCAGTGTCATGGTGCGCAGAGCGCACCCTACATTTCCCCTCTTCCCCCCTGCTCTTGTAAATCCACCGCGGTTAACTGGTAACGAGAACGCAAAGCAGAGCTTTGATTACACGTGCGTTCCCAAGCGGGAGCTTGGGAACGAGGATTAACTCCATCCCCTGCCTTCATCCCCTGACTTGTGGGTAAAGGTTAGTACCATTCCAGGGGAGACTTACGCAGGCAAAAACTGATTGTGGGCCGGAAAAACCAGGTTGGGGATTATTTGACCACACGCAAGGCCGGGCGGCTGCCGGAGTTGAGCTCCTGGCTGTTCATCTTTCCCTGTTTCAGGGCATTTTTGACCCGGACGCCGTTAATGAGAAAGTAGGCAATCACCGCCCTCTCCCAGGCGGGACCTGGTTCAAACTGTTCCATGCGCGTTTTGAAATGATTCAGAAGGGCGGTGAGGTCGGATTCTTCGTAAGCTAATACCCGGTCGGCAATATGTTCAATGGTTTCAGCGATCATTAAAGATATTCCCTCTATTTTCCGATTTAATAGAATTTTTAGGTTTGTATGCTTGTATCTTGTATCTTTCTATATTGCCGAAATAAAGTCAAGGAAAAAACCTAACGGTCGTCCGATTCTTCTAAGGAACTGATAACTAAGGATAATCTGTCGGCCTCGGCGGCGAGGATGGCCTCACCCTGGGCGGCGGTGGCCGGGGCCGGGTTACCCCACACCCCCCCGGGCCAGTAGCGCCTTTTATTCCGCACCAGCACATACTTGGGAAATTTGGGCCATTCCTCCGGGGCGGTGCCCCGGACCAGATCGGGGTAGGCCGCCATCATGATGGCCGTCTCCACCTCCCCGGCATGGGAATCCCCCCGGGTCTTGACCAGGTCCGGTTGCTCCGCCACCACCTCCCGCAACAACTCCAGCAGGTTGACCACCGCAACCCTCACTTCGGGAAGCTCTGCCAGCAGTTGTTCGCCGGCCTCGAGGATGGCGCTGATGTGGGTGCCGCCAGCATGGCCGCTGATGAACACCAGGTGGCGCATCCCCTGGCGGCAGAATTCCCGGCCCACCGCCAGGAGCAGGGTCCGCAAGGCGTCCCCGGAAATGCTCACCGTACCCGGGTGCTCCCGGGTGGAGCGGCACATGCCGTAAAACAGGGGCGGCGCCACCAAGACCGGGCGCAGCCTGGCCACCCGGCGGGCCACCTCCATGGCGTGGAAGGTATCGGTGCCCAGGGGCAGGTGCGGCCCGTGCTCCTCCAGCGACCCCAGGGGCAGGATCACCGTCTGGGTTTGCCGCCCCAGGGCCTCGATCCCCGGCATAGTCAAATTTTCCCATTGGGCCATAAGCAGGCGCGCTCCGGTTTCGAGGCCATAAGCCTTATCCCCCCTGGGTTTCAGGGGGCCGGCCCGTTCCTCGCCGGGGCCGGTATCCTGATCCTACCATGTTCGGCCCCAAAAAGGTGTTTCAAATGCGCGCATACCGCAATTTTTCTTGAGGCATATTTTTCCTGTTTTAGTGCGTAGTTACTGGCGCAGTGGAATATTTTTGTGGCGGCGGGGAAAAAACCCCTTGACTAGGTTTCCTGCCCTGAGGTATAAACAGCGAGGTTGTACCAAAAAGCACAAGGAGTCCGGCGTTGGAAATACCGCAGGCCTTGAGCGATTTCTCGTTTGTTCTCGTCTACCTGGTGGCAGCTGCGCTGTTCGCCGTGGGTCCCCTGATCATTGCCAAATTGATTGCCCCACGGAGCTTCGGCGCCGCCCGGGAAGCCATTTATGAATGCGGCATGCCCACCATCGGCAGCGCCTGGATTCAGGTGGCAGTGATCTACTATCTCTTTGCCTTGCTGTTTCTGGCCTTCGACGTGGATGTGCTCTTTCTCTTCCCGGTGCTGCTGGCCTACGGCAAAGGATACGTCTGGCGGGACTTCATCGAAGTAACCATCTTCATCGGCATTCTGTCCATGGTGATCGTCTATGCCTGGTGCAGAGGAGTGTTCAGTTGGAAACGAAAACAGGTGAACCCCTAATCCATCTGGGAGTCCTGGAAGAGGCCCTGAACCTGGCCCGGGCCAATTCCCTGTGGCCCCTGACCTTCGGCCTGGCCTGCTGCGCCATTGAAATGATGGCCGCGGGCGCCGCCCGGTTCGATCTGGACCGCTTCGGGGCCGGGGTCTTCCGCCCCTCTCCCCGGCAGTGCGACCTGATGATCGTGGCCGGCACCATCTCCAAGAAAATGGCCCCGGCGGTGGTGCGGCTCTATGAGCAGATGCCCGCGCCCAAGTGGGTCATGGCTATGGGTAACTGCGCCATTTCCGGTGGCCCCTTTTATTACCCCACCCAGTATGCCATCGTGCCCGGCGCCGACCTCATCATCCCGGTGGACGTCTATGTTCCCGGCTGCCCGCCCCGTCCGGAGACCTTGATCGAAGGCATCCTCCTTCTGGAAGAGAAAATCACCAAACGGGGCCGTCTCAGGAAGTTTAGAGATGCTAAAGGATAATCTGACTAAAGCGCTGGCCCCCTTGAAGCTCGAAAAGGTGGCCGAGGGCGACTACGCCAAGACCGGATACCACCTGGAGGTGGCGGCCCAGCCGGCTCAAATGCCGGACGTGGCCCAGGCCATGCTGACCGCCGACTGCTTCCTGGAGTCCTTCACCGCGGTGGACCTGGTGGAGACTTTCGACCTGGTGTACCACTTCGCCAGTTTCTTTGAGTTGTGCCGCACTGCGGTGCACGTGCCCCTCGGCAAGAAGAAAGGCATGCCCACCATCTCCCACATCTATCCCGGGGCTGACTGGTACGAACGGGAGGTCTTTGACCTGTTCGGCATCCATTTCTTCAATCACCCCAACCTGAAGCGGCTCTTGCTGCCGGAAGATGCCGATTTCCATCCCTTACTGAAAGATTTCGGAGCGTCCCAGGGCAATGATTGAGCTATTAGGAATTGAAGAAAAGACCTATACCCTGAACCTGGGTCCGCAACATCCCAGCACCCACGGCGTCTTGCGGGTGCTCTTGGAGATGGACGGCGAGTTCATCATCAAGGCGGAGCCGGTCATCGGGTACGGCCACCGGGGCCACGAGCACATGGCCGAGAATCGCAACTACACGCAATTTCTGCCGAACCTGGCCCGGGTGGATTACCTGCACGCCCTGGCCTACAACCAGTGCTACTGCATGGCGGTGGAAAAGCTCCTGGACCTCAAGGTCCCGGAACGGGCCGAATACATTCGGGTGATCACCTGCGAACTCAACCGCATTACGTCCCACCTGCTGTGGTTCGGCGCCTACCTCATGGACCTGGGGGCCTTCACCCCGTTCCTCTACTGCTTCGACGACCGGGAACATCTCCTGGACCTCCTGGACGGCCTCACCGGGTCTCGCCTGACCTACTGCTTCTTCCGGTTCGGCGGCGTGCCCGTCGACATCGACGCCGACTTCGTCGCCGGGTGCCGGGCCTTTGTCAGCCGGTTGCGCAGCCGCTGGGACGACTATCACAACCTGGTGACCAAGAACGTCATCTTCATCCACCGGACCCGGGACGTGGGCATCATCACCCGGGACCAGTGCATCAAGTACGGGATTACCGGCCCCAACCTCCGGGGCAGCGGCATCCCCTACGATATCCGCAAGAGCGAACCCTATTCCGCGTATCCCGAGTTCGATTTCGAGATTCCCATCGGGTCGACGGGCGACATTTACGACCGCTATATCGTGCGCCTGGCGGAAATGGAGCAGAGCCTGCGGATTATCGAGCAGGCCTGCAACAAGCTCCCCGACGGCCCCATCATGGCGGAAAAGGTGCCCAAGCGCATCAAGCCGCCGGTGGGCGAGGTCTACCAGGCCGTGGAAACCGCCCGGGGTGAATTTGGCATGTATATCGTCAGTCAGGGCGACGTGAAACCCTACCGGATCAAGCTTCGGACCCCGTCTTTTGCCAACATGAGCATCTTCCCGGAAATGGCCCAGGACAATCTGGTGGCCGATCTGGTGGCCAACTTGGGCTCAATTGACGTGGTCATCCCGGAAATTGACCGTTAAGTACTTCTACGAGCGCAAACTATGGAACTTGTGGCGCAATGTTTAGGTGGTGAAGGGGCCCGGATGATCGTGGGATTGATCGCGGTCATCGCCCTGGTCTCGGTGAACGCCTTGTTTCTCATCTGGATGGAGCGGAAGGTGGCGGCCCACATGCAGCTCCGCCCCGGTCCCATGGAAGTGGGCCCGCACGGCGCCGTCCAGACCGTGGCCGACGCGATCAAGCTCATGGGCAAAGAGCTCATCACCCCGGCAGAAGTGGACAAGCCGATCTTTTGGCTGGCTCCCATTGTCATCTTCCTGCCGGTCCTGCTCTCCTTTTTGGTCATCCCCTTTTCTTCCACCTGGATCATCAAGGACATGAACGTCGGCATCCTCCTGATCCTGGCCTTCTCCACCCTGTCGGTGCTGTCCATCCTCATGGCCGGGTGGTCGTCCAACAACAAGTACGCCGTGTTCGGCGCCATCCGCTCGGTGGCCCAGAACATCGCCTACGAAATTCCCCTGCTGGTCACGGTCATGAGCATCATCCTCATGGTGGGATCGTTTAAGCTCTCCGACATCGTGGCCGCCCAGAGCGGCGTCTGGTTCATAGTGGTGCAGCCCCTGGCCTTCATTCTCTTTATTATCTGCGCCACGGCGGAAACCAACCGGGCCCCCTTTGACATTCCCGAAGCGGAATCGGAACTGGTGGCCGGGTTCCACACCGAATACACCGGGATGCGGTTCGCCCTCTTCTTCCTGGCGGAATACACCAACATGTTCATCGCCTCGGCGATAGCCACGGTGCTTTTCCTGGGCGGCTGGCACGGGCCTATTCTCCCCGGGGTCGTCTGGTTCCTGATCAAGGTCTACGCGGTGATCTTCTTGCTCATGTGGTTCCGCTGGACCTTCCCCCGGACCCGGTTCGACCAGTTAGTCACCTTTGCCTGGAAGATTTTGATTCCCCTGGCCTTTGTTAATCTGCTCATAACTGCCTTGGTGCTTAAACTCAGATGAGGTGGGCCGGTTAGTTGCCGGAATAAAGGTTGAGTAGCGATGATGAGTTATTTTAAAGAAATTGCGGTGGGTTTTTGGAGTCTGATTGGGGGTATGGCGGTTACCATCCGCTATTTTGTCAAACCCATCGTCACCGTCCAGTACCCTCGGGAAAAGATCCCGATGTCCCCGAGGTATCGCGGGTATCCCCAGTTTATCATTGATCCCGAAACCCAGACGCACAAGTGCATCGCCTGCGAAATGTGCTCCCGTATCTGCCCGTCCCAACTGATCACCGTGGAGGGGACGAAGTTTCCGGGTGAAAAGCAGAAGCGCGCCACCAGGTACGTGCACGAGCATCAGTTTTGCAGTCTGTGCGGCCTGTGCGTCGAGGTCTGCCCCACCACGGCCCTGGAATTTTCCCCGGTGTATCGCCTGGTCGGCTTCAGTCGGGAAGACTTCGTCCTTGACCACCTGGTCTTGCTGCAAGCGCGGCAGCAGGCGGCCGGCTTGCCCGTAACCAAGGTGCCCACGGAGGAGGAAATCTCCGCGGCTATTGCCGCTGAGGCAGCGGCGAAAGAAGCCAAAGAAAAGGAAGCCAAGGCGAAGGCCGAGGCGAAGAAGGCAGCCGAGGCTAAAGCGGCCCCCGCCAAAGAGGACAAAGAATGAACGCTGTCAGCGCCTTGTTGACTCCCCAGACTGCGGCCACCGCGGCCTTTGTGATGGTGATCGGACTCACCATCCTGGGCGCCCTCATTGCGGTGGGAGCCAGGAACATTTTCCACAATGTCCTGGGGCTGTGTGTATCGTTGTTCGGTGTGTCCGGCATCTTTCTCTTTCTCAACAGCCCCTTCGTCGCCCTGATGGAGATTCTCATCTATATCGGGGCCATCTGCATCGCCATCTGCTTTGCCATTATGCTGTCCGAGCCCATGTATCTGCCTCCCCCGCCCCGCAACAAGGTCAAGGTCCTGGGCGCGGCGGTCGGGGCCGGCGGCATCTTCGCCTTTTTGGGACTGTTGCTGAAGAAAACCCAGTGGATCGCGGCCCCGGAACGGAGCACCGACTATTCTGTCACCACCATAGGTCATTATTTCCTCACCAATTACGCCTTGATCTTTGAACTAGTTTCGCTGCTGCTGCTGGTGGCCATGCTGGGCGCCATCGTCACCGCCCGGGGCGGCCGCAGCAAGCCTTAACTCGAGGGTTTGAGATGCTGCTGTTCAATCAATTGCAGACTTACCTCTTCCTGGCCCTGGTGCTTTTTGTCATCGGCCTCTACGGGGTCCTGGCCCGGCGCTCGCTGATCGCCATCCTCATTTCCGTGGAGCTGATCCTGAACGCCGCCAGTATCAATTTCATGGCCTTCAACCGGTTCCTGGCGCCCCACCCGGCCGTCGGGCAGGTCATCACCCTGTTCATCATGGCCGTGGCCGCCGCCGAGGCCGCCATCGCCTTGAGCATTATCGTGGCCGTGTATCGGAGACAGAAATCCATCAACGTCGAACACGCCACCGAGCTTAGGGGTTGATCATGGTCTTTTCCGATCCGATTCTCTTGGGTTGTTTGCTTACGGTCTTTTTGCCGCTGTCGGCCTTCGCCCTGATTATGATTTTCACCCGGGATAATCACAAGCTGTCCCTGGCCATCTCCTTGGTGGCCTCCACCATCCCGCTGATTATCGCCTGGACCTTTTTCTTCAAGCTGGGCGGCCGGGCACCCATCATCTACAATTTCGACTGGCTGGTGTCCGACATCGTCAAGGTGCCGTTCGGCTTCCTGCTCGACCCCACCAGCCTGGTGATGTTGGTGATCGTGGCCTCCATCAGCTGGCTGGTACAGGTCTACTCCATCGGCTACATGGCGGGTGATCCTGGGTTCGGCCGGTTTTACGCCGACCTGTCGCTGTTCGCCCTGGCCATGCTGACCCTGGTGATCTCCAGCGGTCTTTTGCAGCTCTACATCGCCTGGGAGCTGGTGGGTCTGGCCTCTTACCTCCTCATCGGTTTCTGGTACGAAAAATTCTCCGCCTCGGAAGCCGGCAAGAAGGCCTTCGTGGTCACCCGCTTCGGGGATATCGGTTTTTTTATTGGCTTAGTCTTCCTGGTCATCTTCTACGGCAGCCTGGATATCGCCACAGTGAACGCCGCCGCGGTGGCCAAGTCCATGCCTCCCTGGCTCCTCACCGCCTCGGGCCTGCTGATCTTCTGCGGCGTCATGGGCAAAAGCGCCCAGTTTCCGCTGCACGTGTGGCTGCCCGACGCCATGGAAGGTCCCACCCCGGTTTCGGCCTTGCTGCATTCCGCCACCATGGTGGCCGCCGGCGTCTATCTCATGACCCGGATCTTCCCGTTCTTTGCGGCCTCGGCCACCACCATGACTGTGATCCTGGTCATCTCCACCATCACCCTGATACTGTCTTCCACCATTGCCTTGGTGGCCACGGATATCAAGCAGGTTTGGGCCTATTCCACCATTAGCCAGCTGGGCTTCATGGCCATGGGGCTGGCCGCCGCGGCCCTGGCCTCCGGCACCCTGTTCGCCGGCTACTACCACCTGACTACCCACGCCGCGTTCAAGGCCCTCTTGTTCCTGTGCTCCGGCGTCTTTATCCACCATTACGGCACCAACGATTTCTTTTCCATGGCAACCCAGGGGGGGCGCAAGCTGCTCATCCCCATGGTCTGCATCACCGTCGCCGCCCTGGCCCTGGCCGGGATCTTCCCCTTTGCCGGTTTCTTCAGCAAGGAGCTGATCCTGACGGCCCTGGGCCATTTAGACAACAAACTCTGGCTGGTTCTGGGCCTCTTCGGGGCCTTCCTGACCGCTTACTACTCCTTCCGGGTTATCTTCGTCATGCTCTTCCCCAAGGCGCCTGAGGCCTACTTAAAGGTCCCCGGGCATATTCCCCATGTGGAAGAAGCCCACGGGCACGGGCATGATGACGACGCCCACGGCCACGGCCACGATGACCACCACGGGGTGCCCTGGGTCATGGCCTTCCCCCTGCTCGTCCTGGCGAGCTTCACCCTGATTCTCGGTTTCTGCCAGGGGTATCTGGAAAAATTGCTGTTAGGTGAAGCCCATCCCCATGCGCTGAATTATTTCCTCCTGGTGGCCGCAGTCAGCTGCGCCGTGGGCGGCATCGTGGTGGCCTGGTTCGATTGGGGCGCCAAGAATGCCAAATGCGTCGGGTTCATCAGCAGATTTCCGGCCTTGCAAACCTTTTTCATCCAGAAATGGTATATGGACCACTTCTGGCGCTGGTTCCTGAACCGCTTCATCTATGGAATGTTTTCCAAGTGGTTCACGTACAACGACCGGCGGGTGGTGGATGGCGGCGTGGACGCCGTGGCCTTCTCTACGGTAGGCAGCGGCCGGCTCCTGTCCTTCATCCAAACCGCACTTTTACAGTATAACCTGCTGTTTATGGTACTGGTCCTGGCTGGCGTCGGGATCTATCTCATGATGGGTCGCTGATATGACCGAACATGCTGCAACATTCCCGTATCTGAGCTGTATGCTCCTGTCCCCGTTCGTGGGGCTGCTCATCCTCTTGTGTTTGAAGAATGAGCAGAAATTCCTCATCCGGGCGGTGTCCGTGGTGGCCTCAGGTATCTCCCTGGCCCTGGCCATCTTCACCTTCGTGGCCTACGACAAGACTCTGGGGGGCCTGCAGTTCGTAGAGAAATACGAATGGGTGCGGACCTTCGGCATCACCTACTTTGTAGGCGTCGAAGGCCTGAATGCCCCCATGCTGCTGCTCACCGGGATCGTCATCTTCACCGGTTGTCTCACCATGTGGGAACTGGAGAACCGCACCAAAGAATACTTTATCTGGATGATGGCTCTGGTGACCGGGGTCTTCGGCGTGTTCATGTCCTATGACATGTTCTTCTTCTTCTTGTTCTACGAAATCGCCGTCGTGCCCATGTACATCCTCATCCTGGTCTGGGGCTCCACCCGCAAAGAATACGCCGCCATGAAGCTGACCCTTTACCTCATGGCCGGCAGCGGTCTCATCATCCCCGGCATCCTGCTCCTTTATTCCAGCTCCGGGCTTAACACCTTCAACATGCTTCTGCTCCACCAGGCCCACTTCTCCCCCTGGGTTCAGAAGGTCGCCTTTATCCTCCTGTTCTTCGGGTTCGGAGTGCTGGCGGCGGTTTGGCCGCTCCACACTTGGTCGCCCGTCGGCCACGTGGCGGCGCCCACCGCGGTATCCATGCTCCACGCGGGCGTGTTGATGAAGCTGGGCTCGTTCGCCATCCTCCGGGTAGCCATGTTTCTGCTCCCCGAGGGCTTCCAATACTGGGCTAACCTCATGATGATTCTGGCCACCGCCGGCATTGTCTACGGCGTTTTTGTGGGCCTGGCCCAAACCGACTTGAAGTATGTCATCGGGTATTCATCGGTCTCCCACATGGGCATCGTCTGCCTGGGGCTGGCCACCGGCACCATAGACGGCCTCAACGGCTCGGTGTTCCAGATGTTCGCCCACGGCATCATGACGGCCCTCTTCTTCTCCTCGGTGGGCTACATTTATGACCGTACCCACACCCGGGATATTCATGAGCTCGGGGGCTTCTCCAAGATCATGCCCATAGCCTCGGCCTTCTTTATCACTGCGGCCCTCTGCGGCGCCGGGGTGCCTGGGATGGCCAGCTTCTGGGCCGAACTGCTGGTCTTCATCGCCGCCGTCAAGGTCTTCCCCATCGCCGGCATCTTGGCTATCGCCGCCCTGGTGGTGGGCGCCCTGTTCGCCTTGCGGGTGGTCCAGAATTCCTTCTTTAACGCACCCAACCCGAAGTTCGTGCACTTTGAGGACGTCAGCCCCTTCCTGGCCATACCCCGGATGATCCTCATCGCCGCGATGCTCTTTTTCGGGTTTTTCCCGCAAATTATGGTCAGCATGATTAAATCTTCGATTGTACCGTTTCTCCAGGGAATGTAACCATGGACATGATGCTCTTCGGACCGGAACTCTTTTATCTGGGCATGGCCCTGGTGTTCTTCTGCTTCAGTTTGAGGCGCCAGGTGCAGGTTCAACTGGACTACCAGATTGCCCTGGCCTTGTCGGCCATCGGCGTCCTGGTCACCGGTTGCTGCCTGTTCCAGCAGGGAGATTTGTTTTTCAAGGCCTACCGGGTGGACCTGTTCAGCCAAATCTTCAAGTTTGCCCTGGCTCTGGGACTTTTCCTGGTCTTGGCCATCTCCCACAACCTGGCCCAAATAGAGGAACGCTACCAGGCGGAATTCTATTTCTTCCTCACCACTACCACCATCGGCATGATGATGCTGGTGAGCTCGGTGGAACTCCTCACCATCTATGTGGCCCTGGAGCTATCTTCCTACTCCCTGTATATCCTGGTGCCGCTGAGGCGGGGTGACGGCATCGACGTGGAAGCGGGCATCAAGTATCTGTTCATCGGCGCCGTGTCCTCGGGCTTCATGCTCTTCGGCCTGAGCTACATCTTTGGCGCCACCGGCTCCACTTACCTGGTGGACATCCTCCCCAAGATGACCCAACTGGTCAATAGCCCCATCGGGATCATCGGGGTCCTCCTGGCCATGGCGGGCTTTTTCTTCAAATTGTCCGTGTTCCCCTTCCACTTCTGGGCCCCGGACGTCTACCAGGGCGGCGCCAATCAGGTCGTCACCTTCATCGCCACCGCCTCCAAGGCCGCCGCAGTTGCCCTGCTCCTGCGCCTGGCGGTCCTGGCCCAAGGCTCCGGCTATAACTTTACCATCGCCCTGGTCATCCTTTCCGCGGTCTCCA
>Ga0351871_1114_pt1 | contig 27226 bp, 32 predicted proteins | sample TotcelHFGM3001N8_FD_206786 | JGI IMG/M metagenome (GOLD analysis project Ga0351871, IMG submission 206786) | Enriched cells from coal bed in the Powder River Basin, Montana, United States - Total cells FGM rep2 HSBNCT.FGM.300.1.N8 ...
AGGAAAGATCAGTGGCATAGGCGTCTCGCCTGTGCAGGAAATCAGGCGCCATGCCGAAACCCAAGGTCCTGTTCATCTGTCTGGGGAATTCCTGCCGCAGCATCATGGCGGAGGCCCTGGCCCGGCACCGGTGCGGGGACCGCTGGGAGCCGGCCTCTGCCGGTATCAACCCCTTGGGATTTGTGGCCCCGGAGACCTTCAAGGTTCTGGCTGAGATGGGGGTAAGCCCGGCGGGTGTGTACTCCAAGAGCCTTAGCGAGATCGATCTGCGGGAGTACCGTCTGGTGATCAACCTTTCCAGCCACTCTCTCCAAGGGTTGATCCCCCCGGATGACGCATTGAACCTGCTGCCGCGCCCGGTACCGGACCCCTACGGGTGCGGTCTGGAGGTGTACCGCCGGAGCCGGGACGCAATCCTCCAATTGATCTCCCGGGAACTCTGCCAGGAAGAAGATCCAGGGCCTTAATGGAGGGGGCACGGGGCCGCCCTCCTGGACCGTATAGGCTTGAGGGGTGAACCAAGACCCGTGCAGACCCGATTCTGAGAATGTGCCGTAGGCTGATTAGCCCCTGGAGCGCTGGGGCGTTGGGGAAAGACCGACTGGATGCAGGCAACCAAAGCAATATTGTGGAGTAAATACCTGGGGTGCATGCTCGGCAGCGCCTTGGGGGATGCCATCGGGGAGTTGGCCTTTCATTTCCCGGAAGAGGGCCGGCTCCGGGCCGCCATTACCGCCGCCCCGGTCCTGCGCTACACCGACGATACGGCCATGGCCATAGGGATGGCCGAATCCCTGGCCGAGAGGGGTGGCCTGGACCCCCTCCACCTGGGCCGGACCTTTCACCGCCATTTTAACCGCGAGCCCTGGCGTGGATACGCGTCCGGGCCGCCCACCATCTTTCATCTGGTGGAAAGGTCGGGGCTCACTTACGAAGAGGCGGCCCGGAGTCTGTATGGCGGCCAGGGCTCCCAGGGCAACGGGGCGGCCATGCGGTCGGCGCCCCTGGGCCTGTTCTATCACGACGCCCCGGACCTGTATGACCGGGCAGTGGCCGCAGCCGCTCTCACCCATGCCCATCCCCTGGCCCAGGATGGGGCCGCGGTGCAGGCCGCGGCGGTGGCCATGGCGGTACACCTGGATCCGCAAAAACCTTTCCCCCGGGACAATTTTTTAAGGCGGATGCTCAGGCTGGCCAAGACCTCGGAGATCAAGGGGAAATTATCCCTGGTAAGGACGTTGTTGAAGGGTCAGGTTCGCGCTCCGGAAACGGCCCGGATCCTGGGTAAATCCGTCAGGATTGACGAGTCCCTGCCGTTTGCCGTCTATGCCTTTCTGGCTCAGCCCCACTCCTTCGAGAACTGCCTCCTGGGTGCGGTCTTGAGCGGCGGCGACCGGGATACCCTGGGGGCTATGGCGGGGGCCCTATCCGGGGCTTACCTGGGCGTGACGGCCATCACCGCTCTCTGGCGAGCAAAACTGGAAAACCAAGGCCTTATTGAACGGCTGGCTCTGGCCCTCCTGCTTTAATGGCCCGTTTTGACCTCGCCGCGTGGACGCCAAAGCCCCCCGAGTTCGAGGCGGTGGCTTATCTCGGAAGCCTTCAGGGATCAGGTCGGATAGAGAAACTTACCCCTGGGATTCCATAAAGTTGGTTGACCAAGGAGTCATAGATCCAGGCCTAACTAAACCCGGATTTACCGGCCAGCCAAGCCATAATCGGCGAAGTTTGAGGAGCATTACCCTGAAATGAGGATATTGCAGGGTTGGCAAATTCGGGTAAGAAGTGTAAAATTTGTCCGGTAAAGCCGGCATAGCTCAGTGGTAGAGCAGCTGATTCGTAATCAGCAGGCCCGGGGTTCGACCCCCCGTGCCGGCTCCAGTGATTTCAAGGGGTTGGCTGTATTGGCTGACCCCATTTCTTGTTCTGGGTACCGAAGTTCAGTCAGATAATTACGCCACCCGCAGTTGGGCCAGCGATGCCAGGGCGTCGCCACCGCTTATGTCCGGCACGATTTTCAAATCGAGGGCCGTTACTCCGTCGAGATCGACGTTGTAGTCTTCGATCTCACGCGCCGTCTCCGGGGGATTGAAGTTATATTGCTGCCGCACAATCTCCCGGTACGACTGACCGCCGTCCGGCGACCACCGTAGAACGAACTCCTGGGTGCGCCCCTGTTCCCCTTCCTGAAACAATAGCTGGATCCGTTTAAGTCTCAGCGGCTCATCAAACCAGAGGCGAATGGTCTGCTCCCCTGGTTCCGCCGCGCGCCAACCCGAGGTTATCCCCGGAATCAGTGCCGATTCAATCGGGTGGTCAACGTCTTCGGAAGTGATTTCAACCTCTGCCAGGGGTTCAAGGTCTATCCAGCCGGGCTCGGCGGCTGCGACAACACCCGGGGCGGGACCGATAATGCGCTTGCGCATAGAGCACTCCTCATTTCTGACTCAACGTAACAGCACAATGGCGAAATGCGGCGACGCGGTTGTTCAACGAAATCTCTCGCAACTTTGACGCAATAATTATATTAACTGCGATTACACACAATATTATCACTTTATTTTATTATAAATATACTTGGTTTGATCGTCAGGGAAAGTCATAATTAACTTATCTCCTTCAGTGGATATAAAAAATGTTCCCCAATAATCGGAGACAACTTTTATTCGTCCATCATGAAGTATATTCCAGCTTCCCCGTGTATCAGAAGAGTAAAATTCTAACGTATTATTGCTAAATATTTCGAGATTACCCCATTTTTTTTCGGCAGTCTCGTTAGGATGTTTAAACTCGCTATTTTCGATCATTTCCTGCAACAGCCATTTGCCAATTATTGAGGCGCTGTGGTTGTCGGCGCCGGCCCAGGCCGGGCTGCCGGCGGGGTCCCGCAGTTTCAGGCTCTTATCGCCCTTTTTCACCATGGAGGCGATAATAGTGGGTTTCCCTTGAAAGGTGATTTGGGAGCCGGTGATTTCTACCTGATCCTGGGGTGCGAAGTTGAGGCCTTGTTTTGCGAGGAACCAACCGGGACCCAGGTCCACCAGGATGGTCTCCCTGGCCGTTTTCACGGTTAGGCTCACTCCGTCACCAGTGCCCCGGTCGGCGATCTTGGCAACCGATACGACTTCGCCGCTTACCGTCCCCACGGTTTTCGGGTCGTACATCCGGTCGTACCCGGCCTCTTCTCCCGGCCCGGGGCCCCTCTGGTTTTCGGACCCGCAGGCCATGGACAGAGCCAGCATGAACACCAAAGCCGCCATCGGAGCGGTTCCTTTCATCTCTCTGATCTCCTTACCTGGGTTACTCCGGCGGGGCGAAGTCTTCGGTCCTCGTCCAGGGGCAATCCCCCTAAGCATTCCCCCCTCAATGCGGAGTCTCATAGTCCCTTAACCAGGCCACCAGGTCAGGTTTATAGAATCGCCACGCCTTGCCCACCTTGCGGGAGGGCAGAACTCCCCGCCGGGCATAATCCCGCACCGTGAAGGGCGTCAGCTTCAAAAACTCCGCCGCTTCCTCTGTGGTTAGCACCAAGTTATTTTCCATAAACCTCCCTCCATTTTGCCTCTACTATACTATATGCATAAAACGATATAAGTCAATACATAAAAATATATTATTTACTTAACCAATAATAAACTATATATACCAATATATTATAATATATTTCAATAAAAACGCTTATAAAACTTGACAAAGATTCATATTAACCTTATATATAGATGCATGGATTAGGGGATATTAACCGGGTGCCGCGCTCTTCCCGGCTTTCTAAGGCTTATGGATCCGGGATAGGACCAAAGGAGAATTACGATGACCACGAAATTATATCAGTGCCTGGATTGCGGTTACCTGGTGGAAGTGGTGAGGCAATGGGGTGGCGGTCTCACCTGCTGCGGCGGCCCGATGAAATTCTGCGGGCAAGGCCACCTGGAGGCCGTGCCTGAAAAACAGAGGCCCCCGGTTGATCTGATCAAGACCATGGTGAGCGGCAAACCCCGCTGGCAATTCGCTTAAGCCCGGAGAGTCTTCACAAGATCATCACCTGTGCATATGAGGTTTAGGTTCATGGGCTTGTCGTGGAGAATAGGGTCAGCTTTTGGGGTTGGGCTCAAGAACCGGGTTCAAAGCAGCGGTATTGGATAGATGAGGATGGGCTGCGGTCTTATCGCAGATCCAACCTCAAGAATTTAAAGAGTGGCGAATTTTAACAACATAGAGAAGGAGTAGATCATGCCGTTAATCCATGTGGTGGTGGTCTTGATCGTAGTTGGTGTGCTTCTCTGGCTCGTCAACAATTACATTCCAATGGCGGGCTCCATTAAGTCGATCTTGAATGCGGTCGTAATCATTGTCGTGGTCTTGTGGCTGCTGAGCGTTTTTGGTCTCATTGGTGAACTCTCCAGTATCCGAGTGGGGAAGTAACTGTATAGATTAAGAGCCAAAGAACGTTCTTTTTTGCTTAGCCAGGCCGTCATTACGATAGCAATGAGGCATTAAAGGAGGTGCACATGCCATACCAACCATACTTCGCTCCAGTCGTGGCGTTAATCGCCGGGATATTGATATTGATTCAGCCCAGCCTGCTGAGCATTATTGTGGCGGTTTACCTGATTGTCACAGGAATACTGGGTCTGATGGGGGCGCGGCCCCGGGGATGGTGGGGCCGATAATCCTTATCTTAAATATTTTGGATTGGTAGGAGGGGCAGATGAAAAAGTTCAAGGGACTGGGGGCGATGCTCCTGGCAGGTTTATTGGTAATTCCTTGCAATCTCGGGCTGGCGGGGCAAGTCCTGGCCCAAAGCGATGTGAAGACGACTGAGGATAAGCAACTGCAAGAGTTACGGCAGAAGCGGCAAGAGCAAAGGGAGGAACTCGAACGGGAGGCGAAACAACTGGAAGATACCGGCAAGCGCAAGCAAGACGCGGTCAAGCGCCAGCAGGATGCCGGCCAGCGCCAGAAAGCCGCCGAACAGCGTATGCGGGAACTTGATGCAGAAGACAAATAAGTCTGTTTAACCATAATACCGGAGGAAATTGCCATGAACCGAGTAACCAAAATATCTGCCTGGCTGGCGATGGGGCTTTTCATCATTGCGGCCCCGGCCATTTTTCCAGGCGCCGCCGCGGCCCAGACTTTGGACATCAGCATCCAATCCGATACCGGAGGCTCGCCCCCGGGAGAACTTATGCTCATTGATCCTTCCGGAGACCGGACGGGTCCTGAGGACATGGAGATCCACCGGCGCGATCCCGTAAGCGGTCTTTATAACCTGCGGGTAAACGGCCGGAAAACCGGGGTTTACACCTTGTACCTCAAGGCGTATAGCGCCAGCGGCAGCACCTCGGATGTGCGGTTCCCCCACATGAACATCAAGAATGGCGAGATCCATCACTATGACGTCAAGTTTTCAGCTGAGGGGCCTAAGCTCGACGTGCGGCGAACCCGGGTGACCCCAGAGTAAGGCTTGGTTGGTGATGATTTGCAGTGCAACCCCGCCATACAGAATTAACAGGAGATTCACCATGCTCAGGTACGCCTTGATATTTTTGGTAGTGGCCATTGTTGCCGGCATGTTGGGATTTACGGGAATTTCCCTGGCGGCAGCGGATATTGCCAGGGTTCTCTTCTTTATCTTTATCGTGCTTTTTGCCGTGTCGCTCATTTTTGGACTGATGGGGCGGCGCTCACCGAATAACTAACCTGAAACCGATTCCTGCCGTTTCGAGGCCCGCGGGGCCAGACGGAAGGCAGGTAAAATTTTGGACTATTCCGCTTCACAGAATCAGGAGACAAACGCAATGGTACGCAAGGCTTTAGCCGCAGCGTTAATCTGCATCTTTATCGGTTCTCTGGCTGGTTGCGCCACCAACGGCAGCTATGATCCGGGCCGGTCCGCCGGGGCCGGCGCCCTGGGAGGCGCGGCCACCGGCGCGGCCGTTGGCTCCATCGTCGGCGCGGCCACCGGCCACGCCGGCACCGGCGCCTGGGTGGGCGCGGCCGCGGGAGGCGTCCTGGGCGCGGTGGGCGGTTATCTCTATGCCGAACACCGCAACAGCCAGGCGCGTTCAAGCCAGGCTGCCGCCCAGGCCTACAACTACACGCCGGCGCAGGGCAATGTGGTCTCCATCGACCGGGTGGAGGCCAATCCCTCGACGGTGAGTCCGGGTCAGCAGGTGCAATTGGGGATGACCTACACCATTCTGACTCCCGATAACCAGCCGGTGGCCGTGACCCTGGTGCGGGAGGTGCGTTTCGGCGGGTCTGCGGTGGGCCAGCCCTATCAAACCACGGTGAACAACACCAACGGCACTTACACCGATCAGGTGGCGTATTCTCTGCCCGGTAACGCCACCCGGGGAACCTATACGGTTACCAGCCGGATTAATAGCGCTTACGGCAATTCTCAGAAAGACGGGAGTTTCACCGTAAGATAAGCGGGCTCGCCGGCCTTCCAATTAACGAGTCTACAGGATGTTAAAGGTCAAAAGGAGTTTGACAATGAAAGCACTTTCCCGGGTCTTGATGCTGGTGTTATTAATAACCGTTTTGGCAGGCAGCGCTGCCTGGGCTCAACTATTTCCGCCGCTGCCCCCCGGCATCGTTCCTCAATGGGCCCCCATCCCGGGAGCCCCGGGAGTGCAATACGCCCCCAATACCAATACCGACCTGTTCCGCTATGGCCAGAAGTATTACTATCAGCATGCTGATGGCAAGTGGTATCAGACCAGTAACATGACGGGTCCGTGGCAAATGATCCAGGACGTTCCCCGGAGTTTTCACCAAATCGAGGCCCCTTATTTTAAGCAGCCCCCAGGATGGGCCAAGGGGAAGAAAACGGGCTGGGGCGACGCCTCCATGCCCCCGGGCCAGATGAAAAAGTATGAGCAAGGCCAGCACATACCTCCGGGACAGATGAAAAAGTATGAGGGAGAGCAGCACATGCCCCCGGGCCAGATGAAAAAGCATGGCAACTAACTCTTAAGACGGGGCCGCGGCTCAGCAGGTGGTTGAGGTTCAGCCGCAGCCGGCCCCGAGGATGCAGCAACTACTCAGGTAAAGGAGACACATTATGAACTGGGATCAAGTGGCAGGAAACTGGAAGCAATTCAAAGGCACGGTCAGGGAGAAATGGGGCAAACTCACCGACGACGATTTGGATGTCGTAGCCGGAAAGCGTGATCAACTCCTCGGCAAAATCCAGGAGAGATACGGCATCACCAAGGAAGAGGCGGAAAAGGAGTTCAAGAAGCATTGGAAGTAAGTGAACTCCCTTTGCATCGTTTTGCCCAGACCCAGGCGACTTGAGGGGACGGGCAAAACGAACCGCGGCGGTTTTCTGATCCAGGAAGACCTGACCCTGGAAGGCGAATTTCTTAATAATATTGAGAAATAGGAGATCCAATCTCATGAAGAATGTAAGGAAAGTATCGTTGCGGCTGGTTCTGGCCCTGGCGCTGAGCCTGGGGTTGGCGGCGTCGGTCTGGGCCCAGCCCATGGGTAAGGGCAAGGGCCCGGGCCAGGGGATGAATCTGAACCCGGAGCAGGCGGGCCAGATTTTCGATCTCCAGGAAAAGTTTCATGCCGACACTGTCGGCCTGCGTAAGCAGATGATGGTCAAGGAGGCGGAATTGGCGGCTTTGTGGGGGGCTGAGAAGCCGGATCAGACCGCCATCCAGGCCAAACAGAAGGAACTCAATGTCCTGAGAGACCAGATGCAGGAGAAAATGACGGCCATCCAGTTTGAAATCAAGAAGATCGCCCCCGACTACAATATGGGTATGGGCATGGGTGAGGGCAAGGGTCAAGGACCCGGCATGGGTATGGGCCGCGGCCCCGGTGGTGGTACGGGCCCCGGCAATGTACCGCCGCCGCCCGCCAAATAGCCACCCAACAATAAACCCTCTAAAGCTGAAGAGCCAGAACAGCTCTTCAGCCATACCCGGGCTGCACGCCGAGACTGCGGCAAAAGGAGATGTAAATGGGACTGATTCTGCTCGTTATTATCATTATTTTGCTGGTTGGAGCCTTCCCCAGGTGGCCACATAGCCAAAGCTGGGGTTATGGACCCAGCGGTATCCTGGGGACGGTACTGATAGTGCTTCTCATCCTGTTCCTCCTCGGACGGCTTTAGCCTTGATTCATCACGAATCAATGATCAACTTAACCTTTAATAAGGAGGTAGGAAATGCCGACTGTTTATCTGACGCCATTGGTCTCACTGATTGCGGGAATCTTAATTCTCCTGATACCCAGGCTCTTGAATTACATTGTGGCGATTTACTTAATTGTCATAGGTCTTTTAGGTTTGGTTGCTCGTTAACCTGACTGGAAGTAGGACGGCATCACCGCTAACATCCAGATTATGAACGGCAAAGAGGCCCCGAAGCCCGGGCAAGAGCCGGGACCGGGAAAGTGGCGGCGGTCAAAGCAGCGCCTAGGCAGGCGAGGAAAAGCTGTAGGGGCCTGTTTTACGGAAACAGGCTGGGGTTTTCCGGGATGAGGTAACGCTTAACGGGATGAATAACTCAATACGTAAATTTTTCCAGGAGGGAAAACCATGAAATTAAGAATTGCTTTAGTGACCCTGATGTTGGTATTGGTCCCCTTTGGGATGGCCATGGCGCAACAACCCACTAACCTGTATGATACCCTGGCGGCCGCCGGGAACTATAAGACTTTCTTAAGTCTCGTGGACAAAGCCAATGTGAAGGAATTGAAGGCGATGCAAGGCCCCTTCACGGTTTTTGCCCCCACCGACGCCGCCTTCGCCAGTGTGCCCAAGGCAACCATGGATAAGATTACGGGCGATGCGGCCATCGTCAGGGACGTGGTGTTCTTTCACATCACCCCAGGCAAGTACATGGCCAAGGATCTGCCGGCTCTGAAAGAATGCAAGACCCTGTGCCCCACTGACAACGCCGGGATCATGAAATTCACCCTGGTGGGTGACAAATATATGGTGAATGACGCCAACATCGTCAAAGCCGACATGATCGCGACCAACGGCGTCGCCCAGGGTATCGACGCGGTTATGCTGCCCACCTTTGCCCCCCCGAAGAATCTTAAATAGGGGAGTCTTTAAAGTAGGAAGCTGATCCCGTTTAGCGTTACCTGATCTCGGAACCGTAGGCAGACACGTTTACTTGCGATAACCATGGGGGCCTCCGGGCCCCTGGGCCCTGACTTTCAATAGGCTAGCTTGAGCGGCTCTAAAACAGGCTGTGACCTCCCAGGAGAGAGAAGAAATGCCAAATAACTCCGACCCGAATAGGATGGTCTCGCAGTCTGAGCGCAGGCAGGCAGAGGAGGCGCTGCTGAAAGCGGGGGCCTTGCAGAAGGCGATTTTCAACAGCGCCAACTTCTCGAGTATCGCCACCGACGCCCAGGGCGTCATTCAAATATTCAATGTCGGCGCCGAACGCATGCTCGGCTACACGGCCGCCGAAGTGGTGGACAAGATCACCCCCGCGGCGATTTCCGATCCGCAGGAGCTGATCGCCCGCGCCGACGCCTTGAGCCTCGAGCTGGAAACCACGATCACGCCGGGTTTCGAGGCCTTGGTCTTCAAGGCTTCCCGCGGCATCGAGGACATCTACGAACTGACTTACATCCGCAAGGACGGGAGCCGCTTTCCGGCCATCGTCTCGGTCACGGCCCTGCGCGATGCCCAAGAAACCATCATCGGCTATCTGCTGATCGGTACCGATAATACGGCGCGTAAACAGGCAGAAGAGGCTCTGTTGAAAGCGGGGGCCTTGCAGAAGGCGATTTTCAACAGCGCCAACTTCTCGAGTATCGCCACCGACGCCCAGGGCGTCATTCAAATATTCAATGTCGGCGCCGAACGCATGCTCGGCTACACGGCCGCCGAAGTGGTAGACAAGATCACGCCCGCGGCGATTTCCGATCCGCAGGAGCTGATCGCCCGCGCCGACGCCTTGAGCCTCGAACTTGAAACCACGATCACGCCGGGTTTCGAGGCCTTGGTCTTCAAGGCCTCCCGCGGTATCGAGGACATCTACGAACTGACCTACATCCGCAAGGACGGAAGCCGCTTTCCGGCCATCGTCTCGGTCACGGCCCTGCGCGACGCCCAAGACACCATCATCGGTTATCTGCTTATCGGTACCGATAATACGGCGCGCAAACATGTAGAAGAGAAACTGCGCTGGACCGAGGAAAGTTTCCGGCTGATGGTAGAGAGCGTGACCGACTACGCCATCGTCATGCTTGACCCGGAGGGGCGCGTGGTGAGCTGGAATGCCGGTGCGGAGCGGATCAAGGGCTATAGCGCCGAGGAGATCGTCGGCCAGCACTTTTCACGGTTTTATCCCCAGGAAGACATCCAGAGCGGCAAGCCCCAGCGCGACCTGGACGTGGTGGCGGCCAAGGGACAATTCGGGGATGAGGGCTGGCGGGTGCGCCAGGATGGAACCGCCTTCTGGGCCAACGTGGTCTTTACGGCGATCCGGGATCAGGGCGGCAATCTGCGCGGCTTTGCCATGCTGACCCGCGATCTGACCGAGCCCATGAAAATTGAAGCGGCCCTGACGCAAGCCAAGGATGCCGCCGATGCCGCCAATCAGGCCAAAAGCGCTTTTCTGGCCACCATGAGCCATGAGCTGCGCACCCCGATGAACGCCATTCTCGGTTACAGCGAAATGTTGATGGAAGACGCCGAAGACAAGGGGCAGGAAGCTTTTATCCCCGACCTTCAAAAGATACATGCCTCGGGTAATCATCTCCTGAGCCTGATCAACAATATTCTCGACCTGTCCAAGATCGAAGCCGGCAAAATGGATCTTTTCCTGGAATCTTTTGGGATTTCCCGGGTGATCGAAGATGTCGTCAGCACCATCAGCCCGCTGGTGGAAAAGAACGCCAATACGCTCCAGGTACACTGTGCCGCTGATCTGGGCGCCATGCATGCCGACCTGACCAAGGTAAGGCAATCCTTATTCAATCTGCTCAGCAATGCCTGTAAATTCACCGAAAATGGCACCATCACCCTGGAGGCCTCGCGCGAGCTCATCGGCGGCATCGACTGGATTAAATTCAGCGTCAGTGACACGGGCATCGGCATGGCCCCGGAGCAGATGGAGAAACTCTTCCAGCCTTTTGTGCAGGGCGATGCCTCAACTTCCCGGAAATTCGGCGGCACCGGGCTGGGGATGACCATCACCCACCGCTTCTGTCAGATGATGGGCGGTGAGATCACCGCCGCCAGCGAGCCCGGGCGCGGCACTACCTTTACGATTCGACTACCGGCCCGGGTCAAGGTTCAACCCCCGGCCGCCGCGCCCCTCATCGAACCACCTGAGCCGATGGTCCCGGATGGCTCAAGCACCGTCCTGGTCATTGAAGATGATCCGGATACCCGTGACCTCCTGAAACGTTTTCTGAGCAAGGATGGTTTTCGCGTCCAGACCGTTGCCGAGGGGGAGGAAGGGTTGCGCCTGGCTAGAGAACTCCAGCCTGACGTCATCACGCTGGACGTGATGATGTCGGGCCTGGACGGCTGGGCGGTGTTGACGGAACTCAAGGCCGATCCTGACTTAGCCGATATACCCGTGGTCATGCTGACTTTCGTGGATAATAAGAACCTGGGCTACGCCCTGGGCGCCTCGGATTACCTGACCAAGCCCATCCAGCGTGACCGCCTGCTGGCGGTGCTGGAAAAGTATAGGCGTCAGCCTCAACCCGGTCCGGTTCTGGTCGTGGAAGACGATCCCGATACGCGGGAGATTCTCCGGCGTTTGCTGGAGAAAGAAGGGTGTCAGGTGATCACGGCCGAAAATGGGCGCCTGGCCCTGGAGCGCCTGGCCGAGAGCCGGCCGAGGTTAATATTGCTGGATCTCATGATGCCGGAGATGGACGGGTTTCAATTTATCGACCGCGTGCGCCAGCACGAAAACTGGCGGACCATTCCCATCGTCGTCGTCACCGCCAAAGATTTAACCAAAGAAGACCGCGTGCGACTGAATGGTTATGTCCAGGAGATCATCCGGAAAGACGCTGGTCCGCGAGATGAGTTGCTGGCCGAAGTGAGGGAATTGGTGAAATCCTGCCTTGAGAAGAGCAAGCTGAAGAAAGAGAATAGACCTCTTAATACCGAGTTGCAATCGAAAGGCAATTTATGGTAGCCGCAGGCTTTAGCCTGCGCCTCCACAGGCGAGACGCCTGTGCCACCGATTAATTGCGAAATGGTATAAGAAGGAAATCGCCTGAGGAGCCAAACCCCATGCCCAAGATCCTTTTGGTAGAAGATAACGAAATGAATCGAGACATGTTATCGCGGCGCTTGCTCAAGGCCGGCTTTGAGATGGTCATGGCGGTGGATGGCGAACGGGCAATCGATCTGGCCCGCTCGGAAGCTCCTGATCTGATCCTCATGGACATCAGTCTGCCCGGCCTGGACGGCTGGGAAGTGACCCGCCGGCTCAAAGCCAGGCCGGAAACCCGGTCCATTCCCATTATCGCCCTCACCGCCCATGCCATGGCGGGAGACCGGGAAAAATCCCTGGCCGCGGGGTGCAATGACTATGACACCAAACCCATTGACTTTCGCCGGCTGATGGAAAAAATCCAGGGTTTTTTAGGCAAGGAGACGGCTTAGTCAAACCATGTCCACCAACGAACCCGGCCCCGGCCAGACCGAAAACCAGGAAACCACTCCGGCCGTTCAGAGGAGTTCCGGTCCAGAGGCCGATGGCGGTGGAACCCCACAGGCTCTGTGGGCCCATCTGCGCCATGAATTGCGGACGCCCCTGAACGCGATCATCGGTTATAGTGAAATGCTGCTGGGAGACGCCGATGAACTGGGCCTGGCGGAGTATGTCTCCGACCTTAACCAGATTCTCTCTGCCGGCCATCAACTCCTGGAGATAATCAACGACCTCCTGGACCCAAGCCAAGCCGCCTCCAACGATGTGGTTTTTAACCTGGCATCCCTGATCGCCAACCTGCACTATAAGATACGCATCCCCTTAAACAGCATCATCGGTCTCAGTGAGATTTTGCTGGAGAACGCCACCGAGCAAGGGCGGTTAGACATTATCCTCGACCTGGGGAAGATTCACTCTGCCGCCGAACTCTTCCTCTCCCGGGTCAACGAAATTGTCGATTTTTCCAAGATCGATGCCGGTCTGAAGGCCTCAAGCGTGGAAGTCTCCGACCGGTCATCTCTGATTCACCGCGCCCTGACCAGTCTCCGGGAATTGGCTCCGGATAGCGCCGCCACCGGAGGCGAAAGCGGCTCTATCCTGGTGGTGGACGATAATGAAATAAACCGCGACTTACTGTCTCGCTATCTGGAGCGTCAAGGCCATACGGTGCGGGTGGCGCCCAATGGCCGTCAGGGCCTGGAGATGATCGCCACCGGCGCCTTCGACCTGGTGCTCCTCGATATTATGATGCCGGAACTGGACGGCTACCAGGTGCTCCAACAGCTGAAGCAATCCGAAACCTGGCGGGACCTGCCGGTCATCATGATTTCCGCCCTGGACGAAATAGACAGCGCGGTCCGCTGCATTGAACTGGGAGCGGAAGATTATTTGCGCAAGCCCTTCAACCCGGTGCTGCTGCGAGCCCGGGTGCAGGCCTGTCTGGAAAAAAAGCGGCTGCGGGATCTAAAAGTGGCGCAACAGCGAAAATTGTCTGAACTCAACGCCGCCCTGGAACTGCGCAACCGGTTCATTCGCCAGACCTTCGGCAGCTACCTCTCGGATGAAATCGTCGACACGATCCTGAAGGAAGGTGGACTGAAGATAGCGGGTGAAAAACGGCGCGCGACTATTCTCATGGCCGATCTGCGCGGCTTCACCTCGTTGAGCGAGCGTCTTCCCGCCGAGGATGTGGTGGCGATGATCAATATCTATCTGGAGACCATGACGGAAATCATCCAGAAGTACCAGGGCACCATCGACGAATTCATCGGCGACGCCATCCTGGTGATCTTTGGGGCTCCCACCCTGCGCCCTGACGACCCGCAGCGAGCCGTGGCCTGCGCCGTGGAAATGCAATTGGCCATGACCGCGGTCAATGAACGGAATCGCCAGGCCGGGTACCCCGAGGTCGCGTTGGGCATCGGCATCAACACCGGCGAGGTGGTGATGGGCAACATCGGTTCTCAGAAGAGAATCAAGTATGCCGTGGTGGGCCGCGCCGTCAACCTCACGGCCCGCATTGAATCCTATACGGTGGGCGGCCAAATCTTGATTTCAGAAAGCACCTTAGACGACTGTGGCGATATCTTGTGGATAGACCGCGCCATGCAGGTTATGCCCAAAGGGGTTAAAAAACCGCTGACCATCCACGAAGTGGGAGGTATCGGCGGAGATTTTCAGCTCTTTCTGCCCCCGAAACCAGAGATGACGTGGAGAGAACTCAAGCCCGGGATTCCCGTCCAGTTTACTGTGGTGGATTGGAAGCATACCGTAGAGCTGGGGCATGGGGGCGCCATCACCAAAATAGCCCCAAATATGGTCGAAATTCACTCTAAGGTCCTGCCCTCCCCGCTGGCGAACCTGCGGATTTCCCTGTACGACCCCGACGACCATGAAATTACCGACGACCTTTACGGCAAAGTGGTGGCTCACCTCTCCGAATCCCCCCCTGTCTTCCTGGTCCATTTTACCTCCGTACCCCCGGAAGCCGAGACCTTTTTGGCAAAGTTCCTGGGCGCCGTTCTGAATTGACCGGGTGGATTTGAGTTTTATTAAAAATTAACCCCAAAGGAGACGAGATGGGCACACTCAAGATCATGGCAACCGTGCTGATTGTGGCCGGCATAGTGGCGCTGCTGTACGGCAAGTTCAGCTACACCAAGGAGACTCACGACATCAAGCTGGGCCCGCTCGAAATGTCGGTTGCGGAAAAACAGACGGTCAACGTCCCTGTCTGGGCCGGCGTGTTGGCAATAGTGGGTGGTGGTGTGCTCCTGCTTTATGCGAGCCAGAAAAGGTAAGTATCGCCTCATCCCCCCAACGGCTCCAAGGTGGGGTGCAAATTCACTTTAGGATGGCAACTCATCATGAAACGGATCGGAATTATTGTTGGCGGCGGGATTCTCTTGGTGGTTGTGCTCTTCGGATGGTGGATCATCAGCCGCCCTGAACGCGGCACGACCGGCTCGGTCAGCACGCGTTTTCGCTGGCTCGGGCCCAACGACAAGATCGTGATCGACAGCTTCAACGACCCCAAAGTCCAGGGCGTCGCCTGTTACATCGCCCGGGCGCAAACCGGAGGGGTGAAGGGCGGATTGGGCCTGGCCGAGGACACCAGTGACGCCAGCATCTCCTGTCGTCAGGTCGGCCCGATCAAGATCCTCGGCGAACTCAAGGACGGCGAGAGCGTCTTCGACGAGCACCGCAGCCTGGTGTTCAAAAAGCTTCAGGTCGTGCGCTTCTTAGACCGCGAGCGCAATGTGTTGGTTTACGTGGCGTACAGCGATCGGGTTATCGAGGGCAGCCCGCAGAATAGCATCAGCGTGGTGCCGATCATGGGATGGCCGGCGCCATAGATTCGAACTGCGCGGCTTGGTCGGTGACTGGTCGTCCGGAAGAATATCGGTCTTGGCGGGCCGCGGGGCGGCCGCACCCTTCAGGGTTTGGCCGCCGTTTGTTCTTTTGAACCATCAGGCTGGTTCAAACCGCTTCGTACTTGAACAGCGGACAACCCTTGCAGACATCGAGGCCCGGCCACGGTTGGCCGCCTTTGCCCAGGACGGAAGGACCGCCGGTCTCAGCGATGCGCTTCAGAAATTGGGCCGCGCTGGCCTTGATCTGCGACCCGGGGATAAAGAGATTCAGCATAGACATATCGCTCTTGCCGGAAGTCTTGCTGCCGGCGCACATGGTGGTCATATTGGCCGTATTATTGACATAGGACCATACCGAACCGGAGCATACCGCCGAATTGGGGGTATGATTAAAGGTGAGGCTGCTGCGGTTGGTGGCCGCCATGTAGTCGTTGAGGATGTGGTAAGCCTGATACGGCAGGATCATAAAGAAGACGATATCCGGATCAATCCCCGATTCGTCAAAAGTTGCCAAGGGCGCGGTATAGATGCCGTAGCATTTTCCCAGGGGAAGTTTGGCTTTGCCCTTGGGCGCTTCCCAGGCCAGCTCCTCGTTGCGCAGGTATTTCATGTGCCGTTTGGTGTCTTTTTCCTGGTCCAGTTCCCGGAAGCCGAACACCGGTTCGGCGTTTTCGCATAAAAGCATGTTGGCGGGCATAAACATGGATTGATGTCCGCCCCGGGCCATGGCCAGATGTTGGCAATAGGTCAGTTTGGCCTTGGCTTTGGCATTGATCTTATATTTGGAAATTTCATTCTCATCCTGACAGAATTTGATTCCCACCGGGTCAAAATCCACCCGGACATAATAGATATACGTGTCGGCTATGTCCGTATAAGTCAATTGGTCCACGCTCTTTGCGGCTAAGGCCGACATCACGTCTTTTAATCCCATGGTGACCTCCATATTTTCTTCTGCAGTTAGTTTGTGAAGAGGAAATATTCTCCATCTTCATAGTTTGCCGAAGGGTTCGGCGGTTTAGAAGCCCGCCAAACCTTATTATTTCACCGATTCGGGCTGTAACGCTACAGAATCCCGTTGGTGAAAACGGAAAAAACTTAACCGCTTTTTTGCCTGCCTGAGCAGGATGTAGATTGGCACATAAATGATGATAAACACCCCGATAAAGCCTAGTGAAACAGGGAGCAGCGGCAGGGGGAACTCCACCTCCAGGAAGCGGTGTTGCATCCAGGCCAGGGCAAAAAAGGGCGGCCACAAAAAAGCCGAAGACAGGGCGACTTGCTGAAAAAAGGTATGTCCGAAGGCATCTTTGGCCAGCTTGTTGGTTGCCTCATAAGCTTCTTTGTTGCCTGCCTTCAAGGCTTCCACGGACAGGTTTTGGTACTTCTCCGCTTCCGCCGTTTTCTTCCCGCGGTGCATCCGGGTCAACCGGAAGGCCAGGGAGACGGTGACTTCCCCGATGAGCAGGCATATGACCGCCAGGACAAGGGTGCCGATGGCAAAGTCCACCCCGGCGTGGCCGGTGAGCCGGTAGCACATGATCAGGTATTGATCAACAATCTGGATTAGCGGGTGCATGGGTTACCAATGTCCCGTTCCGGGACTGACATCGAAGGGGGCCGATCTTCACCGGCCCCCAGGTGAAGGCGTTTTCATCAAATGCCAGGTATACGGATGTCCAAAAAGCCACGTAAGCTGTACCCTATGCCTACGTAAATGGCCAGGATCACAAACAGCCGTTTAAGCCAGACGTCAGGAATGTACTTGGAGGTGTAAGGCCCGACAGTGGATCCCACGGCGATACCCACCAGTTCGGCGCCCACGAACATAAAGTCAATGGGCGTGCCCTTGACGAACATGAAGGTGAAGATGGAGGTGATCATGCTGACGAACACCGCCAGGGCCGAAGTGCCGGCCACCACATACATGGGCAGGCTGGTCACGGAAGTGAGAAAGGGAACGTAGAGGAAGCCGCCCCCCACTCCGATAAAGGCGGAGATGGCAGCGATGAAGAAGCCGCCCAGGACCGGCCAGAGGGGGTTAAAGGAGAATTCCACTCCGTAGAAGGTGAAGACCACCCTGGTAAAGGTAAATGAGGTCACCTGAACCCCCATGAGGGTCTCACCGCTCGCGTCAACTGTTGTACCCTTCTTCACGGATTCTTCAAAGGCCTTGGCGGCAGCCTTGGCCTTTTTCTTTTTTGCCTGTCCCGCGGGGGTGGTGTCATAAAAGAGAAAGCAGCCGATCACCAGGACGATAATGCCGAAATATCCCACGTACGCCTTCAGACTGATCTTGCCGGCGGTGAGCACCGGGATGAGGTAAGCGCCGGCGATGCCGCCGATGGCCAGAGCGATCCCCAAGGGCAGGACCAAGCGGCCCATACGGTAATAGGTGATGGATGACATCAGGGCCGACAGGCCTACCAGGTATTGGTTGGAGGTACGGATGGAGTCGGTGACCAACTTGTTCAGGACCGGACTGGTTTTGCGGAAACTGGCGGCGTAATCACCCAGGCCGAAGACACTGATGTGGCCGACACCGGCCATGATGCCGCCAAAGGCCCCCACAGTGGAAAAGATCCAGCCCACCCAAATGCCCCACAAAATGCCGTAGAACCAGAAGGGTGTGGGGCCGCCGGGAATGCCCATGAAACCCTTGGGGGCGTCTGGGTTGATCTCGCCCGGGCCGGTACCTGCGGGGGTCTTGGCAATGGCCTCTTCCAGCTTGCCGGCCCAGGACGAATCCGCCAGGGCGAAGGTGGCTACCACGGCCACCAGGGTGAGCAAGCCGATAATGATGAAGGTTTTCCGTTGCATGAATAAAGCCTCCTTAAGTAATTAATTTCCTAAAGGAAATGATGAGACCCTTAACTTCGCGTATCCACCGCTTTATGGTGCCCAGTGGCGGGTGAATCTAGGTAGGTTCAGATGGCTGCCACAGGGGTGCAAAGTTATTTACGGTCTATTATTATGCAAATTCAATACCAGAGCGAGAACCTGGAAATTAATTTTTAATTACTTGAATTTATTAATATAATTCGTTGAGGGATTATTTGATTGCCCGCCTTGTGTTAATAGTCTAATATAAGGTTAACGTTAACTTAACCTGCTCTATGATGCTATTCAACGGCTGCGACGGATTATGGGAAAAGGTCATTGAGACCTTGACGGAGGGATTGATGGTGGTCGATCCCCGGGGGACCATTATTGCCCTCAACCAGGCCATGGAGGAGATTACCGGCTACTCCCGGGAGGAAATGGTGGGGCGGTCCTGCTCCATTATCCGGACGGATACCTGCTTCAGGGACCAGGCCCCAGGGCAGGAAAGGCAGTGCCAGCTTTTCCGGCATGGGACCGGGGGGCGGCGGGGAAAATGCGCCCTGGTGAAAAAAGACGGGTCATTGGTGCATGTGCTCAAAAACCTCGTTTTGCTCCATGACCATGCCGGAGGGGTCTGGGGGGGTGTGGAGACCTTCACCGAAATCGGCGACCTGGTGGCCAAGGAGCGGGTCATTTCCCGGCTGCGCCGGGAGTTGAGCCGGGAAGACGGGTTTCAAGGGATCGTGGGGAAGTCCCCGGCCATGCTGCGGCTCTTTTCGCTCATTTCCAGCGCCGCCCAATCCGACGCTCCGGTCATTATTTGTGGCGAAAGCGGCACCGGCAAGGAACTGGTGGCCGCGGCCCTGCACCGCCTGGGACCTCGTAGCCAGGGGCCCTTTATTAAGGTAAACAGTGCCGCGCTCCACGAATCCCTCCTGGAAAGCGAGCTGTTCGGCCACGTGAAGGGAGCCTTTACCGGAGCGGACCGCAGCCGGGTAGGGCGATTCGAGGCCGCCCACGGGGGTGATATTTTCCTGGACGAAGTGGGCGATTTGCCTTGGGCCACTCAGGCCAAATTGCTCCGGGTCTTGCAGGAGCGGGTTATCGAGCGGGTGGGGGACCAGCGGCCCATTCCGGTGGATGTGCGGGTGATCACTGCCACCAACCAGGATTTGCCGCGGCTGAGGGCCGAAAACCGTTTTCGCGATGATCTTTTTTATCGCATCAATGTTATTCCCATAACCTTGCCGCCCCTGCGGGAACGGCGGGAAGACATCCCGCTGCTGGTGGAGGCCTTTATTGAAAGGACCCGGCTGAAAAACCGCAAGCCCATCACCGGCATCAGCAAGGAAGCTATGGAGGAACTCCTGGCTTATTCCTGGCCCGGCAATGTGCGGGAGTTGATTAATGTCATCCATTATGCCTTTGTCCTGTGCCACGAGGGGGATATCCAGCCGGGGCATTTGCCGGCATTGGGGGCGCTGCCGCCGCCCGTTCTCCCCGAAGATCAGAAAAAGAGGACGCCCCCCGTTAAGCTAACCAAGGAGCGGCTCGTCGAAGCCCTCAAGCTGGCCGGTGGTAGTAAGGCGGAAGCGGCTCGCCTCCTGGGAGTAAGCCGGGTGACGCTATGGAAATGGCTAAAGACCTTCGACATTCAAGCCGAGGGGGTAATCCCTCCTCAGGAAGCGTTACAATGATCTGGATACGGACGCTCGTGCTCCTTTTGGCCTGTCTTATGGCCGCCGGCTGCGGTGACAGCGAGCCGGCCAAGAAAATTGATTTGTCGGAGCGGGAGGAGGTGACGCCTTACAAGCCGGACGATGCCATCACCTATGCCTATCTCCCGCAGTATGCCCATACGGTTTCCTATGAACGCCACCATCTGGTGATGGAATATTTGGCCCGCACCACCGGATTGACCGTGCGCCAGGTGTTTCCCGACACCTTCGATGAGCACATGAATATGGTGGGGAGGGGCCTCATCGACATCACGTTCAGCAATCCCTTCATTTACGTGAAAATCGCCGAGCGTTATGGAGCCCGGGCCTTTGCCCGGGTGGTGGAAGCCAGGGGAAAGGAAAACTTTCGCGGCGAGATCATCTGCCGGACTGACAATCCTCACATCAACACCCTGGCGGACTTGAAGGGCAAACGGCTGATCGCGGTGGACCCGACTTCCGCAGGAGGCTATCTCTACCCCTGGGGCTTGATTTTGGAGAACGGCCTGCGCAAAGAAGATTTCGCCGAAATCGCCTTCGCTCCCGGTCCGGGCGGCAAACAGGAAAAGGTGGTTATGGCGGTGCTATCGGGGAAATACGACGTCGGCATCATTCGGGAGGGGACCCTGGATATCATGGCGGATAAGATCGACCTGAAGCTGATCCGGATCCTGGCCCACTCGCATTGGTATCCCGGATGGGTATATGCGGCCCGGCGGGGGTTGGACCCGGCGATCGTGGACAAAATCAAAAAGGCTCTCCTGGCCTTGAACATAGAGACCCCGGAACACATGGCCATCCTGAAGAAAGCCCGCTTCATCGCGGTTATCCCGGCCAGAGACGAGGACTTCAACCCGGTCCGGCGCCTGGCCCAGATCGTGGAATCCGGGGGCAAGCCCTGAGAAGATGATGAAGTACACCGAAGACCGGCCGAGAGGTATAACCGGCGCCTTGGAAAAGGTGGGCATCATGCGGTTCTTGGACAGGTTATCGTTTCGTAACAAAATATTTTTAGGTATCACCGCGGTAGTACTGGTTTTCGGTGTTCTCTCGGCGGTTTTCGTGAGTCGTATCGCCACCAGCGTCATGTTGGGGGAGATCCAGAAACGGGGCCTGAATCTGGCGGTAAGTCTGGCGGTCCGCACCGCGGATCCCCTGCTGGCGTTGGACTTTCTCCGGCTGAAGAACATGATGGATGAAGTCAAGGAATCTAGTGACGACATTGTCTATGCCTTTGTGCAGGACCGGTCCGGGATGGTCTTATCCCATACCTTCAAGGGCGGTTTTCCCGTCAATCTGAAAGCCGCCAACCAGGTGCCACCCGGGGCCCCTGAGCGGATTCAACTGTTGGATATCGGGGATGGGGATACCGATACGAATACGGAGGAGCGGGTTTACGATTTTGCCGTCCCCGTCACTATCAGCCACGAACGCCTGGGGACGGTGCGCGTGGGTCTCTCCCAAATCAAAGCCCACGCCGCCGTTCGCCGGCTCCTGTTCACCATCTTCGGGGTTTCGCTGGGCGCCGGCTTGGTGGCGGTGGTCCTTGGCACCCTGTATGCCCGCACCGTCACCCGTCGTCTGGATATTTTAAGGAAATCCGCCGAAGAGATGATCAAAGGCAATCTGGAGGTCCAGACCGGGCCGGTCCTGACCAGGAATTGCTGGGATATCAAAGACTGTAAAGAGGCCAGGTGCCCGGCCTATGGCGATATTTATCACCGCTGCTGGACTATGCCCGGCACCCTTTGCCCCGAATGCGCCCCGGGAGGCTACCAGGAGAAGATCGAAACCTGCAAGAATTGTGATATTTTCCGGCAAAACTCCGGAGACGAAATTCAAAGCCTGGCTGAGGCCTTTGATGTCATGGCCCTGTCTTTGAATCGCTACATAGCCGACCTCAAGGAGGCGGAGCGCTCTCTCACCCGGCAGCAGCAGGTTTTAAAGACCGTCATGGAGTCTACCCCCGACCTGGTGAGCCTGCAGGACCGCAATCTCATCTATCGGGCGGTCAACCCGGCCTTCCGGCAGTATTTCGCCTGGAATGAAACGGACCTCACCGGAAAATCCGATGCTGATATATTCCCGCCGGTGCAGGCCGCAATCATCAGAAGGGAAGATCAGGAGATTCTCCGGACCGGCGTCCTCTTGTCCAAGGAAATCCTCATCAGCAAAGATAATGTCAAACATTGGTTTCACATGGTGAAGGTGCCGGTCTATGATGAAGACCGCATCGCCGGTCTCCTGCTCACGGCCCGGGATATCACCGAAATCAAGCAATACCAGGAAAAGCTGGTCCAAACCGTGAAGATGGAACAGTTGGGTAAACTTGCCGGAGGAGTGGCCCATGAAATTAACACTCCCTTGGGCATCATCCTGGGCTACACCCAGATGCTCCTGGAAGACCTGCCCCATGACGTCGAAAGCCATGAATACCTACAAATTATTGAAAAACAAACGAAAATCTGCCGCCGGGTGGTGGCCGATCTCCTGGGTTTTTCCCGCCAGATGGAAAGCCGCATGGAGGAAATTGACCTGAATGCGTCCATCGCCGAGGTGGTGCAACTGGTGCGGCACCCCTTCAAGCAGAACTGGATTGACATCCAGACCTCTCTGGACCCCGGCGTCCCGCCGATTATCGGTGACCGGGAAAAGCTCAAACAGGTCTGGATAAATCTTTTGAACAACGCCTTTGACGCCATCGGTCAGGATGGCGCTATTTGGGTCAAGACCAGGATGTGTCCCCGGGGGAACCGAGTCTTGGTGACGGTGGCCGACACCGGCGCCGGCATAGCTCCGCAAGACCTGAAAAAGATCTTCGACCCCTTCTTCACCACCAAGGCTCCGGGGGCCGGCACCGGTCTGGGTCTGTCCGTGTCCTTCGGGATCATTCAGGGGCACCAGGGCACGATTACTGCGCTGAGCCCGGCGCCGCCGCAATTTCTGGAACAGCCTGAGTCCACCGAAAAATCGACTGGTCCGGGAGCGGTATTTCTCGTGGAATTGCCGGTCTCCACGGAAGAACCTCAGGAAGACGAGTGCGAAGAAGTCTGGCAGGCCCGTTCGCTGGAATCCCTGCCAGTGGTAACCAGGGGGTAACTATGGAAGATATCTTGGTTCTGGACGACATCGCCGATGCGGGCCTCATGCTCAAACGCCTGCTGGAGCGCAAAGGCCATCAGGTGGCGGTCTTTACCGAGGAGGAAGAGGCCCTGGCGCATATACGGGCCCACCCGGTAAAGGTAGCTATTTTGGATATCCGCCTCAAGAAGATCAGCGGTGTCGAGATGCTGGAGGAAATCAAAAAAATTTCCCCCGCCACCCGGGTCATCATGCTCACCGGTTACCCCACCCTGGAAACCGCGCGGCAGGCCCAGGAACTGGGCGCCTTCGATTACTGCATCAAGCCCATCGACAAGGAAGAACTGGAAGAGAAAGTGGCCAGCGCCCTCAAGGCGGGGCCTCCCTGAATCCCAGATGTACCTCCGTCAACTTTTTAAACACTGGACCAGAGAAGTCTTCGCCCCGGGCAAGCTCCTGCGCCAGAAATATCTGGCTTTCAAGGAGCTTTTGCGCCACGACAAAAAAAGCCTGGAGCTTATCACTGACCTGGAGGACCTGCTCCAGGGTGAAAGGCTGGTGGATTGGGCCCGGGTGGAGAGTTTGGTGCGCGCCCTCAGGTGGTCCGCGGGACGGTTGATTGACTCGCTCTTATCCATGAATCCAGCCGCGTACCGGGTCCTGGAAGACCGTTTCCACCAGATCGAGTCCTCCCTGGGGAGGGCGGTCACCTTGCCCACCGGGGATACCGGCCCGCCTTATACTATTACCCTGCCCGAAGCGGCCCGGGCTCCGGAGTTGTCCGGGGGCAAGGCCCACACCTTGAGCCGCCTCGTTGAGGAATCCGGAATCCCGGGGCCCCGGGGCTGGGTGATTACCACCAATGCCTTCCGTAATTTTTTGGCGCACAATCATCTCCGGCACCGGTTGGATGAGCTTCTGGCCCAGGTTCCCCTGGACGACTGGGACCGCTTGACGGAGCTTTGCCGGGAAATGGCCGCTTTGGTGCAACACGCGGCAATCCCGCCCGCCGTGGCCCTGGAAATCGAGCAGCGGCTGGAGGATTTCCGGCTACAAGGTCTTGAGGGCCCTTGGGCCCTGCGCAGCAGCGCCTTGAGTGAGGATGGGGAGGCATCCTTTGCCGGACAGTATGCCAGCGTCCTTCAGGTCGCGGCCCCGGAGGTCTGCGAAGCCTATAAGACAGTGCTGGCCAGCAAATATTCCCCTCCTGCCGTGGCTTACCGCATCCGCCTCGGCCTGGCCGACCAGGAAACTCCCATGGCGGTGCTCATCTTAGAGATGATCGAGGCGGCGATGAGTGGAGTGGTCTACACCAGTTCACCGGAGGCGGATGGGCTGACGGAGGCCGGCGTGGAGGTGTTTGCCCTATCCGGCCTGGGCCAGCGTCTGGTCGACGGCAGCAGCCTCCCCGAAGTTCATTATCTCAGCCGGGAGGAGAACCCCAAGCTGTTAAAAACCTCCTTCGGGGCATATGACCAGGGAGGCAAAGCCCGCCTGGCGCCGGAGGCCGCCCTGCAATTGGCCAGGTGGGGGATGAAGCTGGAAAATTTGGCTGGGCGGCCCCAGGATATTGAATGGTGCCAGGATCAGCATGAAAACCTCTATCTTTTGCAATCCAGGCCGTTAACCACCGGGACTTTTCCCCGGGAACCAGGGGAGATCAAGACAGAGCCCCGGGAGATTGTCAATCCGGTTTTGCTGGAAGGCGGGGTTACGGCCAGTCCCGGCCTGGGGATGGGTCAGGTATGCCTGGTCCAGGGGAAGGAAGACCTGGCAAAAGTGCCGGAGGGGGCGGTGCTGGTCTCTCCCACGCTGCCGCCGGACTTCTCCGCCATCATCCACCGGCTCCGGGCAGTGGTGGCCGACCTGGGCAGCCGGGCCAGCCATTTTGCCATGGTGGCCCGGGAATATGGGCTTCCCGTCCTGGTGGGGACGCGGGAGGCAACCAAACGATTGCCTCCGGGCCGGGTGGTCACGGTGGACGCCAGCCAGGGCCGGGTTTATCTGGGAGAAGTGGCCGGCTGGCAAGGCCGGCCCCAAAGGCCCGCGGCGGCTACCCCTTTTTTCACCCGGTTGCGGGCGGCTATGGAGTTCATCTCACCCCTTAATCTCACCGATCCCGATGGACCCGACTTTGTGCCCCAGGGTTGCCTGAGCTTCCATGACCTGGTGCGGTTCGTCCACGAAAAGGGCATGGCGGAGATGTTCTCCCTGGTGGGCCGCCACGGTCGCGGCCTGGCTCGGGCCCGGCGCCTGGACACCGACTTGCCCATGGTTATGTATGTCCTGGACCTGGAAGGCGGCATTTCCCCGGAGGCGGGGCCGGGCAAGGACGTGCGGCCGCAATTCATCATTTCCGCGCCCATGCGGGCCTGTTGGAACGGCCTGAGCCACCCTGACGTGACCTGGGATAAGCGCCTGCTGGCCATCGATTGGGAGGAGTTGGACCGGGTGAGCGCCGGCTTGATCAACCTCCGCTCCGCCATCTTGGCCAGTTATGCTATTATTTCCAGAGATTATCTCCACCTGGTTTTGCGTTTTGGTTACCATTTCGCCGTCCTGGATACCTTGGCCAGCGATGATGCGGAAGCCAATTATATTACTTTCCGTTTTAAAGGCGGTGGCGGAGCTTTCGAAAACCGTCTGCGGCGGATTGAATTGATTAAAGGTATCCTGGAGTGGGCCGGATTTACCGTCAACACCCGGGGCGACCTCCTGGACGCTCGCTTCCAACGCCGGGAGGCCCGCCAGATTCTTTCCCGCCTCACCCTGTTGGGCCTCCTCCAGGGGAAAACCCGCCTCCTGGATATGGCCTTGAGCAGCCCCGAGCAGGTCCACCAACTGGCGGCAGACTTCAGGGAGCGCTACCAGGAATACGTGGCGGATGCTTAACCAAAACCCCAGGGAACGGCGGGCCACCCTCCACCTGGTCTGGATCTACCGGTGAAACAAACCACCCGAGAACGCTATAAACTGGATTGGATCACCGACCGTCTGGCGGTGGGGCAAGCGCCCATGTCCCATGAGGATCTGGAGTCTATCCGGCGCCAGGGGATCAACGCGGTCTTGAACCTGTGCGCCGAGTTTTGTGATTTGCATTGGCTTGAAGCCGACGCCGGCTTTGATGTTTACTTCTACCCCATCCGGGACGAGGAGGCCCCGGACCTGCCGGGGCTGGAAAAGGCCCTGGACTGGCTGGATGAGTGTCTTTTCCTGGGCAAGAAGACCCTGGTGCACTGCCGCTTCGGCATCGGCCGCACCGGCACGGTGGTGAATGCCTTCCTGTTGCGCAAAGGCCTGGGGCATAAACTTGCCGGGAAAAAACTGAAGGGGTTGAAGTCCCAGCCGGCTAATTTTGATCAATGGTGGTTCCTGCGCAAGTTCGGGAAACGGGAAAAGCCCTTGACCATCCGGGAGCCATCCCTCGAGAGCAAAAATCTGGTGGACCTGTTCCCATTTTTTGCGGATTACCAGGCCCTGGTGCAGGTAGTGGACCAACATCTGGCCCAGACCGGCGCCCCTCTTCTCTGTGGGCTGGGACATGACCGGTGTTGCCGGGAGCCCCTATTCCTGACCCTGATGGAAGCCGTCTATCTCAGCCACCACCTGAACATAATGCTGGGGCAAAGGGTGCGCCAGGAAGTAATCCAGCGGGCGGTTGAAGTTAACCGGCGCCTACGCGAGTTGCAGCCGGACAAGGCGATGGACGATCGGGGGAAGGGATTCGCCGGGAAATACCGGCAGGCCCATATCTTGTGCCCTCTGAGTGAATTGGGCCAGTGCCTCCTGTTCGAGAACCGCCCGGTGGCCTGCCGGCTGTTTGATCTACCCCGTGAAGACCGCCGGGAGGTCGCCTTGGCGTTACAGCAAGGTCTGGCCCGGCTCTCCAGGGAGGTATGGTTGGCCTTCACCTCCAACTTTCCAGGGAGCACCGCCCTGACCTTTTCCTTGAGCGCAGTGGTCTCCGGCAAGTTTGTCCAGAATTTTTTTCACCGGCTGATCCAAGGACAGTGACCGCCGCCGCCCAAAAGCCAGGGCTCTCTTCTTTATGGTTGCTTACCGG
>Ga0351871_1115_pt1 | contig 27083 bp, 27 predicted proteins | sample TotcelHFGM3001N8_FD_206786 | JGI IMG/M metagenome (GOLD analysis project Ga0351871, IMG submission 206786) | Enriched cells from coal bed in the Powder River Basin, Montana, United States - Total cells FGM rep2 HSBNCT.FGM.300.1.N8 ...
GCCCAGGATGCTGAACAGGATGAAGATGCTGGGGGTCTCGCTGCTGCCTTTCATCAGGATAGGCTTTAAGATGTTGTCGATGACGCTCACCACCACCCCGCCCCAAAGGATCAGTCCCACCCCCGCGCCAATGTGCCCGGTGAACAGGAGATAAACCGCCGCCGGCCCCCAGATGATGGTGCTGCCCACCACCGGGATTACCGCCGCCGGGATCATCACTGTGCCCCAAAAAGCCGGCTGGGACAACCCGAAGATCCAAAACCCTACCCCCCCCAAGGCCCCCTGGGCGCAGGCCACGATTACCGTGCCCCAGAGGGTGGCCTTGATGGTCGTTTCCGTCTCCCGGAGGATCTCGTCGTTGTGGGCCGGGTCCAGCGGGGAGAGTTCCTTGATGGCCTTGATAAAATCGTCGCCCTGGAGGAACATGAAAAAGGCGATGAACAGCGTCAGCACCAGGTCGAAAAAGAAAACGGTAAAACCTCTGATCAGACCGATGGCGTTGGTGTAAATAAAGGCGCTGGCCTTGGTCACCGTGGTCTGGACGATCTGGGCCAGATTGATGTCGCCCGGGGGCAGGGGCAGGTTCAGGTGGGTCAGGTAGAGCTTGAGGGCGTCCACCTTGCCGTTAACCCAGTTCCAGAGGTCGCCGGATTGCATGCCCTTGGTCACCTGGGTGGAAAACTCCAGGGCCTGGGTGGCGATAATGCCCATGAGGCTGAACAGCGGGATCAGGATGATCAGGAGCAGGATGAGACAGGTGAGGGCCGAAGCCATGACCTTATAGCCCCGCAGCAGGCGCGTGAGGCCATGGTAAAGGGGCTTAGCGGTGAAAAACAGCACCAGCGCCATGAAAATGTTGAGGAGATAGGGCTTGATAATGAGGTAGGAATAGTAGAGCACCAGCAGCGTGATGACGCCGAAAAAGACCCGGGCGAACCGGGTGTGCAGGCCCTCCTGGATCTCCACGACCGGGATGGGGGCGCAGGGGGGGCAACCCTCCGCTGGGTTCATAGGGGCGTCCTGGGACCCGGCGGCGGCCGTAGGGTCATTTTTGGGGGCTTTCGGCCCGGTCATGCCGGCAATATACTGCCGCAATGTATGCCAGGCAGATCTGATGCGTTTCTTTTCTGGGGCTTTCGGCTCAACCATGATTACCGGCGACTATACGACAAAAATGCCGCTTTTGCCAAGCTGAAAAATGGCAACCGGCGGATTAAGGCCATGCGCCCCAGGGCGGGGGACCGGGCTGAACCTCCTGATAAGTGGGCCGGTCTCTGGCCGGTGAAGGGCTACAGGCGGGAAGCCGGTGGCACTGAAACTTTTTCCATGGTTCATGGGTGAGCCAGAGGCCCAGGTTCGACTGCTTGGCACGAGAAGAACAATATCTTCTCAATGGTGAGTCAATTTATGGTAAGATCAACGCATTTCAGTAACCAGGGAATCAAAATTGCTCAGGATATAGGGTTAGCCCCGGTGGACATTCAGGAATTGATGCAAGGCTTGAAAGAGTTTGGCGCTGGCGATGCAGCCGTGCTCCTGGTGTACCTGTTCGGCTCCCGGGCCTCGGGCCGGGCCGGTCCCGGCAGCGACTATGACCTGGGGATTTTGCTGGACCGGCGAGAGGATTCGCCCGCGAGGCGCGCCCGGCTGAGCCACGATCTGGTGGTCATTTTGGGGACTGCGGCGGTGGACGTGGTGTTTTTGAACCAGGCGCCGCCGGAGTTGGCCTTTGCCGTGATCCAGGGGCAGGTGCTCTACGAGCGGGACCTGGCCACCCGGGTGGAATACAAGGCCTATGTTATGGGCCGGTATTATGATTATTTGCCGTATTTGCGGGAGCAGCGCCGGGAAATTCTCTCCGGTGAGGATCATGGGACCCGAATTCAGCGGTATCGAGAGGCGCTTGGACGAACTGAGCTCACGCTTGGCCAGATTAGAGCCGCTCAAGAGCCGAAGCAAGGCTGAGTTTGACGCCGACCCCTACCTTCGGGACATTGCGGAACGCAACCTGGAGGTTGCAGCCCAATGCGTCTAGACATCAGCCACCGTCTCATTTCTCTCGCCGGCGGCCAGCGGCCCCGGGATTACTACGAGGCCATCTTGCGCCTGGGGGAGTTGGCGGTGCTGCCCCCGGACTTTGCCGCACATCTGGCGCCCCTGGCCGGATTCCGCAATATCCTGGTGTATGAATACCTCGATGTAGACTGGCAGGAAGTGTACCGGAACGTGCAGCAGATCAGCGACCTGTCTAAATTTGCCGAATTGGTGCGGGAGTGGCTGCGCCGGAAAAAATAAAAAATCTGCTGACGCCGGCAATTCCACCGGAGCACCCCAAAAAGGCACAGGCTGAGACGCCTGTGCCCTCATGGGCGGGCACGGCGCACTTTTTCTCTACTTTCCGAGCCGGGCTTCCACTGCGGGCCAGTTGATATTCTGGAAAAACGCCTGGATGTAATCGCCTCGCTTCAGGCCGTAGTCGGTGAGAAAGGCGTGTTCAAAGACGTCCATGACCAGCAGGGGATTGCCGCCCGCCGGGTGCCCCGCGTCGTGCTCGTTGATCCAGACATTCATGAGCCGCCCGGATTTGGGATCATCATAGAGCACCACCCAGCCGATGCCCCGCATGGCCCCGGTGGCCTTGAAGTCAGCCGCCCAGTTGTCGAAGCTCCCGAAGTTCTCTTCCAGGCGTTTCATGAGCTTGCTGCCCTTGGCCAGGGGTTCCTTGCCCCCCAGGTTGGCGAAGTAAAGCTCATGGAGGCGCATGCCGTCAAATTCCCACCCCAGGCGGCGCTTTAACTCCGCGTAAGCCGGGCTGCTCGTCTGATTCTGAGTGGCCAACTGCTGGAGTTGATCCAGGAGCAGATTGGTATTTTTCACGTAGCCCTGGTACAAGGTGAAGTGCATGTCCAGCAACTTGTCGCTGAACCCAGGCATACCCTTCAGTTTGCTGAAGTCCTGGGGAGCATAGGGCTTGGGCGCCCCAGCCGGCACTGCGGTTTTCTCTTTGGCAGCCGCCGGCGGGTCTCCGGACCCCTGCCCGCAGGCCAAAAGCGGTAACATCACCATGAACCCCACCAGGCCGATAAGCCGACGGTATCGCATGAGACACCTCCTTTCCTTTATCTTATAGGCAGCGAGCTTGCGGTTGTCCAGAGAGACTGGCGTATTTCGGAGCGGATATTTCGCCATTGGCTATGTGGCCTTGACTTTAATATATAGTAAGTTATTATATAATAAATAATAGTTTGACTGTCTCCACCTTCCGGAAGGAGAAAAAGCAATGCAGTTCTTAACCGAATGTAAGGCTGATGCCACAGCCGATCTGGTTTATCGTGCTTGCCCCATGCACCTCCTGGAGCCCATGGAGTTAATCGAAGACCTGGAGGCGGGTCAGGTGTTGGAAATTTTGACCGATTACGATGGCGCCCTGGAAGACATCCCGGCCTGGTGCGCCAAGCACGGGCAAGAATTCATGGGCATCAGTGAGGATGCCTGCGACGATTGCTACAAACTCTACATTAAGAAAATATCCGAGGCCAGGTCGTGAAGCGAGTCTATATGGCTCACGATGCGGCCCAGGCCATGTTTGACAAATTGAACTCCATTACCCGTCTCGGGTTCAAATCTAACCTGGTTTGACGCGGGACGTGGAGGACATAGGAGGCATTATGGAACTAACCCTTCGAGAAATGTGGGCAGTAATCCATGGCATGATGCTCGGCTCGCTCTTTTTGCTGGCTTATGCCGGCGGCCTGGCCGAGCTATTTAATTTGGGCTCGGAATATGCTACCGACGCCGGTATTGCCAAGCGGGTGCGCCGCCTTATCTTCGGCACCTGGGTTATGGCCATTGTGGCCTGGCTCACGGTAATCGTCGGCACCTGGATCGTCTACCCCTGGTATCGGGCTAAACCCCCGGCGGGCGCTGATCTGAGCCTGTTTCCCCGCTCGTTGCTGCTCTCCAAACCGACTACGGCGGAATGGCACAAATTCGGGATGGAATGGAAGGAGCACGTGGCGTGGCTGGCGCCTATCCTTGCCACCGCGGTGGCTTACATGGTTACCCGCTATGGCGTCAGATTGGCGCAGGATAATGAGGTGCGCCGCGCCGTGATCGTTCTCTTCTCGGTGGCTTTCTTTGCCGCCGCGACGGCCGGTCTTTTTGGAGCTTTTATCAATAAAGCCGCCCCAATCCATTGACAGGAGGAAACTGCCATGATGAATCAGCAATCGGAGTCCAATAATGGCCTCGTCGCTGCCGCGATGCTGGCGGCCGGGATTGGGTGCTTCTTTCTGGGGTTAACCACCTCGTTGGCGCAGGGTAGCAAGGTCATCGGCGGTATGCTAAATTTCTATAATCCGGTTGGCCCTTTGGGCGGCAAAACCATAGTTGCCGTGGTAGTATGGTTAATCGCCTGGGGAGTACTTGCCAGCAAATGGAAGGACCGGTCGGCGGACTTTGGCAAAATTTATAAGGTGACCTTGATCCTGGTGGGCCTGGGTCTATTGGGAACATTCCCCCCGTTCTTTGATCTATTGGGTCATTAGTCTTTCAGCCAACGTGGCCGAACCCCTGGGCGGAAGCCTTGACGCTGGCCATCAAAAATGATCCGCAAAAAGTGGCGGCGCCATCTCAAGCCGGCGCCCCCTGAGTTTAACAGCCGAGGGGCTTATTCGGGAGGCCTATAAGCCCCTTCGTCTGAAAGGTAACGGCTTAAAGATATGGCTACCGAGAACCGCAGCGAAGTTGGGGCAGTCCTGGTGGTGGGAGGTGGTATCGCCGGGATTCAGGCCTCCCTGGACCTGGCCAACGCCGGGTTTTTTGTCTATCTGGTGGAAAAGGCGCCGGCTATCGGCGGGGTGATGCCCCAGCTGGACAAGACCTTTCCCACCAATGACTGCTCCATGTGTATCATCTCCCCCAAGTTGGTGGATTGCGCCAATCACCGCAATATCGAAATCCTGGCCCCGGCGGAGATGATCGGTCTCAGCGGTTCTGCGGGGCATTTCACGGTCAAAGTCAGGGAATATGCCCGGTATATCGACCCCAAAAAATGCACCGCCTGCGGGGTCTGCGCTCAGAAATGTCCGAAAAAAGTTAAGGATGAATTCAACTTAGGCCTGGGGTGGCGGAAAGCGGCCTTTGTGCGCTATCCTCAGGCGGTGCCGTTAAAATACGCCATCGATAAGACTCATTGCATTTATTTCGATAAATGCACCTGCCGGGCCTGTGAGAAATTGTGTCCCTCCCAGGCGGTGGATCTTTCCCAGACGGACAAGGAGCGGGAGGTGGAGGTGGGGGCCGTCATTCTGGCCCCGGGCTTCCGGCCCTTCGACCCTATGGAGAAGCCGGAATACGGTTATGAGCGCTATCCCAATGTCCTCACGTCCCTGGAATTCGAGCGCCTCCTGTCCGCTACCGGACCCTGCGGCGGTAAGGTAAAACGCCCCAGCGATAACGCTGAACCCCAAAAAATCGCCTGGATTCAATGCGTCGGCTCCCGGGATGCCGCTATCGGGCGGGAATACTGCTCCTCCATCTGCTGCATGCAGGCCACCAAGCAGGCCATGATTTCCCGGGAGCACGACCCCGGGGTTGCCGCCACCATCTTTTTTCTGGACCTGAGGGCCCAGGGCAAGGGGTTTGACCGCTATTACGAGCGCGCTAAGGAGGTTCACGGCGTCCGTTATATCCGGTCCATGGTCTCCCGGGTAACGCAAGACCCCCGCACGGCCAACCTGGAAATCACCTATGCGGATGAAGAAAACCGCATTCAGAGCGAAGAATTCGACCTGGTGATTCTCTCCGTGGGGCTGGTCTCCCATCCCGCCACCCGGGATTTGGCTGCCATGTGCGGCATTGCCACGAACCGGTGGGGGTTTGCCGAGAGCCCGCCCTTTGAGCTCGTAGGCACCGATCAGCCGGGAATTTTTGCCTGCGGCGCCTTCCAATCCCCCAAGGATATTCCCGAAACCGTGACTCAGGCTTCCGCGGCCGCGGCCGCGGCTTTTAATTTATTGAAAGGCGCCCGGGGGAACAAGATCGTCGCCGCGGCCTACCCCACTGAGCGCGACGTCTCCCAGGAAGAGCCCCGGATCGGCGTTTTTGTCTGTCATTGCGGCCACAACATCGCCAGTGTCGTGGACGTGGAGGCCGTGACGGAGTATGCTCGTACCTTGCCCTCGGTGGTCTATGCCGACCATTTTACCTTCACCTGCGCCACCGACTCTCTGGAAAATATGCGGCGGGTGATTGAAGCCGAATCCCTCAACCGCATTGTGGTGGCGGCGTGCAGCCCCAGGACGCATGAGCCTCTGTTCCGGGAAAATCTGCGACAGGCCGGCCTCAATAAATACCTCTTCCGGATGGTCAATATCCGGGACCAGGATGCCTGGGTACATCAGCAAGTCCCGGAACAAGCCACGGCCAAGGCCAAGGACCTGCTCAGGATGGGGGTGCTTAGGGCCGCCCGCTTGGAACCCCTGGAGGAATTTCCTTTCCAGGTAACCCGCCAGGCCCTGGTGGTGGGCGGCGGCCTGGCCGGTATGACCGCGGCGCTGGCCATCGCCGACTCCGGCTTTAAGGTGAGCCTGGTGGAAAAAGGCGAAGAATTGGGAGGGATGGCCCGGCGGCTGCATTACACCCTGGAAGGCCACCGGATGCAACCCTACCTGGACAACCTGAAGCACGAAATGGCGTACCACCCCGGCATCCAGGTAATGACCGGCGCCCGGGTGCTGGATTTCTCCGGCCACGTGGGCAAATTCCGCAGCACCGTGGAAGGCCCCCAAGGCCGGCAGGAAATCGAATACGGCGCCGTGGTGATCGCCACCGGTGGGGCGGAATACCGCCCCACCGAGTATCTTTACGGTCAGCATCCCGGCGTGCTGACCCAATTGGAGCTGGAGAATACCCTGGAAAATGACCCGGCTGCCCTCCCGGTTGAGCCCCGGGTGGTCATGATCCAGTGCGTCGGCTGCCGCGAGCCGGAGCACCAATACTGCAGCCGCCTGTGCTGCGGCGCGGCGGTGAAAAACGCCATAAAAATCAAGGAACTCCGTCCCCGGGCGCAAATTTTCGTGTTGTTCCGGGATATGCGCACCTTTGGTTTTAAAGAGCTTTTTTATAAACAGGCCCGGGAGTTGGGGGTGCAATTCTGCCGCTACGAGGTGGATCGCAAGCCCGAAGTCGCCGCCGATGGCAGCCGGCTGCAGGTGTCGGTTTTTGACCAAAATCTCCAGGTTCCGTTAAGCCTGACCGCGGACTATCTGGTGCTGTCCGCCGCTATCCGGCCGCACCCGGGCGGGCAGGAGATCGCCCAGGTTTTCAAGCTCCCCGTGGATACGGACGGCTTCTTCCTGGAGGCCCACATGAAACTGCGGCCTCTGGATTTTGCGGTCAACGGGATTTTCCTGTGCGGCCTGGCGCATGGCCCCAAGTATGCTGATGAAGCGATCATTCAGGCCCAGGGCGCCGCGGCCCGGGCCATGGCCGTCCTGGCCCAGACCCAGATGCTGGTAGGCGGGGCGGTAGCCAAAGTGATCCGGGAAAAATGCTCCCGGTGTCTCACGTGTGTGCGCGTTTGCCCGTATAAGGCGCCTGCGGTGGCCGAAGGGGCGGAAGTAGCCTCCATAGACCCGGCCAAATGCCTGGGGTGCGGGCTGTGCACCGGGGAATGCCCTATGGGGGCCATTGAGTTGATGCATCACCGGGAAAACCAGTTGGGCGCCGAAATCCAGGCTGCCTGCGCCTAACGCCGAAAATGAGCCCGGAGGTTTTTATGAAAGAGAGCTATTGCGGCTTATGTGACCAATGTCAATTGGATAACCCGGAATTCTTAGAAGCGGTTGCCAAGGTGAAAAGCTTCGTGGACCAATTTCGGATTTACTGGTGGGGGCATTGTTTTTGGGGGGACGAGGGTTTTTCCTTGCCTGAATTCCGCCGGGGCCTGGAGTGGTTTCTCTCCCATCCCGAATGCCCGGGGTGCAGAGGCGGCCGGGGGCTGGATCGCTGCCCCATCCGGATCTGCGCCATCAATCGGCGGTATGAGCATTGTTCTGAGTGTCCCGATCTGGCGCAGTGTGACCGTTTTAACCTGATCCTAAAAGAATATCCGGATCATAAACAGCATTTGCTCGATTTGCAGCAACAAATCTCCGGCAGAAAAACCATCCAGCAGGGGGGGTAGAGTGGCACAGGCGTCTCGCCTGTGCAGGCGCAGGCTTAACGCCTGCGGCTACCAAATCCTGCCCGCTCATATTTCCACCAGTTCAATACGCCAGCGTTGAGGTTCAATCAAGGTCGGAACCATAAATCATCAGGAAGTTCACCGGTCAAGGATTTTATAGGTGGTTGCAGTCAAAAGACAATGAATATTTATGTCATTCTGAACGGAGCGCAGCTTCGTTACGAATCTCGGTGGCTTAAAAAGAGAGATTCTTCGCTGCACTCAGAATGACAAATAATAGTCGTTTGATTGCTCTTTGGTATTAATTTTTTTCTTTCTGGCACACCGGGCAGAAGAAGCTGCTGCGCCCGGCCTGGACCAGGCGCTGGATGCGGGCGCCGCAGCGGCAGGGGTCATTGGCCCGGCCATAGACCAGGAGCTCTAACTGGAAGAGGCCGGCCTTGCCTTCGCTGTTGAGATAGTCGGATACCGTGGTGCCGCCTTTCCTGATGGCGTGCCTGAGGATTCTCCGGGTTTCGGTGAGCACCCGGCCCCAGTCCGCCAGGGTCAGGTCGTTCACCGGGGTGGCGGGGTGGAGCCGCGCCGCAAAGAGGATTTCACAGGCGTAAATGTTGCCGATGCCGGCCAGGATACGGGCGTCCAGGAGAAAATTCTTGATGGGGCGGCGGCGGCCCCGGGCCTGCTCAGCCAGCCAGGCCGGAGTCACCTGCCGGGAGAACGGCTCGGCCCCCACCTGGGCCAGGGGCGGAGGAGCCACCCCGGGGGGAAAGACCAGGACCTGGCCGAAACGGCGAGTATCCTGGAAAGACAGTTCCAGCCCGCCTTCCAGCTGAAACACCAGGTGAACGTGGGGCAGGGGAGGGGAGGGGGCAGGCCCGGCCAGCAGGCGCCCGGTCATGCCCAGATGGATGAGCAGGGTGACGCCGCCTTCCAGATCGAACAGGAGGTATTTGCCCCGGCGGCGCAGCCCTTCGAGGCGCCGCCCCGGGACCCAGCGGCGGAACTCGGCGGGGGAGGACTGTTGGCGCAGGCGTTTGGCTCCCACCTTGACGGCCAGAAACCGGCGCCCCATGAGTACGGGGGCCAGGCCCCGGCGGATGACTTCCACCTCCGGCAGTTCAGGCATGGACGTTACCCCGGCCGGCGAGGGGTGCGGCACAACCCGGCCGCGGCCCGGGACCAGTGGCGGCGACGGAGGCCCGGCCTAAAACAGCATGTCGAGAAAGTGTTCGTGGTATTCCGGCAGCTCTTTGTGGCATTCCCCGCAAAAGAGGCGCACTTCCCCCTGGATTTCGGAATCATCGCTCACCGAAGAGAAACTGCCGTCCTCGTTCTGCACGTAGAAGGTGGTGATGGTCACCCCCTCGGCGACTTCATAAAAATCCGTATCGTTGCCGCAAAAGGGGCAGGCAATCCTCATTTCCCATTCTCTTGCTGAATAATTTGTTTGATATCCTGCTTGTACAAGGCGTTGCTGGGCTCCAGCTTGCGGGCCAGGCCGATTTCGATGGCCGCCCGCTTATACTGCTGCTGGGAGGCGCGGGTCTTGCCGGATTTTTCGTAAATCCTGCCCTTGTGGGCGAACAGGCAGGCCAGGTAAAAATGGGTGCGGGGGTTCTTGGGGTTGAGTTCGTTGGCGGACTGGAGATCGTGCTCAGCTTGCTTGTACTTCTGCTGGTGGTAATGGATGATGCCCAGATTGCGCCACAGGACCGCGCGGTGGGTCTTGTCCGGGTCTTTCAAGGTCTTGAGGATGACGAGCTCAAGGCGGGCCATGGTCTGCTGATCGTTGAGGGCCTGGCCGTCCGCGAGCAGACGGTCGCTCACTTCCGCCACCTCGGAGGGCGACATCTCACGTCCGGTCAGGGCATCTTTAAGCCTGGCCGATTCTGACGTTGTGGAAGGGGACGGCTCCATCGGCGGCGGCGCGGCGGCTTCCTGATGCGGCGCCACCGGGGCCATGCTGCAACCCAGAGTTCCACCCAGCAGGCCGAGCGCCACCCAGGCAGCTATTATACGTCTCATCATCAACCCAGTATCTCACTCTGCCAGATGAAATTTACGAATTAAGTATCCTATCCGCGAGAGGCCGTCAACTCCTTTTTGGCCGGGGTCCAGCGGCAAATCCAGGGTATCAGCGTGGAGTCCATGGCCACCGTGAGGTTTGGCGCCACGGGGATCACCGGTGAACCCAGGTTTATCTACCTTGGCGCTGGCGGGCGTTTAGCCCGGCTTTGAAGCTCAACAATAATTTGATATTGTCTGATCGATACGCTATCGTTTGGCTCAACGCCGAGCATTGCCAAATTCACCCGGGGCCGGCCTAACCTTGGAAAAATTTCCCACAGATCTGAAACTCCTGGAACAAATCCTGGACTACCTGCCGGACGGGATTATCGGCCATGACCGGGAGCGGCGCATTATCTGCTTCAACCGGGCGGCGGAAGCTATGACCGGTTATGCCCGGGAGGAGGTTTTGGGCCGGGACTGTCACGAGGCCTTCGGGCGGCCTTTTTGCGGCAATCAATGCTCGTTTTGCGGGCAGGCGCCGGATACCTGGACCAACCTCAATTACCCGCTCAATATTGTCACCAAGACCGGTGAGCCCAAACAGATCCAGATGGCGGTGGTAGGCATGGCCGATGCGGTGGGGGGCCTGGTGGGCGTTCTCGCCACGCTGCGAGACATTACCAGCCTGGCGGGCTTGAAGTTCTGGACCGAGGACGCAACCGGGTTTGCGGGCATTGTCGGGCAAGACCCCAAGATGGTGCAGATCTACCGGCAGATTCAGAAAGTGGCGGAGCATGACTATCCGGTGCTGATCACGGGGGAGACCGGCACGGGCAAGGAGTTGGTAGCCGCCGCCATCCACAGCGAGAGCCGGCGATGCCGCGGCCCCTTTGTGCCGGTGAATTGCGGCGCCCTGCCGGAAGGGGTGGTGGAGAGCGAACTCTTCGGACACGTCAAAGGCGCCTTTTCCGGGGCGGTGCGGGATAAAAAGGGCCGGTTTGAGCTGGCCCACGGGGGGACGATATTCCTGGATGAAGTGGGCGAACTGCCCAAGCCCCTGCAGGTGACCTTGCTGCGGGTTTTGGAAAATGGCACCTTCATGCCGGTGGGCGGGGAAAAATCCGTCACCGTGGACGTGCGGGTGCTCAGCGCCACCAACCGGGACCTCCAACGGGAAATGGAACAACAGCGTTTCCGCCCCGACCTCTACTATCGCCTCAACGTGGTGCCGCTTAAACTGCCGCCCTTACGGGAACGTCAGTCTGATATCCCCCTGCTGCTGGCATTTTTTCTGGAGCAGGCCCGGAGCCGGGGCCAGGCCGTCGTGAGTTTTTCACCCGCAGCCGTTGATCTGCTCTCGCGCTACCCCTGGCCGGGGAATGTGCGGGAATTGCAGAACGCGGTGCATTATGCCCTGGCCGGGTGCCACGGCGAAGTAGCGGAGCCGGACGACCTGCCCGAGGAAATCAGGCGTGCCGGTGCGGTCCGGGGCCCGGTCCCGAAGCTCAATGTTGCCGCAGTCCAGGCCGCCCTCAGGCAGTGCGGCGGCAACAAAGTGAAGGCCGCCAAACTTCTGGGGGTAGGGCGGGCCACCCTCTATCGTTGCCTGGTGTCTCATGAGACATCCCTGTCTCATCCGGAAAAATGAGACAGTCTTGCCTTATTATCTTAAGTAAAATCAACGCGATATTCTAAGCTATCCCAAAGTGTCTCATGGTCAGCGGCCGGTAACGGCGGCAGCCGCCGGGGGCCGCACTGCGCCCCTGGTTCCCAACCATTTGATTTGCCTGCAAAATAAATTTGCAGGATCAGGCCCTCAAGGGTGGCACACATCTTGGATAATGATTAAAGAAAGAATCGGGGCAGCCGCCGGGGCTCGAAGAGAAATTGCCGGCAAACCGATCAAATGAAAGAACCGGGAAGACATTGTGCCATGCCGCTGACGAATGAATGCCTCAAGAAGACCCTGGAGTTGGCCGACCTCATGTTGCAGGTGGCGGACGCCGGCGATGCGGCCCGGCAAGATGTGGGGTGCGGCGTGTTATACGGGGTTCTGCGGGATTCGGCCTACCGCATCAAGAAACTGGCCCAGGCGGAACGGGAGGCCCACATCAAAAAGGGGAGTTGGGAGAACTCAGGTTAAGGGCCCTCAGAAGGCTAAACCTGCTCAAGACCAGCCAAAATAATCCATGCTATCGATAAACAGGAGGACGATATGAGCAAAACTGAACAATTTCTGATGGAAGCGTTTGCCGGTGAATCTCAAGCCAACCGCAAGTACCTGGCCTTTGCCAAGCAGGCCGAGAAGGAAGGCTTTCCCCAGGTGGCCAAGCTCTTCCGGGCCGCCGCCGAGGCCGAGACTGTGCATGCCCACGCCCATTTGCGGGTGGCGGGCGGCATCAAGAGCACGACGGAAAACCTCAAGGCGGCCATCGCCGGGGAGACCCATGAATTTGAGCACATGTACCCGGAGATGATCGCCGCGGCCCAGGCCGAAGGCAACAAGGCGGCGGAACGGAGCTTCAGCTACGCCAACGAGGTGGAAAAGATTCACGCCGGCCTGTACCAGAAGGCCCTGGCCAACCTGGACAAAAAAGCGGCAGACGTGGACTACTACGTCTGTTCCGTGTGCGGCTACACCTGTGAAGACCACCCGCCTGAGAAGTGCCCGGTGTGCAACAGCGGCGCCAAGGCATTTTCCAAGGTTGACTAAGATGGAAATCAGCCGCATCGTTCGCCGGCATGAATGGCTGAGCCTGGGCGGTGCAAACCAGCAAGACGTACTGTAAGGAGGATGACATGACTGAGAAACTGCAAATCTATAAATGTGAAGTCTGTGGCAATATCGTCGAGATGCTCCATACCGGGGCCGGCGAACTGGTCTGCTGCGGCCAGCCCATGAAGCTCTATGAGGCGAACACCGTGGACGCCGCCAAGGAAAAGCATGTGCCGGTGATCGAAAAGACCGCTACAGGCTTTAAGGTGAAGGTGGGGAGCGTGGCGCACCCCATGGAGGAGAAACACTACATCGAATGGATCGAGGTCATCGCCGACGGCAAGGCCTACCGGGCATTCCTCAAACCGGGGGAGGCCCCGGAGGCAACCTTTGACATCAAGGCCGAGAAGGTTACGGCCCGGGAGTACTGCAACCTGCACGGCCTGTGGAAGTCCTAAACTCAGGCCGTCAACCGACAACACCATGACCGCCAGGCCGCCGGGGTTGCCCACCGGCGGCGGCGGATGCGGAGCCAGGAATGCCGGGACGGTCTGGGTGTCTTGGTGGAACTTACCAAGGCTTTGGGAAAACTCAAGGCGGCGCCGGCGGAAGGCCTGTTATGATTAGGGGAATGGAGTTGTGGCGCCATTATTCACGTAGTCCCAGGCCCCGCTCTTCCGGGCCTCGACCACGGCCCGAGAAAGATGAAACATGCCCTCGTTCCCAAGCTTAGCTTGGAAAGGAGGGCAAATAACAAAAATTAATTAGAATTTATATTTCAGGCCGATGTTTAACCCCATATTGGTGCTCTTGTCTCGACCTACTTCGGCGGTGTAGCCGATGTTGGCCACGAGGTTTTTGGTAACTTTAGCCGGAACGTCAACACTGATCAGCGCAAAGTTCTGACCGATTTTATCGGTTCGGAAGTTCATAGTGCTGCCGCCTGCGGCCAGACCGGCATTGAGGCCCCGAGTGTTATCCGAGAACTCATGTTGCCAGGTCACCGAGAGTTGCGGCTTTACGGCGACATTGCCAACCTTGGCTTTATAAGACGCCCGCGCCCCGATACCCGTCTGCACTGAATCCGCGCTCTGACTGCCGACCTTGAGACTCAGGGCTCCGGCATTGCTTTCGGTGAAGCCGTCGACCGTCTGGGTGGCATATTGCAGCGATACTACGGGGCCAACAACGGCATTCCCAATTTTGGCATCATAACCGGTCTCCGCACCCAACTGGAACTGGTTGCCGCTGGTGCTGGCCTTGGCGGTGCGGTTGATCGTGCCGAAGGCGATTCTTCTCTCCATATCGTAACCGCTATAGGTATACCCCAAAGTGGCGTTCGCATAGAAGCCCTGCATGAAAAAGGCGCCGTAGGCGTTGAAGGGAATGACGTTGGCGTTCAGGTCGCCCCCGCTGCCCCCAACCCCGCCAAGGGTTTTGCTATAGCCGGTATTCACACCTACCAGCAAGTTGTCCATCACCCAGTAATCCGCTCCCAGGGTGAAGCCGAAGTTCTTGTAGCGGTAGCCCGCCAGGTTGGCGCTGGCACTCTGGCTGCCCCAGTTAGCCATGGGTTCGAGGTAGATTCCCCAACGCTGCTCAATCCCTTTGTGAATTAACGGGGTGCCGGCATCCGAGATGGTCAGGTTACTGGCGGCCAGCATCATCTTAGTGTTATTTTCATAACCGAAGTTAAAGTTCCTCATAAACCCGCCGCCGCCGGCGCTGACCGCGTCGCTGCCCAGTTCCGCATCCCAGCGCTCCCTGGCCAGGCGGTTTTGCATGGATTGAAACTGCATATGGGTGATGGGCATGGTCATGGAGGGCAAAGCCGCGTATTTTGCCGGAGAGATCTCATTATAGGCCGCCCGCACTCCGCCGTCGGTGGTCAGACCGTCGATGGCGTTGAAAACCGTTAACATGTCCCCCGAGGTCACGGAAGGCGACAAGGAGTTCAGCATGTTACCCACGGAGCGCTGATTGCGGGACAGGGCGAGATCCGGCGGGGTGTAATTGCCCACCGCTTGCAGGTCCACACTACTGGCGTAATAGTTCGCCTGCCAGAACAGGGTCCGGCTATCGCCGACCCGGGTGTTGTCAATGGAGGCAAAGGTGCCCACCACGGTCCCGCCGGCGCCGGTGGTCTGGAGGATGTTGGAGAAAACCTGGTTATGGGAAGGGAGAAAACCGCCCAGCAATCTCGGAGACAGCGTCCCCCCATTCAGGGTGACGGCGCCGGCGGCGCCGGTGGTGGCGACCAGTTTATCGTAACTCGAGCCTGAGGCGATTTCTACCACGTGGGTCCCGCCGGGGTTGACGGTATAGGTGCCCACGGTGATGGTCCCGGGGGAATTACCGGGGTTGACGGTGCCAGTGTTAATCAGGTTGCCGGTTATCGTCCCGGTGCCGGTCAAGGTGCCCCCGGCACTAACGGTGACGTTGCCGGTCACCGTGCCGTTCACGGAAATGGTGCTCGAGGTTGTGAGGTCGCCGGTGATGCTGCCGGAGAGATTCAGGTTGCCGGCGGTCACCGTGGTGGCGCCGGTATAGGTGTTGGCCCCGGACAGGTTCAAGGTGCCGGCGCTGTTCAGGGTAAGACCGCCGGTGCCGCTCAGGGCGTTGGACAGGGTGACGTTGCCGGCGCCGGTCACCGTCAGGGTATTGGCGTTCAGGTTGAGTGTATTGCTGAGGGTGAGATCGTTGGTGGTGACCGCGTTAATGGTGGAATCGGCGGTCAAGGTGGTGGCGAGCCCTATCGTGCGGGCCCCGGCGCCGCCGGCTTGCAGGGTGCCGCCGCCCATGGACAAAGCGCCGGTGCCCAAGGCCGAGTTGTCGGCGGCCACCACGGTGCCGGCGGTGAGGGTGGCGGTGCCGGTAAAGGTATTGGCCCCGGACAGGGTCACGGAGCTGCCCCCGGTGTTGTTAATTTCGAGACCGACGCCGGCATTGCCGCTGATGACGCCCGACAGGGTGGTGTTGCCGGTGTTGCTCACGGTGAGGGTGCGGTTGGCGGCGCCCAGGCCCGCGGTGCCGCTGAGGGTGAGGTCGTTGGTGCCGCCTATGGCGAAATTGCCCCCCACCGTGACGTTGTTGGCCAAAGTGCGCGCCGCGCCGCTGGCCTGGAGGGTGCCGCCGTTGATGGTCAGGCCGCCGGTGCCTAAGGCAGCGTCGTTGCCCGCGGCCAGGATGCCGGCGGTGAGGGTCGTGCCGCTGGCATAGGTATTGGCCCCGGACAGGGTCACGGTGCCGACCCCGGTGTTGTTAAGGCTGAGGCCGCCGTTGCTGATGATGCCCGATAGAGTGGTATTGCCGGTATTGCTGACGGTGAGGGTGCGAGTCGCGGCGCCCAGGCCCACGGTGCCGCTGAGGGTGAGGTCGTTGGTGCCGCCAACGGTGAAATTGTTGCCCACCGTGACGTTGTTGGCCAAAGAGCGGGCCGCGCCGCTGGCTTGAAGGGTGCCGCCGTTGATGGTCAAGCCGCTGGTGCCCAAGGCGGAGTTGTTGCCGGCGGCCAGGGTGCCGGCGGTGAGCGTCGTGGTGCCGTCATAGGTGTTGGCCCCGGACAGGATGAGGGTACCGGCGTTCACCGTGATACCGTTACCGGCGGTGGTGCTGCTGATAATGCCGGACAGGGTGTCGCTGCCGGCGCCGGTATGGGTGATGGTATTGGCTCCCAGGGCCAGATTGCTGCTGAGGGTCAGGTCATTGTCGGCAGTAGTTCCAAGACTGAAACTCCCACCCACGGTAATGGCATTGGTCGCGCTGATGCCCGCGGCGCTGGCCCCAAAGGTCCCGCCGTTGATGGTCAGCCCACCGGTACCCACGCCCGCATTGTTGCCTATCAGCAGGGTGCCGGCGGTGAGGGTCGTGCCGCTGGCATAGGTGTTGGCGCCGGACAGGGTCAGGGTGCTGTTGCCGGCGTTGTTGATACTGAGGCCGCCGTTGCTGATAATGCCCGACAAGGTGGTGGTGCTGGTGTTGTTGACGGTAATGGTGCGGGTGGCGGCCTCCAGGCCGACGGTGCCGCTGAGGGTGAGTGAGGAATTGCCGCCGATGGCGAAATCCCCGCCTACGGTGATGTTGTTGGCCACGCTGACGGTGGTCCCTGCCGTGGCTTGAAAATTGCCGCCGTTGATGGTGAGGCCGCCGGTGCCCAAGGCGTTGGTGTTGCCGACGTACAGGCTCCCGGCGGTCAGCGTCGTTCCGCCGGTATAGGTATTGACCCCGGTAAGAACCAGGGTGCCGGCGCCGTTGGCGTTTATGCCGCCAGCCGCACCGGCGTCAGTGACAACGCTGCTCACGGTGATTTCTTGGTTGGCGATGGTGCTAAAAGTGCGTGTTCCGTTCAGGGTATAGGTGCCGGTGCCGGTGGAGGCTAACTCCAGCCACCCATTGTTGCCACCAATGCCAGCGGTCACCCCCGTCAGCTCTTGGTTGACGCCGTTAGCCACGGTTATGGTATAATTCATACCGGTTGTATGGGAAAAGGCAAACTCCACGGCATTAGGCGTAGCTGCGCTGATGTCGACGGTGAAGCCGCCGACGTTGGAGAAGCTGGCGGTTTCTCCGGCGCCGGTGCCGGGTATAGGGGTATCAAGGTTCCAGTTAGCCTGGGTATTGTAGTCGGTGGTGCCAGCACCTTTGTCCCAAGTTTGGCTATCCGCCCCGGCCCCCTGAGGCAGGGCCAGGAGGCCCACGGCCAAAATCAGACATGCCAGGATGCGGCTCCCGGCCCCCAGACTCGACCTACCCACTCCTCCCCGTAACTTCTGCATGAAAATCATTTTCTCCCCCCTCGCTTGTCCTTAAGCTGCAATAAAGTTACTTTCCTCCCTTACCTGGTCTGGCCGGTTACGTTACCTGAAGTCGGCCAAGGCCGTCTTGCCACAGTCCCGCCATGGAGCCGGGAACTTGCCCCACGCCGGTCTTTTTTGCTTAAGGTCCAATTTTTTCATAAGAGTTCCCCCCTTTGGTCTCCCCGGAGCCGCAGGGGCAGGGTCTCAAGCATATACAGTCAAGAGATTCTACGCCACAGGCGGCTTCAGGATAACATCGTTAATACATTTTTTATTTTTGTTAAACAGCACTATAATATCGTAGTACCCATAATCTCATCATACCTCAGGTTGACGCATTGATTAATGATACAAGTATTTATCTGGAGGTTGACGCATTGATTAATGATACAAGTATTATCTGGAGGTTGACGCATTGATTAATGATACAAGTATTTATCTGGTACCTTAACGAACTTTATCATTAAAAAATTGTCGGCCCGATGTCAAGGGTTTTTATTGTCATTCAACTATGATTGATGGTTTAAAAAAAGAAGGTCCCAATTTCATCCCGCCAGGGGAGGGGAAAATGACATTTTACGAGTTGATTATGATTGATTATTTATGCAGATGATTAAGAATAACTACTGCGCTACTGAGTCTGAGGTGAGAGAGTTATTAAATATAACTTGATGAAAGTTAAAGAAGACGCGGATAGTCCTCGTGCCCAAGTCTCACTTGGGAACGAGGACTAACGCGGCAACGAGGCTTAACGCCGATCAGGAAAATGGGGCGATCATCTTCTCCCCCCCGATGGGCTAGGCGCCGGGGCCGGGGTCGGGGCCGGAGCTGGGGCCGGAGGCGGGGTTTCGGCTTTAGGTGTCGGAGCCAGCGGCGGAGTTTCAGCTTTGGGCGCCGGGGCCGCCTTGGCCTCTTTGATGAGTTGGGCTACCCGGGAATCGGGGCCCACCGGCTCGATCACCACCACATGCTTAGTATTGATCCGCATGAAGTCGGGGTTATGCCATTCGCTGCCCCGCTTGACCAGGACGTTGGCGGTCTTTTTCTGGTCCTTTTCCACCAGGGTTTGGACGTAGTAAACGTCCCGGAGCGTCAGGTATGAGGAGCCCGGGTCCGAAACTTTGCCAAAGAACACCTGGCCGTTATCCAAGAAGACGGCCTGGTACTCGGTGGGAAACTTGAGGTCGCTGCCGCCGCACCCCGAAAACAGGCCCAGGGCCGCCAGGACCGCCCACGATAACCACCAGCCGCCTTGCCCCCAACTTTTAAGCTTCTTCATTCATGACCTCCAATACCTCGGAACCCCGATCCATTGTCAATAAGCCGCGCGGGATAAAGCACGCCCCCAGGCGCCAGACCCGCTTGCGGGTTTTTTTCTTCATCGGCGCCTCGGGAGGTTAACTTGAGGGTTTTCTTTCTGATTGATTTGATCCCAGCCCTTGACAGCCGGGCGGCAACCGCATAAAACGTCGGGAGCCGGGTGTCTCCGGCAAAACTACCGGGAGATGTGCCGTGTATTGGGATGCCGACCTCGAAACCTTGAAACCTGCAGATTTGCAAGGCCTGCAATTGAGCCGCCTGCGGCAGACGGTGGAGCGCGCCGCCCAGAGCCCCTTTTATGGCCGGCGTTTGCAGGAGGCGGGCGTTACCGCCGCCAACCTCCGGTCCCTGGAGGATATCCGCCGGATTCCTTTTACCACCAAAGACGACCTGCGGACTTACGGCAAAGAGATGCTGACCCGGCCGCTCACCGACATGGTGCGGCTCCACGCCTCTTCCGGGACCACGGGCCAGGCCACGGTGATCTATTACACCCGGGCCGATATCGAAGCCTGGGCCGATTTGGTGGCGCGCTCCCTGTACATGACCGGGATGCGGGCCGCGGATGTGTTTCAGAACATGATGGGCTACGGCCTGTTCACCGGGGGACTTGGGTTTCACTACGGCGCCGAACGGCTGGGGGCCCTGACCATCCCCATCGGCGCCGGCAACAGCCAGCGCCAGTTGCAGCTGATGCAACAGTTCGCCACCACCGCCATCCATATTATCCCCAGTTATGCCCTGTACCTGCTCAACACCTTTGCCGACCACGGCCTGGACCCCCGGGATTTGCCGCTGCGCCTGGCCTTTTTGGGGGCCGAGCCCCACTCCGAAGATATGCGGCGGCGCATCGAGGCGGCCTACGGGGTTAAGGCTTTCAACTCCTACGGGCTCTCCGAGATGAACGGCCCCGGAGTGGCCTTTGAGTGCCCGGAACAAAACGGCATGCACGTCTGGGAAGACGCCTTCGTGCTGGAGGTGCTGGACCCCGAGACCCTGGAGCCAACGCCGCCGGGCCAGCCGGGCGAACTGGTTTTTACCAACCTCACCCGGCAGGGTATGCCGTTGTTGCGCTACCGGACCCGGGACCTGGCTTCCTGCGATGACTCGCCCTGCCCCTGCGGCCGCAGCTTCAAACGCCTGTCCCGGATCATGGGGCGCAGTGATGACATGGTGATCATCAAAGGGGTCAACATCTTCCCCATGCAGATCGACAAGGTTCTCATGGCCATGCCGGAGGTGGGCACGCAGTACCTGGTGGAATTGACCCGGCAGGATTTCAGCGACCAGATGCTGGTCAAGGTGGAAGTGCAGCAGAACTTTTTTGTCGAAGACCTCAAGTATCTCAAGCAGTTGCAAAAACGGATCACCGAGGCCCTCAAGAGCGAACTGCTGGTCACGCCCCGGGTGGAACTGGTGGAACCCAACACCCTGCCCCGGACCGAAGGCAAGGCCCAGCGGGTGGTGGATAAGCGGTCCTGATACCAATCTGCCAACCAGCGACAATTTTGTTGTAGGAGCGGACCCATGTGTCCGTCCTAAGTTGAGGGCGCACCCGCGGGTGCACCCCTACAATGCCGCATTTTTTGATCGCGACTCTTTGTGAGGGGGCGCGGACGGAGATAGCCCCAGCGGTCCTGTAGGGGCGGGTTTTAAACCCGCCCCTACGCGTGTATCAAGACCCTCCGCCTTGACAACATCTGACTCCGGTGTTAAAAAAATAAGATGTGGAGGGATGGCCGAGTGGTTTAAGGCAGCGGTCTTGAAAACCGCAGACCGGAAGGTCCGTGGGTTCGAATCCTACTCCCTCCGCCATCTGCTCACCTTAAGGGGGAGATCGATCCAGATAGATTCGCTTGACATGGCCGAAAACCGGCCGTAACGCACAGACAAGCCCAACCGGAGAGATGACCGAGTGGCCAAAGGTGCTCGCCTGCTAAGCGAGTGTGGGGGGAAACTTCCACCGAGGGTTCGAATCCCTCTCTCTCCGCCAGTTTTTCCCCGCCACTTCTGGCGATCTATCGGCAAATTCTTGTAGGGGGGGACCTGTGTGTCCCCCCTCTTAGGGCGCACACACAGGTGCGCCCCTACATTTTATAAAATTAATTTATATAGTTACTAATGAACAGCTACTATTCACGCCGAAACCGTCATTCCCCGAAAAATCCTCTCCCACTTCGACGCAGCTTGGCGTAAGATAAGAAACCATGCCTGCCGCGGCCCCGACTCCGGAAACCCGGCCCCTGAACCGGGGCGTCATCCTGCTGGCCGTCTGTCTGGGGGCCTTTATGGCCACCCTGGACACCAGCATCGTCAATATCGCCCTGCCGCAGATTGCCCAGGATTTCCAATGTTCTCTGGTCCAGATCTCCTGGGTTATGCTGATCTACCTCCTGATGAACGTCTCGCTCCTCCTGACCAGCGGCCGGTTGGGCGACCTCCTGGCGCCGGGCAAGCTCTTTCTCCTGGGGTTGGTGATCTTTACCGGGGCCTCGGCCCTGTGCGGAGTCAGCTCCAGCCTGGCGCCGATGGTGGCCGCCCGTGCCTTGCAGGGGGTTGGGGGGTCGTTGATGCTGGGGATCGCCCCCAAACTCATTGCCCTGGCCTACGGGGAAGGGGAACGGGGCCTGGCCCTGGGCCTGTTTTCCACCGCCTTCGCCACCGGCATCAGCGTGGGCGCCCCCCTGGGAGGAATCATCACCACCTACCTGGGCTGGCCGTTTATTTTTTATATCAACCTTCCCATCGGCGCCGGGATCTTCTTGGCCAGCGGCCGGGTCTTGAGGCCCCTCAAGGCCCAGAAGGCCTGGAGCTGGAAATCTTTTGACCTCCTCGAGGCCGCGCTCCTGGCCGGGACCCTGGGGTTGCTCCTGTTGGGGTTGACCCGGATTCAGCAATCCGGCTGGAGCCCCGTGACCCTGGGAGCTTTGGGACTGGCGGCACTCCTGGGTCTGGCCCTGCATTTTCGGGAACGCCGGCGCCCCGATCCCCTGCTCCACCCGGAGCTCTGGCGCCGCTGGCCCTTTGTGGCCGGGTCCCTGGCGGTGGTGTTGACCTTTGCCTCGGTGATGGGCGCCTTCTTTCTCCTCCCCTTTTTTCTGGAGCAGGTCTATCATTACACCCCTGGTCAAACCGGGTTTATGTTGGCGGCCCTGAGCGCCAGCAACGCCCTGGTGGCCCCTTTCGGCGGCTACCTGGGGGACCGGCTGGGGAACCTGATGATTCTAAGGACCGGAACCGGCTTAATCCTGGCCGGGTTGACGGCGCTTATCTTTACCGGCCCGGACACCTCCACCCTGAGCCTGGCGGCCAGGTTCGTCGTCATCGGCCTGGGGTTCGGCCTCTTCCAGGCGCCCAATCTCAATGAAATTCTGCGGGGGGTGAAGTCTGACTTCATCGGCCTGGCGGCCAGCACCAACGCGGTCCTCAAGAATCTCGGCTCCCTGGTTGGCATCACCTTGATCGTGGCGGTCTTTGCCTGGCTCAGCGGCAACAACAGCACGCCCGTGGCGGGGACCAGTCCGGACCTGACCGCCTTCCGTCAGGCCTTTGCCCTGGCCGCCGGGGTGGCGGCTCTCAACCTGCTGGCCAATCTGCTGCCGCGCAAACCCTGAGGCCTCAGGGCCGGGGCGCCAGCCCCGGCTTGGCGGCCGGGGAGCGGTGTGTTACTATTGATAACAGCATTATATCAAGGGGCTCAGGGAGCCGGGGAGGTGGGTGCGGTGGCGGTTTCAACGGGAGAAATTCTGGCCTTAGCGGGCATGGGGGTACTGTTGTTGAACAACCTGGGGCGCCGGCGGGTAAGGCAGGGCAAGGCGCCCGCGGCCCGGGGCCTGGCCAGGTTCGTGGCCTATGGCGATTTCGTAGCCTGCGGCCTCATCCTGGCAGGTCTGGTGGTCATATATCTGCAAAAATAATTCACCGGGTTTAACCGCAGCATCCGGCCTCCAGGGAGCACAACCCGGTGCGCTCAGGCACCAGGGTGGAATCGCTGCTACAAGGCTGGCTGCCCCAACAGGGCGACGGCTATGAAATATTCTCTTCTTTTTATAGCGTTTGCCATAAATTCTTTCCGCTTGGAGGTTATTAAATCCCCCTAAATCCAATGCTGTTCACTTAAGCGTGTCCAGATGAAAGGAAGTCATTTTCCTTGTCATTCTGAGGGAGCCGGAGGCGACCGCAGAATCTCTAATTTCCTGGAAAACCAGAGATTCTTCACTCCGCTTCGCTCCGTTCAGAATGACATAACGTAGGGTGGGCAATGCCCACCGATTCATTTAACCGCTTAAGTGAACCGTATTGCCCCTAAATCCCCCTTTTTCAAAGGGGGACTTTTCCTGCAATTTCTTGTAGTTTCCCCCCTTTTTTAAAGGGGGGCAGGGGGTATTATATAACCATCCGATACCCCTTCAAGAAAGGGGGACTTTAAAGCAGCGTTTGTTAAGGAGCAGTCGAAAGCCATGGAAATTGAGGATAGTTACTATCACAATCCTTTCTTTGGGGTAACCACAGGCCAGATAATCTTTCCTTCCTGGTTGATGTAGCCTTCGGCGTCAGTGTCTTCTGGGTTTCCCAGCCCCACCCGGGCGACCCCTCCACAAAAACGGTAGTAATGAAGATCGAATTCAGCCTTCATGGGCCGGTCGGGAAGAGTCGACATGGATTTGATCACAATTTGACCGCTTCGATTGATATATGCCAGGTCGCCGGGCCAGCCGGCATCGACCGGCTTAACCGGGGCCAACCCCTCCGAGAAATCACCCACGCGATGGAACTGAGGCTGGATGACGAAGTTGCCGGTCTTATCGATGTAGCCGTATTTGCCGTTTTTTCCCTTGGCCGCCGCCAGACCTTCGGAGAACCCACGCGCCTCCACAAATTCTTTGCCCTTGATTACCATCTTGCCGGATTTATCGATATAGCCGGGATTGCCGTTGGCATCGATGCAGGCCAGGCCCTCAGAAAACGGGCCGACCCCCTCAAACCGGGGGGGAATCACCAGCTTGCCGGACCTGTCGATATAGCCGAATTTGCCGGCAATCACTACGGCTGCCAGACCTTCGGAAAAAGGGTGGGCCTCATCATACCGGGGAGGAATAACCTGCCGGCCGGCTTTATCGATAAAGCCGAATTTATCGTTTTGCATGAGGCAGGCCAGTCCTGCGGAGAAGTTACTCAACCATTTTTCACCTTCCACGTATTGGGGCTGAATCACCATGGCGCCCGACCGGTCAATATAGCCGAACTGGTTAAGGGTAATTTCCCCTTTCTGATCCAAATGGCGAATAATCGCCACCGCCATGCCTTCGGAGAAGGGACGGCCCCAATGAAATCGGGCCGGGATGACGAAATTGCCGGTCTTATCGATATAGCCGCATTTGCCTTTAATCTCCACGACCGCCAGGCCTTCGGAAAAATCCGTGGCCAAATCAAATTTAAACGGGATGATAAGCCGCCCGGTTTTGTCGATATAGCCCCATTTTTTATGCTGCTCCACCGGCCACAGGTCGCCGCAGGCTTCTTTCTGCAGCGATTCCCGGGCCTCAGGTTGGCTCTGAACTGGCAGGGCCGCCCAGAGGATAAGCATCAGGGCCCCAAGCACATAAAGCCGATGTTTTTGCCGCATGATTCCCCCTCGCATCAAAAGATGTTTCTGGCCAGCTTTTCCGGTCCTGGACCTCGTTTGAAATGCCTTCCGGTTGCAGAAGATTTGTCCTATTTAGCTAATTAATTTAAATAATTATATCTATTTTGGGGCGCAATGGCAAGATGCTTGAACCTATGACTTTTCGGAATTTGCCCCAGCAGGTTAGTTATGCCAAACTTCTGAATGCAATTGACTTCCCACTAAAATTTGCTCTATCATTTGCCTGGGAGAAAAATTGGCTTCAAGATGAGCATCGTTTGGTAATCTTCCTTAAGCATTTTCACTTAATTCACCTCAGGAATAAGGAGATCGATTATGAGCAAATACATGCATCTCACGGTTACAGTGGCTCCTTATTATCCAAAAGATTTCACTGAGACTTACCCCAATATGGCGCGCTATTTGAAATCTTTAGCTTCTGATCTGGTAGAGCGGAATCCTTCACTGTATGGAATAGCGGGACAGTTGGACAAGCTTCTTTATACTTTTGATGGTACGCCGTTCAGAGATGTGCTTCTCCGGCATAGAGAGAATCTTCGAAACCTTTATAAGAATATTGAAGAGAATATCGCCGACTGGAATCTCGCCCAGGCTGATCAGCTTCTTTATAAAATTGAAGATGTATTTGACAAAATAGAATCTGAATTGGATTAGCCATTCATGGCAGAACTTCAGTGGCCAATTGTTAAGAAAAAACATTGCCACTTGCTTCGAGTTCGCCTATGATGGTGGTGTTACCGGAGGGGATAGACTGGTTGGCGTGTTATTTCCGCTGAAACCGAGGTTTACTCTCTGTTGCAATGCGGTTCAAATAGCAAGGTGCTGCCTGAGCCGGAGGTACTTCATGCCTCAGTGCCCTCTCTGCAAAGCGGGCGTATGGATGGGCGAGCGCTACTGCCCAACCTGTGACAACTACCTTCCCCAGCCGGAAGAGGAGGATCATTTTTGCCCCCGATGCGGCATCAGAGTGGCCCCCCAACAGGAAATCTGCCACAAGTGTAAGGCCGCCTTGCCGGAGTTTGCTAGAACTTCCTCTCCAGCAACGGCCAGGGGTTCGAGGCCCCTTTCCGGGGTCCGGGGCATTTTCGCCGGCGCCGGTCTGGTCATTGTGGTCCTGCTCCTGGTATTCCTCTTCAATAAAAGTCCCGGCCCTCCCCAACCGGTAGCCTCGCCGCCTCAGGTTCCTGTGGAGCAAACTCCTGCTGCCCCTGCTATCCCGCCGGCGGCAACTGCCCCATCGGCTCCCGCAGCCCAGGAACCCGCCGTCCTGTCAGAACCAACAACCCCTCCTCCTCAGAAAGCAACGACACCAACAACTTCACCGCCCAGGTACGTGGTCAAAATCCACTACCTTGCCCTCCGGGATGGCCCCGCGGCCTCAGCGCCCCAAATCGCCACCCTCAACTTTGACGACGAGGTGGAACTCCTGGAAACCTCCGGCGGATGGGGGCGGGTGCGGGACGTACGGCGCAATATCGTCGGCTGGTCCTCCAGGCGCTATCTGGTGCCGGTTACGGTTGATCAACCATAGTCACTTCCCCGGTATCGTCAGATCTCTTCTGGAAGTAGTCAGTTTAACCGCGCCAATATTGCTTCTCCATTCCCGCCATGCGCGGGTTCTCTTGACATGCCGATCTCAGAACCTACCTTATAGGCGTTCTCTAAAGCCTTTTTCCCCATAGGCCCCACCATCCGAGGCCCGAAATTTATACCGCCCTATTTGTGCCGCAAAACCTCTAAAAAGGAGGCAGTTATGCAAGTTGAGCCCTACTTGTTTTTCGAAGGCCGCTGCGAGGAGGCGCTGGAGTTCTACCGCAACGCGCTTGGCGCCGAGGTCACGGCGCTCATGCGATTCAAGGACAGCCCTGATCCTGGCATGTGTCAGCCAGGCGCTGAGGACAACGTGATGCACGCGGTTGTTCGCATCGGCGACACTACAATAATGGCTTCCGATGGCATGGGCACCGGGCAGTTAGCCTTCCAAGGCTTTTCGTTGGCGCTGTCGTTGACTGACAAAGCCGAAGCCGGGCGCCTTTTTACTGCACTGTCGGACGGCGGCCAGGTGCAAATGCCTTTGGCCGAAACGTTCTTTGCCCCGTTATTCGGAATGGTTGCGGATCGTTTCGGGGTCTCGTGGATGGTTCTCGTGACCCCTTGACCCATTTCCGGGGCCCATTATTGCCCAACCAGGCTCACGAGCCGATCACTCAACCGGGGCGCACCTATGCCTCGGTTGAGCTTTACCGTTAGGGCTCTACTCGCAACGGTTCCGGCGCTGAATCAGGAGAAAGGAGAAGATATGGCCACCAAAATTTTCGTTAATCTCCTGGTAAAGCACCTCAATAGGATCTCGATGAGGCATGGTATGTCTCTACCTGGGGGAACCATATTGGTAAATTCACCATA
>Ga0351871_1117_pt1 | contig 27020 bp, 28 predicted proteins | sample TotcelHFGM3001N8_FD_206786 | JGI IMG/M metagenome (GOLD analysis project Ga0351871, IMG submission 206786) | Enriched cells from coal bed in the Powder River Basin, Montana, United States - Total cells FGM rep2 HSBNCT.FGM.300.1.N8 ...
TCTCTCTGCTGTCCGGCAGGAGTTTCACCGGGTCGGCGATTCTGACGCCCGCCACCCAGACAATCTCCCCGGCCGCGGCCACCAGGGGAATATGCGGCCGGAGCCAACGGGGAATCTTGGCATCCACCAGGAAATCCTGGAGTTTTTTGGGACCCGGGGCGCCCTGGGGCCAGAAGCGGTCCCCTGGCTGCCAGGTCCGCACCGTCATGGGGAGGGAGACCCGGGCCGGATTCAGCCAGGCCACCTCCGGGGGCGGCCAGGGGTCGCCGGAGCGATGGGCGCGGCGAGACATTTGCCAGCGCCAGCCGGCGGGGGACTCAACCTCTGCCGGGCACTCCGGCAGCAAAGTGGCTTCCCGGGGCGGGTCCGGCAGGGCGGCCATGATATGCAAGACGGCCCCCGCTTTGGCCACCTGGACGTTTTCTCCCTGTTTCCCCAGCGAGATCAGGCCGCCGCTGCGCTCACTGCCGGCCAGGGCCAGAAGTGATGCCACCTGGGGGGCCGTGAGGCTCACATCCGCCCCGAGCCTGGCTACTCCAGCCCTCAGCACCCGCCGCTGCAAGGCCGGCGGGAGATGGAAAAACCGGTTCAGGTCCAGGGCAAAGCAGTCGGCAGCCAGTTCCTCGGCCACCCGGTCCCAGGCCGCGGCGGTATCCCGGGCCAGGAGGCGCTCATCGTCCTGGAGGAGGCTCTGGGTCCGCCAGATGGTCTGGGCCAGGCGGGGATTGTAGCCGCGGGTCAGGTGAGGCAGGAGGTCCAGGCGCACCCGGTTGCGCAGATAGGCCCGGCTCAGGTTGCTGGCATCAAGACGGTAGGGCAGGGCTTCCTGGTCCAGCCAGGCCAGGAGCACGGCCTTGCCCACGGCCAACAACGGCCGCACCAAGCCCTCGGGGGTGGCCGGCCACATGCCCTTCAGCCCCTCCAGCCCCGCGCCCCGGAGCAGCCGGAGCCAGAAGAGCTCCACCTGGTCGTCGGCGGTGTGGCCCAGGGCCAGCCGGGCGTAACCGTGGCCGCGGCGGGTGTCCTGCAAAAACTGTAACCGCAGCTTCCGGGCCGCCATCTGCAGAGACACCTGGTCCCGGCGGGCCGCGTCCCGCACCTGACCGCATCCTTGGTGATAAGGCAGCCTCAGTCGCCGGGCCAGATCGGCCACAAATTCGGCGTCCGCCCGGGACTCCTCCCCCCTCAGGCCGTGGTCGAAGTGAGCCACGCCCAACTCCAGACCCAGTTCGGGGGCCAGCCGCACCAGGAGGTGGAGCAGGGCCACCGAATCCGGGCCGCCGGAGACCGCCACCAGGAGCCGGCCGCCGGAGGTGAACAAACCTTCCCGGCGGGCATAGGTAAGCACCCACTCCGGCAGGTCGCAGGCCGCGGCGGGATCCTCCAGAAACGTGGGGCTCACTTCGCCGGACCCGGACAAAGCTGGGCGATCACCTCCAGAATGGCGTCCTTGGAGAACGGTTTGGCCAGGAACCGATCCACCACGGTCTCCTGGCCGGCAAGTTCGGGCAGGTTGGGAAGCTCGGAAGAGATCATGACGATGCGGCAATCCGGCTGGAACTGCTTCAGGCGCCTGGCCACCTCGAGGCCGTTGAGGTCGGGGAGGTGATAATCCAACACCGCCACCTGATAGCGCTCGGGGAACTGACCGGCGTCCAGTTCCTGGCCAACCCTCTCGTGGGTCGTGACCTGATACCCGGCCCGCCTCAGGATGGACACCAGGGCTTCCCGGGTCCAGCGGTCATCATCGATCACCAAAATCCAGGGGCTCATATCGAGTTTTCCATTTTAGGTTTGCTTCTTTCCGTTGAAAATCCGCCCTTTAAACTCTCCTTTCTTATTTTATATTCTTTTATTAGATTTGTTTCATATTTTTTATAAATTAAAATGTTGAAATTTGCATCAAATAAATCTATCCATCTCCTGGTAACGTCAAAAGGATACCAAGAATCCATTAGGTTACATACAGGGTAAGAGATTGAATATCCTTGATGTGCTATTTCATTCCGAGCTTTTGCTATAATATTTATAGCATCCCAGCTATCTTTAGGCTGAAATGAACATTTTTCATCTAATAAATAATCAAAATCGAAAGATGGGAGATGTATATCAATGATATCATAATAGTTTCTTTTTATATCCGACAAATTACGAAAACTAAATCTCTTCAAACTCTCATGCATAATATTATTTGGCCCTGCAGATGTCATGAAAAGATAATATTCTTTAAATTTTGAAATTAAATATAATTCAAGCATAGTATAAGTTTGAAAAATGATTTGTTGGCCAATTTCTCTAAAATGGCCCTTTTCTTTAAGATGATTTAATTCATATTTAGTGTAATGATTTGACATTAAATTATAGAGAGTAATTTTATTACCTTCAAGTATTTCGGCGATTTGCTCCATATTGGGGTCAAATGCACGAATTTTCGCCAATAAACAGATAGCATATATATCTGCTGCTCTGATAATATTAAGGATACCTTTTTCTTGAATATGGAAAGCTTCTAATGCTTTTATCATGCTTTTTCTTAAACCTATTGTTCTTGTATATTAATGTAATAAATTTGGAATAATAGAAAAACCAATCCAAAATTAAGATGCCGTTGACTCCTCTTCCTCCAGAACAGCGTCAGACGCCTCGCCAGCGGCCGGCAAGGCCAGATGAAAGGCGGCTCCCCGCCCCGGGGCGCTCTCCATCCAGATCCGGCCATGATTGGCTTCCACCAGGGTCTTGCAGATATAAAGCCCCAAACCCGAGCCGTTGTTCTTGTGACGGGAGAGGCGATATTTTTCAAACAGGTGCTCCTGATCCTCGGGACTCAGGCCGCAACCCGTATCCGCCACGATAATTTCAACTTCCCGGCGGTCAGCCCCGGGGAGGGCCTTCACCTGGATTTCCCCGCCTTTGGGGGTCGCGGCCAGGGCGTTGACCAGGAGATTGGCCAGGACGCGGTCCAGGGAAGGTTCATCCACCGTGATGGCGGGAAGATCGGGGCTCGGCGGGACCACCAACTGGACGCCTTGGTGTTGGGCCAGGGCGCCGAAGTGGTGGAGCAGGCGCTGGATAATAAAGGCCGGAGGCACCGGCTCCGGCCGCAGGGCCAGGCGCCCGGATTCAAACCGGCTTAAATCCAAGACATTGTGGAGGTGCAGCAGCAGACCTTCGCTCCGTTCAATGATACCCTGCAACTTGTGATGGATCTCGGGCGGCAGGGTCTCATCCTCCAATGCCTCAATGGTGAGGCGCACCCCGGTCAGAGGCGCCTTGATATCATGGACGATCATGGAGAGAAAATCGGCATTGGCCGCCACCCGGTCACGCTCTTCCTGAAGGAGCCGGGTCTTTTCCCCCAGGGCGCGAGTCATGGCATTGAATGACTCGGCCAGTTCCCCCAATTCATCCCGGCTGGTTACCGGAATATCCCCGGCGAGTTCCTCTTGCGTGGCCCTGCGGGTACCCTCGGCCAGGTGGGCGATCTGGCGGCGCATACCGGAGGAGAGCCAGAAACTGAGGAGGCCGGCGATGAGGGCGGCGCCGGCCCCCACCCCAAAAATGACCAATTTCAAGGTCAGCAGCGTCGGATCGAGTTCCCGGCGGCTGACCCCCACGACAATCAGACTTTCCCAGGGTTTTTCGCCTTCCTCCAGGGGAAGGTAGGTGACGGTATAGTCCTCCTGGCCCAGTTGGAGCGGTTGCACCGGTTCCAACGGCCCCTGGCTGCTGACCGCCAGGTCCCGGTGGCGCTGAAGCTGCTCCAAGGCGCTCTCCGGCAGGTCTTTAAAGGAATTGACCACCAGGCGATTGCCGTAGAACATGGCCACCTCGGCCCCGGGACGGGACAATGACTCCACAAACCCCCGGTCGATGAGGAGCCCGGTAAGGACCACCCCCACCACCTTACCCTCATACCGGATGGGAGCTGTGGCGCTCAGGGCAATGGAATCTTTCCATTGGGTCATCCGGGAGGCATCTTTACCCTGGAGGCTGGCCCGCACCAGGGGGTTGCTGGAAATATTCACGCCCAGGGCCCCGGGATCGTGGGCCCGGACCTGGATAACCCCCTGGTAGTCGGTAATGGTGAGGATGTGAAGGCCGGTGGCCTCCATCAGGGGAGTCACCAGGCGCCGCAGGGCCTCGGCATTGCCGCTGGCCAGCAGTTCCCCGTAGGTGGGGTTGTCGGCCAGGAGATTGGCGGCCTGCTCCACCCGTTGAATCTTACCCCGGTATTCCGCCAGCACCAGCCGGGCCACCAACTCCACCCGCTGGCGGTGCCAGTCCAGGATCTGCCGGGTAGCCAGGTATTGAATCACCAGGAGCAAACCCACCAGGGCCATGAGCAGGGAGATCAGAGTGACCCCGAGTAGCTTGCCGCCGACTTTACCCCTTCGCCACATGGGTGAAATGATAGCATATTTAGGAGGATCGGGGAACAGCAACCGCGAGGCGCCCGGCTCAGACCGCCACCAGGGGGCTTAAAGGAGACTTTGGCAGGAAGAGCGTCTGGCAGCGGGGGTAGGATGGCCGTTGTCCAAACGGGGTCGGCCCGCGTCTCGCCGGGGCAAGACCTGGCGACGGCCGGCCCCCATGGACCGGCCCGATCCCGGGCGCCCCGCCTCCATCAAACCCCGGAGGCGGGCTAAATCATGGGGCAAGGCCGGCCGCGCCTGCAGAATCGGGGGAAATAAAGGCTCACTCCCAGCAGTGTCCGGTTAGGTTTTTGCAGATGAGGCTGCTCGTTATGCGTAGTCCAACAGTTGAAAAAATTCGCAAACGCACTTCCTGTTCCGAGAAGATTACTTCCCCCTCACCCTAACCCTCTCCCCCATTGGGGAGAGGGGACAAAGTGGAAGTGATTCATTGCTTCATGGTTGCTAAATCGGCCACAAAGCAACTCCCTCTCCACCCGCTTCGGGGGGAGAGGGTTGGGGTGAGGGGGGCCGAACGCGCGCATGCAATTTTCTAACCGGACACTGCTGGCTCACTCCCCCTCTTTCCCCAACTCGTCATAGACCCAACTCAAGGCTGCGGACGTATGGGGAAAGCCGATGGTGCTGGTGAGCAGGATGACGGCGTGATAGATTTCTGCCGGGGTCGCCCCGGCCTTTAAGGCTCTGCGGGTGTGGCTGTGCACCGAGCCCTCCGAACGGCTGGCCGCGGCCGCCGCCAGTTGGACCAGGTGGGCGGTTTTGTGATCTAAAGGCCCCTCCTGGCGAACCGCCTCGCCCAACTGCTCCAGGGCCTTGATAAATTTTGGGTGTTTTTCCTTAATGAACGAGTACCAGCCGGGATACCTTTCTTCGGACATGATGTTACCCTCCAGGTTGTGACCGCAGCATTTTTCGGTTCTGCACCATGTTTTTTGCGGGCATAGTCTTCAAAATGGTCATCTGGCACCTTAATGTCAAGGAAGGCCCGCCCCTCCCGGTTCCATGGCGCCGCCGCCTGCCGGCGATCCTTCTCATACCATTTCGCAATCAATTGGTGGCATAGGCGTCTCGCCTGTGCAGGCGCAGGCTGAAGCCTGCGGCTACCATAAATGGTGTTTTGATTGCAACTCGAGACCTCTGCGAAAGTCTCATGTAGGATAGCCGCCCTCGGCTATCCATACTTTTTCTAGACGCAGGCGAGGGCGCCTACGCCACATTTTGATTCGGAAGGATAGCGATAGAGACTTTCCCAGAGGTCTCAACTCGGTATCAACTCAAGCGGTTATTTTCCCCTGGGGTTATTTTGCTTGCTTAATGATTTTAAGAGCTATATTTTTTAAAAGGAGGCAGGTATTCACGGCAATTATCCGGTAAAGGGATGAGGAGGGGTGGGCGGTCCTGGGGGTTGGCGGTTCTCTTGCCAATCTCGACGGCCATGGCCCCTGGAGAGCAGGCCTTCGCACCCGGACAGCTCATGTCTGATTAACCATGCACAGCCGGAGGTTATGATGTGCAGATTTTTTCTCACCGCCATGCTCCTGGCGGCTATCCTGGGTTGCGGCGGTGACCCCGCCGACAAGTACATGCAGGAAGGGTTTGTCTATTTTCAACAGCAGAAGTATGACGAGGCCATTGCCAGCTACGAAAAGGCTATCAAGGCCGAACCCCGGGCCGCGGCCGCCTATAACATGATGGGCATGGCCTACCGGTTCAAGTATAACCAGCTGGGGGTGCCGGAATTCCGTCAGAAAGAGATGGCGGCGTTTCAAAAGGCCATTGAGATCGACCCGAAGAATTGGGTCGCCATGATCAACCTGGCCACCACCTACTATGCCGACGGTCAGAAGGGCAAGGCCGCGCCCCTGTTCAAAAAAGCCCTGGAATTGAAACCCGATCACCCGGAAAAGGCCGAGATCGAAAAGATGATTGCGGCCGGCGAACCAAAGCCTTGAGAATTCCGGCGACGGTGGGGTTGGCGCTGGCCTTTCTCCTGGCCTGCCCCGGAAGCCGGGCTCAGGCCCAGGGGGCCGACCTGGCCAATCGTCTGGGCTGCCTGGCCTGCCACGCCACCGGGCCGAGGGACAAGCTCGCCGCCCCGTTCAACGGGGTTGGGGCCCGCTTAACCGCCGGGGAGTTGGCGCAATCCATCGCTTATCCCCGCCAACGCCACCCCCGGGCCAAAATGCCCAGCTACGCCTACCTCCCCCCCGCAGAGCAGGCGGCCCTGGTGGAATTCCTGCAAACCCTCAAGTAATCACCGGGGTCATTCCGGGCCGTTTTTCCCCGGCAGGCGCCGTATTCCTGCCTTTCCCCTGAATACCGGGTCGCAATCAAAAAATGCGGCATTGTAGGGGCACACCCGCGTGTTCACCCGAAATTCAGGGCGGACACATGGGTCCGCCCCTACAGGAAAATTGTCGTTTATAGCGATTGCCAAAAGTCTTTTCCGATCCTTGATATCCACAAATCCCCCCTAACCCCCCTTTTATAAAGGGGGGAACTATAAGGAATTGCTGCTAAAGTCCCCCTTTGAAAAAGGGGGACTTTAGGGGGATTTAAGAATCTCCAAGACGAAGAAATTTATGGCAAACGGTAAAATTGCAAAATGGTATCAATAAAGCTACCTCATAGGTATTCTCTTTTACCCCGCAACGGGCTCCGAGGCCACCTGCTCCCTGGCCTCCAGGACCTGGCGGGCCACCAGGTCCACCGCCGCCAAATCCGTCCAGGGGCTCAGGATAAATGACTTCAGGGCGGGAATGGGGGGGCCGGGGCGCCCATCATATGAGGCGTGCCGATAGGCATCGGTCCAGGACAACAAGACCCCTTCCCCGCGCATGGCCCGTTCATGAATCAGGGTAAAAATCCGCCGATTGTAAGCGTTGTGGGCGCTCAAGGCATTCACATAGGTATGGTCGCTGATCTCCCGCTGGAAGGCCGCGGCCGCCTCCACCCCCGGGGGATAGACCCGGAACAGGGTTACGGGCCCGAAATTGCCATCATTGAGCACCAGCAGGCAGGCGTGCTGTTCCAGCCGCTCCCGGAGCATCTCGGCCATCTCCACCATGTGGCCGATGAGAATCCGGTAACCCTCCTTGCCCAGCAGCCGCATGTTGGCATAGGCGGCCAGCGCCCCGGCGCCGGAGCGGGAGCACTCCAGGGTATAAATGCCCGGATGATAGTAGCCGAACTGGTAGAGATAGGGCATCTGGCCGGGGTGGCGGGAAAGCAGGGCCAAATCCTCCCGGGTCTTCGCCAGGAAGGCGCTGGATATATAGGGAGTGTAGCCGGTTTTGTGAAAATCGACCCCGATGCTGTCGGCCAGGGATAAATCCCCCAGCCGGCCCAGGGAATGCTGCAGGGAGCTGAGGGTGCGGGCGTGAAAGCCCAGGGGATTGGCCGCAAAGTCGTAATCCCGGAACACGGCCCAGACCCACCCGATGACGGCATCGGCGTGCACGTGGGGGCGATACGTCAGGCCGAATTCCTGGGACAACCGGTCCCGCAGGCGGACGATGCCGGTGAGGTCATCAATCCCAAAGGCGTCCGTGGTTCCCAGGGTGGCGATGATCGCCGCCACCTTCTCCCCACGGGCCAGGGCCTGGCGGAGGTAATCCTCCAGGTCGGGCAGGGACATCTCGTGGTCCCGGGTGGTCGGGATGGCCACCAGATTATCAGAGCCCAATCCCAGCCAGCCGGCCACATTGAGACGGGAGTAATGGGACACCTCGGACGAAACGATCTTCACGTCCTCCCTGATGCCCTCCCGCATGGTGCGGCCGCCGGACAGCTTCTCCAGGGCCAGCTTGCAACCGTAGAGAATCGTGCCGGTGCCGCCGAAGGTAAAGACCCCGCCGGCGCCCCGGGGATCGTAGCCGATAAGATCGGCCAGCATGGCCACCGACTGAATCTCGGCCTCGGCAAACCGGGCCGAGTATTCATCCCAGATGATGTTGGGGTTATACATCGCTGCGACCATGAACGCCAGGATGCTGGGGATGCTGGTGGGCGGAATCACGTTGACCTGGGCGTTGGGGTGGGCCCAAACGGTCATGCCGTGGCAGTAGTCCGCCAGCGTGCGGGTGACTTCGGCCACCGAACCCATACCCTCCGGGAAGCCGACCGCCGGGCCGGCCTCATAATGCTCCGGCCGGATCTGACCCAGGAGGGGCGCCGATGATTTCAGGTCGTCCACCAGGTCCAGAAACCGCGACACCGTATGGACAAAATAGCCGTCCAACACCGGGTTGGACACCGGCACCGGGAACACGGTCTTGAGTTGTTCCAGCTTGTTCAGGTAGGTTTCCGGTTGGGGGGATTCGGGGGGCATCTTGATATCTCCTATTCGCTGTACCGGCGGATGATGATAATCCCCAAAACCAGGCAGACCAAGGCGTAGGCCGAAAGGATGGCCACGGACTCCAGGCTCTCGAGGTTCCAGAAGGGAAACCGGAGGAGGCGGTTGGTGTGGGTGAGAGGCAACGCCTTGATGATATCCCGGAGCAGCCAGGGCATTTCGTCCACCGGAAAAAACGTGCCGCAGAAAAAGGCCATGGGCATGATAAAAAAGTTGGTGAACGTGGCCGTGTCTTCATGGGACCGGGATTTCATCCCCACAATCACCCCAAAGGCGGCGAACACCAGGCAATTGAGGACCAAGACCAGGAAAAACATCAGGTTGAGGTGAAAGCCGGTGGCCAGAAACAGCCCCAAACCCAGGAGGATGCCAGAGGCAAACAGCCCCCGGACCATGCCGGCCAGGATTTGGCCCACCACGATGTCGGTGGCGGTCACCGGGGCCTGGATATAGACCTGAAAGGTGCGGAAGTGGAGGCGCCCCACCGTCATGCTGGTGGCAATCCAGGTATAGGAATTGGTCATGGAGGTCATGGCGATGAGGCCGGGGAGCAGGTAATCCAGATAGGTGCCCCCGGAAATAGTGACGCGTTTTCCCAATCCCAGCCCGAAGGCCAGGAGATAGAGCAAGGGGGAAAAGAGGGCGGAGACGACGTAGCCCAGCCGCAGCAGCCGGCGCCGGAACAGCAGGATTTCACGGTAGAAGATGGGAAACCAGTTCAATTGGTCAGCCGCTCCCCGGTGAGCTGGATAAACACGTCCTCCAGGTTAACCTGGCGGATGATGACCCCGGTGGGCTCGGTTTGGGCCCGGGCATAGGCCGCCTCCTTGTCCCGGACCAGCAGATACTGCCGCCGCCCGCTGTTGAGGGTCTCCACCACATACCCCCCCACCTTGGCCACCAGGGCGACCGGGGTGTCCAGGGCGATGAGCCGGCCCCGGTTCAAGACCCCCACCCGGTCACACAGCATCTCCGCTTCCTCGATATAGTGGGTGGTCAGGATGATGGTGATGCCCGAAAGCTTGAGTTCCTGGATGAGGTTCCACAACTGGCGGCGCACCTGGGGGTCGAGGCCCACGGTGGGCTCGTCTAAAAAGAGCACCCGGGGCCGGGACACCAGGGCCCGGAGGATCAGGAGCCGCCGCTGCATCCCGCCGGAGAACTCCCGCACCAAGCTGTGGGCCCGTTCCTCCAGGTTGCCGAACGTCAGGAGTTCCGCGATCCGGGCCGCAAGATCCGGCATCCGGTGGAGCCGCCCGTAAATCCACAAGTTTTCGTACGCGGTCAGTTCCCGGTCCAGGTTGATTTCCTGGGGGCAGACCCCGATGAGCTTTTTCACGGCCAAAGGCTGGCGCACCACGTCAAAGTCGTGAATCCGGGCCGTGCCCCGGCTGGGCCGGGCCAGAGTGGTCAAAATCTTGATGGTGGTAGTTTTGCCGGCGCCGTTGGGGCCCAGCAAGCCGAATATCTCCCCCGGAGGGATCTGCAAAGAGAGACCGTCCAGGGCCACCAGGTCCTGGTAGTGCTTACCCAGATTGTCGGTAACGATCATGGCGCTCATAGCCGGGCAGATCAACCGCCGCGTTTATTAAGGGCAGAGGCTCGGGCTCTTATAGGGAATGCCAAAAGAGCCTCTTGCAAAAGTCTCTTTGGAGATAATTTTTTTAAAAAATTAAGCCTCACCGTCGCTTCTATGCTAAAGTGATTTTGTGAGAAATACCGGAAGTATAGAGGGGCGTCGATGAAGCTTGATGAAGCTTAGGGAAGCAATATCATGGTTAACGGGAACTTTGCAACGTAATTTAATTCCCGGACTGGAAGAGTGCTGCGAGCATCCATTAACCGAGCAAGAGCGGCAATTAGTCAGCATCTTGGAGTTGATCCACATCGAGAGATTTGTTGGCCGGCCGGCGCAACGTTTCGGCCGGAAACCATGGGAGCGCCAGGCCATGGCTCGGGCCTTTGTGGGCAAGACGCTCTGTATAACCACCCCCACACTCGGGCTACCATTGAGGCTTTGCGGGCTTCGCCGGTCTTCCGGCTTATCTGCGGTTTTGTGAAGCCCGGCGATGTACCCCTCCGAGGCACGTTTTCCCGGGCCTTTGGGGAGTTCGCCCGCCATGGGCTGCTGTCATCGGAGTAACACTATTGTGTCATAAAAAGCTATAATCGGTTCATGTTTCTGGGAATCAACAAAACAGCACCCTGGGCCGATTTGGGCAACAGCCCGCGGAGCTTGGGAACTAAAAAAAATTAAGGGGAACGTAGGGGCGGGTTTGAAACCCGCCCCTACAGCCATGTGCCTTTATGTCCGCAAAAATCAAAGCTCACCTGCAACAACTCGTGTCCCAGGAACAGGGCGCGGTGGTGCGGGAGTGGGGCGCCCGGTTTCCCGTTGCCCTGGTCTACCCCCAGGTCTACGCCGTGGGCATGGGCAACCTGGGTTTCCAGACCATGTATCATCTGCTCAACGCCCACCAGGGGTTTGTCTGCGAACGGGCCTTTTTGCCCGCGCCGGAGGAGGCCGACGAATACCGCCGCACCCGCACCCCCATCCTCAGCCTGGAGTCCCAGCGGCCCCTGAGGGATTTTGCCGCGGTGGCCTTCTCCATCTCCTTTGAGGCCGATTACCCCTATGTGCTGGACCTCCTGGCCGGGGCCGGCATTCCCTTAAGGGCCGCCGAACGCGGCCCCGGCGACCCTCTGGTCCTGGCCGGCGGGGTGGCTACCTTCCTCAACCCGGAGCCTTTGGCTCCCTTCGTGGACGCCTTTTTCCTGGGTGAGGGCGAGGCCGGTGCGATCCCCTTTTTCGAGTTCCTGGCCGCAGCCGCCCCGGCCCCGGACCGGGCTGCCATGCTTCGGGACCTGGCCGGGAGCGTCCCCGGCGCCTATGTGCCCGCGGGCTATACGCCCCGCTATCACCCGGACGGCACCCTGGCCGCCTTTGAGGCCGCGCCGGGCTTCCCCGAGCGGGTGGTTGCCCCCCACCTGCCGGATTTGGCCCCCTGCCCCACCCACAGCCGCCTCCTGGCCCCTTTGAGCGAGTGGGGCGAGATGTTTTTGGTGGAGACCGGCCGGGGCTGCTCCCGGGGCTGCCGTTTCTGTGCCGCCGGGTTTGTTTATCGCCCGCCCCGGGAACGCAATCTGGATGACCTGTGGACTCAGGCCGAACCGGGGGTTATGGGGAAGCGCAAAATCGGCCTGGTGGGCGCGGCAGTGAGCGACCACCCCGCTATAAAAAACCTCTGCCGGAAAATCCTGGCCGCCGGGGGCAGCCTGGGCATCAGTTCGCTCCGGGCCGACTCCGTTGATGCCGAGCTCTTACAACTCCTGGCCCAGGGCGGGGTGCGCAGCGTCGCCCTGGCCCCGGAGGCGGGCAGCGACCGCCTGCGCCGGGTCATCAACAAATGCCTCACCCGGGACGACCTGGCCAAGGCCGCGGTGGAGGTGAGCCGGGCCGGTATCCGCCAGCTCCGCCTCTACTTCATGGTGGGCCTGCCCACTGAGACCATGGATGACGTGGCCGAGATTCCCCGGCTGGCGAAATTTCTGGAGCACTCGGTCATCAAGGAAAGCCTCGGCAAGAAACACCTGGGCCTCATCACCCTGAGCCTGTCGTCCTTTGTGCCCAAGCCCTTCACCCCCTTCCAGTGGACGCCATTTCTGGCCGTGGCCGAGCTGAAAAAGCGCCTGAAGCTGGTGGCCCGGGAGTTTCACGGGGTCAAGACGATGCGGGTCCACACCGACCTCCCCAAGTGGGCCTACGTTCAGGCCCTCCTGGCCCGGGGCGACCGCCGGGTGGCCGATATTCTTCTGGCCGCGCATGAGCACGGCTGGAGCCGGGCTTTCAAGGAAAACCCCATCAACCCGGACTTTTTCACCTTAAGAGAACGCCGGGCCAACGAACTCTTCCCCTGGGACTTTATCGACCACGGCGGCCTGAAAAAAGCCTATCTCTGGGAGGAATGCCAGCGGGCCCTGGAAGGCAAGGAAACCCCGCCCTGCCGGCCGCTGGTGTGCAAGAAGTGTGGGGTGTGTCCAGGAGAGGGAGGAGCTTGAGATGCGGGGAGGCAGACCCGGGGCGTTGGGGCTGTTGGGCTTATCGGCAAGGATCCCTTTCTCCCGCTCTCACACCTCCACCCCCGATCCCCTAAATTTATCTTTGCCTGATCCGGCCTCCTGCCGATACTTCGGATATAATCAGACGTGAATATATTTGAGGTGATCGTTATGCAAAAGATTATACCCCTGGTATTGGCGCTGATTCTCATGGCCGGGGCCGCTCAGGCCGCGACGCTTACGGTTACCGTGAGCAATTGTGACAGCGATCAAGGCTGCGTATCGGTGGCCTTGTTCAACCAGGACACCCGGGAAAATTTCGGTTCCGGGAGCGGTTATTATCAAGGCAAACATGCCGACATTGTCAACGGAACGGCCAAGGCGATTTTTGCGGATATTCCCGATGGCGTGTATGCGGTAGCCGCGTTCCACGACTTGGACCGCAGCGGCGATCTGAAGAAAAATTTTTGGGGAATCCCCCAGGAGAAGTACGGCTTTTCCAATAATTACGGCAAACGCCCGGATTTCAACCTGGCCAGTTTCTCAGTGACCGGCGATACGAAAATTGCAATCCGGCTGCAATGGTATTAAAGGAAATTTGTGGAACCCCAAAAAGGGTTAGATGAGACATGAAATTCCTGCACTGGAAAATTCAGCTGGGCCTGGCCCTGATCGGGGCCTCGGCGGGGCTCTATGGGCTCAACTACCTGATCTTCCGGGACGTCAACTACATGACGCGCCTGTTTCTGGCGCAATTGGGGTTTTTGCCCATCTCGGTGCTGCTGGTCACCATCATCCTCAACCAGCTTATGGCCCAGCGAGCCAAGGCGGCCAAGCTGGCCAGGCTCAACATGGTCATCGGGGCCTTTTTCAGCGAGGTGGGAGGGCCGCTCTTAAAAACCCTGACCGCCTACGACCGAGGTCTCCCCGACTTCCAGCCCCGGGTGGCCCATATTAGCCACTGGACCGGGCCGGATTTTGCCGGTTTCAGCCAGGGCCTGGCGGAAAACGATTTTAGTATCGAACTCAAAGCAGGCGATTTAGAAGCCTTGGGGGGTTTCCTGCTGAAAAAGCGGGACTTTCTCCTGCGGCTCCTGGAAAACCCCAACCTGCTGGAGCACGACTCCTTTTCCAGCCTGCTGCTGGCGGTCTTCCATCTCACCGAGGAACTGGCCCAGCGCACCGATCTCGCCCGCTTGAGCCCCGCCGACCGGGAGCACCTGGCCGGCGACGTGCAGCGGGGCTACGTCCTGCTCATCAAGGAGTGGCTGGCCTACATGGCGCATCTCAAAGCCCGCTACCCCTATCTCTTCTCCCTGGCCCTGCGCACCAACCCCTTCGATCCCTTCGCCACCCCGGAGATTGAGTAGCGGGTTCTGGGTTTTAGGTTCTGGGTTCTGGGAGAAACAGAATGGTCAATGACCGATAAAATTGAGACCAGTTGAATTTTTTGTTCCCAACTTTTTGGGGAAGCGCAGGCGCCTCGCCTGTTAAGGAACAGCCGGTGGCGGCGGCTCCGCATTGATTATCATAATCTTTTTAACCGAAAACTGAAAACCGGAAACCGAAAACAGCCTCAAACCGCCTTCACCCCCAGGACCTGCTCCATCTCTTTCAGGGCGGCGGCGTGGGCCTCGGGGTCCGTGTCCGCCACTCCCTGGCGGTAAACCAGGCCCGGCAGCTTTCGATGGAACAGGTCCCGAACGGTCGAGAGGATACAGATGGAGGTCACCACCCCCACCAGGTGGATTTCCTCCACCTGCTCCTCTTGGAGCAGGTCGTCCAGATCGGTATCATCAAAGGCGCTATGCCGGGTCTTGTCCACCCGGTAGTCTCCCGGCCCCGGGGTCAGCTCGGGGATGATCCCGGCCCCCCAGCTCCCTTTGACCGCGTGAACCGGAAAGGCTTCAAATTCCGGGTCATCGGGGGCGTGGGCGTCGCAGACAAAGATCACCAATCGCCCCCGGGCCCGAAACTCGGCGATCTGCCGGGCCACAAAGGGGATGATCTCCCGGGCCTGGGCCCCCATATACAAGGAGCCCCCGGGGTCCAGGAAATCATTGAGCATGTCGATCACGATCAACGCCGTCTTGCCCATGTGCGTCTCCCGTTTTCCCCCTCTCGCTGATCCGGGCGGGAGGGGGCCAGGTTTTTTAGCGGTTGCGCCTAACCATCCGGCGTCAGGTTAGATAAACAGGCAGATCTTGCAGTCCTTGGCGAATTTGATGAATTCCTCGGCGTTCCAGACGATGGCCCCTTCCACCAGTTGGTCTTCATTTAATTCCATCATATCGATGGTCATTCTACAGACTACCAACTCCACCCCTTCCAGTTGAGCCATCTCCATCAGTTCCGCCAGAGTGGGGATCTGGGCCTTGTCGATCTTCTTCTTCATCATGCCGGTGGCAATGGCGGACATTCCCGGCACGGCGCCCATGACTCCGGGGGGAATGAATCTGGCCTTCTCGATTCCCCCTTTACAGGCCAGGTTGATGCCCATAAAGGTATAAAAAACTTTGGTTTCCATGCCGGCCCGGGCGGCGTTGATGGCCAGGATGAGCGGCGGATAGGCGCCGTCCAGGGTGTCCCGGGAGCAGATAAAGGCGGCGGTTTCTTTCGGTTTGGTAGCAGTCATGGGGATATTCTCCTTGTCGTCTTCATGAAATTTTGTGGATCAGATTTCCAGGTAAGGGTTTCCGTTGGAGTAGACCGGTTTTGCATCCGGGTGCAGGCGTCCCGGCCTCGGCCTCATTCCATCCGGCAGAACAACTCCCGGGTGATGGCCGTGAGTTGCAGAAGCCGCGTGTCCCGCAGGCGGTAAAACACCTGTTGGGCCACCCGCCGGGATTCCAGGATTTCCTTGTCTTTGAGCAGGCCCAAGTGCTGGGACACGCTGGATTGGCTGATACCCACCGCCTTTTCCAAATCCTGCACCGACAGTTCGCCTTCGCCCAGAAGGTGGATAATCATCAGGCGAACCGGGTGGGCCAGCACCTTGAGGCACCGGGCCGCTCGTTCCAACCGCTTCTGCATATATTCATCATTCATAATATTCATATATAATAATAAGTATGCATTTGTCAAGAAATTGTCTTCATTCTGAAAAATTTTTTCCCCGGAACTGCTCACAGGGATATAATAATCAAATGAAGCACGGCTGGGTTTCGATCAACCGCCCTTCAGGTGCGCGGAATATAGGGGAGGCGGGTGCATGGACAAGAAGGTTTTGTGGCTCATCATCATTTTCACCATCTTATTTATTCTCGGGGTCAACACGGGTGAGTTGGGATACCTGATGAATCTGGGCAACACCATCTGACTAGCCTGTATCGGGGTGGGATAATGACCCGACTTCGGTCACTGATCCTGACCCTGATGGCGTTGGGTACCAACGCCTACTTGCTCTTCCCCTTCGGGGGGTCGGTAATTTATCAGGGTCCTTTTGCACCGGGAGGTCGTCCATGCCGAAGAAATCTTTTTGGCTTGTCACTCTTTTTACTATCTTATTCATCCTGGGAATCAACACCGGTGAGCTAACCTATCTACTGAACCTGGGCACCACCATCTGCCTGTCCTGTATCGGGGTGGGATGATGACCCGACTTCGGTCACTGATCCAGACCCTGATGGCGTTGGGTACCAACGCCTACTTACTCTTCCCCTTCGGGGGGTCGGTAATTTATCAGGGTCCCTTAAAGGCAGTGTGTAACCCGGGCCTCAATTGCTACTCCTGTCCCGGGGCGCTGCTGTCCTGTCCGGTGGGCGCCTTTCAGAATTTCATGGGCAGCCTGCGGTTCAGCACCGGCGGCTTTCCCCTCACGGGCGCCATCGTGGTGGGTTATCTGGGCTTCATCGGCACTGCGGTGGGCCGGATGACCTGCGGCTGGGTGTGCCCCTTCGGATTCATCCAGGACCTGATCCACAAGATTCCCACTCGCAAGTTTTCCATGTGGAAACCCCTGCGTTGGGTGAAGTACGCGGTGTTAGGGCTGATGGTGATCATCATGCCCATCTTTTTCCTGGATGCCTCCGGGTTGGGAAATCCCTGGTTCTGCAAGCTCATCTGTCCCGCCGGCACCTTGGAGGGCGCCATCCCCCTGCTCTTTCTCAAACCGAGCTTATTGCAGACCGTGGGCCTTTACTTCTGGAACAAGCTTGCCGTCCTCATCCTGATCCTCGCCGCCGCCGTCCTTATCAGCCGGTTTTTCTGCCGGGTGCTCTGCCCCCTGGGGGCCTTCTACAGCCTCTTCAGCCGGATTTCCCTGGTGCAGTTGGAGTTCGTCGAAGGCAACTGCGTGGAATGCGGGGCCTGCGTTCACCGTTGTCCCACCGGGGTGGTGCCCAACCGGGAATTTGACAGCCGGGAGTGTATCATGTGCCTGAAATGCGTGGACGCCTGCCACTTCCGGGCCCTGGATTTCAGCATGCGCCGCCCGCCGGGAAAACGGCCCAAAGTCAAGCGCGCCACCTCCCCTTTATAAGTCTTAAGAAATAATGCTTGACACCTCCGGGATTTCCTTCATAATTAATTAAGTAATTTCACCGGGATAGCCGGAGGAGATCAGGTTATGGCCCTCACCAAGGAAAAATTGATCAGCCGTTTACAGACGCAGGTAGGTTTAAGCAAGCAAGAATCACGTTCAACGGTGGAACGGGTCCTGGATATTATGAAGGAATCCCTGGCCCAGGGAGAAGACCTGCTCATCAGCGGCTTTGGAAAATTCTCGGTGAGGCAGAAGAATGCCCGCCGGGGACGCAACCCGCAAACCAAGGAAAATCTCATCCTGCGGGCCCGGAAGGTGGTGGTCTTTAAGACTTCCGGCGTACTGCGCAACCTCATCAACGGTTCCTGATCGAGCCACCCGCTTCCGTCCGCGCCCGGCCTCAGTGGTCCGCTGATGAGGCTGGCCCCGCCTCAGGCCCAAGGCCGCCAGCCCTGGTGTGGCCGCGGTTCATTCCGTCCCGGGATTCCGGGTCAAGGAAGGCGCCCTGGCGATGAAGTTCGATTGGCAAGGTCTATGCTCATACAGGTGCAACCGCCGGACTTTTATCCAGGCCGGAGCCGGAGCCGTGGCGCTGCTGTCCCTACCCGCCCGGCCGGCCCAGGCCCAGGCGATGCAGTACGGCTTTTTGAAGCCCTATCCGGCCGCCTTCTCCCGCCAAATGGACGGGGGATTGGTGCAGTGCCAGCTCTGTCCCCGGAACTGCGAGGTGTTGCCCGGAGACCGGGGGGAATGCGGCGTCCGGGAGAACCGCGAGGGCAAATATTACAGTCTGGTGTACGGCAACCCCTGCGCCGTCCACCTGGACCCCATTGAAAAAAAACCCTTCTTCCACATCCTGCCCGGGAGCCAGTCTTTTTCCATCGCCACCGCGGGTTGCAACCTGCACTGCAAGTTCTGCCAGAATTGGGAAATCTCCCAGACCCGGCCGGAAAAAACCTACAACTTCGACCTGCCCCCGGAAAAAGTGGTGGCCGCGGCCCGGGAAAACCGCTGCCGCTCCATCGCCCACACCTATGTGGAGCCCATCATCTTTTATGAATATATGCGGGATGTGGGGCGGTTGGCCAAACCGGCCGGGATCCTCAACCTCTGCCATTCGGCGGGCTACATCAATGCCGAACCCCTGGAGGAACTGGCGGGACTACTGGACGGCGCCTGTATCGACCTCAAGGCTTTTGACGGCAAGTTTTACCGGGAATTAGTGGACGCCGAGTTGGAGCCGGTGCTCAACACCCTGAAGGTCCTCCGCCGCCACAAGGTTCACGTGGAAATCGTCAACCTGCTCATCCCCCAGTTAAACGACTCCCCGGACCAACTCAGCCGCATGTGCGCCTGGATTAAGGATGAGCTGGGCCCCCTGACGCCGCTGCATTTCTCCCGGTTTTACCCCCTGTACAAGATGTTGAATCATTATCCCACCCCGGTGAGCAGCCTGGAGCGGGCCCGGGACCTGGCCCGGAAGGCGGGCTTGCAATATGTCTATGTCGGCAACCTGCCCGGGCATGAGGCCGAAAACACCTTCTGCCATCACTGCCACAAGCTGATCATCGCCCGCCAGGGCTACAAGATCGGCGACACCCACCTCCAGGGCGGCAACTGCGCCTACTGCGGCGGGGCCATCCCGGGGATTTGGGATAAAAAAGCGTAGGGTGCGCACTGCGCACCATTTTACTGCCTGCCAACCGCCCCCGGGCTGCGGCCCCGGAGCCAAGAATCAATTGCAAGGCTTCATTTCAAGATGGAGACAGCACCGCTTGAGGCTCCACGGGCAATCACGAATTGTTCCGGGTTCCCGGGAAGGTAACGACAGATCACGTTTTGCGGCGCAGCCAATAATTTGGCCAACTGCTCCGGGCTGGCGGGAGTTCCTAAAGGAGAGAAGCTGACATCATGTGAGGGCGATAATTTGACAAAGGTGACGGCTACACTTATTTTTCGATAGAGGAGAATCAAGTGAAAGGGTAGAGCGTTACGATAAACTAAGACGCGGTAATTATTTCGCAAACCCTGATGCACAGTGAAAGGCAGATAAATACAATCGGGAAAATCAACCAGAACCAGCCGGGTGTCGTTGGGCAGCTCCGGTAAGTAAGTCCTGATTTTTTTGATCCCGGCATCATAGATCTGAGAAGCCATGAGATAGGAGTTTAAGGTTTGACGGAAAGCGTAGAAGTCGAAGGATAGATATCCGATTATAATCAGGGAAATAGGCAGCCAGGTAAAATTACGCGCATACACCCGCAACCTCAAAGACCCCAGCAAATCCGCCAAGACCAGGGCGGCAAATAGTCCCGGAAAATACAGATAGCGCGAATGGAAATGGGACCCGATGGTATGGGGTAAGCAGGCTGCCGCCCATAAGAGCAGCAGCATGATAAATCGTTTTCGGTCTACTCCTTGTTTAACGTATAATGCCAAGAGCAAAATAATTGCTAGCAAAAAAATTAACATTCCCGCGGTCAAAGGGATAGTTTTGACCTCAAGCCAGAGATAATCCTGGAGCCCATGAAAAAAGGTGGCCAGGATACTTCGGAAAAAAGTGATACCTTTGGTAAATATAGGCAGGTTTTCGGCGTATGGTTTGATTCCTAATAAATGCCGCATCAGTAAAAAGCTCCCGGCGGCGCCGAAAGCCCAGAGGTGGACCCTTAAACCTGAAAGTAGGGTCGTCTTCTCCTTTCCAGCCCCCCGCCATAGCCGCAAATAGGTGTCCAATATCAGGCCCAGCAGCGGCAGGATAAGGCCGGTCGATTCCATGGCAAATCCAAGGGTTACCATGGTCAGGTAGGCCCAGCCCCAAACGAGAGCCCCTTGTTGCCGAAAGCGGGTCAGAAAGATCAAAGCGATCAATCCGAAACTGGTGGCCAGGCTTTTAGGGATGGTGCTGAGCCAGTAATAAGCCTCGAAGCCGGCGGAGTTGAAAAGCGCCATGAGCCCGGCAACCAAGCATTGCCAGGGCTTAAACTTCAACCCTTGGGCCAGGACGTATATCAGCCAGGCATTGATGATGATCAGCGACAGGTGCACAACCTGATACGGCAGGGGAGAGAGATGAAACATTTTATACAGACCGGAATATATCACCATTGCCGGGAGATAAAAATTCCATTGGTAGGCAGCGAAATTAAGCCAATTACCCTGGCAGCCCCAAATATCAGCGGCGAAATCGCCTAAGAACCCGATCCTTATGGCGGGGTAAAAAACCAGGGCCCCCAAGAGAAGATATAATCCCAAAACTAATAATGGCTTCGAATAGTTATGCATAAAAATAGCTTCTCGTAATTCTACGCCGCCGGGCGTCAGCGGCCCCGGGTCGGGCCGGACCACTGCCCGCGGTCATCTAATAGCCCCTGAATTTATCATTAATGCTCTTAATGTAAATTAGTTGCCTAAACTGCCGGGCATTTTTTGCGGCATAATCCGGAAGTACGTCTCCCTCCCCGGTCTCAACCTCAGCCGCGGCCCAGGGCCTTTTCCGCCTTGGGGACCGTATCTTCCGGCTTGACCCCGTACCAGGCCGCCACGATCTTCCCCGCCGCATCGATCAAAAACGACGAGCGGATGATCCCCAGGGATTTTTTGCCGTAGGAGGTTTTTTCGGCCCAGACGCCGTAGGCCTCCGCCACCCGGTGGTCCGGGTCCGCCAGGAGGGGGAAGGAAAGGTTGTACTTGTCGTCGAACTTCTGCTGCCTGGCCGGCTGATCCGGGCTGATGCCCACCACCGCCAGGCCCAGGTCCCGCAATTCCTCCCGGGCGTCCCGGATTGAGCACGCCTGCCGGGTGCACCCCGGGGTGTCGGCCTTGGGATAGAAGTAGATCAGCAGTTTGCCGCCGCCAAAATCCGCCAGCCTGACCGTCTGGCCATGCTGATCGGTCAATTGAAACTCCGGGGCCGCATCACCGGGCTTAAGTCTCGCCATGGATAACCCCCTTTCTGCCACCGCAGAATTTTTTTGATAACCTTAAGCATTTTGGTGGGGAAATGCCAGTTATAAAGCGATTTCAGAAGAGTTACGTCAAGGGTGGTTGATAATACAAATGAGCGATCAAACGACAATTTTTGTCATTCTGAGTGCAGCGAAGAATCTCTCCTTAAGACCGCCGAGATTCGTAACGAAGCTGCGCTCGGTTCAGAATGACATAAATTTTCATAGTTTTTTGACTGCAATTTCGTATAAACTCTGGAGTCCCAGAATAAACCAATGAGGCCGGGCCGGATGGCCGCGGGTCTCCCCAATGAAAGCCGCGCGGAGGACATTGATATGAAACCCAAGATCGGATTCATGGGCCTGGGCATCATGGGGACGCCCATGGCCGCCAATCTTCTGAAGGCTGGCTACCCCCTCATGGTCTACAACCGTAACCCCGAGAAAGCCGCGCCCCTGGTGCAGCAAGGGGCCGGCCTGGCCTCCCACCCCAAGGCCCTGGCCCGGGCCGCGGATGTCGTCATCGCCATGGTCACCGGACCTGAGGCCTTACAAGACCTCCTCTGGGGGCCGGACGGGGCCGGCGGGGCCTTCAGCCACACCAAGGTCTTCATCAACATGAGCTCGGTGTCCCCGGGCTACACCCGGGAGCTGGCTCGGGAACTGGAACCCACCGGCGTCACCTTTATCGACGCCCCGGTGTCCGGAACCAAGAAGCCGGCCGAGGACGGCAGCCTCATCATCCTGGCCGGCGGCCCCCAGGACAAGGTGGCCGAGCTTTCGCCCGTATTCCTGGCCATGGGCAAAAAGGTGATCTACTGCGGCGCCGCCGGCCAGGGTTCCATGATGAAGATGTGCATCAACCTGCTGTTGGGACTGATGATGGAAGGCCTGGCCGAGGTCCTGAACCTGGCGAAGCTGGGGGGTCTCCCCCTGGAGGCCATGCTGGACACGATTTACTCCGGCCCCCTGAACTGCGGCATGTTTCAGATGAAGGCCGCCAACCTTCAGAATAACACCTATCCCCCGGCCTTCCCTCTGAAACACATGACCAAGGACGCCAAGTTTATCGTCGACACGGCCTTTGAGCTGGGGGCGCCGGTACCCGCGGCCCAGACCCTCCTCCACCTCTATAGCACCGGGGTGGCCCAGGGCTGGGGCGGCGAGGACTTGAGCGCCATCGCCAAGGTGTTGGAGCACCTGAACCCCAGGGCCTGACGAATCCGGGAGGGGCAGGCCCAGCCAGCCTCTCCACCCCTCCCATCCCATTCCGCCCTCTCCCCTGGCCAGCCGGAGAAACCACCCCTGCCGCCTTCCCGGACCTGCCGCGCCCCAACTTTATTCCCGCTATTCTTTAGCTTTTCAAGCAAAATTCCGATGAGGCTCAACAGGCAGAGAGGCGATGCCGGGGTGCCGGCAATGGAGTCATACCAAGATGAGACCTCTGCGAAAGTCTCTTGTAGGATAGCCGCCCTCGGCTGTCCATACTGTATTTTGGCGCAGGCGAGGGCGCCTACGCTACATTTTGATTCGAAGGGATAGAGTTAGAGACTTTCGCAGAGGTCTCAAGATGCGCTCATAAAAGTAAGAAAGGCTTCTATCCTATAGGGGCGCGCCTGTGTGTGCGCCTAGCCCAGGGCGGACACATAGGTCCGCCCCTACAAGAAATAAAGTACCTGTTTGAGCGCAAATTGGTATCAAAGGCTCGAGGGCTGGATGGGGCGCCAGGGAGGGCGCCTTAGGGCTGGAAACCCAGTTGCGGTTGAAAACCGTTGTTGGTAACCGCGGGCTTTGGCATGCCCCTGCACAGGCGAGACGCCGGTGCCACGGTTTGATTGCTGCTCAGTGTGATATATCACGGCCCGGCCCCATGCCATCCTTTTGATGACGGCGCCCCGGTGTGGCCCTGGGAGGCCGCCGGACCGGGGCGGCGCCCGGCGGGCCGGGCCAGGGAGGGTAAGGATGCGATGACCGAAATCTCGGTTAAGACCAAGTTGTGGGGCCTGATCGCCGTCATGCTCCTGTTGATCATCAGTGTGGGGGCCGTGGGCTTCGTGACCCTGGACCGATCCGCGGCCGCCCTCAAAGAACTGGTCTACCAGGATGAGGCCCTACAGAACCTGACCAGCCGGGTCCATCTCCATATTATTCAACTGCGCCGGTTCGAAAAAGACTACTTCTTGAATATCGGCAATCCCGCACAACAGACGGAATATCTGAAGAAATACCAGGAGGTCGATGCCGCCATGCCGCAGCTCCTGAGCAACGTGGCGGTCCTGGCCCGGGGGGATGTTCACCTGACCCAAGACCTCCAGGCCAAGGCGGCGGACCTGCCCGCCCTCTACGCCGGCTACCGGAACGGCTTTTACGACACTGTCCGGCGGCTGCAGGCCGAGCCTAACCTGACGCCCCAGCAGGCCAACGCCCTCATGGCCAAATTTAAGGCCGGCATCCCCGTCCTGGAAGCGGATATGACGGCGGTGGCTGAGGCCGTCGACCGCATGGAGATGAGCGTCTCGACCTGGGCCGTGAAACGCGCCCAAGACGCCCGGAGGGTGATCGCCCTGGTGGTCCTGGCCGCCATCGTGCTAGCCGTCCTGCTGGGCACAGCCCTGTACCACTCCATCTACCGGGCCATCTTCCGGGAAGGAGTCCGCCGTATGGCCCACCGGATATGAGGGGGCCCCGGAGGGGCGGGACCCGAGCCGGTGCCTCCACCTCTACCGCACAGGGGTGCCCCAGGGCTGGGAGGATGAGGATATCAGTGCCATCGCGAAGGTAATGGAGTACTTGAACCCGCAATGATGATTGGGGGAGGCGACAGGTGTATCCAGTAATTCTTAGTCTTCTTCGTCAAAGTAATTAAAGCCTTTTTTAATTCTAAATTTCCTATCCAAATTTTCTGCGCTTGATACTTCAATTAACTGTTTGTTCAATAAATTAAAAATAAATAAATCTTTCAATACATCGATTGTTATATCGTTATAAATTGCAAATATTCTTGTTAATAATTTAATCATCATTTTTTGAGGCGTTAATTCTTTTGATAAAAAATCATAGACATCAGATTCGCTAAACTCATTACTGATATTATTATTTATTAAGCAATCAAAGAACTTTTTTATAAATTTTGGCACTCGAATTTTCTTGGAAATTTTTTGGATATACATTTCCTCAAAATATTTCTTCAAATAGACTATTAAGATTATAACAAATATTATAAAGATAACCATATTTATTTTTTCTTTGCTCACGGGCGAATACTTTGCTATTTGTATTGCTATGTTTTCAATATTTGTTAATATTCCAGATATAAGAAAAAGGAAAGCGGAAATACCTAAAGAAATGAGATTCTTATTGGTAGGCTTATACAGTGCAATAAGTTCATCTGTTTTTTCGTCCAATTTTTCTATACCCAAAGCTTTCAATTCTTTTCTCAAATCTCTATTGCGATATTTGAGTAATCTTATATCTAATTTAAGCTTTTCAATTTCTTGCTCTTTCAATAAAATATCTTGTTTGCTTCTAACATTTTCATAGTCTTTCTGGTAAGGGATTATTTCACTTGGGTTCTTTCTTAACCTTTCAATTTCAATAAAGTTCGAAAGCTGATCAAGTAATTTGCTTATTTCCTTAAATTTTTCCTCGGCCTCATTCTTAAGAGTATCATCATTATAATTATCTGGGTGAACAGTATTTCTATAACTGTATAATAAATCATACAATTCAGTGGCAGACCGTCACCCGCATCGTGCTCCCCAGCGCCCTGCCGGGCATTACTACCGGCATCATGTTGAGTGTCGGCCGCTCCCTGGGGGAGACCGCGGTGCTGCTGTTCACCGCCGGGGCGGCGTTGCGCACCCCCGTGTCCGTGTTCGATTCCGGCCGCACCATGGCGGTCCACTTTTACATCCTGGCCCGGGAAGGCCTCTCCATGCCCAACGCCTACGGCACCGCCGCGGTTTTGGTCATTTCCATCCTTCTGATCAACATCGTGGCCTACACCCTGATGCAGCGGATGATGAAGAGGTATAGCTGAAATGTGGCGAGAGACATTTTGTAGGGGTTGGCTACCTGCAAGCAGTGTATCCCCAGGCGGCGGGAAAATGCCCGGTGCGCGGTGCGCACCCTACACTTCGTTGATCTTTAATCTTGGCCGAAAGCTGAGAGCTGACTGCTGATAGCTTCCATGACCCCAGACCCCCAAGATAAAATTCGGATCGAGGACCTGTCCTGCTTCTACGGCGATTTTCAGGCGTTGGATGGGGTCACCCTGTCCATCCAACCGCATGAGATCTTCGGTCTCATGGGGCCGTCCAAGAGCGGCAAGTCGACGCTCCTCCGGGTCTTGAACCGCATGTGCGATCTCGTTGTCGGGGTTCGGATGACGGGCGGGGTCTGGCTGGATGGGGAAGATATCCTGGCCCCGGACTACGATGTGGTGGGATTGCGGCGGCGAGTGGGGTTGGTGCTCAGCCGGCCGACGCCGCTGCCCCGCTCCATATACGAAAACCTGGCCCTGGCCCCACGCCTGGCCGGGAAAAAAGGCCGGGGTACGCTGGACGAAGTGGTGGAGACCAGCCTCAGGGCGGCGCAGCTCTGGGGCGAAGTCAAGGACCGGCTTCATGACTCGGCCTTAAAACTCTCCGGCGGGCAGCAGCAGCGGCTTTGCCTCGCCCGCACCCTGGCCATGGAGCCCGAAGTGATCCTGTTGGACGAACCGACCAGCGGCTTAGACCCCATTTCCACCGCCAAAATCGAGGCGACCTTGCTGGAGCTGAAAAATGATTATACTATGGTCCTGGTGAGCAACAACACCAAACAGATCGCCCGGGCCACCGACCGGGTGGCGTTTTTGCTGATGAGCCACATCATCGAGATCGGGGACACCAAACAGGTCTTCACCGTCCCCGTCAACCAAAAAACTGATGACTATATTTCCGGCCGCTTCGGATAAGGGCACTCCGGCTCCGGCTCCGGAGATCATTGTGCTCCGGGGCCTCAATCTGTTCTACGGGGACTTTCAGGCCCTGAAGGATATCGACGTCACTTTTCCCCGGCAGGCCATCACCGCGCTCATCGGGCCCTCGGGCTGTGGCAAATCCACCCTGCTCCGCACCCTCAACCGCATGAACGACCTCATCGAGGGGGTGCGGATTACCGGCGAGGTTCTCATCGACGGGGTGGACATCTTCGGCCCCGGCGTGGTCCTCACCGAGCTGCGCAAAAAGGTGGGCATGGTCTTCCAACGCCCCAACCCCTTTCCCCTGTCCATTTACGACAACGTGGTCTACGGCCCCCGCCTCCACGGGCAGCCCCGGAAAGCCGAACTGCAAGAGACCCTGGAGCGCTCCCTCACCGCGGTGGAAATGTGGGGCGAAGTCAAGGACCGGCTCAAGACCTCGGCCCTGGCCCTCACCGAAGAGCAGCAACAACGCCTGTGCATCGCCCGGGTGCTGGCAGTGGAACCGGAAATTCTGCTCATGGACGAACCCTGCTCGGCCCTCGACCCCTTAGCCACCCTGAGGATCGAGGAACTCATGCAGGAACTCAAGAGCAACTACACCATCATCATCGTCACCCACAACATGCAGCAGGCGGCCCGGGCTTCCGACCTCTCCGGCTTCATGTACCTGGGGGAACTCATCGAAATCGGCTCCACGGGCGATATCTTCACCCGGCCCAAAGACTCCCGGACGGAGGATTACATTACGGGGAAGTATGGGTAATTATGCGATTTA
>Ga0351871_1122_pt1 | contig 26489 bp, 28 predicted proteins | sample TotcelHFGM3001N8_FD_206786 | JGI IMG/M metagenome (GOLD analysis project Ga0351871, IMG submission 206786) | Enriched cells from coal bed in the Powder River Basin, Montana, United States - Total cells FGM rep2 HSBNCT.FGM.300.1.N8 ...
AAAAGTCTTTGGTGGCACCGGTATCTTACCGGTGCGGGTGCACAGGTTGAAAACCTGTGCCACCAAAAGGGGCTGGCGAGGATGCCTGCCCCACTAACCTGTTCATGCTTTACGGACGGCTGAAGATCCATGAATGACTGGGCTGAAAAGTTTGCCGCCGGGTGCTCACTGCGCACCAATGGTTCTTTTTCCATTGACCCGGAGCAGGTCCAGGGGATTGAGCCGCAAAGGCGCAAAGAGTTTCTCCTCCAGGGCCCGGGCCTTCACTTCCGTAGCCTGGATGCGGGCTCGGGCCTCGGGGGTGCGCCCGTAACGCACCTTGAGGTCGGCAAAGCGGGCCGCCAGCGTCACCACCTCTTCGTGAAGCACCCGCTTGTCGGCGTAATTGACCACCTCAGCCTCCCGGAGCGGTCTGGGGTCCATGATGGTGCCATCTATATAGACGTGCTCGCGGACTACCTGGGCTACGTGGGGGTAGCCCAAAGAATCCAGGATGCCGGCCCCCAACTCCGCATGATTGTTGCAAGTGCCCAGACATTGAGTCTTGCCCAGGTCGTGGAGGAGGGCGCCCACCGTCACCAACGGCAGATGCAGGTCAAAACCGGCCTCCGCCAGGGCCTCGCCCAAAAAACGGGCCACGTCCATAACCCGGAAGCTGTGCTCCCGGATATTGGGGAGCATGCCGTGGATATCCATCAATTCCAGACATTGATTATGAGAAGGGAGGAGGATTAAGTTTTGTTTTTCCATAAAGTCATTTCCATTCTGGTTCCCAAGTTAAACTTGGGAACCAGAATGGAAATCCTCTTCGCCTTTTTCACCGGGTTCAAAATCGCTTCACGTTTTAGTAACTAAGACCACGGCGTAGGCGGCTATGCCTTCGCCCCGGCCGGCGAAGCCCATGTGCTCGGTGGTGGTGGCCTTGACATTGACCTCGGCCGGCGTCAGGCCCAGGATCGGGGCCAGGTTCGCCTGCATCGCCGGGATGTGGGGGGCCAGCCGGGGCTCCTGGGCCACGATAGTGGCGTCCACATTCTGGGGGGCAAAACCCCGGTCCCGGACGATTTGCATAATCCGTTCCAGCAGGATCAGGCTGGAAATGTTTTTATAAGCCGGGTCTGTATCTGGGAAATGCGTCCCTAAATCTCCGGCCCCCACCGCCCCCAGGAGGGCGTCGCCGATGGCGTGCGCCAGGACGTCGGCGTCGGAATGGCCCAACAGCCCCAGGGTATGGGGGATTTCCACCCCTCCCAGGATCAGGGGCCGCCCTGCCACCAACCGGTGGGCGTCATACCCCAGGCCGACTCGCATGTTTTTTCCTCCGCCGCAGGGCAAAGATGGCCTCGGCCAGCAGCAGGTCTTCCGGGGTGGTGATTTTCAGGTTAAAAGGCGACCCGGGAATGACCATCACCGGCTGCTGGATTTCCTCCAGCAGGGAGGCCTCGTCGGTGCCGTAGAAGTTGCGGCTGTAGGCCTCGGTGAAGGCGCGCCACAGCAGGGGCGCCTGGAAGGCCTGGGGGGTCTGAATCTGCCAGATGTCGGTGCGCTCCAGGGTCTGATGCACCCTGCCTTCGGGGGTGACTCGCTTCAGGGTGTCCTGGGCCGGCGACCCCAGGACCGCGCCGCCGTGCCGCCGGGCGGCGTCGATGACCCGGCGGATCTGCTCCGGAGTCACGAAGGGCCGCACCCCGTCGTGCACCAGGATGATTTCCAGTTCATCCTCGTTTTTCAAGGCCTTGAGGGCATTATAGACGCTGTCCTGCCGTTCTTTGCCCCCGGGTACCAATCGCAGCACCTTCTTAAGGTGGAAAGGGGCGATGACCGTGTCCTGGCACAGGTCCAGATCTTCGGGATGGACCACGACCGTGACCTCCCGGATTTCGGGCATGGCCTCAAAGATTTTTAGGGTGTGGGCCAGGATGGGTTTCCCGGCCAGTTGCAGGTAGGGTTTGGGGATATGGTGCCCCATGCGTTTTCCCACCCCGGCGGCGGCAATAATGGCGGCAATCATGAGGAACGCGCCTCTTGTGGCCCCTGGCAGGAGACGTAACCGGCCCGCCCGGGCAGACGTTGGGAGTTGACCTGAGCCACCGGCAATATGTCCGGGTTCCGGAGCAGTTCCCGGGCCCAGTCCTCCAACCGGAAAAACTCCACCCGCCGCTCCCGGCAACGGCTCAGCAGCCGGGCGAACTCATTCAGGAAGGGGCCGCCTTCCATCTCGGCGTGGATGGTGAGCACCTGGGGCGCGCCCTTTTCCAGGCGGGAGAGGACCAGATTGGTAAAATCTTGGGGGCGGCAGCCGTGAAAACCCAGAAGCTCATCCAGGGTGGGCAGGGTAGTGGGGATTTCCAATACCTTGGTCACCTTGTCCCCGAAGGCGGGGAAATACGGGACGGCGCCCCGGGTGTCACTGCCGTAAAGAAAATTCCGGGTTGCCAGCACGTTGCGGCTGTTCAAAGTACACTGCCACCCGGGGGCGGCGAAGGAGTAGGCGGGTTTTCCCATCAGCGACTTATAGGTTGCCTGGGCCTGGTCAATCTCCCGAGCCACTTTTTCCGGGGAAAGGTGCCAGAGGTGATCGTGCCAGCGCACGTGGTCGTACCCGTGCAGTCCCACCTCGTGGCCGGCCGCGGCCAATTGCGGCGCCAGGTGCGGGGCGGCGGCGCCGATCTTGGGGCCCGGCAACAGGGTGCCGTAGCACATGGTTTTGAAGCCGTAAAGGGCCGGAGCCCGGGTGCGCCACATCTTTTCCAAAAAACCTCGCTGCCGGAAGATCCGGAAAATGGCCCGGCCGGAATGGTCGGGGCCCAGGGCCAGGAAGAAGCTGGCTTTGACCGCATGGTCTGCCAGGACCTTTATGAGGGCAGGCACCCCCTGACAAAAACCCTCCAGGGTGTCCACGTCGATTTTGATGGATAGACGCGGGGCCACATTATCTCCGAAGTAGCTGTCAGCATCCGCTGTAGGGGCGGACCTGTGTGTCCGCCCTGGACGCGCCCGCAGGTGCGCCCCGACAAGACCCGCTTACATCTGCCCCGCCTTGGCCTCCGCCAAAAAAGAATCCAGGGTGATCGACAGCGACGTTTTGAAGTCGGTAACCGGCTCCCAGCCCAGGAGCGCCCGGGCCTTGGCGATGGAAGGCTTGCGGCTGGTAATGTCCTGGTAACCTTTGCCGTAATAGTCCTCGTGGGGAGTCTCGACAATCTCCGAGTAGACCCCGTCATTCTTATGGTCCGGGTGCGCCTTGAAGAGATCTCGGAGGAGATGCGCCAACTCTTTCACCGAAGCCTCGTTATCGGGGTTCCCGATGTTGAAGATCTGGCCGTCGGCGGCCCCGCCCTGGTTTTCGATGATCCGCATCAGGCAGTCGATGCCGTCCTCGACGTAGGTGAAACAGCGCTTCTGGTAGCCGCCGTCCACCAGCTTGATCGGCTCCCGCTGGAGGAGGTTGAGGATGAACTGGGTCACCACCCGGGAACTCCCTTCCTTGGCGGCGTACAGGTCGTCCAGCTTAGGCCCGATCCAGTTGAAGGGGCGGATCATGGAGAACTGGAGCTGGCCGCCCTGGCCGTAAGCCCAGATGACCCGGTCCAGGAGCTGCTTGGAGCAGCTGTAAATCCAGCGCTGCTTGTGGATGGGTCCCAGCACCAGGGTGGAGTCGTCCTCGGAAAACTCCGCATCGGGGCTCATGCCGTAGACTTCGGAGGTCGAGGGAAAGATGATGCGGGTGCCGTACTTGACGCATTGGCGCACCACGCGCAGATTTTCCTCAAAATCCAGTTCGAAGACCCGCAGGGGCTGCTTGACGTAGGTCATGGGGGTGGCGATGGCCACCAGGGGCAGGACCAGGTCGCACTTCCGGATGTGGTATTCGATCCACTCCTTGTTGATGGCAATGTCGCCTTCCAGGAAATGAAACCGGGGGTGGTCCAGGGACTCCTCCAGCTTGTTGGAGTAGAGGTCCATGCCAAAGACCTCCCAGTCCCGGGTGGTAAGGATACGCCGGGTGAGGGCGTTGCCGATAAAGCCGTTGACGCCGAGAATCAGGATTTTCATGGGTGATGTCACTCAATCAAAAGGGAATTATGAACATTGTGGGCCGTGCCCACCCGACATTTTCTTTTGTAGGGGCGGACCTATGTGTCCGCCCTTTTGAGGGCGCACATGCAGGTGCGCCTCTACGAAAAATTTTCCCCTACCAGGTGTTTCCAGGTGGCCAATACCGGCCCTAAAAATTCCGGCTCGCCCTCCCACTGGGCCTGGGTGATGAGAAAACTCCCACTTCCCGTGCTCACCAGCAGGCCCTCCCCCGGCACCGCCGCGGTTACTTGTCCGGGCTCAACCGGTTCCGTAATCGAGGCCGCCATGATCTGGCCGGCCCAGACCAGGAGCTTCCGGCCCTGGAAAAACGTAAAGGCCCCGGGGTAGGGGTGGGTAACGGCCCGGACGAGATTATAGGTGTTAAGGGCCGAATGCCGCCAGTCAATGAGGCCGTCCGCAGGGGTGCGGCCGCCGTAATAGGAGGCCCGGGCGTGGTCCTGGGAAAGGCGAGGCGCGGTGCCGGCCCGCAGCAAGGGGTAAGCTTCCCGCATCAACTCCGGCGCCGCCGCCGTCATTTTGGCGAACAGGGTCAAGGCCGTGTCTTCGAAGCTGATGGGGATGCTTCTCACGCCCACGATGTCGCCCTGGTCGGCCTTGGCCACCATGTAATGCAGGGTTATGCCGGTTTCGGTCTCGCCGTGAACCAGGACCCAGTTCACCGGACAGCGGCCCCGGTAGCGGGGCAGGAGGCTGCCGTGGAGATTCAAGGCCCCCAGGCGGGGGAGGTCCAGGACCGGCTGCTTCAGCATGTGGCGATAATAGCACGAAAACAGCCAATCCGGTTGCAAAGCCTGCATGGCGGCCACGAAGGCCGGGTCATTGGGGTCGGCCGGCTGGTATACCGGCAGATAGTTCTCAAAAGCCAATTGCCGCACTGAGGCGAACCAGATATTTTCCTTGGGGTCGTCGGCATGGGTGACCACCGCGACAATCTCGTCGCTTAACTCCCGGGCCCGCGCGATGAGCGCCTCCAGGCAGGCGTAGCCGATATTGTGGTAACCCATGAAGATGATGCGCATGGTTAACCCGGTTTTTAGTTTTCGGTTTTCGGTTTTCGGTTAAAAAAATCGCCTGCTTGGCGCAAGAGTTTGGCGGAGGCCAGATAGCGCCGGGCCTTTGCCAGCATCCCTTTAATTTCTTCGGCTACGGTCACAGGCGTATCCCTTCCCGCCGCACATTCTCAAAGAGAGGACTCTTTCTCTCCTTGAGCCACTCTTCAGGCACCGGAAAAGTCCCAATGAGCACATTGTGGTCCAGGCAGATGTCAGCCACCCCGTCGCCGATCCGGTCAATTTCCTGGCCGGGATTAGCCATCCCTTCCAAAGCGATAAGCACATCCACATCAGACTCCGGGTAGAAATCCCCTCGGGCATAAGAGCCATAGAGGTAAACGCCGCGCAAGCGCTCACCATAAACCTTGGCCAAATACTTTTGCAGCTCTTTTAGCGCCAGTTGCACACCCTTGGGAATTTGACGGTTCGACATAGGGTCACCTATCCTACCGGGAAGATAGACAGGCGTAACTGATATTGTGGTAACCCATGAAGATAATGCGCATGTTACTTCTAAGGACTTCTAAGTACAAATCATACCGATTAGCGCTCATTGGACTATTTTCGTAGGGGGGGACCTGCGTGTCCCCCCAAGAGGGCGCCCACACAGGTGCGCCCCTACGTTTCGTCTGGATATTTTTGACCGTAACTTCGCATCAGGCGCTTGCTTCGGCCGCGGCCAGGAAAGGCCGCCCCACAGGCCCGTTTGTCGTTTTCCATTATACCGGATTTTGCCGGAGGGAAAAGGAAAGAGTTGCTTTATGACTCAGGCCCTAAAGTCTGGCGGATGACGAAGCGGGGCCTCCCGCGCACCTCCCGGTAGATGCGGCCGACGTATTCGCCGATGAGGGCCAGGCCCAGGGTGTTCAAGCCCACAAAGACGAAGAGGATGGCAAACAGGGTGAACACCCCTTCCACTTCCGGTCCCACGAAGATTCGCCGGATGATCAAGAAGAACCCGAACAGCAGGCCCAGGAAGGCGATGCTTACCCCCATGAACCCGACCAGGTGAATGGGCAGGTTGGAAAACCCGGTCATCAGGTCGAAGTTGAGGCGCAGGAGCTTAAAGATGCCGTACTTGGACTTGCCGCGCTCGCGTTCGGCGTGGCCGACGGGAATCTCGGCTACCCGCTGGGCAAACAGGTTGGCCAGGGCGGGGATAAAACTGGAGGATTCCTGGCACTGGTTGATACTGTCCACCACCGAACGGCGATAGGCCCGGAGCATGCAGCCGTAGTCCCGGAGTTTGACCCCGGTGACCCGGGACATGACGGTGTTCACCAGTTGGGAGGGCAGCCGCCGGAAGATGGAGTCCTGGCGGTCCTCCCGCCAGCCCCCCACGGTATCGTAGCCCTCGTCCAGCTTGGCCACCAGGCGGGGAATCTCCTCAGGAGGGTTTTGCAGGTCCGCGTCCAGGGTGACCATCACCTGACCCCGGGACGCCTGAAACCCGGCAAAAATGGCCTGGTGCTGGCCGAAGTTGCGGTGGAATTGCAGGGCCCGGATGTTCTGCGGATATTGCTGATTCAGGTCGGCCAGAAGCTGCCAGGAGCCGTCGGTGGAGCCGTCGTCCACGAAGATGATCTCAAAGGGGCGGCCCATGCCGGTGAGGGTGCGGATCAGCCGCTCCCCCAACTCCCGGAGATTTTCTTCTTCGTTGAACACGGGAATGACCACGGAAATTTCCGGGGCTGGGGCCGGCTCGCTGACGGGGAGAACCTGGTTAGACATGATAGCACACCTTTCATGCCGGATGAGGGCCTGGGAAAAAATTTCCCTGGAAGGCGGCCGAGACGGCCGCCCCACGGTTCTAATGGAGATGGCAGGGCTGGCCTTGGCGCCCGCCGGCCCGCATGCTTGCATCTTATGCGGCCGAGCTCTGCATGTAAAGCGGGAAGCCGGGTTCAGTCCGAAAAAAAACCACCGGCGCGTATGGACCGGTGGCCCCAAAGGAGGAGCGAAGCAGGCCGTAAGCCGAGTTCTGTCCCGGGTTGCCCCGGTGATGATCATTCCTCTAGGACCCCGGTTACCCGGGGCCTCCAGCAACCTACCCGGGAGCTTCGGGCGGGCCACCCTCAAACGCTCCCCTATTTGGTCTTGCTCCAGGTGGGGTTTTCCAAGCCGGCAATGTCGCCACTGCCGCTGGTGAGCTCTTACCTCACCCTTTCACCCTTACCGTGGACGTACCACGGCGGTCTGGTCTCTGAGGCACTTTCCCTGGGGTTGCCCCCGCTGGGGATTACCCAGCACCCTGCCCTGTGGAGCTCGGACTTTCCTCCGGCGGCTCAAAGGCGGCCGGCGATCATCTGGCCTGCTTCGCGATCCTGTGGGGGTAAAAACCTCGGGGTGTGGCGAACCATCACCCCTGATTACTATTTTACCTCGCCGCCGCCTTTTGGTCAATGGCCCGGTTAGCCGCTTCGTCGGCCAGATGGTTTTCCTCCCGGGGCACATGGGCGATGGCCCAGGTCTCAAATTGTCTCAGGGCGTTGACCGCTGCCTGCCACAAGGGGATGAGGTGGGGGCTTTTGACCCGGTAACGGCCGGTGAGTTGCTTCACCATGAGTTCGGAATCGGCAAAGATCCGGAGTTTCTGCACTTCCAGCTTCCGGGCCTCTTCCAGGCCCAGGAGCAGGGCCTGATATTCCGCCACATTATTGGTGGTTTCTCCCAGGTAGCGTCCGGTATTGACCCGGAGGCGCCCCAGGGGATCATGCAAGACTATCCCGGCGGCGGCGGGCCCGGGATTACCCCGGGAGGCCCCGTCGCAGTGGAGCCGCCAGAAGCCTTCCTCCCGTACCTGATAGAGATCGGCGGCGTCTCGGAACAACTCCTGCAAGGCCTCAGGGGTCAGGTCAAAACGCTCCCGGACCCCGGGGAGGTCCAGTCCCTGGGCCAGCGCCGCAAAGATGGCAGCTCGCTTGTCCAACCGGTTAGCCTGGCCGCCTCAGTGGGCCGGCTGGTTGGCGGCGTCCGCTTCCCCCATTTCATCGGCCCAGTAGAGAATACGCTGACAGTGAGGGCACTGGAGAATCTCCAGGCCTTTCTGCAGGTCGATGAACTGTTGGGGGAGAATGTTCATGTGGCAGCCCAGGCAGACGCCCTCGTGCACCGGGCAGACGGCGGAGCTGTTGCGGCGCTGGCGAATAAATTCATAACGTTTCATGAGGGGCGCGGGCACGGTTTTGCGGACTTTTTTGCGCCTTTCCTCCAGTTCGGCCAGTTCCTTGTCCAATTTTGCCACCTGGACCGCCACTTCCTGGCGCTGCCGGACCAGGGTCGCCTCTAGTTCCTCCATCTGCTGCAGCCGCTCGGCGATAAGGCGGTTCTGGGTTTCCATGAGCTCCATGAATTGCAGGAGCCGAGTCTCCCGCTGGTCCCGCTGGTCTTCTTTAAAGGCGATCTCCTTGAGCATGGCCTTGTATTCGATGTTGCTCTTGATCTCCATGAGGCGTTGGCGGCTGTTTTTGATGCCCTCCTCCATGTCCGCCATTTCCGTTTCCGTGTCCCGTCGCTGGGCCTTAAGATCCTCCAACTCCTGGAGCCGGGCGGCATGGGCGGCCTTCAACTCCTCCAGGGCGGCCTCGCCGGCCTTGAGCTCTTCCGGGAGCTTGGTCAACTCCTGAGTGACCTCCTGGATCACCTTGTCTATCTCCTGAACATCGATGAGCCTACTTAACTCCGTCAGCAAAGTTCAACCTCCGCATTGCGTCGCGCTGTTGGGAATATGAGTTACTGTCTTGGTTAACAAGCATAGATTTATCTCACCTGTAGCAGCATGGGGCTGGCTGGGCGGCCGCCACCATGACGTCGATCCCCAGACCCCCTTCCTGAAACAGCTCACGGAGCTGCCGGGCCCAGGGTTCCATAAACACTACTTCACTGGAAAAATGGCCCACCGCCACCACGGCAAAGTCTTCCCGGAGCCCCGGCGGGACCTGGTGATGTCGGACTTCCCCGGTCAGATAGATCTGGGCGCCCCGGGCCAGGGCGTCGGCCAGGAGGTCACCGCCGCTGCCGCTGCACAACGCCAGCCGCTGCACTTCCTGGGGCGGGCGTCCCCAGATCTCAACGGTTTCCACCCCGAAGATCTCCTTCAGGGCCCCGATCACCTGCGCCAAGGGCCGCGGTTCGGGCCAGCCGCCGATGCGCCCCAATCCCATGGGAGTGCCGGGATGCTGCACGGGATAGAGATCGTAGGCCACTTCCTCGTAGGGGTGGGTTTCCTTCAGGCGAGCCAGGGCCGCGGGCAGCATCGACTCGGGAGCCAGGATTTCCAGGCGGGACTCATCGGCCCGGGAAAGCTGATCAGTTTCACCCCTGAAGGGCCGCGCCCCGGGCAGGGGACGATACGTGCCCTGCCCGGGAGAGGCAAAAGAACAGTGGGAATAGCGGCCGATAACCCCCAGACCGGCGTCCCCCAGGGCCTGGCGCACCCGGTCTTCGTAGCCCGCCGGGACGAACACCACCAACTTATACCAGCGATCCCGGGTGGTGGGGGCGAGGACCTCCACGCCGGTCAGTTCCAGTTTTTGGGCCAGGTAGTCGTTGAGTCCGCCGGGGGCGATATCCAGGTTGGTGTGGCAGGAAACCATGGCCAGCCGGGCCCGGAGCAGAGCCGCCAGCAGCCGGCCGGCCGGGCGGTCTTCCCGCACGTCTTCCAGGGGCCGGTACAGGAGCGGGTGGTGAGTCAGGAGCAGTTGGGCGCCGCGGCGGCCGGCTTCGGCCACCACGGCCGGGGTAGCCTCCAGGGCCACCAGGATGGCCTCCACCGGTTGCGCCGGGTCACCCACTTCGAGACCGGTCCGGTCCCCGGCCACGGCCCACGCCGATGGATAGCGGCTTTCCAGCAGATTGAGGATATCTTGCAGCGTCGCGCTCATAGAACATAAAAAGGGGGTGCGCAGAGAGCACCCCCGGGGTTAAACCCCTGTGAAATCGAATCTCTATCTCGTTCTCGCAAAATTTCTACTACTCCCGGATGCCTGGTGGGCCCACCCGGATTTGAACCAGGGACCGTCCGGTTATGAGCCGGTTGCTCTAACCGCTGAGCTATGGGCCCGCGCCTATCAGTCATCGGGGGGGCATCCCTTCGGGTCGGCCTGATCGGGTCCGGTCTGCCCCCTAAGATAAGTTATTATAACTCTCCTCCTTAATTGTTCAAGAGCAGACTACCGCCGGGATCAAAATCAGGTCTCGATAAAACTTTTCAGCCGGGTGCTCCGGGACGGATGCCGCAGCTTCCGCAGGGCCTTGGCTTCGATCTGGCGGATGCGCTCCCGGGTGACCGCGAAGTCCCGACCCACTTCCTCCAGGGTATGATCGGTTTTCTCCCCGATGCCGAACCGTTTGCGCAGCACTTTTTCTTCCCGGGGCGACAGAGTGGACAGCATCTTGCGGGTCTGGTCCGCCAGGTTGAGGTTGGCCACCGCCTCGATGGGGGTCGAGATTTTTTTGTCCTCGATAAAATCTCCCAGGTGGCTGTCTTCTTCGTCGCCGATGGGCGTTTCCAGAGACAGGGGTTCCTTGGCGATCTTCAGGACCTTGCGCACCTTCTCCAGAGGAAACTCCATCTTTTCGGCAATTTCTTCCGGGGTAGGCTCCCGGCCGATCTCCTGGACCAGATAGCGGGAGGTGCGGATGAGTTTGTTGATGGTTTCGATCATGTGGACCGGGATGCGAATGGTGCGGGCCTGGTCGGCGATGGCCCGGGTGATGGCCTGGCGGATCCACCAGGTGGCGTAAGTGCTGAATTTGTAGCCCCGCTCGTATTCGAATTTCTCCACGGCCTTCATGAGCCCGATGTTGCCTTCCTGGATCAAGTCCAGGAACTGCAAGCCCCGGTTGGTGTACTTCTTGGCAATGCTTACCACCAGGCGTAGATTGGCTTCCACCAGTTCCCGCTTGGCCTTTTGGGCCTGGTACTCCCCCTTCTCGGCCTTTACCAGGGTGGTCAGCAGACGGCTGGCCGGCATTCCCGTTACGGTCTCGATCCGGCGCAGTTGCCGCCGGCAATGGGTCCAGACCTGCTCCAACTCCGTCAGACGCTCGGGAGTCAGGGTCCGGGGCAACTCCGGCGGCGGCCCGCCATTTTTCAACTCCCGGCGCAGGTGGCGATACCGGGTGGCCGACAGGCCCGCGGCCCCGAGACTTTTTTCCAGCTTGTGCTGGCAATCCCGGATGATGTAGCCGAATTGGCGCAGCCGCTCGATAATGCTTTCCAGGTAGTGGCGTTCCATTCGGAGATTTTTGAAATGTTCCACCATGCGCTGGCGGTGTCCGGCAATCTTCTGTTCCAGTTGGAGACGGGCATCGTCTTTGCGGGGCAGGGCCACCACTTCTTTCATCACCTGCCGGATTTTTTCTTCCTGAGAGCGGAATTTTTGGATCAGTTTCAGAATTCGGGATTTTTGGGTGGGCAGGTCCAGGGCAGGATCGTCTTCACCGAAATCATCCAGGATGTTCTGGGGTGACAGTTTTTCCTGCTCCAGCCGGTTTACCAGCCCCATGATCTCTTTTAACGTGAGCGGCATCTCCAGCAAGGTCTGGAGCACCTCTCTTTCCCCCTCTTCAATGCGCTTGGCGATCTCCACTTCACCTTCCCGGGTGAGCAAGGAGACGCTCCCCATTTCCTTGAGGTAGAGCCGCACCGGATCGTCAAATTTGGCGGCCGCATCCGGTTCCAGACCCAAATCGCCTTCACCTTCGTGCATCCCCGGATGCGAGGGCAGGCCCAGGTTGGAGGCCTGAGGAGGGGGTAATTCCAGGTCATCGAAGATCATGATGTCCTTCATCTGCGTGCTCAAGAGGCTCTCGGGAGATAGGGAGTCGTTCAGGTCATCCACGGTGATCAAGTGCTCATCATCCCCCATTGGCATGATACCCTGAAAGCCGTCCATTCCCATTCCCTTATTCATCCATTCTCTCCTTTTTGCTATAAAGCCGATAGGTCTTTCAGTTGCTGATCGATTTCCCGCCACTGAACCTGCAAAGGCACCTCTTCGCCATCTGAAGCGTTTTTCAGCCTTGCTTTCAGCCTAGCCCGGGCCTTCTTAAGGTGCTTTACCTTAAGATCTCGGCGCCAGTCGCCGGCCCGGAAATCCCCCGCCGGGCCTTCTGATTCGTCCTCCTCTAAAGTCAAGGCACAGATGTGCTGCCTTTGGGTTTCTCCTGTCGCCTGCTGTACCAGGAGGCCATGATCCATTCTTCCGTGTTCCCTAAAGCTCGTGATGATCAGCTCTAACAGCCCTTTTAACTCAGGGTTCCTGAACTCCTCGGTCCACTCTTCCAACTCCTCCGGGGACAAGGCTTCCGCGTGGGCCAATACCCAGCGCAGCAGCTTTCTCTCCTGGTCGACGACAATGTTCCGGGTCGGGTCCAGCCGGGCGGCCGAGATGGGGGCCAGGGAGGTGAGGCTTTTCCGCAGCGCCGCCGCATCCACCCCCAGCCGCTCGCTGGTATTCCGCAGCCACAAATCCTGCTCCACCGGGTCCGTCAACGCCTGCACGTAAGGCCGCAGTTCCTCCAGGACCCGCACCCGGCCTTCGATATCCAGGCCGTGGGTGGTGATGAGGTCTTCCAACAGGTAGCTGAACCAGGGCTGGGCCTTATCCCAGGCCGACCGGAACATCTCCGCCCCGTGGGCCTGGGCGTAGCTGTCCGGGTCCAGCCCCGCCGGCAGCGGCAAGGCGCGCACCGCCAGATTTTCCTGGGCGAACAGCGGAAAGGCCCGCTTCATGGCCTTGGCCCCGGCGGCGTCGCCGTCATAGACCAGGACCACCTTGTCCGCCACGGCCTTGAGGAGCCGCACCTGTTCCCGGGTCAGGGCCGTGCCCAGGGTGGCCAGGACGTTCGCCACGCCGTGCACCTGGAGGGCGATGAGGTCGAGATACCCCTCCACCACCAGGACCACGCCGGTGGCCCTGAGGGCCTCGGCCGCCTGGGGCAGGCCGTAGAGGGTGCGCCCCTTGGAATATAAAAGACTCTCCGGCGAGTTGAGGTACTTGGGTTCGCCCTCGCCGATGATCCGGCCCCCAAAGGCGATGACCCGGCTCTGCCGGTCGAAAATGGGGAAGATAATGCGGCCCCGGAAGCGGTCATAAAAGCCGCCCCGGTCCCGGGGCGCCAGCAGGCCCACTTCCTGGCCCAACTCCAGGGAGATGCCCCGGTGCTGGAAGTGGCGGCGCAGGGCGTCCCACTCATCCACCGCATAACCCAACTGAAAGGCCCGGATGATCTCCGGGGTGAGGCCGCGCTTTTTCAGATACTCCCGGCCCGGCCTGCCTTCCGAACTCGCCAGGGTGGCGGCGTAAAAGGCGGCGGCGGCGGTATTGGCCTCATAGGCCTTGGTGCGCTTTTTGGCCTGCTGCGCCCCTTCCGGCCCCAAATCCTTCAGCGACACCGGGATGCCGTAGCGCCGGGCTAACTCCTGCACCGCCTCGGGGAAACTCAGACGGTGGTAATGCATCAGAAAAGAAAAGACGTTGCCGCCGACGCCGCAGCCGAAACAGTGGAAGATGCCCTTCTCCGGGGCCACCGTAAAAGACGGCTTGGTCTCGGAGTGGAACGGGCACAGCCCCGAAAGATTTCTCCCCTTTTGCGTCAACTTGACATACTGGCCCACCACCTCCTCGATGGAAGCCGCGTCTTTGATCTCCAGGAGCTTGTCTTCAGGGATAAAAGCCATTTAAAAGCCGGTTTTCAGTTTTCAGTTTTCGGTTTTCGGTGAAAAGCTTCCTCTCTCGTTCCCAAGCTCCCGCTTGGGAACGCACTTGTCCACCAAGCTCTGCTTGGCGAAGTATCTAAATCTCCAAAAGATCGATCTCCAACGTCCCTGGCAGCCCCACCCAATTTCGGGCGCTGGAATATGGCCAATCCTCCGGTTTATCCGCCAGTCCCGCCCTCACCGGGTTATGATGCAGGTAATCCATCTTCTGGCGCAGCATCTCTGCCGAACTGATCTGCTTCGGATGATTCCCTTCCTGCCAGACCTGATGAATGCTTTCGACTTTGTGCTTAAGCTTGTAAAAACTTAACTGGTTCAGCAACCAGGTCTTGTTGTTTTGCTCAGCCAATTTAATGAGTTCCCTGGCCGTGTGACTTTTAATCTCTTTGATAATCTTCCCTAAATCGTCTCCCTGGCATATGAGATGGAAATGATTGTCCATGATTACATAGGCATATATCTTCAGTCCCTTGTTGTTTCGTGAATACTTAAAGGAATCTATCAAGACCTCAAAATAGGGTTTCCGGGTGAAAACCGGCAGCCATTCAATTATGGTCGCAGTGATGAAGTATATTTTGTCGGTGTCAATAATTTTATATCGCGTCCTCATTTCGAGCGCTCAAAGCAGAGCTTTGATTCCAAGTGCGTTCCCAAGCAGGAGCTTGGGAACGAGAAAAGATTGATTTTCCCCTCGTTCCCAAGCTCCTGCTTGGGAACGCACTTGCCCGCCAAGCTCCGCTTGGCCAGTGGTGGGGCGGGCCTCCGCACCCGCCGCCTAAATGGCGGGCATTGCCTGCCCTGCATACCTTGAATAAGTTTCATTGTTATAAATTATTTACTTATTGTAAATTCTAATTTAGAACCCCAATCGTCACCTTCAAATTCCATTATAGTTTTCTTACATTTTTCACATTTAACTGATCCCTTCAAGCTTGTATCCAAATGGACCACTTATGCCAAGTGATACAATTATAGCATCAGGATGGCATGGCCATCTATCATCTCTATTGTCTTGTATTATTTCATATATTTCCCTCTCAACGTAGTCTTTTTGCTCTGATTTGGGTAGTGAGGTCCAGTTAAACTCAGGGAAATCCATATAATCTCCAACTTATTAAATTGAATTTAAAAATATTTCAATTTTTCCGACATTCTCCCAAGGTGGAGTGCAATTGTAATATTTAAATGGCTTACAAAATTTTCCAATTTATCATTGGAGAGTTTTTCTCTAAAACAATTTATTGCAAATGATTTTGATAATTCAACATAATCTTTGTTTTTATCCTGGCTAATTATAGAAAAATAATTCAAGAATCTTTTGTCTAAAATTATTCCAAAATTATCAGAAAATTTGTAAATCTCTTCAATATTATTAATTTTATAAACCCCGATACATATCTCATTTATAATCGAATTGTGCATTTCTTGATGAAAATTATTAAGTTGTTTTTCTTTTTCCTCTTTAGATAATGATATTGAGTATTCTGAATAATATGCATAGCCTACTAAAAACATTCCCAAAATTATAGGCTCGAACATATCTATATCTTCAATATTTAACTTTGTAGAAGGCAAAACTAAATTGACAATATCTCCTGAGAAATCATAACTTAAAGTCTTCATTAATTCTGAAGTCTTATCTGTTTGCGGTGATTCAATTTCATCCAAATCATCATTCGGATACGTTCTATAATGTCCAGTTAGAGAACTAAAAATCTTTTTAAAAAAATTCATTCCCTACTCCTTCAAATCCACCACCGTCACCCCCGGGTTGGCGTCGGCGTGGAGTTCTTTTACCAGGCCGTGGTGTTTCAGGTGGTCCCACAGGGCGCGTTTGAGGCGGCCGGTGCCTACGCCGTGGATGATGTCCACCTTCTCCTGGCCGTGGAGCACCGCCTGGTCAATGAGCCGGTCCACCAGGGGCAGGGCCTCGTCCACCCGCAGGCCCACCAGGTTGAGGCTCGGGAGCCAGGCCGGCGGCCGGTGGTAGCCTGAGGCGGTGCCGCCTCGGATGGCACGGCCCACCTCGCCGCCCACCGGGGTGACCTCCTCGGGGCTGACCTTGAGATTGACGTTTCGGGCCTGGACCTCCAGGCGGCCGCCCTGGATATCCGCGGCCACCACCTTGCCGGTCAGACCCAGGGCCGGCAGGAAGACCATTTGTCCGGGCAGAAACCGGGGTGCCGGGGCCGGGGCGGGTTCGGGGGCCAGGTCCGCCAGCAGTTGCGCCTGACGTCCGGAAAACTCCTGGCGCAGCTTGCCCCAGGGCTCGCGGCCGCGTTGCAGCCGCCGGACGATAGACTTGAACTCGGCCTCGGCTTCTTTGATCCGGGCCAGGGCGGCGCTCTTGGCTTCGTTAACCAGCCGCGTGCGCTCCGCTTCCAGCTCGGTTTGGCGCGCTTCCAGTTCCCGGTTGTGCCGCTCCACTTCCGCTTCCCGGCGCTTGATCTCCAGCTCCTGGCGGGCCAGGTCCTGCTGGGCCGCCTCCACCGAGGCCAGGAGCCGGTAGGCCCGGAGTTCGTCCTGGTTCAGGTAGCCCTCGGCCATCTCCAGGATCTCCGAGGCCAGGCCCATCTCCCGGGCCAGCTTCAAGGCGTTGGAGGCCCCCACCACCCCGTAGGCCAGGCGATAGGTGGGCCGCCGGGTCTCTTCGTTAAAGATCACCGCCACATTCTCGAAGCCATCGGTTTTTTGGGCAAAACTCTTGAGGATGGGCAGGTGGGTGGTGGCGGCGCCGTAAGCCCCTTGCTTAAAGAAGGCCTGGAGCAAGGCCAGGGCCAGGGCGCCCCCCTCGGTGGGGTCGGTGGCCGTGCCCAGTTCGTCCAGGAGGATGAGGGACGATTCCCGGAGGTTGGTAAGCATCGTCAAGGCCCGCTTCAGGTGGGCCGAAAAGGTGCTGAGGCTCTGGGACAGATCCTGGGGGTCGCCGATGTCGGCGAAGACCGCCCCGAAAGGGCACATCTCGCTGCCTTCGTCCACGGGGATGGGGATGCCGCTCTGGGCCATGAGGGTCAACAGGCCCAAGGTCTTCAGGGCCACGGTCTTGCCGCCGGCGTTGGCCCCGGAGATGATGAGAAAACGGTGCTCGGGGGTGAGCCTGAGGTCAACCGGGACCACGTCCGGGGCGGCGCGATTTTCACGCCGCTGCTGTATCAGAAGGGGGTGTCGGGCCTGGCGGAAGTCCGCCCCGCCCTGAGTCCGCCAGATGGGCTCTTTGGCCCTAAACTCCTCGGCAAATCTCACCCTGGCCTGGATGGCATCCAGTTCCCCCAGGGTCGCCAACGTCAGACGAATTTCGTCGAGATGATTCCGCACCAGGTCGGTGAGCCGGCGCAGCACCGCTTCTTCTTCCCGTTTTTCCCGGTTGTGCAACAGATTGAGGGCGTTGTTGTGCTCCACGATGGCCAGAGGCTCCAGATACAGGGTGGCCTTGGTCTGGGACTGGTCGTGGATGATGCCGGGAATGGCGCCCCGGTGGTCGGCCTTGATGGGAATGACGTAGCGGCCGTGGCGCTGGGAAATCAGGGGACTCTGGAGGGCGTCCTGAAAGGCCGGCTGGAAAAACTCCTGCTTGATCTGGCGGTTGAGCCGCTCGCGAGTGTCGGTCAGCTCCCGGCGCACCGATGCCAGGCCGGGGCTGGCTTGATCCAGGATAAAGTTGTGGGGGCTGATACACTGTTGAATGACCTCGGTGAGCGGGGTCAAGTCCTTGAGATCATCGGCCAGGGCCGCAAGGCGCGGGGTCAGGTTGCCCCCTAAGCCGATATAGCGCCTGAGGTGCCGGGCCAGGCGCAGCACCTGCAAAACCTGGTTGAAGGCCTCGGCGGGCAGTAAACTGCCCCGGAGGCCTGCCTTGGTCAGCCAGGTGGTCAGGCGGGGAAAATCGGTAAAGGGGATGGGGCCTTCACGATATTGGAGTTCACGCAATTCCTGGATTTGCCGGAATGGCGCCTGGATCTGGTACAGATCACTGAGGGGCTTGAGAGCGCCCAGAAAATCCCGCCCGAGGTCGGAGACGGCGTAAGTCTGGACCACCCGGAGTAGCTGAGGAAATTCCAGGGCGGTCAAGGTTGGCTCTGGCATAGCACTCCAGGTTTCCGTTTGAGGGTGGAAGGTCTATGAACCCAGACGCTGCTGCGCGATCTCTCGAATTACCTTGCCGTCAGCCCGGCCGGCGAGGCGGGCCATGGCGTTTTTCATTACTTTTCCCAGGTCGTTCGGGCCGGTAGCCCCCAGTTCGGCAATGACCGCGTTGACTGCGGCGGCCATCTCTTCGGGGCTCAATTGCGGTGGCAAAAAAGAGAGGAGGACACTAAGTTCCTCCTCTTCCTGTTTGGCAAGTTCGGGGCGGCCGGCCTTGTTGTACTCGGCCATGGCCTCCCGGCGCTGCTTTACCTGCGTGTTGATGGTTGCCTGCAGCTCGGCTTCGGTGAGCGTACGTCTAACGTCCACCTCGCGGTAACGAATGGCGCTCTTCAACATCCGCAAGGTGGACGTCGCCACCGGTTGTTGGTTTTTGATGGCCTCTTTTAAGGCCTGATCCAGCCGCTGATAAAGGGACATCAATTGCCCTCAATTTTCCGCAGCTTCTTCAAAGCCCGCTTTTTGGCCGCCAAAATCTTCTTCTTTCGCTTAATGCTGGGCTTTTCGTAATGTTCCCGTTTGCGAATCTCAGAGAGAATCCCGGCCTTTTCGCACTGTTTCTTGAAGCGCTTTAAGGCGACCTCGAAAGGTTCGTTGGGTTTTACCCTGACGCCGGGCATCCATCTCGCCTCCCCCCATTGTCAGATAGCACCAGTGGTCCCCGCCCTCTGGCTGTGGGTGAATCGGGTACTCCAGAAGATTGGTGGGGCCGACAAGGTGATTATGCTTGAAACGTTTATTGTTTATCATTTATTTCAAAACTGTCAAGGGATTTTGTGTGGAAACTTAAGGTACAAGGGAATTTCCGCGCTGCAGAAAAATATTTGGCGCAAGTGGCTCTGCTTACTGTATCATGGCGCTATTGTTAGGCGGAGTAGAAAAGAGATTGGGGAACCTAAAGGGCGCTTCTCGAAGCGCCCCTACAAGCAATCAAGGTAACGCTCTCATTAATAACCACATTGAGCCCCGGGGTGAGGTATGCGGCGACTGACAATTTGTTGCCTGGTCTGGTTGGCCGTCTGGCTGTTGGCGATGGCGGGCTGCGTCACCGTCAAGGTGAGCCTGTTCGAAGAGCCGGGGCCCTTGAAGGAAAAAACCATCTCGGGCTACGGCCGGGACAAGATCCTGCTCATGGAGGTCACCGGCGTCATCCTGGAAGGGCCGCACCGCATCCTGGGGCTGACGAAGGGGGTAACCTCGCCCAACCGGATCAAGGAAGAACTGGAAAAAGCGGCCAAAGATGACCGCGTCAAGGCGGTGGTCGTGAAGATTAATTCCCCGGGCGGCACCGTGAGCGGCGCGGATGTCATTCTCCACGAACTCAAGGCCTTCAAGGCGGCCAAAGGCGTGCCGGTGGTGGTCTGTCTCCAGGGCCTGGCCACTTCCGGCGGCTACTACGTGGCCCAGGCCGGGGATACCATCATCGCCTATCCCACCTGCATCACCGGTTCCATCGGGGTTATTGCCATGAAGCTCAACCTCCGGGGGCTGATGGACAAGTTCGGGGTGGACGACGATGTGGTAAAGACCGGCAAATGGAAGGATTTCTGGTCCCCGTTCCGGGCCGCCACCCCCCAGGAGAAGGAGATGATGCAGGCGGTCATCGATGACTTTTACCGCGGCTTTGTGAACGTGGTGGCCCAGGGGCGGCAGTTGAGTCTGAAAAAGACCCGGGAAGTGGCCGATGGCCGGATCTTTACCGCCTCACAGGCCCGGGACCTGGGTCTGGTGGATCAGTTGGGCTACCTGGACGACGCCCTGGAGTTGGCCCGGGTCAAGGCGGGCCTGGACGCCCCCCAGGTCATCACCTATCACCGCCCCGGCAGTTACAAGCCGACGATTTATTCGTTAATGCCGGACCTGGACATGGCGGGGCCCCAGTTCTTGTACCTCTGGTGGGCCGGAGGCGTCTGAGGTTTGAGCCGCCTTCGCGGCCCGGATGAATTATTTTCAAGGTCTGCGCCCCGCGGCCGATAAGGAAAGTAGGGGATCAATCCGGTTTCCGGGCAGGGGGCCAGGCACGGGGCCGGGAAATACAGCCCCAGCAATGATGGTGAGGTGACGGCGCCTTATTTAGGCTGAGAACAAGGTTATATGGATTTTTAGTTTTCTTGATAGTTCGGTATAAAATTAAGTAAAATCTATCAAGAATTGACCATTTGAGGTTGTGACCACGTTGCTACCGGCCCCACGAGGCTACCGGGGAGGAGGGGGGCGTGTTGATTTGTTTATGAAATAACATGAAGAAACCGAGGAAACCCAAAAAACGCCGGCCCGGAACCGGTCCCCCGGCAGCCAAGCAGAACCGGAAAGGTGCAGGGCCCTGGAGCTGTTGCTTTCTTCCTGGGCCCGGAGGCCCGAACTTGCAGAGGAATGACCCGTTGATTGAGCAGGTCCGCCAGATTGTCGCCGCCACCCCGGAGGTCCGCCCGGAGAAAGTGGAACCACTGCGGGAGGCTGTGGAACAGGGCGCCTACGAGATCGATGCCCGGAAACTGGCCAATTGCCTCATCGCCAAAATTATCTTGGAGGCCTGATCTCCGGGTGGGTCAGTCCATAAGTCTTTTTGCCCGCAGGGTCCCATGTTTCCCGCTAACTCCTCTCTTTAAAAATCAGGCTGCAACACGCGCATTAATTTCTTATAAATTTGAATTCAAGAAAACTATCTGCATGCAGGGGCGCACCTATAGCGTTTGCCATAAATTCTTTCCGTTTGGAGGTTTTTAAATCCCCCTAAATCCCAGCTGTGTCCGGTTTGGTTTTTGCAGAATAAGGATGCTTGTTATACGCAGTCCAAGAAATAATAAATTTACTAAACGCGCTTCTTGCTCCGAGAAGATTACTTCCCCCTCACCCTAACCCTCTCCCCCATTTGGGGAGAGGGGAAAATGTGGTACAGATTTAATGCCTTATGGTCACTAACCCGGCGACATGCACTACCCCCTCTCCACCCGCTTCGGGGGGAGAGGGTTGGGGTGAGGGGGGCCGAACGCTCGCATGCAATTTTCTAACCGGACACTGCTGCCTAAATCCCCCTTTTTTAAAGTGTGACTTTATAAGCAATTACTTGTAGTTACCCAAATTTTTTAAAGGGGGGGTAGGGGGGATTAAGATGATTCCGCTATCGGTAAATATTTTTGGCATTCCCTATATGTGTGCGCCCAACTTGAGGGCGGACACATGGGTCCACCCCTGCAATAACTATCCGGTTGAGGGCGATTTGGTCTAGTCTCCCAGGCGGCTCAGGCGCTCCAGGAGCAGCGCCGCGGCTTGATCCACTTCGTCCCGGGTAGTGGGGTAGCCGACGCTGAAGCGTACCGCGCCCCGGGCTTGGCCCAGCGGCACGCCCATGGCGGCCAGCACCGGGGAGATGGCCTCCTGGCCGGCGTGGCAGGCCGAACCTAGAGAAACGGCCAGATCCGGCAAGCCCGCCATGAGTTCGCTCCCCGAAATCCCCGGGAAGGAGACGTTCAGGGTATTGGGGATGCGCTCCGCCTCCGGGCCGTTGAGGATGAGGCCCGGGACCCCGGCCTGGAGGAGTTCATGGAGGCGGTCCCGCAGGCTCTTAAGATGGGCCGCGGCGCCGGGGAGGCGCTCCCCGGCCAGGCGGCAGGCTGCTCCCAGGGCCACGATATATGGCACGTTTTCCGTGCCGGCCCGGCGGCCTCCTTCCTGGGAGGCCCCGTGGAGCAGCGAAGCAAACGCGGCCCCGCCCCGCACGTACAAGGCTCCGACACCCTTAGGGGCGTAGAACTTGTGTCCCGCCACCGTGAGGAAATCCACCTGCAACTCGTCCACGTCCACCGGGATTTTGCCGACGCTCTGGGCCGCGTCGGTGTGGAAGGCCACCCCTGCCTCCCGGGCCAGGGCGCTGATCTCACGGAGGGGCTGCAGCGCCCCGGTTTCATTGTTGGCGTGCATGACGCTGATTAAGATGGTAGCAGGCGTCAAGGCCCGGCGCACCGCATCCGGGTCCACCCGGCCGCCCCCGTCCACCGGCAGGATGGTGAGGGCAAACCCCCGAGAGTCCAGATAGCGGCAGGGGGCCAACACCGCCGGGTGCTCCGTGGCACAGGTGATGATGTCCCCGCGGCCATGATGATAGGCCACGCCCTTGAGCACGGTATTGTTGGCTTCGGTGGCGCCGCTGGTGAAGACGATCTCACTGGCGGTGCAGCCCAGCAGGGCCGCGACGTCCTCCCGGGCCTGCTGCACCGCCTCCCGGGCGCTCCGGCCCAGGGGATAATCGCAGCTGGGATTGCCGAATTCGGCTTCAAGATAAGGCCGCATGGCCCGGAAGACTTCCGGGGCCACCGGGGTGGTAGCGTTGTAATCGAGATAAATCATAGGATTTCTCCTTCCCATTTCACTCCTGCTCAGGCTTCCCCCTTTTAAGGCGAACCCCCATCGGTCCTTAAGCTATCTTTACTTTATTAGCAACTTTGGGCTCGACTTGTCAAATCCGGGCAAGGGGTGGCGCACCTACCGCCGTCTATCGGATAATTTTTAATACAATTTTCTTGACTTTTTAAGAAAGGAGTATTACACTGCTTTCAAAAATGCGGAGGTGAGTTATGCCAGTCATAAGGGTTTCTGATTATGTTATGAATATACTTAAAAAATATGCCATTCCACTTGAGGACAATGCGGACTCTGTTCTTCGTAAAATACTAGAAGAATACGATGAACTGAAGCAAAAAGCTACCACCCAGATGGCTAGTACGGAAAAGATTAACCATGATAGGGGATATAAACACTTAACTAGTAATATAGAGCCTAAAATTGACATTCCAGTTCAAAAAGGTCTTACCTCTAAAGGAGCAACCACTATGGAAAATCTTAGTCCTCAGGAGCTTGGCAGGCTGTGTCGGAAAGCCTTAAAAAAGCATCTTGGGCCTAAATGGGGGAATTTTGATCTTATGAAATCATGGCTAATTCAAACAGAAGGTAAAGATAAAATATTATCATTATATTCAAGCAAAGATAAAACCGCTGATAAATGGTTCTATGGCATTATACAAAAAGATTGGCAGAGATGGGATAGTAATTCTTATTTATCATTATTGATGCGCGATGGTAGACATTGTAGCTTTGTGCTACTTAACCCTGATGAATCAAAAAAATTACTTGACAGATTAACCCCTGCAAAAGATTTATCCAAGAAAATAAATGTTCGTATGCCTATCACAGGAAGAATTTATATCGAGAAGTGGCCCGACTATCCATTAGCTGAGCGAATAGTTGAGATGGAAGATACAATAGAATAGCTTCTATGATTAACATAGCTAATAATCAGCTTATAATGAAGGGAAATGCAAATTTATGATTTTGTAATTATTGGCCAATGGAAGGCCGCTTGATACGGGAGACTGCCCCATGAAGATGACAAAGCATGCAAAAATAAGGTCTCAACAGAGAGGAATTTCGGCGCAGATGGTAGAGATAGTAATGTCCCTTGGAGAGCCAGAGAAGAGGCCAGGAAATGCCTTAGAATACAAGATCAGGAAAAGAGACAAAAATTATGCGATCTCTTTTCTGAAAAGATTAATTCAAATAATAGACAAAAGCTCAGAAATATCCGTTATTGTTGGTGATATTGATCAAGTTCTGACTGTGTACCGTCAAAATTGATCCGAATCTATATTGTTTCAAAAGACTTTTGATAGATAAAAGTTATAATTTTTTCTAACTTGCAGCCGTCTCTCTTTCCACCTTGACAGACTCTGGATAGGCGCTAAGATTAGACCAAATTAAAATTATCTAATCTTCCGTCTGCCATGAGCCGCTCCCTATCCCCCATCATCTATCGCCTCAGCCGCTGGCTGCTGCGGCAAACCATCGGGCGGGTTTTCACCCTGCGGGTGGAGGGCCTGGAGCACCTGCCGGCCCGGGGGCCGGCGATTATCTGCCCCAAACACCAGCGTTGGGAAGACATCCCGGTCATCGGCATGGCCCTGCCCCCGCTGCCCCACTATATCGCCAAGGTGGAACTGTTCCGGCAGCCGCTGGTGCGCGAGTTCATCGGGGCCTTGGGCGGGGTGCCGGTGGACCGGCAAAACCCCCGGGCCACCCTGTCGTCCTTCCGGCGCCTGCTGCCGCTTTTGACCAAGGGGGCCTTCATCGTAGTGTTCCCCGAAGGCACTTACGTCACCGGCCGGGTCGGACCCGGCAAGCACCGTCTGATTCAGTTGCTCCTCAAACTGCAAGGGCAGGAGGGCTTGGGGTTCCTGCCCTTTATTCCCGTGGGGGTGGCCTATGAGCCCCGGGCTTGGGGCTACACAGCGCACGTCAAGCTGGGCCCGCCGCTTATGGCCCCCGGCCCCCGCCAGGCCCAGGCCCTGACGGAGGCCCTCATGGAGAGCATCGCCCGGCTGTCGGGGTTTTGACTTCCGCCCCTGAAAAAACTTCCACAAAAATGGCAGTATGAGGTGATTTCTTCGGGAAAAGCCTTATTTTTTGGCCAGGTAAATGTAGAACAGCCGCCCTCGGCTGTTCTTGCTCCAGGCCATGGGGCGCGGTGCGCACCCGGCATGGGGATGATTTCTGTCAACCCGGGTTTTTTCTCTGGCTGATAGCTGACGGCTGAAAGCTGACAGCTAATTGTTAAGAGGTGAGAGCGTGAAAAAAGGCTGGCAATTTATGTCATGGCGCTGGTGGGTAGTCCATTTTCTGGGGTTAACCCTGGTCTATTCCGCCGGGCGTCTGACCGCAACGCTTATGAGAGGGTAGGGCCATGAACCGCTGGCTGCCCCACGTGCTGTTTCCCCGGCCCGGCTGGTTTATCCTGCACGCGGCCGTCATCGCCCTGGTGTTCCTGCTGGGCTACTCCGTGAAGTTTTAGGAGATCCCCATGACCACCCAACGCTCCACCCTCTGGGTTGCCCTGGTGTCTCTGGCTCTGGGGGCCACCCTGCTCCATTACCGGATTCATCCCCCGGATGAACTTACCGCCCTGTGGCCCAATCTCTTTTCCCTCATCGACCTGGTGCTGGTGAGCGCCTGGTTCCGGTTCCGGTCCACGGCGCTTTTGGGTCTCCTGCTCAACAGCTTCCTGGCCTTCCTGGGGATCATCATGATGGCGGATTACTCGCTTTCCGCCACCCTGGCGGGCCAGGTGAAGGTCATGCCGGGCGTCAACTTCTTCGGCTGGCTGCTGGCCACCACCTTCCCGTATATCATGATCGCCCTGGCCGATTTTATGGTGGGCCTGGCCCTCTATCGGGCTGTATTGACGGAGAAATAGCGTTGATTTTTAGGAGGGGGGTAAGGGCCACTTAAAAAATAGCCTTAAAGTGAATGCAAAAAGTATTTTCCGATAGCGGCATCACTCTAATCCCCCCTGAACCTCCTTTAGAAAAGGGGGGAACTATAAGGAATTGCTGTTAGAGTTCCCCTTTGAAAAAGGGGGATTTAGGGGCAATGCTGTTCACTTAAGTGTGCCGAGATGAAAGGAAGTCATTTCCCTTGTCATTCTGAGGGAGCCGAAGGCGACCGAAGAATCTCTAACTTCGTGAAAAACCAGAGATTCTTCACTCCGCTCCGCTTCGTTCAGAATGACATAACGTAGGGTGGGCACTGCCCACCTATTCCTTTAACCGCTTAAGTGAACCGTATTGGATTTAGGGGGATTTAAGAACCTCCAGGCGGAACAAATTTATGGCAAACGCTATATGCCAACCATCATTTCATCACGGACACCACGAACGGTGAAAAATAATTGGTGCCGGTGGGGCGGCCGTCCCTGGCCGCCAAATCGGTTGGCGGGCGGGGACGCCCGCCCCACTGCACGGAGGGCCGCCCCACTGAGTTTAATCCGTGAATTTAAACCGGATAATGTGGTAGATGGCGGCGATGCCGTCCCGCCAGGTGATTTTCTTCCCGGCGGCGTAGTCCCGGCCATGGTATTGGATGGGCACCTCGTAGATGCGCCAGCCCTTTTTGGCGATCTTGGCGGTGAGTTCGGGCTCTACCCCGAAGCGGCCGCTCTTGATGTCGACCCCCTTAAGCACCTCGGCCTTGAATACCTTGTACCCCACCTCCATATCGGACAGATTCAGGTTAGTGAACATGTTGGACAGTGTGGTCACCGCCCGGTTGCCCATGTAGTGCCAGAAGAACAGAACGCGGTGGGGCCGGCCGCCCACCATCCGGCTGCCGTACACTACGTCGGCCACGTTCTGTTCGATGGGCTCCAGCAAAAAGGGGTAATCCACGGGGCGGTACTCCAGGTCGGCGTCCTGGATGATGACCACGTCCCCGGTCACCTGGGCGAAACCGGTGCGCAAGGCCGCGCCTTTCCCCTGGTTGCGCTCATGGTAAAAGGCCTTGACGTTGTCATATTGTTGGGCCAGCCGGGCCAGGATTTCCCGTGAGCCATCCTCGGAGGCGTCATCCACCGCGATGATTTCTTTGTCGTAAGGCGTTGCCTGTACCAGGCGAAAAATCTCCTCCAGGGTGGCTTTCTCGTT
>Ga0351871_1126_pt1 | contig 26091 bp, 22 predicted proteins | sample TotcelHFGM3001N8_FD_206786 | JGI IMG/M metagenome (GOLD analysis project Ga0351871, IMG submission 206786) | Enriched cells from coal bed in the Powder River Basin, Montana, United States - Total cells FGM rep2 HSBNCT.FGM.300.1.N8 ...
AGGCCCATGAAGAACTGTTCCGAGAAGTTCAAAGTTCGTGGTATGTGCAACAGTCACTTTCAAATTTACGGGTTCGCCGCAGGCCCGCGAGGAACTGCCTGAAAAGGTAAAACCCGATTTTGAATCCGTTTTTGATTATAGTATGCGATCGTTCATCTTAGAAAGGTTTTTTGCCGGAATATCGACTCGTTCCTCGATATTCCTGGTCTCTTCTCCTCAGAGCCGTACCCGGCGTAGCCATCTGCCGGACATCCATCCACCCGAGTAGTTTTTCTGCCCCAGCCGGTCCATCGAGCGTAATTGATAAAAAAATTTACCTCTTGGCGGTTTGAAGCCGATATCGAAAAAGAGGGAACTCTTGCAGGTCTAATTAACCGCCATCCCACTGGTTGGGCGGTCAGAAGGCATGAAACCTTGCCGCCCCGGACCTGCTTCTATCCTGACAGGGCTTTCCCAATCCACCGGATCAAGGGCGCCACTGGTGAGCCAGACAACGACGGAGAAAAGTATAGAAACCGGGCCGGGGGAGAATCTGCGGAGTCGGGCTGAGAAATTCCTGACGGCAGAGGGCGGCGAATTTGACCACATCTCCCCGGCGGATGTTAAAAATTTGGTGCTCGAACTGAAAATGCGCCAGATGCAGTTGGAGATGAGGAATGAAGAATTGCAGCGGGCCCAAGAGACCATCACCCAGGCCCGGGATCGCTACGCCGACCTCTACGACTTTGCCCCCGTGGGCTACTTCACCCTGGACCGCAAAGGCAAGATTGTCGAAGTAAACCTTGCCGGGGCCCAGTTATTGGGGGTCAAGCGCGATCTCTTAGTCAACCAGTCCTCCTTCCGGTGGGTGGCGCCGGAGTCCCGGGAGGTTTGCCGCACCCACTACCGGAAGGTGTTCGCTAACCAGGGCCCCCAAACCTGCGAAGTTAAACTCCGCCGCCGCGGGGGTCCGTCTTTTTATGCCGCCCTGGAGAGCGTGGCGGCGCCGGGTGGGGCGGGAGCGGTGCTCCACTGCCGGACCGCCATGAGCGATATCACCCCCCGCAAGCAGGCGGAAATCGAGCTTAAATTAAAGGAACAGTTGCTGGATGGCGCCAGCGATTCGATTTTCCTCCATGATCTAGAGGGTCATTTTATCTACGTCAACGAAGCGGCTTGCCGGGACCGGGGTTATGAGAGAGAGGAATTGCAGGGCAAGGATGTTGGGGCCATCATTCCCCCGGCCAATGCCGCCACCCGGGCGAAGACCCTCCAGGACCTGCTGGCTCAAGGGGAAATAACCTTTGAATCGGTAAATGTCCGCAAAGACGGGTCCGTGATGCCGGTGGAGATTCATGCCCGCATCATTGACCTGGGGGACCGCCGGTTGATTCTCAGCGTGGCCCGGGATATCTCGGAGCGCAAGCGGGCCGAGGCGGAAGTAAAACTAAACGAGGCCCGGTTGGCAAGCCTCCTGAGAATTTCTCAATATCCCTCGACTTCCGTCCAGGAGCTGCTGGACTACGCCCTGGATGAGGCCATTACTCTGACCGGCAGCCAGATCGGTTACCTTTACTTCTACGACGAGACGACGCAACAGTTCACCCTGAATTCCTGGTCTAAGGACGTGATGCAGCAATGCGCCATCGTTGATCCGCATACCACTTACCAACTGGAAAAGACCGGTCTCTGGGGCGAGGCCGTCCGCCAGGCCGGGCCCATCATGGTCAACGATTTCCAGCAACCCCACCCCTTGAAAAAGGGGTTTCCCCCGGGACACGCCAAACTCGACAAATTCCTCACCGTCCCCGTTTTCTTCCAAGGCCGGATCGTCGCGGTCGCGGCTGTGGCCAATAAACCCACCGATTATGATGCCGCTGACGTCAAGCAATTGACCCTGATGATGGAGGTGGTCTGGAAAATTGCTGACCGCCACCGGGCAGTGGAAGAACTCCGCCTGGCGGCCTCCAAATGGCAGACCACCTTCGATGCCATCGGCGATGCCCTGGCCCTGATGGATCAGGAGGGCAATATCCTGCATTGCAATAAGGCCATGGCGGACCTGGTGGGGAAGCCCTGTGCGGAGATCATCGGGCGCCGCTGCTGGGAAGTTGTGCACCACACGACCGGCCCCATCGACGACTGCCCTATGACGCGCCTGCGGCAGTCCCATCAACGGGAAGAATCCGTGCTGTCGGTGGGCGAGAACTGGTTTAAGGTGGCGGTGGATCCTATCCTGGACCCAGCCGGGAATCTGACCGGCGCGGTCCACCTCATCGCCGACATTACCCGGATCAAGCGCACCGAGGAAAAACTGTTACATAGCCTGGGGGCAGCCATTCAGCGCCAGACGGAGATCACGGGCTTACTGGAGGCCTCCCGGATAGTCTTGAGTGAAACCTCCTTTGAGTCCGCGGTCAAAGACATATACACGCTCTGCAAGTCTTTGACCGGCGCGGCGGCCGGCTATGTGGCCCTGTTCACGGCAGACGGGCTGGAGGAGCAGTTGATAGCTTCGGACCCCGGGGGCTTGCCGGTTGCAGTGGCCGCAGCGCTTCCCCGGCTGGGGCGCGAGATGCGAGGGGAGGCCCACCCTCTGGACCAGCCGGTCTGGCACAATGACCTGGCCCACAGCGAATGGGCCGGGCTGCTGCCGGCCGGACCTCCAACCTTGGACAATGTCTTGTTCACGCCTCTGCAGGTTAGGGGAACAACCGTCGGGGTAATGGGTATGTTCAATAAACCCGGTGGGTTCAGCGAGCCGGAGGCCACCCTGGCGGCCGGATTCACCGAGTTTGCCGCCATTGCCCTGGCCAATATGCGGGCCCGGGAGGCGTTGCGCCAGAGTGAGGAGAAGTACCGCCTGCTGGTGAACCAGATCCCGGCAGTGGTGTTTAAAGGCTATGCCGATTGGAGTGTAGATTTCTTCGATCAGAAAGTCGAGGCCCTGACCGGCTACAGTCCAGAAGACTTTAACACCCGCAAACTGAAGTGGAACGATCTCATCCTGCCGGATGATTGGATTGAGGCCAACCGTAAATTTCTTCAAACCTGGCAAGTTGACAAGTCTTATGAGTGGGAGTATCGGATCCGGAAGAAAGATGGGGAAATTCGCTGGATTCAGGATCTGGTCCAGATATTCACCGACTCCACCGGCAAGATTGACTATGTCAACGGCATCCTGTTTGACATCACGGACCGCAAGCAGGCCGAAGAGAGACTCCAGCGGACGAGCCGCGCCCTTAAGGCGTTGAGCGCCTGTAACCAGGCGCTGGTGCATGCCACGCAGGAGAAGGGTTTCTTAACCGACGTCTGTAAGGTCATTGTGCGGGAGGGCGGCTATCCCCTGGCCTGGGTGGGATATGCTCAGCCGGACCAGATGAAATCTGTAGTCCCCATCGCCTCGGCGGGAGTCGAGGCGGAGCATCCTGAATGGATTGGCCTGACTTGGGGGGACGGTGAGCGCGGGCAAGGCCCCGGCGGCATGGCCATCAAGACCGGTGAAATCCAGGTGGCCAGAGACATCCTCCAAGACCCGGCCCTGGCCCCATGGCACGAGGAGTGGCGCCGGCAGGATTTTAAAGCCATTATCGCCCTGCCCCTGATCGTCGAGGGCAAGGCCATCGGTATCCTGGATATCTGTGCGAAGGACTCAGCCGCGTTCGACCCCGAAGAAGTCCTTTTGTTGGAGGAACTGGCCGGAGGAGTTGCCTTCGGCATCTGGTCCTTGCGCACCGACCAGGAACGGCGCTGGGCCGAGGCCGAGGTGCAACGCAGTCTGGAAAAATTAAAAAAGGCCCTGGACGGAACCGTATTGGCGGTGGCCAAGACCGTGGAGATGAGAGATCCTTATACCGCCGGGCATCAGCGGCAGGTGGCCCAGTTGGCCGCCGCCATTGCCCAGGAAATGGGGTTTTCGCCGGCCCGGGTCGAAGGCATGCGGGTCCTGGGGTGCCTGCACGATATCGGCAAGATCGCCATTCCCGCCGAGATTCTGAGCAAGCCGGGCCGCATCAGTTCCATGGAGTTCACGCTCATTAAAGACCACCCCCGGGTAGGATACGAGATCATCAAAGACATCGACTTCCCTTTCCCGGTGGCTGAAGGCATTCTCCAGCACCATGAGCGCCTCGATGGTTCAGGGTATCCCCAGGGTATCTCGGGATCGGATATTATCCTGGAGGCCAGAATCCTGGGAGTGGCGGACGTGGTCGAGGCCATGGCCTCCCACCGGCCCTACCGGAGATCACTGGGGTTGGACCGGGCCCTGGAAGAGATTTCCCGGAACCGGGGAATTTTATATGACCCTGAGGTCGTGGATATTTGCCTAAGACTCTTTAATGAAAAAAGGTTCTCGTTCTCTCCCTAGCTGCATTATTGCTTGACGGCAGTGATTTCCTCTCCGCCTCCTTACCACGGTATCAAAGAAAACGTACTGGCAGGTTTGATGGTCTCTCCCGGCCGCCGGTTGGCGATCTCCACGAACTGATTGGCCCACTGCTCGACAATGTCTTCGGCGTTGCCGTACCAGGTGAAGCCTTTGATATCGATGGGCCGTAAGGTGGCATATTGCCGGTCGGCGAACATGGCCACTGTCTGGCCAGTATCGGCGTCCTTGATCCGGGCTTCGAAGGCCACCGCGCTCTGGGCCTCCACGCCCCTCTCCAGTGCCCCGGCGGCCAGCCCCGAGCCATAGGGGCCGGCGACCTTGATGACATTGAGCAACACCTTGCTGGGAACTAACTCCGTAATGGCCACTTCTATAGTCAGAGAGCCGCTCTCCGGCGACATTACCACCCGCAATCGGCGGTGGGGATCATCCTGAAAGGCCTTGATGAATTGCGCCCGCATGAAGGCCGCCATGTTTTGGATATCCTGCCGCATCTGGTCGGCACGGATGCTCTCCTGCCACCAGGTGGCCCGTACGAGGTGATCGGTGTTCACCGGGGCAATATATATGGTGCGGTAACGGCTCCAATCCACCCCTTCCATGATCCAGGCCTTATCGAAAGGGAGCTTGGGGTCCTTGGCCAGTTGCTGCATGGGCACAAAGCCGGTGCCCACAGCCGGCTTGGCCTTCAGTTTTCGGTCCATCGACGATTGCATCGCGTCCACCGAAGCCTCCGCCGAAAATTTCAAGGTTTCCAGGCTGATACATCCGGACAGGAGAATAATTGACAGGAGGATAGATGAAACCAGGAGGTTGGGCGACATTTGCCTCTAATCCTTCAGTCGTCGGATGGCAATTCGAGACCGCGCCATATTTTATACCAGACCCGGCCATGGCCGGGTTGATAATAATTCGAGCCGTCATACTAGCATGTCTGGTTGCCGATGGAGGATGGGTAACATTTGGACATAAAAATAGAGCAGGGGGCACGGTCTTGAACCGTAACCCCTGGAAATATCTGGTAGGCACGCCGGGATTTGACCCCGGGACCCCTACCGTGTCAATGTGTTTCAGGAGGCTAACAAAATTTAAAGTATATGATCCAGAACAGTGGAAACCCTCAACGCTTGTAGGGATAATGCGGCATGCTGAGGGGTTGGTTGAAAAAAATCCTTTTATTCGCAAAGTCGCATCTGGGCCTGAATAATTTCAAACGTAATGAGGGGTGTTCCTGAAAAGCCCAGAAATCGCTTTATAGAGGCCATGTCACCCTGCAAAATGTTCCCGCATGAAATTCTTGACCTGCTTCCAATAACCCGGGGGACTTCCGCCGAAGTCTCACCGGGGAGGACAATAATGGTATGCGTCGAAAAAATGGCATGAGGTCCGGCCCAAACATATTAGACAGGGGGGTAGGAGTCCGGTAGCTCTCCTCACCTTCCTTGAAAGCTTGCCTTGGTTTGTCGTGGTCGACTCATGAAAGTTTCAGCGCAAAGGATATGGCCTGCTCCCAATAGGTTACCCGGCCATTGCGCCGTTTGATAAACCGGACATTGCCGTCCTGGGAAAGCACGATTCCCAAGGCTTCAGGGATCTGGTGACAAAGATAGTAAACCGAGCGGTGACGCGTTCCGACATTTTCCGTGGGTTCTTCCAGCCGCTGGTCCCCTTCGGCGTCCAGGGCCCGGGCCACGGTATTGACCTGATCGAAGTCTCCTTTGATCATCCCGCCGAAGCCCAGCATGTGGTTCCGGTTGGTGAGCACCACGGCGCCGTCCACCGCGGCGAAATCGGCCACCTGATGCGCGGCTTCGAATACCGCCTCTTCCAGGAGTGCCAGCACGGCGCTGTCACTGGCGACGTACTCCTGCCACCCCAGCTTCTTGCCGGGCGCCGTTTCGTGGTTGTAAGTCTCGGTCAGCCGGGTGAGGGTCCGGAGCATGAGCTTGACCAGGCGCTGCCTGGTGGCGTCCTCCCGAAATTGATATTTGATGGTAATAAAGGGGTTCTTGGCAGTGAATTCCTCCAGACGATGGTGCGGGAGAAAGAGCAGGGTGCCCCCTTGGCGGGATTCGCGCATAGTGCTGATAATGCGCATGGTCTGGTGTTTGCCGATGATGCCGATCAGATTGGGATCGAGAATGGCGTCCCATTTCTGGCTGCCTCCATGAGACGAGGCCAGATAAGTCAACATTTCCGTCCGCAGTTCGGCAAAATACTCCCTGACCCAGCGGGCCTCGAAGACATTGACGTCGGGGGTGATGATGCGCCCGTCCACCAGCGTCGCCACGGTCTCCATCCCTTTGAGAACCGCCAGGCGTCCGGGACCGGTCACCAAGATGACCGGCACGTTGGGAAAGACCGGGGGAACTTTCCGTCCGCCGCGATACGCCTGGAGCCAGCGGGTGCCGGAATGCACGATGCCCCAGATTTCCCATTCGCGGTCATCGTTTAAGGTGACCCCAATGAGGGAGCGGGAGAAATCCACCGCCGGAGAGAGTTTTCTCAGCTCCATCTCATCGCAGGGCCGGGGCTGGGCAAACATTTGGCGGTGCAGTCCTAAGGGCGGAACGTCCGCCGCCGGGAATAACTCGGGGTCGGCCAGCACAAGACGGACCTGGACCGGCCGCTCTTCCTCCCGCAACATGCTGGCCTGGTAGCAGGTGGACAAAATATCCTCGAGCAAGGGGGGCGGCGGCAGGGGAGCCGCGACAACTGCGGTATTGTCCCCCAGATTCGCATCGCCGGCGGACCAATGATGACGAACAAACCAGATTAAGTCTTCATAATAGGCGTGCATAAGGTTTCCTCCCACACAGGCCCGCACGCCCCTCTCGGTCACCCGCTCAGGCCTGAGCATATTTGCTGTACAGAGCATTTATCTCCCCCGCCCCATGCCTCCGGCTCCCGTCATCCCGCCCCCCACCTGGCTGGGATCATTGCCGCCGCGGCTCGGTTTATGAGTATCGGACCCGCCGGCATCCTGTTGCTTCCAGAGCGGGGAACCGTCCTTGTCCAACAAACTGAGCGTCTGGTTATCCTTCTTAACTTCGGCCGCGAAAAAAGCAGCCTCGTCCTTACGGATAACCTTAAAGCCCTTCACTTTCAGGGTATCGCCTTTCTGCAACGTAAACTTTTGCTTGGTCACATACGACGGCGGCCCCACGTAAACCTCGATATTGCCGTGCTCGGTCTTCAGGATCAATCCCTGGACTGCCATGCCAGGCAGAGACCGCCAACTGCTCATGCCGTAACTGCCCAGACTCTCTACCTGGCCGGTAATCGTGGTGGCCTTGGTTAGATCGAACCGTAGAGGAGCCTTCCGTCCCTGGCCTCCGCCGGGTCCGGGACCTCCCTCTCCATCCATCGGTCCGCCCATGCCACCGCCCCCCATGAGGCCTCCCATGCCGCCACCCTTGCCCATGCCGCCAGGTTGGCCCCACACCTGCGGGGCCATGCCCAGGAACATGATGAGAATCAGCCCCGTTAACCAGGAAGCTGTTGGTTTTAAAACAGTTTTCAGCATTTTTTCATCCTCCTTAAGGGCGTAAACTTGCTGGTTAAAACGCCCCGGAAGGGACCCCGAGACGCGCTATCCTCAGAAAAAGAGTCGGGAACCGGATAGGGTCCCAGCCCTCTGCACCGATAACCCGTGTCCGGGGGCGATCGAGGCGCTTGGGAGCTTGCATGCGCTTGTTTTGGTCTGGTTTAGCCATGGAGCCGGGTCCTCCTCCGTAAGAACTAACTTCGAAACTCTTGGGCTTGCCGTATCTTGGTCTTGAGAACCTTGAGCAAGTTTTGATAAGAGGACTCCTGGATGATCCGGGCGCACTGCCGTTGATGAGTGGCCACCAGACTCACTTCCTGAACGACCACATCATAAATCCTCCAAGCCTGGGCCTCTTTACGCATCCGAAAAATTAGGGGCAATTTGTCGTTGGGGGGCCGGATGACGACGGGCACCTCGACGTGGTCGGCTTGGCGGATTTCTGGCAGGTAGGACACCTTGGCCTTGGCGAGGGCGAAAAGGGACCGGGAATAGGAATTCTTCAAGACCGCAGTAAATATTTTTACAAACTCGTCTTGCTGCGTCCGGTTCAGGTCATACCAGGTATCTCCTAAAGAACTCTTGGCCATTTCCCGGAAGTCGAAATAGCGCTCCGCAACCTTCTCTACCAAGTCCACCGCTTTGTACCGCTGGGCGGGGCCGCGGTAAGCCGGATTATTCAGGATGGTTAAGACCTCAGCAATGAGGCTTTGCAGATTTTCCGTAGGACTGGCGGCCATGACTCCGGTTCCAGCCATGACGGACGTCACAGTCAGGGTCAGAGCGAACACCCGCACCCAGAGGCTCATTCTTACATTGCTTGGCTTCATGCGATAAATTCTCATATCTGCCCGCCACAGGGACTGGGTGACTCGGTAATTTCACCGGTACTTCGGCCTTAGCTGCTACAATCCCATAAGGGAAAATCGGTGCCCTGATGTGGAAATTTCGTCTAAGAACCTGTTTTTGAAACGCAACAACGCCGGATGATTTGATATTTCCTTCGACCCCATCGCCAAAAGGCAACGATGTACTTAGAATCGACCTTTCACCCCCGCCTGAATGTAGGGGCTGGGATCGAACTTGACCGTCTCGTCAAGACGCGTGTAGTCGATTTGGCGTCCCACCGAGTATCCGCCTTCCACACTGAGCATGAATCCAGGGATGATTTGAAAGTCAACTCCCCCACCCAAACGAAAATCGCGATAGGTACCGAGCGCGTTGTTAAAGCGCGGCAACCCGATTTTATCGCCTTGGTCACTGTCGGTGCGAAAGGTGGTGGCTACCATGCCTCCGCCCGCATAGAGGCTCAGATTGGGGGTCACACGATAGATCAATCTTGGCCTCGGGAACATGAGATTAAGGGTGAGATTCATTTGTCGGATGTTCCATATCAGCCCGGCTGCGGGCAATACCGGGTATTCGCTGTCCGGATTGAAGCCGACGCCGAAAGCGAATGTCAGGTCAGGATTCATGTGATAGTCGGCCATCACCATTCCCGCAAACCCCAGGTCGTTGCCGTGAATATCGCTGAGGTTGTAAAGCACCGGGCTGAGCATGACAACCACCTTCCATGCTTGGTTGAATCGATAACCAAGCCCCGCACTGAAGCGCATGGTGTTGATTTGGTCAGGAACCGGCGCGCCGGCGACCGAGTTCAGAAAAAAGTTGTCCGAACCCAGGCCCAGCGCGGCAAACCATTTGTCCTGCAGGGGGAGGCGCGCGTTAAGGCCCAAATTTACCGAGAAGGCATCGGATTTACTCCGTGTGGTCCCGCCGTATTTGACGTTACCCGAGCCGACATAAGAGGAGTCCACAAAAACGTGCAAGTTTGGCCTATTCTCTTGCCGGGACGTGTCGGAATTCATCCCCGCAGAATCTTCATGAGCAGTACCCGGCGGCAGTACCATCTTGCCATCACCCGGCTGTTCAACCTGGGCAGACAGGGGAGGACTCTGAAAAATCAGCATGAGCAAGATAATCGCCGTGCCGCTGCGATTAATTTTCCCAAGGATAGTAGTGATTGACCAGCATACTATGACTTTAGGTTGTGCCTGAATGGATATCTTAATCGTATTACTCAAGGTTTTATGCCCCTGTTTTCCTGTGGTTTCCTGTCTGCTCAAATATCCTTGCTACACGCAGCTCAGGTTGTGATACGGGAAATTCTCTCAGCGTTTCGTCTCCGGTGTAACCTGGCCCCCCGCCACCCTGACATCGGCCGCATTCCAGCCCCCGCCCAGGGCCTTATAGAGGGAGATGAGGTCGGTTAAGAGATTCGCCTCCGACTTGCTCAGGTTGCTTTGGGTGGTGTAAAGGGAATTTTCTGCCGTCAAGACATCCAGGAAGTTGGTGAGCCCCTTGCGGTAGCGCTCATGGGCCAGGGTCACGGCTTCCTGGTTGGCGCGGACGGACTCCGCCAGGATACGGCGCTTCGTCTGCTCCGCATAGTAGGCCGCCAGGGCGTTCTCCACGTCTTCCAGGGCCGTGAGGAAGGAGGCGTGGTACTTGGCGAGTTTTTCCTCATACACGGCCCGTTTGTTTTTCACCGTCGCCCTGGCCTTGCCGCCATCGAAGAGATTCCAGGTGACTCCCGGGACGAGGGACCAGTACCGGCCGCTGGATGCCTTCGAGAACTTCGACAAACTGTCCCCTTGCAGGCCCAAGGTGGCGGTCAGGTCGAACTTCGGATAGAGCTCGGCCGTGGCCACACCGATATCCGCCGAGGTGGCCGCCAGTTGCCGCTCCACCTGCCGCAGGTCGGGCCGGCGGACCAGCAAATCCGAGGGCAGACCCGTCGCCATGACGCCGCGGGTAGACGGCAGGGGACGGATCGCCGCCAACTCGGTCTTCAGGGCATTGGGCTCCTGGCCCAGCAGAATGCCCAGCCGGTGGATGGATTGTTTAATTGAGGCCTCGTAGGTTGGGAGGTTCGACTCGGTGGATGCCTTCTGGGCCTCAGCCTGCGCCACGTCGAGATAGGTGATCAAGCCGAGCCGAAAGCGTTCCCGGGTGACCTCAACGGTTCGCTGCTGGGCCTCGACGTTGCGTCGGGTGATCTCCAATTGGGCCTGATTGGCCCGCAGGTCGGCATAGTTCTTGGCGACGTCGCCCAGCAGGGTCAGCAGGGTGGCCCGCAGGTCCTCGACGCTGGCCTCGAGTTTTGCCCGGGCGGCCTCGACGCTGCGCCTGGTGCCGCCAAAGACATCGATTTCCCAGCTGGCATCGAATCCGGCCTGGAAGATGGTTCCCGCCGCAGTGGCTAACGATTCCGTAGTGGAGGCGCCGGTGGAGCCGGTAGTAATCGTGCTGGTCCCGCCCTGGCTGCGGGTCACCGAGCCGGTACCTTCTACCGTCGGCAGGAACGCAGCTCTGGATTTGGTGACGTCAGCACGCGCCTGAAGAATACGCGCCCGGGCCTGCTCAAGGTCGAGATTGGTCTTCGCTGCCTGTTCGATGAGCCCGTTGAGCACCGGATCGCCGAAGGCTTTCCACCAGGCAATTTCTTCCAATGCCAGAGCCGCCCCCGGCTTCTCCTGGCTTTCGGTCCATTGCGCCGGTGCTTCCAGGGCCGGGCGCCGGTAGTCCGGCCCCACCGAAGCACAACCGCCCAGGAAAAAAGCGAGGCAGATGACCCCTAAATTCCGATAGCTCACTTCTTACCTCCCGGCGCGGCCGCGGGGGCCTCTGCGGCGACGGAGACCGGTACTTCGGGCGTCTCGATAAAAACGTCCATCTGCTGTCCGACGTAAGCCGGCAGGGCGCTCCGGTCAAAGCTGTAAATGACCTGCAGCACCCGGGTGTCAACTCGCTCGGTACTGCTGCCGGTGAGCGAAGTCTTCGGGGTCACGTACGGTTCCACCCGCACGAAAGTCAGGTCAGTCTTGAGATCGCGGTTGCCCCGCAGGGAAGCCACGGCCCTGGTCTCGGGCTTAAAGCGCCAGGCGTCGTTTTCGTCGATGTCGACCCGAATGTGCAGCCGGTCTAAATCCCCCAGCCGCATCAACGGGGTGTCCAAGACGCCGGTGGGGGCATATTCCCCCGGGCGCAGGTTCACCTGCATGACTTCGCAATCCACGAAAGCCCGCACCGTCAGGCGCTCCAGGGAAGTCCGGGTGGCCTTGAGATCGGCCTCGGCGGCAGTCACCGCCGCCTCGGCGCTGGCCAGCTTGGCCCGGGCCAGCTCTTCGGCATAGCGCCGCTTCTGGACGTCATCGACGCTGACGGCCCGCCGGTCGGTGGCGTGGCGCACCAGCTCATACTGCGCCTGGTAATCCTTGAGCGAGGCCCTGGCCTCGGCCACCGCCGCCCTGGCCTTGACCTGGTTGGCCTGCTTGACCAACAGCTCGGCGCGCAGTTCCCGGTCGTCGATCTGAAACAGCGGCGCGCCCGCCTTGACCCTGTCCCCCACATTGACGAAGACCGTTTTGACGATGCCCGGCAGGGAGGTGCCGATGCTGATATTTTGCGTCCTGGCTTCGATAATACCGGCCCCGCCGATGTAGGACATGAACGGCGCCTGGGCCGGCTGCGCCACCGGCTGGGCCGGCGGGGTTTCTTTTTGGGACTGCACTACAACCAGCAGGGCAATTATCAGGCCCAGGACGGCACCAGCGGGAAGAATTTTGTTTTTGAAGGTCATGCGTTTCTCTCTTTACGCTTCTTTAAATATGTTTCTCGCTTTTTTTTACCGAAAACCGAAAACAGACAACCCACCCTATTTGCCTGGCTTCACCTTATCATTGGCCTTGCAGGGACCGCCGCTTAACTGCAGGGCCACCGCGCCACCGCTTCCCAGGAGTTCCGTCACCTTGATCTCACCCTGGGGGACATCCGCAGTGTACCCCAGAATCGCGTGGGTCTTGGGGTTGACCACTTCTTTGCCCGGTTCCACCACCTTGAGGCGGTCGCCCACCTTGAGGCCCGAATTCTGCCCCAGGCTCAGATAAACCTTGCCTTCCTTGACAAACTCCACCCGTCCGAACCAGCCGATTTTGAGAAGGTCGCCGGCCACCCGCAGGCTATTGTCCTGGGCGAACTTGTTGACGGCCTCGGGCCTCACCTCTCCCGCAGCCGCGGGGGTCACCATGGCGTCTTCCTGGAGGCCGGTGAAGGTGTCATAGACCTGCAGGACCATAGCTCCCGGGGTTCCGCCTTCCGGCGGCACGATCCCCGTAAGCACAATCCCCTGGACCCCCAGGGCATCCCCCAGGGCCTTGATATTGGGGGCGAGGCTCAGCTTGCCCGCCAACGTAACCTTGCGCAGGGCCTCTTGCACCGATTCCGGCGTGCTCACCTTGAGGTCTTTCGTCTTCCCCATAGCGCTGCCCAGGGCCATGGCCAGGGTGCGATTCATACCGTCATAGCTCTTGGGCGTATCCAGGTCGGGAATAACCGCCACGGCCCGGCCCACGACGGCCGAGACGCCCGGCTTGCCCTGGGAGACAAACCCTCCCAGCCCCTGCTCCCTCAGGATACGGTCCACCTCGGTCCGCACCATTTCCTGGAGCTTATCCGGGGGAATGGTCTTGCCCGCCGCCTTGGCCTGTTGCGCACCCATGGCCTTGACCAGGGAATTGATCAGGGTCTGCTGGGCCCCCACGAACTCTTTGCCCTTTTCCACGTAGAGATACTCGGGGGCCTGGGGCTCGGTGAGCCAGTAGGGGTTTTTGCTGCGGACGTAGGGCTTGCCGTCAATCATGACCGTTTCCTGCTGGGCCTCTGGGGGGACCGTTTCCTCACCTTCTTCATCATCGGTCTTATAGCCCGCCCATTTCTTCACCGTGGCGCATCCCCCCGATAGCAAGGCGGCGGACACCAGCAGCAGAACCCCCCATCGTAATATTAATGTAAAAATCTTTGACATTATGAACCCCTTTTTGTTTTTGGTTCTTCTTTGGTAATAAATTAGCCTGTGCTCATAGATAATTTGTTCAACATCTTCCTAGTGGTAGTTGTTGGCTTTGATGTTGACGATTTGGCCGTCATCCATGTAGGCGATGCGGTCGGCGAACTCAAAGATGCGGGCGTCATGGGTCACGATTATGAGGGCGCGGTCCTGGCTGACCGCCAGGCTCTTGAGCGCCTCCATTACCCGTCTGCCGGTCTGGTGGTCCAGGGCGCTCGTGGGCTCGTCGCACACTACCAGCCGGGGGTTGTGCACCAGGGCCCGGGCAATCGCCACCCGTTGCTGCTGCCCGCCGGAGAGTTGTTTGGGCAGGGAGTCTTCCCGTCCTCCCAGGCCGACGTCCCGTAGGAGTTCCTTGGCTCGGGCCACCGCCGCAGCCATTGTTATGCCGTTAATCAACAGCGGAATGGCGGTGTTCTCCGCGGCGGTCAGGGTCGGCACCAGGTTGAACAACTGAAACACGAAGCCCACGTTCTTGCCGCGATAAACCACGCGCTCGTTTTGGGAGAACTGCTGCAAGTCCTGACCATACAGCGCGCACTCGCCGTCGTCCTGATCGAGAATGCCGGCGATGACCGAGATGAGGGTCGTCTTGCCGCAACCGGAGGGACCTACCAGCATGAGCAGTTCGCCAGGAAACACCTCAAGGTCGATCCCTCGCAGGGCTTGCACCTGCGCCTCGCCGGCGCCGAAGGCCTTGGTGATGCCGCGGCAGTGCACGGCCAGCGTTTCTAAGTTGTTCATCATTACCCTTTGAAGACCTCGGCCGGTTCCAGCTTCATGACCTTGCGGACACTGACCAGGGCGGCAACCACTACGATGAGCAGCACCGCCGTGCCGCTGCCCAGCAGCAACTGCCAGTTGAGCTGCATGGTGAGATCGCTGCTGCCCCGGGTCGCCGCCGCGAAGGCCGCCACCGCCCCGGCGCCGATGCCGAAGCCGACGAAGCCCACCAGCAGCGCCTGGAGCAGAATCATTCTCCGAAGCATCCGGTTCGTTGCTCCCATAGCCTTGAAGACCCCGAAGTAGCGCAAGTTGTCCAGGGTGAAGTTATAGAAGATCTGGCCGGTGACCGCGGCGCCCACAATAAACCCGACGATGACCACGAAGCCGAAGTTGGTGAGAATGCTGGTGTTTTCCAGGAAATATTGCAACGACCGGTTTTTAAACTCTGCCGCCGTATAGGCGGCCAGGCCGGTCTGCCGGGAGATCCGCCACGCCACAAGCTGGGGCGATTCGCCGGCCTTGGCCTTGACCAGGATGTAGGAGAGCAGCTTGCGTTCGCTCAAGGCATAGTTCTTGGCCCGATTGTAGGTGGTGTACAGGATGGGCTGGGACTGAAAGGTCGGCGTCCCCCGGGCAATACCCACCACTGTGGCCCGCTTGTCATTGATCTCCAGCACGTCGCCGATCCGAAGGGGAATGGACTTGCCGCCCGGGGTGGCCGAGGGCTTGGCCAGCCGGCCCTTGGCGCCGGCTTCATCTACGATGACGCTGTCCGGCAGGCGCAAGTCGGCCAGCCGGCCTTCCAGAATGACCGCGGGCCCGCCGATGAGCGTGGCGTCATCCAGTCCCAGCATGACACTCCCCACGGTCTCCCCGTTGTCCAGGCGGACGCGCTGGCTGCCTTTATAGAGCGGCATGGCCCACTCGACCCCCTGCACGCCGCGCACCTGATAGAGCTGGGTGTCCAGCAGGGGCTTGGAGTCGTCGATGAATTGGACCTTGGGGTCCATGACCCAGATGTCCGGCAGACTGATGTCGGAAATGAAACTGTAGGTGTGACTTAATATGGAAATCAAAATGCCCGGCTGCTGGATCATGATGAGGGAGGCCAGGGCAATACCGGTGATGATGCCGATATATTTTCCCCGGTCGCCAAAGAGTATTTTTAGGGCTATGCTGTACATGCTCATTTCTTCCCGTGAGCTACAAAATCCGGAGATCGATACCCGGTGAAGCCTCGATTGGTCGGATCAATTCAACTTTCTCCGGCGCAGCTCGATTGATGCGGGCCGGGCCTGCCGGCGCTGCTTGCCTCCGGTTGAGCCGGAGGGCCGGTCTTTCGTCAACGTCTGCCAGGGGTAAGCGCGGCCACCTGCAGTTGAGTCACCCGGCGGCGCAGTTCCTGGTTTTCCTCCAACAGCTCGGCTTGCCGCCGCATGAGTTTCAGCACCTCTGTCTCCAGCACCTCGGGGCACTCCCGGATGGCATGGGCGATGGCGAAGGCAATAATGGTATCAGCAGACACCCGCTGCTTTTCCCGACTACCGGCGTCACGAGCTGGATGAGATGCATTCCAGAACCCGGCCCGGTTTGAAGCCTCGATTGGTCGGATAATTTCACCTCCCCCAGGCGCAGCTTGACTGTTGCGGGCAGAACCGGCCGGCTCTGCCCGCCAAGAGAAGTTAAAGGTTAATGGCCGGGGTGAGGAAATTCTGGCTTAGGGAGTTCCACGGTGGCCTTAAACGTCAGGTCGGGAGTGCTGTACCGGTGGATCACCGGCCCGGCCAGGACATAGAGAGCGCCATCTCCGGCCCAAAGCCCGTGCGGTCCGGCCATGGGAAAAGGCGGCGGCGGTGGGAACTTACCGGACTCCTCCTTCCCCTTGGGCGGAAGGTTTGATGGGGGGACCGGCTTAGGCAGGTCCACGGTCTTGAGCAGCTTCAGGTCGGCAAGCCCATACTGCATGATCTTGCCGCCGGCCAGCACGTAGAGGTTCTGCTGATCTCCAGAGATGCCGGACAGCCCCATCATGTGAAACATGCCATGATGGGGCGGAGGCCCTTCGGGAGGAGCGGCGAATACCGCCACAATGGTCAAAAGCAGACCCCCGGCCAGGGCCAGGCCACTCAGTATCAGTATCTTACGGCTGTTCATATCCATTCCTCCTTGAAGATCGCGGTGCGATTACCCGGATAAGACTTCATCATTCCACCGCCGATTCGGTGCCGAAGCAGGGAATGCGGTTAAGTTTGGAATTGGCAGACTCAAAAACTGCAGGATTGTGATCCAGTCGGATTACCAGCCCACCCTGACCACCCTCGGCACAGGTCACATCATTGACCTCAAAGGGAGGGGCGAGCCGAATCCTTGATGGCTGCCAATATAGCGTTTGCCAAAAGTTCTTTCTTCTTATCCCCTCTCTCCCAACGGGGGAGAGGGTTAGGGTGAGGGGGGGCGGAAAAAACTTTTGGCAACGAGTATAAGTAGCTATTTTACTGTCATAGGATCAATCTCCTCCATGTCCTCGCCGTCGCCCTGGACGGCCTCAGTTGGATTGATTTCGGCCTCCGCCTTAGCCGCGCACCCCTGACAGACCCCATAACTGTCAAAGCCCGGTTTCGTTTGGTCCCGGCTGACGGCCCCGCACCAGGCACATAAGATTTTCATGCGGGGCCTCGGGCTTGAACGCGGGCGGCCGGGGCCTTGCAAACCGCACCGCGGCCCGATTCATGACAATCCAAGAACCCACCTCCTTTCTGATGAATTTGGGGTGTGACGCTGGAAGTCGACGAGTCCAGGCGGGCTGAACTGTGGACCTCCCTTGTGACGCTGAGGGGGACGGACCCGCCAATTAGACCGGAGGGAGTGTTGTCGGCGGGAGTCCCCCTCAGCGGCACAAACTTCAAGCGGAGTGTAACAGGCGTTTTTGGAGGAATTGTGGAGATACCATGGAATGAATATGGGGATGGGCCTATGAGGGCTGGTAAAGGTTGACCCGGCAATCGGAATATGCGACTTAATTGAAAAAGCTATCAGGCCGGACGGCGGCGCCTGCCACCCCGACAGGCTTTGGAGTAGTTAACCCGGGTGCTATTGTATGCAGCTTAAATTCAGACACAAAGTATTCCTGACGCTCCTGTTGAACAGCTTGGTGATCGTGATTTCCATGCGCCTCATTGCGGGATACGTTGCCTCTCGCCACTTCGAAGACTATATCAATAAAGTGGAAACCGCGAGGCTCGATGAATTGGTGCAGGTGTTGAGCCAGGAATACCAAAAGAACCGGAGCTGGGCCCCGGTTCTTGATGACCTGAACCATTGGCTCCAATTGCTGGGGAGGGGGCCGGGGCATCCTCCCGGGGCTTTAGGCCCCGGCCAGCCCCCCTTGCCGCCGCCGCTTGGCAAGCCACCCGGCCCGCCGCCGGGCTTGCATCCTGGCCCCCCGCCGGGCCCGCCGCCGGACCATCACGCCATGGGGCCACGCATCTCCCTTCCACGCATCTCCCTTTTCGATGCCGAAAAACGCCCCCTGACCGGAACGGAGCCGGCCTCGCCGGATCGCGATCAACTGAAGCCGATCCTGGTGGATGGCCACGTGGTCGGCTGGCTGGGGATAGGGAGGCACGAGCGCCCCACTAATCCACTGGACGTGGAATTCCTGCGGCTCCAGTCCCAGATGTTCACTGCCATAGGAGGAGTCGCCTTGCTGCTGGCGCTCCTCGTGACCATCGTTTTATCGCGGCATCTCCTGGCTCCGGTGAAAGAACTGGCGGAGGCCACCCGGGCCTTGACCTCCCGCCGATTCGACACCCGGATCGCCGTGCGATCCCGGGACGAGTTCGGGCAGCTCGCCGCAGATTTCAATAATATGGCCCAGGCCTTGGAAAGATACGAACAGATGCGGCAGCAATGGATGGCCGATATCTCCCATGAGCTGAGGACGCCTCTGGCGATTTTGCGCGGGGAGATTGAGGCAATGCAGGACGGTGTCAGGGAGATCACCCCGGAGGGGCTGGAATCGCTGCACTTCGAAGTGTTGCATGTCAGCCGGATTGTCCATGACCTTTACGACCTGTCACAGATTGAGTCACAGGCCTTTCAGGCGGAATTGGCGGTGGTCAATCCCCTGGAGGTCTTGGCTGAAACCCTGCGATCTTCTGCCCCCCGGTTCGAAAAACGTGGCATACGCATTGAGGCCGATGGCTGCGGCTTGGGCCCGGTTACGATCATGGCCGATGCCGGCCGGCTGAAGCAGCTCTTCTCCAACCTGCTGGAGAACGCCTTGCGGTATGTCCACTCTCCGGGCGTGCTGAAAATTTTCTCCGAACTCAAAGCCGGCCGCCTCTTTCTCTACTTTGAGGATTCCGGCCCCGGGGTGCCGGAGGAATCCCTCCAGCGGTTATTTGACCGCCTCTACCGGGTGGATGCGGCGAGAAGCCGGGCTCAGGGAGGCAGCGGCCTCGGTCTGGCAATCTGCAAAAGTATCGTGGAGGGTTTCGGCGGCGAGATCGCAGCCTCCCATGCGCCCTCCGGAGGCCTGAGGATTACCATCGCCTTTCCAGTCAACCGGGAAACGAAAACCCGGCCCGCCCAAGAAGGGTGAACTTTGGCATGTCCTGGGTAAATCGCTGCAAGGAGTAGGAACGGACATGATCGGTCAAGATATCCTAGTCGCCGAGGATGAAGTTAAGATTGCGGGAATTCTCCAGGACTATCTGACCAAGGCGGGATACCGGGTCGCTTGTCTCGACCGCGGCGACCTGGTGGTCCCTCATGTGCGGCAGAAACAGCCCACTCTGATTTTACTGGACCTCATGCTCCCCGGCATGGATGGTATGGAGATTTGCCGGGAGTTAAGAAAGTTTTCGGAGGTTCCCATTATTATGATTACGGCCCGGGTTGAAGAGATCGACCGGTTACTCGGCCTGGAACTGGGGGCCGATGATTATATCTGCAAGCCATTTAGCCCCCGGGAGGTCGTGGCCCGGGTAAAAGCGGTGCTGAGAAGGGTCTATGCCCCGCCGGCCGACAAAACCCTGGTGGTGGAAGATGTCACCTTGATTCCAGAGACCCACCAGGTGTTGGCGGGAGGTCATGAACTCAAGCTCACTCCCTGTGAATTTAATCTCCTGAAAACCCTGCTGAGCCATCCCAATCGCATTTTTTCCCGCAACGAGCTGATTAATGTCGTGCAGGGATATGATTTTGAAGGTTACGAACGCACCATCGATTCCCATATCAAGAACCTGCGCAAAAAAATTGCCAGTTGTCTTCCAGGCAAAGAGGTAATCAGCACTATCTATGGCGTCGGTTACAAATTAAATGCTTCTCCAGGCAAATAAGACCCGGAGTAGCCGTCCACTGGGCTGCTCTCAGCCCAACGGGAACCCATGACGGCTTCAGGTAATCTCTCCAATAATATCCATCTGAATCTTTCCGACAACTGGATTTATCGAATATATACAGTCGAGTAGCGTGGGGGAATCTCACCCCCACGCCCCCTTTTTATAATTATGATTGTCGAACTTGAGTGTAAAATTTTGTCTCATTTCCCAATGCCTTGATTTCGGCGTCGGAATAACCGTGCTGATTTTCCATGGTTCACCCCGATTTCACAACCTCCGCCATACCAACGCCAGCCTTCGCCTTGAGAACGGGGAAAACATCAAATACATCCAGACCCAACTTGGACACGCCAGTCCCACCATCACCCTTAATGTGTATGCTCACCTGATGAAAGACCGGAATCCAGAGGCGCCCCAAAGACTGGAGAATGCGGTTTTTGGAGAAAGTGGCAAAATGGTAGCAGAGATGAAAAAGGGGTCACGGTCATAAACCGTAACCCCTTGAAATTGCTGGTAGGCACGCCGGGATTTGAACCCGGGACCCCTACCGTGTCAAGGTAGTGCTCTCCCCCTGAGCTACGCGCCTGTTAGGGTGTTATTTTCATATAACCCGCAACGCCGCCGGCGTCAAGAGCGGAAAAAGCCCTAGGCAAGAAAAGCGCCTCCTTAGTCGCTACCCCGAAGATAGGGCTTTTCTTATCTTCCCCCGCCCTGACCCTCCAGGTGGCAAAGCGCCAAAACCCAAGAGCGATGTGCTCCCCACGGCATTTACCATGCAAAAACTCAAATCCCCCTCAATCCCGGCAGTGTCCGGTTAGAAAATTGCATGCGCGGTAACACATGTTCGGAGACCTGGGTAACACTATGGCCTCTGCTGACTCCTGGGCCGCGGTCAGGGGGCCTCACTACCCCCTCATACCAAGTTGCCGTCAAAGAGGTATTTTTGTAGGGGCGGACCCGTGTGTCCGCCCTGGTGCCGGGAGCACACATGGGTGCTCCCCTACAACAGATAATCTTAATATGACGGCAACTTGGTACGTCCGGCCAGTCCTGCCTCATACCGATTTCTGTTCGTCAGTTTGCTCCACGCTTCCTTCAGACCCTGCCTCACGACGACGCCCTTGCGCGCAGCTCCACCCTTCACCTCCATCAGGTTGAGTAGAGGACTTCCACCTCCAAGCTGCTGAGTATGCTCGGCACACAAAGACAGGGGCGGGTTTAAAACCCGCCCTTGCCCTGCTTGGTTAACCAAATTATTAACTGCCTGCCGTCAGGCCGCGCTTATGACACCATCTTCTTAAACCGCTCGGTGCGGATTTTCTCGCCCTGGGATTCCGCCGGGGTCTGGCCCACTGAGGCCTTGACCTTGGCCAGGCGCTCGCTGGTGGGCGGGTGCGTCTTGAAGATGCCGCTGGAAGCCCCCGCGCCCTTGGCCTCCATGGTGGTAAGGAGGATCACCATGGCGTTGGGGTCGTAGCCCGCCCGGGTCAGTTCCGTCAACGCCGCGGCGTCGGCAGCTTCTTCCGCCGAACGGCTGTAGCCGTTGACCACGATGGTCTTGAAGACGTCGTCGATGGAGCCTTCGAACAGGCTCACCAGGTTGCCGGCCACCCCGCCGTACTGCCGGGCCGCTTCCGTGCCCATGGCGGTGAAGACCTGGGTCCAGCGGGCCTGGCTGATGGAGTTGATGCCGTCCTTGTTGGCCACGTGGCCCACTTCATGGGCCAGCACCGCCGCGAGCTGATCTTCATTCTTACAGGTCTGGATCAGTCCCCGGGTAACGAAGATAATGCCCCCGGGACAGGCAAAGGCGTTGATTTCCTGGGTGTCCAGCACCGCGAAGTGATAGCCCTTGAAGGGGTTGGGGCGGGTTGATTTCCGGGCCACCGTCTGCCCCACTTCGTTGACGTATTGGGTCAGCTTGGGGTTCTGGTCCAGTTTATACCGGCTGAGAATCTGGGCGGCTACCGCCCGGCCCACATAGTATTCCTCGGAATCGGTGATGGGCCGCGCCGCCTCCGTGGCCTTGGACGCGCCCTTGTAAGCAACGGCTGCGGCGGGTATGATGGCGGACGTGCCGGCGCACCCCCCCACCGCGAAGGCTACCAGGATCAATAATGCCAACCAGGCTTCGCGTCTCATGGTTTCAGGTCTCCTTCCTTGATAAAGGTCTGCAGGGCGGCGGAATCCACCTGAAAGCCCTCAATTTTGTCCACCTGGGCGAAATCCATATCCGGATGCTTGGCGCGGTAACCGGACTCCACCTCGGGAGTGAAGCCCTTGCCGGCCAACGCCACTTCATCGCTGCTGGTCTGCTTCACCGGGGTGCCGGTTATCAGCCCGGGCAGATTCAGGATCTGGCCCCACCCGGCGGTGGGCGCCAACAGCGGCAGGCCTAACCCCAGGGCCAGAGCATATCTGGCAAATTTCGAGTTAACGAATAACCTTCTCACATAAGCCTCCTTTCTTTAAAGACCTTCCCCAAATTCCGTTAATAACCCGATGACTTATTCGGTTTTTTCCCCCAATTGCTTGAATATCTTCGCATGGAAAGGCCGCTAATGCAACCGCCGGCGGGCCAGGATCAGGGTCAGGCCGGCAATGATGACGCAGCCCCAGGCGAAGACGTCGCCGATCCTGGTGTAGAGGCTGCCCCCGGGAAGCCAGGCCAGATCCAGGGCGTGGGCCTCGGGGACGTTGATTTCCGAGGTCCACAGGAGGCGGCCGGCCCCGTCGATGAAGGCGGAAATCCCGGTATTGGCCGCCCGGGCCAGGCAGACGTGATGCTCCACCGCCCTGAGCACTGCCATGGACAGGTGCTGGTAGGCCGCCGAGGTCTTCCCGAACCAGGCGTCATTGGTGATGTTGACCAACAGGCGCGCCCCGTTGGCCACCTGGGCCCGGGCCAGATTGGGAAAGATGGACTCATAGCACACCAGGGGGCCGAAGGCACCTTCGGGCAGGGAGACGGTGGCCCCCACCGGGCCTTCAGCAAAGTCGCCCACCATGGGCACCATCTTGCCGATAAAGGGGAAAAAGCGCCGCAGCGGCACGTACTCGCCGTAGGGTACCAGGTGGGCCTTGTCGTAGGAGCCGATGGTCTCAGCCTGGGGGTTCAGGAGATAGGCCCGGTTGTAATAAAACTCGCCCTGGGGGGTCAGCTCATACGCCGGGCTGCCGAACAACAGGTAGCCGCGGCTGTCCCGGGCGATCTTCTGAACCTCAGCCGCCAGGTCCGGGGTCCGCACGTATAAGAAGGGCGCCGAGGTTTCCGGCCAGATGATGAGCCGGGCCCCCTGGACCTTCCGGGTCAGTTCGCTGTAGCGGTTCAGGGTGGTCTGGACCATTTCCTTCTTCCATTTCTCCCCCTGCTTCATGTTGCCCTGGACCACCGCTACCTTGATCTTGGGGCTGGCGGCCATCAGGGCGTCCACTTCCCCCAAGCGATAGCACCCATAGCCGATCCAGAGGGCCAGGACCAGGCAAACAACCGCGGCCTGGCGGAACTTGAAGGCTTTGCCCCGGGGCGGCCAGGCGAGAAGAAAAAGGCTGACGTTCACCAGGACCACCAGGAAGGAGAGGCCGTATACCCCGGTGATGTCGGCCAGTTGGATCAGCCGCGGGTAGCCGTAGAGGCCGTTGCCCAACAACTCCCAGGGGAAACCGCTGATGATATAGGTCTGCCCCATCTCCAGGGTCACCCAGAGGACGGGCGCCCACCAGAGCAGGCTGAGACCCCGGGCGGCGCCCCAGGCGACCCCCAGCCCCCACACCGCAGTGTAGAGGCATAAATACCCGGCCAGCAGCAGCAGGATGCCGATGGCGGCGACCAGGGGCAGCTTCCCGAAGACGTGGGTGACGTAAACAATCCAGTAGAGCAGCGCCACGTAGTGGGCCAAACCCGACACCAGGCCCAGCCAGAAGGCCGCTTTCAGGGATTGGTCCTTAAGGGCCCAGAGCAGGGGCACCAGGGCGAAGATCAACAGATAAGTCTGGTCCCACTTGGGGAAGGCCGCCGCGAGCAGCAGGCCGGAGAGAATGGCGGCCAGGAAACGGGAGAGGCTGGTGCGCTTGTTCATGCTGTAGGATTATAGCCGGATTAGGCGGGAAGGGAAAGAAAATAGGGGTTAGGGGTCAGGGCCAGTAATCTTCTCCAAAGGAATTCCTCCGAACCGATCTCCTGTTCCAACTTCGCAGCGCACAAAATTTTTCATGATTTCATCAAAATCGTTGATGAACCGATAATAATAGGGGATGGCTTCGCCAACCCTGTTGACAAGAGTGTGCCACCGGTTAAGATTTATCGGCGATCTCTCTAACCCCAAGCGCATTCTCGCGAGGCATAACCTCAAAAGTGAAGTCGACATGAAAAAGAGAGCCCCAACCCGCCAAGAACTCCTGGCCGAAGTGGCAGAGCTGCGCGCCCAGCTTGGGCAGGCCGAGGCTACGACGGAATTGCGAGAATTCGAACAAAGGTTCAGGCTTATGGCCGAGAGCATCCAGGATGTCTTTTGGATCGCTCCCCCGGACCTGAGCAAAATAGCGTATGTTAGCCCGGGATACGAACTCGTCTGGGGCCGGACCCGCCAAGAGTTGTATCAAAATCCCCAATCCTTTCTTGAGGCCATACATCCGGAGGATCAGGAGCGGGTAATGTCCGAGATTGCCGCGACCCAGGCGCAAAACATTCCCTGGAGCCACGAATACCGGATCATCAAGCCCGACGGGTCGGTACGCTGGATTCTGGACCGGGGCTTTCCTGTCCGGGACGATCAGGGGCCGGGCATCATGTTTACCGGGATAGTCACGGACATTACCGAGCGGAAGCTGGCCGAGGAGGCCTTGAAGGCCAGCGAGACGCGCTTTAAGGCTATCTTTGAGGGTGCTGCCATAGGTATTGGCCTGCTGGACTTGGAAGGGCAGATCCTGAAGATTAATCCGGCTGCCCAGGAACTCCTGGGATACGAGGTTCAGGAACAGGTGGGCAAATATTTATCCGAGATCTTGCATCCCGAAGATAACTCCTCCACCCTGACCCTATATCAGGAGTTGGGGGCCGGGAACATAGACCATTATCGAGTAGCAAATCGTCTTCTTACCAAAGATGGCCGCCGTTTATGGCTCGATTTTACCGTTTCTCTGATCCGTGGAGTTAAAGGAGAGCCGCTATTTGCCATTGCCATGGGCCAAGATATCACCGACCACGAGGAAGCCGCAGAGAGAATCAGTCGCTATCATAGAAGGCTCCAGGGCCTGGCGGCGCAGCTGGAGGAAGTGCAGGAGGCGGAACGGCGGCTGCTGACCCGGGAGCTACATGATCGGGTCGGACAGAATCTGGGCGTCTTAGGAATCAATCTGAACCTGTTGCAGAGCCTGGTGCAGGAAGGGGATAATAACCAAATCCAGATCCGTCTGGCGGACTCCGTAGCCGTAGTGGAGCAGACTGTGGCCCTCATCCGGGACCTGATGGCCGAATTGCGGCCACCGGAACTGGACGACTACGGGCTGTTGGAGGCCCTGCGCTCGTATGGGGCCAAATTTTCCCACCGGACGAATATCGCCGTGGACGTTGCAGGCGAAGACCTGACCCCCCGGTTGGAGCCATCGGTGGAGATTTCCTTGTTTCGCATCGTCCAGGAGGCGCTGACCAACGTCGCCAAACATGCTCAGGCCACCCGGGTGAGGGTCACTAAAAACGTGGATGAAGGTAAAGTGCGCCTTACCATCGCCGACAATGGCGCCGGATTTGATCGGACGCGCCAGGAGAATGCCAAGGGACGCCAGGGTTGGGGGTTGATAACCATGACTGAGAGGGCTGTGGCTGCTGGTGGGCATTGCCGCATCGAGTCCCGGCCCGGAGAAGGCACCCGGGTGATAGTGGAGGTGCCGAGATGAGCATCACCGTCGTTTTAGCCGATGACCACCGGGTGATGCTCGAGGGCTTGCAGTCCTTGTTGGAGAGGCAGCCGGACATCCAGGTACTGGCTTGCGCTGCCGACGGCCGGGAGGCGGTGCGCCAGGTGGCGGCCCTCCACCCCCAGGTGGCCATCCTGGATATCGCCATGCCCGAACTGAATGGCATAGAGGCCACCCGGCAAATCGGCGCCCTCTCCCCCGCCACCCGGGTCATTGTACTCACTTTGCATTCCTCCGCCAGTCACATTATCCGCGCCTTGCAGGCCGGCGCCCGGGGCTA
>Ga0351871_1130_pt1 | contig 25923 bp, 25 predicted proteins | sample TotcelHFGM3001N8_FD_206786 | JGI IMG/M metagenome (GOLD analysis project Ga0351871, IMG submission 206786) | Enriched cells from coal bed in the Powder River Basin, Montana, United States - Total cells FGM rep2 HSBNCT.FGM.300.1.N8 ...
CGGCGTCATCGAACGCCAGCCGGTGAATGAGCCCATGTACACGGGCTATAAGGCCGTCGACGCCATGACCCCTGTCGGCCGCGGCCAACGGGAACTGATCATCGGCGACCGTCAGATCGGCAAAACCGCCCTCTGCGTCGATGCCATCATTAACCAGAAAGACTCCGGCATCCTCTGCGTCTACGTGGCCATCGGTCAGAAGAAATCCACCGTGGCCCAGGTAGTGGACGCCCTGGAGCGGCACGGCGCCATGAAGCACACCATCGTGGTCAACGCCTCGGCCTCCGAGCCCGCGCCCTTGCAGTACGTCGCCGCCTTTGCCGGCTGCGCCATGGGCGAGTATTACCGGGACAAAAGCCGCCACGCCCTGATCATCTATGACGATTTAACCAAGCAGGCCCAGGCCTACCGGCAGATGTCCCTGCTGCTGCGCCGCCCGCCGGGCCGTGAAGCCTATCCCGGTGACATCTTCTACAACCACTCCCGGTTGCTGGAGCGGGCCGCCAAGCTGAACGATACCCTGGGAGGCGGTTCTCTCACCGCCCTGCCCATCATCGAAACCCAGCAGGGTGACGTATCGGCCTTCATTCCCACCAACGTCATTTCCATCACCGACGGTCAGGTGTACCTGGAACCGAACCTGTTCTTCTCCGGTATCCGGCCCGCCATCAACGTCGGTCTCTCCGTCTCCCGGGTCGGCGGCGCCGCCCAGGTGAAGGCCATGAAGCAGGTGGCCGGCATGTTGCGGTTGGAAATGGCCCAGTACCGGGAACTGGCGGCCTTCGCCCAGTTCGGCTCCGAGTTGGACAAGTCCACCCAGCAGCAGCTCAACCGGGGCGCCCGGCTGGTGGAAGTCCTGAAGCAGCCCCAGTATCAGCCGCTGCCCATGGAGAAGATGGTGTCCATCATCTTTGCCGGCACCCGGGGCTTCCTGGACAAGTATCCCATCGATGTGCTGGCGTCTTACGAACAGCAGCTCTATAGCTTCATGGAGTCGAAATACGCTGACTTGCTGGCCGATATCAAAGAGAAGAAAGAGTTCACTTCGGAAATCGATGCCAAGATGAAGGTTATCCTGGAGGAGTTTGATTCCGTATTCCAGCCTGTCGTCAGCGCGTCATAAGAGCGGGGTATAAGCATGGCGACCCTACAAGATATCAAACGCAAAATCGGGGCGGTCAAGAAGACCCAGCAGATCACCAAGGCCATGAACATGGTCTCGGCGGCGAAACTGCGGGGCGCCCAGCTGCGCATGGAAGGGTTCCGGCCTTATGCCGGGGCCTTCGCCATGATGCTGGGCAATATGGCTGGCCGGGTCGAACCGGAGATCCACCCCTTCTTCCAAGCGGCTGCCCCGGTGGAACGGGTCGGTGTGGTGTTGATGACCGCTGACCGTGGTCTGTGCGGCAGCTTCAACGTCAACCTGATCAACACCGCGGTGAAGTTCATCCGGGAAAAAGAGGCCGCGGGTATCGAGGTTTCTCTCATCTGCGTAGGCCGCAAAGGCCGGGATTTCTTCCGGCGGCGCAAACGGGAGATGTTGGCCCAATATGTGGATGTGTGGAATAAGTTCGACTTTTCCAATGCGGTGACGGTGGCCCGGGAGGTCATGAGCGCCTTTCTGACCGGAGGGGTGCAAGAGGTTCACCTGATCCATGCCAGGTTTATCAATATGGCGATCCAGCGTCCCAAAATGGTGCAGTTGCTGCCCATCAAGCCGGCCGAGGCCGAGGCCGAGGCAGAAGCCGGGGCCAGCACCGAGTATCTCTTCGAGCCGCCCATGGAGCAGTTCCTGGAGTACCTGCTGCCCAAATATATCAACGTGCTGGTTTACCATGGCTTCCTGGAAAATTCCGCCAGCGAGTACGCCGCCCGGATGACCGCCATGGATAACGCCCAGGCTAACTGTAAGGAAATGATCACCACCTTGAGTCTCATCATGAACAAGGCCCGGCAGGCGGCCATTACCAGAGAACTGATGGATATCGTGGGCGGGGCTGAGGCCCTTAAAGGCTAAGCCGCCCGTATGAGGAGGATATACAGCATATGAATATCGGAAGAGTCGCCCGCGTTATCGGTCCGGTAGTGGACGTGGAATTCGAAGAAGGCAAACTGCCGGCCATTAAAAACGCCCTTTTCATTTCTAACCCGGCCATCGACGACATTGAAGACAACCTGGTGGTGGAAGTCGCCCAGCATCTCGGGAACAACATGGTCCGCACCATCGCCATGGACACCACCGACGGTCTGGTACGGGGTATGCCCGTCAAAGACACCGGCAAACCCATCATGGTGCCGGTGGGACACGAGGCCCTGGGCCGCGTGCTCAACGTCGTGGGCCGCCCGGTGGACGGTATGGGTCCGGTGGTTGCCAAGCACTATATGCCGATTCACCGTCTGGCGCCGGAGTTCGTGGAGCAGGACACCACGGTTAAGGTGCTGGAAACCGGGGTTAAGGTTATCGACCTGCTGGTCCCCTTCCCCCGTGGCGGTAAGATGGGCATGTTCGGCGGCGCCGGCGTGGGCAAGACCGTCGTCATGATGGAAATGGTCCATAACATCGCCATGCACCACGGCGGCATTTCGGTGTTCGCCGGCGTGGGTGAGCGCACCCGTGAGGGCAACGACCTCTACCTGGAAATGAAACACTCCGGCGTACTGCCCAAGGCGGCCTTGATCTACGGACAGATGACCGAGCCCCCCGGGGCCCGGGCCCGGGTAGCCTTGACCGCCCTGACCGCGGCCGAATACTTCCGGGACGAAGAAGGCCAGGACACCCTGCTCTTCATCGACAACATCTTCCGTTTCACCCAGGCGGGTTCCGAGGTATCGGCTCTCTTGGGCCGCATGCCCTCCGCCGTAGGTTACCAGCCCACCCTGGGCACCGACCTCGGTGAATTGCAGGAGCGCATCACCTCCACCAAGAAAGGTTCGGTCACCTCGGTACAGTGCATTTACGTGCCCGCCGATGACTTGACCGACCCGGCCCCGGCCACCACCTTTGCCCATCTGGACGGCACCGTGGTGCTCTCCCGGGCCTTGACGGAACTGGGCATTTATCCCTCGGTGGACCCCCTGGATTCCACCTCCCGGATCCTGGACCCGCAAGTCGTGGGCGAAGAGCACTACTACGTCGCCCGGAACGTCCAGCAGACCCTCCAGAAGTATAAGGACCTGCAGGACATCATCGCCATTCTGGGCATCGACGAACTCTCCGACGAAGATAAGCTCACCGTGGCCCGGGCCCGGAAGATTCAGCGTTTCCTGTCCCAGCCCTTCTTCGTTGCGTCCCAGTTCACCGGCCAGGAAGGCAAGTTCGTGTCCGTGCCGGACACCGTGCGCGGTTTTAAGGAAATCATCGAAGGCAAGCACGACGATCTGCCGGAGCAGGCCTTCTACATGGTAGGCGGTATCGAAGAAGCGGTGGCCAAAGCCGAACGGCTGGCGGCTGCCTAAGGGCAGGGGAGGCCAAAGGCTATGGCAGAAAAACAACTCCTGTTGGAGGTGGTTACTCCCGACCGCCTGGTGCTGTCCACCGAGGCCGAAGTGGTGGTATGCCCCGGCGCGGAAGGCCAGTTCGGCGTCCTGCCGGGCCACATTCCCTTTCTCTCAGCTCTGGAAATCGGCGAGATGTATTATAAGGCCGGCGGAAAGACCGAGTATCTGGCGGTGAGCGGCGGCTTTGCCGAAGTCACCGGCGAGAAGGTGACCATCGTGGCCGAGTCGGCCGAGGTGGGCCGGGAGATCGACGTGGAACGGGCCAGGCGGGCCCTGGAACGAGCCGAGAAACGCATCGCGGCGGGTAAGACCGCAGAGATCGACTGGGCCCGGGCCGAAGCGGCGCTGCGCCGCTCCCTGGTCCGCGCCAAGGTGGCCGGCCGCTAACCCATCATTCACTTAACCCGATAAATAAAGGCAAGCCCGGATTCCGGGCTTGCCTTTTCATTTTTGGAAAATAGTAGTATTTTAACGGCTAACGGGTTATCAGGGTGAGAAAAGGACTCGGTGTTTACTTTTTGACAGGTAAAGAGGAAAATCCTTATGACCAGAGAGGAGTTACTATCTCGGATTGCCATTAGCCCAAATGTCTGTTTTGGCAAGCCCTGTATCAGGGGGCATCGCGTCTGGGTTTCTTTGATCTTGGATTTCCTGGCCAGCGGCATGACAATTGAAGAAGTCCTCAAAGAATATCCAGGCTTGGAGGAGGCGGATATCTTTGCATGTCTAGCCTATGGTGCGGAGATGGCAAGAGAGCGGTATGTTGAAATTCCTTTCGAGGCGAACGCGTGAGATTGAAGTTGGATGAAAATCTCGGCAGTCGAGGTGCACCGTAGGGTGCGTCTTACGCACCAAAAAGATGCCTGAATACCGCAGAATCAGAATAAAGGGCGGGACCTATTTCTTCACCGTGGTCACGTTTGGACGCCGACCATTTTTGATTGACGACCATGTCAGGACCGCCATGCGAAAGGGGATTCAAGAGGTGCGGCAATCCTTGCCCTTCTCCGTCGAGGCCTGGGTGTTGTTGCCCGATCACCTCCACACTATCTGGACGCTGCCGGAAAATGACGATAATTTCGGTTCCCGTTGGGCGGTTATTAAAAGAACCGTTAGCCGCCAGTGCGGCTATTTGGCTGGCAATGACGGACGAATTAACGAATCTTCTGCCAAACGCGGCGAAAGCCACATCTGGCAGCGAAGATTCTGGGACCATCTTATTCGGGATGATCTGGATTTGCAACGCCACCTGGATTATCTGCATTGGAACCCGGTGAAACATGGTTATGTGAAAAGAGTAATAGATTGGCCATATTCGACGTTTCATCGGTTTGTGAACCAGGGGATCTACTCGCCCGATTGGGGCGGGGTGAATGAAGACGATACGGCTAAGATAAAATTTGGTGAATAAGAAACGGAAAAAATGGTGCGTGAGACGCACCCTACGGTTGGCCAATAGAACCTATAACAAATAGAAAGATACTATGCAAACCAAAGATGAGGCATATAAGTTCCTTGGCGATCTTCAAACATATCTCAACGACTATTTGTCTGAAAAGATAGAAATTGCAAGTAATATAGACAAAATAATTAATGATGATGAATATAGAATTTCAGATAAGCAAGATGCATTTTCGGTCTTAGTTACCCCATATATACACGAATTTCTATGCGAGTATGGAATGAGTAGTGCACGTGCGAGGGATTTATTTCTATCGGAAATGCACGGTCAAATTTCTAAATTAGTTGGCGGTCCTGTGTCAAGGTTTGATGGGCATCCATTTACTAAGAACGATATACGAATCAAGCCCAATGCTATTATGGATCGATGGAGAGGACCCAAAAGAGGGCGGTCATGTCCAAGACCCTGCCCTGATATGGCATTTCGCTCTCCCTACAAAGTGGTTTTTGAAGTGAAATACTTCCGGCAGAATCAATCAGGTTCAGCCGACAGCGAACTGGTTAAGGGAATATATGAAGCATTCTTTTATCGGTCTTTACCTTTCATCCCAGAGACCCTGGGGCGTGCCGCTTGGGATTATGATTATTCTTGCTTTTTGGCTTATGATGCTACTATGGAAGGCAATTTGCTAGAGGCGTGGAATTCGCTCGATACGAATGTAAGAAAGGGATTCTGGGATGGGGCCAACATATATGTCATGATTTTAAGGAGTCGCAAGTAGGGTGCGTCTTACGCACCATTGGCAAATTCTGGCATAAAGGATGCATAAAAATAGGATATGAACCTGTCTAACAACAACATCACCGCCGTCATCCTGGCTGCAGGGCAGGGGACCCGGATGAAGTCAACGAAGCCCAAGGTGCTGCATGAGATTTTGGGGCGGCCCATGATCGCATACCTTCTGGATACCCTCCGGGAGGCTGGGATTAACGACATCGTGGTGGTGGTGGGGCACCAGGCCGAGGCGGTTAAGGACGCCTTGAAAGACTATGGGGTGCGCTTCGTGGTCCAGGAGCCGCAGTTGGGCACCGGGCACGCGGTCCAGGTGGCCATGCCGGCGGTGGACCCCGGGGCCGCGACCGTCATGGTCCTGTGCGGAGATGCGCCGCTGATTTCCGGGGAAAGTATTTCAGCGCTTCAAATGCTGCACAAACGAACCGGGGCCGCGGTCACGGTCCAGACCATCGAGTTGCCGGATGGGGCCCATTACGGCCGGGTGGTAAGGGACGCATCGGGCCAGGTGGCGGCGGTGGTCCAGGCCAAGGATTCCCACGACCGGCCTGACCTCCTGGCCATCCGGGAGATCAACACCGGGGCCTACTGTTTTGACGCCGCGTTTCTGGTTGATGGGCTGATGAAAATCCCCAAAAGTCCGGTTACCGGGGAAATTTATCTCACCGACCTGATTCACATTGCCCGGGAGCAGGGGAGGGGGGTTGAAGCCCTGGTGGACCCGGACTGGGAGGCGCTGTTGGGGATCAACAGCCGGGCCGAGCTGGCCGGGGCCACCCGTACCGTCAAGCGCCGGATTAACGACCGGCACATGGACCGGGGGGTCACCCTCATGGACCCGGAGGCCACCTATATCGAGTCTTTCGTCAGCATCGGCAAAGATACGGTTATTTATCCCAACGTCTATCTGCAAGGCAAAACCGTCATCGGGGAAAACTGTCTTATCGAGGCCTCGGTCAAGATTGCCGATTCCATCCTGGAAGACGGCGTTTATGTCAAGATGGGCTGCGTTATCACCCAGAGCCGACTCGGGGCCGGGGTGGATATCGGCCCCTGTGCCCACCTACGCCCCTTAAGCGATCTGCGTAAGGGAGTGCATGTCGGCAATTTCGTGGAAGTGAAAAAATCGGTCCTCCACGAAGGCGTCAAGGCCGGACATCTCACCTACCTGGGAGATGCGGACATCGGGGCCGGCACCAACGTGGGGGCCGGGACCATCACCTGCAACTACGACGGGGAGAAGAAACACGCCACCGTCATCGGCGAGGGCGCCTTCATCGGCAGCAACACCGCTTTGGTGGCGCCGGTGACCGTGGGCGCCGGGGCCTACGTCGGGGCCGGATCCACCATCACCCAGGACGTGCCGCCGGGGAAGCTGGGAATATCCCGGGCCCGACAGGTAAACCGGGAGCGCCGGTTGGTCGGGAAGAAGAAGGAAAAGTAGTTCATCAGGCGAGAGTAATGCACTCAAAACGGGGGGGAGCCCGCCCTGCATTTTTTCTCATAAGGAGTCCAAGCAGAGCTTGGACGGAAAATTGCGTTCCCAAGCAGGAGCTTGGGAACGAGAAGCTAAAAGCTAAAAGCTGACTGCTAACTGCTAACTGCTAAAAGAGGCGACTATGTGCGGCATTATCGGATATTTAGGGCCCCAGGAGGCCATGCCCATCATCCTGGACGGGCTGAAACGGCTGGAATACCGGGGCTATGACTCGGCGGGGATGGCGGTGATCGGCGGCAATGGCCTGGCCATCCGCCGCAGCCTGGGAAAACTGAAAGAGCTGGAAAACTTGCTACTACAAGACCCCCTGCAGGGTCAGGTGGGGATCGGCCACACCCGGTGGGCCACCCATGGGCGCCCCTCCGAGACCAACGCCCATCCTCACCGGGTGGGCGATATCGCGGTGGTGCACAACGGCATCATTGAGAACTACCTGGAACTCAAAGAAGGGTTGATCAAGGCCGGCCACCGCTTTGCCTCCGAGACGGATACGGAAATCGTTTCCCACCTCATCGTCAAGCACCTGGAAGATGGGGCGCCTTATCTGGAGGCGGTGCAGCGGACGCTCAAGGAAATCAAGGGGTCATACGCCCTGGCCATCATCAACGCGCATGAGCCCAGGATGCTGGTGGCGGCCCGCAAAGAGAGCCCCTTGATCCTGGGGCTGGGTGAAGGCGAATACTTTCTGGCCTCGGACATCCCCGCCATCCTGCCCTACACCCGCCGGGTGATCTTTCTGGAAGACCACGATTTTGTGGTACTGCGGGATGGGGAGTTTCTGTTGTTGAACCAGGAGGGCGAGCGCATCGAGCGCCCGGTGCACACCATCACCTGGAGCCCGGCCATGGCGGAGAAGGCGGGCTACAAGCACTTCATGCAGAAGGAGATTTTTGAGCAGCCCCGAGCCCTGATTGACACCTTCCGGGGCCGCATCAACCCTGACCTGGGGGAGGTGATGCTCCAGGAGATCACCCTCTCCGACGAAGCCATCAAGGACATCCGCAAGATTTATCTGGTGGCCTGCGGCACGTCATTTCACGCCGCCATGGTGGGAAAAACCCTGATCGAAAACCTCTGCCGCATTCCGGTGGAGGTGGAGTTGGGCTCCGAGTTCCGCTACCGGGACCCCCTGGTGGACCACCATACGCTGCTCATCCCCATCTCCCAGTCCGGCGAGACCGCGGATACCCGGGCCGGGCTGACCGCGGGCAAGGCATTGGGGGCCAAATCCCTGGCCATCGTCAACGCCGTGGGCTCCAGTATCGCCCGGGACGCCGACGCGGTGCTCTATACCCACGCCGGCCCCGAGATCGGGGTGGCCTCCACCAAGGCCTTCACCACCCAGTTGGTGGCCCTGTATCTCATCGCCCTGTTTCTGGCCCAAAAATTGGGCCGGCTCAACCGGGACGATGCCCGGCGCCGGTTGGCGGAGCTGCTCAAATTGCCCACCTGGGTCCAGGAGACCCTGGACCTGGACGCGGAGATCCGGGAAACCGGCCGCCGCTACATGAACGCCCACAATTTTCTCTACCTGGGGCGGGGCATCCATTACCCCATCGCCCTGGAAGGGGCGCTGAAGCTCAAGGAGATTTCCTATATCCACGCCGAAGGCTATGCCGCCGGGGAGATGAAGCACGGACCCATCGCCTTGATCGACGAGAACATGCCGGTATTGGTGCTGGCGTCCCGCAGCCCGGTGCTGGAAAAGGTGCAGGGCAATATCGAAGAGGTGGCGGCCCGGGGCGGGCGGCTCATCGCCGTCACTGAGGCGGACAACGTCCAGGTGCGGGACCGGGTGGAGAGCGTTATTACGGTGCCCTCGGTCCCCCTGGAGCTGTCGCCCATCGTCCTGGTAACGCCGCTGCAACTACTGGCTTACCATATCGCCGACCTCAGGGGCACCGACGTGGACCAGCCCCGCAACCTGGCCAAGAGCGTGACAGTGGAGTAGAAAAGAGTTGGGGGATGGGGCTAAGTCGCCATGTTTCTCGATATCGGAATCATGAAACAATCCCTGCTCATGCCGGGGAGATATACAGATCAGCAGAATTACTTGTAAGGCCGTGACCGAATCCATTCACACTCATAAGGAGATTTCCCGAAATAGACATTCCACGGATCTTCAACATCACCGAAAGTGCTCACCGCATCCATAACCCGTTCACACCCGAAAAGCTCGCCACTCTCGGCGCGGCGCTGCGTCTGAAAACGGGGACCCGAGTGCTCGACCTCGGCAGCGGTTCGGGGGAGATGCTGTGCACCTGGGCACGCGATTACGGAGTCATTGGCACCGGCATCGACATGAGCCAGTTGTTCACCGAGCAAGCGAAACTCCGCGCTGAAGAACTCGGCGTCGCCGATCAAGTCAAGTTCATCCATGGCGATGCTACCGGCTACGTCTCGGACGACAAGGCCGGTGTGGCAGCCTGTCTCGGTGCTACATGGATCGCTGGGGGAGTCATCGGCACTATCGAGCTTCTGGCGCGGAGCCTCCGAACCGGAGGGATCATCCTCATCGGTGAGCCCTACTGGCGGCAGTTACCGCCGACGGAAGATGTTGCCAAGGGGTGTCTTGCCGGCTCAATCTCCGACTTTCTCACGCTTCCAGAACTTATAGCGTCTTTCGGCCACCTTGACTACGACGTCGTGGAAATGGTTTTGGCAGACCAAGACAGCTGGGACAGATACGAAGCGGCTAAATGGCTCACCATGCGCCGATGGCTTGAAGCTAATCCCGACGATGAGTTCGCGAAAGATGTTCGAGCCAAACTGACTTCGGAACCCGTGCGCTTCGCCGCTTACACGCGTGAATACCTAGGTTGGGGTGTGTTCGCACTGATGACGCGGTGATGACTTGTGGCATCCGGCGGATTGTCAACGGCTGTGCCGCTCATCAGGTGGTGGCTCGCCGAAATGTGAGTGAGCCCAGAACTCATCCACCATCGCCGAAATCTCCGTCCAAAGGCTCTGCACGTTCAAGAGTGCATGCCCGAGCCAAGATGTGGATCAGTGTGCTGGGGCGGACATGGTGGAACGGCTCAAAAGGCAGGGCGGTTAAGGGTTGGCAGGGGGTGTGGGGGAGGGCAGGGACCGGCCCTCCCCCACATCAATCTCTCACCAAAGCGAAGCGCGGGCGGGTGATGGTTTGGTGCTGGCACAGGGGGCAGCGGCTGGGGCGGGTGAGGCGGTCCCGTTTGCGGAACACAAAGCCGCAGTTTTTGCACACCGCGGGGATGATCTGAAAACGCCTCCCGGGGCCCGGGGCCCGGGCGAGGTGGGACAGGTGGTCCAAAACCTGTTTTTCCGACTGCGACAGCAGTTGCGACAACTCCAGGCTGGAGCGCGGCTGCTCCGCCAGCAGTTCTTTCATGGCCTGACGTACGGTGCTCACGTTCCCCTACCGGGTGATCACCCCGCAGGCGATGCGAGCCCCGGCGTTGCCGGCGGGATCGGTCACATTGTCATCCGCCGCGGCGTGAATCACCAGGGAAGTCCCGCCCGCCTGGAACAGAGAATTCTTTTCTCCCTCCTTCAGGGTGACCAGTTTGGCCACCGCCTCGACCTTGGCCTTGCCGTCGGCGCCCACCGTGATATTGGGCAGGTCGCCATCGTGAGGCCCGGCCGGGTTCTTCATGCCGTGCTGCTTGGCGGCAGGATTAAAGTGGCCGCCGGCGCTGGCAAAATCAGGCGCCGCACAGACGCCTTTCTCGTGGATATGGAAGGCGTGTTCTCCGGGGGGCAGATTCTCGAGCTGCATCACAATTTTCACCCCCTGGGCCGTTTCGGTCAGGGTGGCTTCCCCCACCTTTTGCCCCTGGGTATTGACCAGCGTCGACTTGGCCGTGGTGGGCGGGCCTTGGCCGCAGCCGAGAACCAGCGCCAGCGCCAACCCCAATCCCAGTCCAAAAGTTTTCCGCAACATCATCGCACCCCTTTTGCCGATGGTTTTATGGTTTCCCCCAGGGCAGGGGCCTCTTGGAGGAATTGCCTTAAAGTTAAAACCTCCAGGAAAATAATCCAGCCCAGCAGGATATTTTTCACCCAGATATCAAGGCTAATGACCAGCCAAAGTTGGCCGCATAATCTAAGCAGCAAGAAATTTATGCATTTCTCTTAAATAGCCGAATATGGTTTTTAAGCACAGAAGAGCCGAATAAGGTTTCTAACCACCGAAAATGGCAAACTCTCCCGAAAGGGAAGGACGCAAAACCACCGGCCTAAGGCCTTCGGGTTAAGGTAGCGAGGTTGCCGAAGTGAAAGATAAGCAGAGAATATTCCGCCTGGTTTTTGCCCGCTATCCTTGCGACTTCCACCCCCCAAAGGCACATACCGAGAAGGTGGCCCGCTTGAGAGAGGCGGTAAGCCTTGGCGAATACCGGGTGGATGCCCGGAAAGTGGCCCATGCCCTTCTGAAAGAGCACCTTATCAATCAAATGATAATGCAAGTCCGCTCATGCAAAAATAACACTATCGCATTTGAGTGATACGTTTATTTTTTGATTGGGAGAAACGAATTTGACCGCAATTCCCGATTTAGCCAGCATATTACAGGAAGTCCCATGGGGCTGGGCCGTCAGTAACGCGACCAATCACGAGTTGCTCATGATGAACCCGGCTTTTGCCCGGCTTCACGGCTATACCGTGACGGAACTTCAGGGTCAGTTTTTGCATGAATTGGTGGCGCCGGAGAGCCGCCAGGAATTTCACGGGCATCTTCGCCGGTCCAGCGAAACCGGTTACCATGTCTATGAATCATTCCACCGGCGAAAAGACAACCAGGTCTTTCCGGTCCAGGTGAATCTGACCGCGCATAAGAATGGCTCAGGACGTATAGAATTCCACAGCGCCATAGTCCATGACCTCACCGAACGCCGGAAGGATGAAACCTCTCTCATACTGCGGGAGCAACTCTGGCGGGCCGGGGTACAAAACTCCAACGACGCTATTATCACCACCGATGACGGGGACAAAATCATTTTCTGGAATAAACGCGCCCAGGAAATCTTTGGCTATTTGGAAGAGGAAGTGAAAGACCGGTCCATAACCCGGCTGATCATCGAGCCCCAGGTTGGTTGTTATCGACAAGAAATCGAAAAGTTGCTCGCCTTGGAGGAGGTGGGGCCTCCGGGGAAAAACTTTGAGATCACCGGCCGCAGAAAAGACGGTGGTGAGTTCCCTCTGGAAATGTCGCTCTCCATCTGGAAGGCCCAGGGTCGAAGGTTTGTCACTGCGACCATCAGGGATATCACCCACCGCAAGCGAGCCGAAGCAGCCCTCCAGAAGATCCAAGCCAGTTTGGCCAAGGCGCAGCGTCTCGCCCACCTGGGCAGTTGGGATTGGGATATCGGCAAGAATAAGATCTCCTTGTCGGATGAGATTTTTCGCATCTTCGGTTTGACCCCGGATGAATTCGGGGGGAGTTATGAGGAGTTCATGGAGTTTATTCATCCGGAAGACCGGGATACGGTTAAATTGTCCGTTAGCCGGGTTATGTCGAAAGACCTGCCCTTTAGTCTCGACTATCGCGTGGTGCGCCCGGATGGCAGGGTGCGGGTAGTTCAGAACCAGGGGGAGATTTATTTCGACGAGGCCGGCCAGCCGCTGCGAATGATGGGCACGGTCCAGGACATCACTGAGAAAAAAGAGGCCGACGAAGAGAGGCGCAAGCTCTCCATGGCCGTCGAGCAAACCAGCGATTGGATAATGATTATCGATAAACCAGGCAAAATCGAATATGTCAATCCGGCGGTGGAAGCCATTACCGGCTATACTAAGGAGGAGTTGATCGGCGGGAGTCCCGAAATTCTTAAGTCCGAAAAACATGATTCAAGTTTCTGCAAGGAATTATGGCAGACGGTCAAATCAGGCAATTCCTATCGCAACATTTTTACCAACCGGAAAAAAAACCACGAGCTTTTCCAACTTGATTTGACGGTCACCCCGTTGCGGGACGATCAGGGGAACATCACCCACTACCTGGCCACCGCTAAAGACATAACCCAGCAGCGCCATATGGAAGAGCGCCTGAATCACCTGGCGTATTATGACGCCCTCACCGGCATTCCCAACCGCAATCTGGCCAGGGACCGGTTAAAGCAGGCGCTTTCTCGGGCCGAAGCCGTCAAGAAGCCGATAGCCGTCTTGTTTTTGGATCTGGATCGATTCAAATTTCTCAACGATACCTTTGGTTCCGAAATCGGTGATGCCATTTTGACACAAACCGCCAGCCGGCTTGGGAGCCTCCTCCGGGAAGGAGAAACGGTGGCTCGGGTGGGCAGCGATGAATTCATGTTAGTCCTGGCGCACCTGGACCAGCCCGACGATGTTGTCCTGGAGCTTGAAAAAATCAAAGAGACGATTATCCGGCCCATTAAGGTTAATGGCGATGAAATCATCGTCACCACCAGCATAGGCATCAGCATCTTTCCCCAGGATGGCCAGGATGAGGTCTCCCTCTTGAAAAATGCCACCACCGCCTGTGTGCGGGCGAAAAGTCTCGGGGGCAACAATTATCAATTTTATAATCCGGGGATGAACATTATGGCTGAAGAGTTCGTCTCTCTGGGGAAAAAGCTGTTTCAAGCCAACAAAAAGGAAGAATTCGTCCTGTACTATCAACCATATTTCCACACAGATACCGAAAAATTAGTTGGGTTGGAGGCCCTTATCCGGTGGCGGCGTCCCGAATACGGCTTACTCCCGCCGGACACCTTTATCCCGGTGCTGGAAGAGACCGGGATTATCAGAGAAGTGGGAGAATGGACCATGAGGGAAACCTGGAGGCAGGTCAAGGCCTGGCTGGATAAAGGGTTTCCCATGGTACCGGTGGCTGTCAACTTTTCTCCGGTACAGTTCCGCTGTTGCGAGTTACCGGCGATGGTGGAAAGGATCATGCAGGAAACGGGCATGGATCCGAATTATATCATTTTGGAAATTACCGAAACCGCCTTAATGCAAGACGTGGAATTTACCCGGTCGATCCTCAAACAGTTTAAAGATCTGGGATTCGGCATCGCCATTGATGATTTCGGGACCGGCTATTCATCTTTGAGTTATCTGAAAAAGTTCCCCATTGATTTCCTGAAGATCGATATCTCCTTCATCAAGGACATCACCATCGACCCCGATGCCGCGGCCATCGTCACGGCCATCATCTCCATGGCCCACAACTTGGGTTTAAGAACTATTGCCGAGGGGGTGGAAACCAAGGAACAGAGGCAGATATTGCGGATATTGCGTTGTGATATTATTCAGGGTTTCTATTACAGCCAGCCGTTACCGGCCGCCGACATCGAGGCAATCCTTACCCATGGCGCCGCAGTGAACGACCAGAAATTGGAAGAGCAAACGACTGCTCCCCAGCAACATTGAAACTCGGTAGTATTGAAGGTTCATACCTAATATCAATCACGTCGAAGGCAAAAATCTCCAGCCTGGCGGGGGTCGCGCCTGTCTCACCCCAGCCTTTAGAGAGTGGCATGATCGTTCCGTGGGGCAATAATGTTAGGGAAGCGAGCGTTCAGCTATCAGCAAGAACGAAGGCTTATCAAATCCGGTCGATAACGATTGATTGACTGGAATAATTCAACCAGTTGTTATAATTAATCAAAATGACCGCCTACGGCTGATAGCTGAACGCGTCGATCTTAGTAAACTGCCGTAGATTTGGCGCTGGTCATTTCGACGATAAGCCGCCCCGCCTTAACCAATTCGACTCCCTGGATCAAGTCAGCCTGACTGATCTTGCGCTCCTCGAGGCAGGGAATTCAGGCCAGGAAGGTGCCGCCGTTGGCGACATAGTTGTCCACCAGCGTCTTCAGGGGGGTCAAGCCGGGAAAGGTAACGCCATCGGCAAAGCCTTTCTTGGCCAGGTATACCCCGTTCCCCTGCAAGACCACCACGGCTTCCACGTCCATGGACTGGGCCGCGTTGGCCAGCATCATGGGGAAGATGGCCCGTTCCGGGTCTTCCCCGCCATGGGTGGAGATCAAAACAATTTTTTCCTTTTCTTCCGGCATGCTCGGCTCTCCTTGTTTGGGTTGAGGTTAATAAGCTCTATCAGGCGGGGCTCAGGGGTTAGCGCCGGACCCTGGCCCTTAAAACGCGTTAGCGCTCAATGGACAATTTTTGCAGGGGGGGGGGCCTGCGTGTCCCCCCTGAGGGCGCACACACAGGTGCGCCCCTACGTTTCATCGGTGTATTTTTTAGCGCAACTCGGTAATAAACGCGTTAGCTTACAGGCTTACCAAGAGCGGTCCAGCAGGCTGGCCAGGTCTTCGACCGGCAGGCCCGCCTTGAGCAGGTTGGCCAGACAGATGGGGCAGAAGGTGACCACCGGTCCGCCGCTGGCCTTGAGTTCGGCCACCCGCCCGGCGAGAATCTCCCGGTTCAGGGCCGGGGAAACCGACTCCGCCGGGCCGCCGCAGCAAGAGGTAAATTCCCCGCAGTTCCGCACGTCCGCAAAGTTGAGGCCCAAAGCGGTGAGCAGCTCACGGGGCCCCTCCGAGACCTTCAGGTAGCGGCCGTAAAAACAGGGGTCATGGATGGCCACCGGCGGCCGGCCATTGCCGCGGCTGACCTCGCGGGGCCGGAGTAGGGCGAAATAGGGCTGCACCTCGAAGCTCACGTCGGTGTATTTCGGATAAAGCTCTTTCAGGGCATAGGTGGTGTGAGGGTCAACGGTGATGATTTTTTCGACGCCGTGGAGCTTCAGGGTCCGGGCCACGAATTTGGCGTGCTCTATAAAACCATCCTGATCTCCCAGATCGTAGAGCAGGATGCCGCTGTAGAAATCCATTTCCGGGTGGTAAAAAAAGTCCACCGCCGATTGCCTCAGTAAGCGGCACATGGAGAACAGGATGCCGTTAAACGTTTTCTGTTCCGCCTTGGAGGTCAGGAGGGAAAACCCCCGGCCCACCACGAAGCTGGGGATAAAGCGGCTGAGACGGGCAAACCGCAGGTAGCCGGCCCACCGGCTGCCCTCCAACCGCTCCAAATAGCGGGTGGTGGCTTCAATATAGGGGATGGACTGATACATCAGGCCGGTAAAGAGGAGGGCGTCTCCCGGCCGCCGGGTAAACCCCGGGGCCTCCCGCCACCAGGTATTGATTTGGGAGTTGGAAATTCCGAAAGGATTGCGGCTCTTCCTGACATTGGCGCTGATGAGGTCGATGATGTCCCTGGGGTTATACATTTCAGGCCCTCCTCCACCGATCCACCACATAGCGGCGCAACCCCAGGATGAGCTCGCTCGGGTTGGCCTGGCGGGGACAGGTCTGGGTGCACAGCCCGCAGTGGAGACACCGCCAGAGGTCCTGGGCCTGTTGCAGGATTTTTTCCGTCGCCCCCACCTGCACATAGCGGATCATTTTCCGGGGAAAATGCTCAAAGATGAGGGGGCAGATGGCCGCACAGGTGCCGCAGTTAAAACACTCCAGGGCGGTGTCGACGCCAAAGGCTTTAAGTTCTTCGGCAAAATCAGGATTTACCAGTGCCATGTCGGGTCCTTTCCGAAGGGGCGGGCGCTACTCCGCCGGGTCGGCCTCGGCAATCGGCGCCGGGGCCTGGCCTAAGCGGTAGCGATAATAACCGCCATCCTTCGGCCCTTCCAGAATTTCTCCATATTTCTTTAAGGTGGCCACGTAATAAAGGACCTCGGACCCCGGCAAGCCCGTGGCCGCGGCGATCTCAGGCACCGTCAACTCCGCCCCGTCAAGCTGTGCCTTGATAGCTTTCACCGCCCGGCGCTGCTCTTTCATCCGAGCAGTGGCTGCGGCAATCTGCTCCTTCCGGGCCGCCTTGAGTTCTTTCAGGGCCGTTTTATCGGCCGCCATTTCTATCGGTGCGTCAGACATCAGAAGACCTCATAGAGTGTCAGGTCGGCGCCTTCGCTGGCTTTCCTGTAGGGGCGGACCCATGTGTCCGCCCTGATGAGGGAGCATACGCCGTAGCCTCCCTACGGCTGGTGATTTTTTATTCAAGCGCCTTCCAAATACGCATCCGAGACGATCATGTCCACCATGGCCTCGTATTGCTTCAGGGTCCAGCCTTGGAGGTTAATGGCGTTTTCGGGGCAGACCGCCACGCAGGCGCCGCAACCCAGGCACAGGGCCGGGTTGACCCGAGCCCGCTCGACCTTTTGGCCGTCCACCATCTGCGCCACCATGGTCAAGGCCATTTCCCCCAGGCAAGCCGCCACACAGGCGCCGGTGCCGGTGCATCGGCTAAGGTCCACTTCGGCCACAAAGGGGTCCAGGGCCACAAAGCCCCGGGTCAGGATCGTCGCGGCCTTGACCGCGGCGGCGCCGGCCGCGGCACAGGTTTCGCCCACGTCGAAGGGGGCCTGGCAGGTGCCGGCCAGGAGGATGCCGGCCACGGAAACTTCCACCGGGCGCAGCTTTGGGTGCACCTCCTGAAGGAAGCGGTCGGCGCCCACGGGCAGCTTCATCTTCTCCACCAGATCGGTAATCGTATTGGGTTCCTGGCCCACCGCCAGCACCACCAAATCCACCGGCACTTCCAGTTCCTCGCCGAAGGTCAAGCCATCCTTCACCCTGACCAGCACGGGGTACCCCTTGGGGTCAGGATTGCGGCTGACCTGGGGCTCCTCGCCGGCCTCAAACCGGAAAAACACCACCCCGTTTTGGGCCGCCTGGGTGTAGAGTTCCTCCTGTCCCCGGCCATAGGTGCGGATGTCCCGGTAAAAATCAAAGACCCGAGTTTGGGGATAGTTTTCCCGGACCTGGTTGGCGGCGTAAAGCGTAGCGCTACAGCAGGTGCGGGAGCAATACTCGTTCAGATAACCGCCTTCGTTTTCCTCATGAATGCCCGGAATCTGGCGGCTGCCGACGCAGTGGATCAGGGCCAGACGGCGGATGGGCCGGCCGTGTAGCATCAATGTGTCGCCGCCGGCCTCGGCCTCAGCCGCCAGGCGGATGAATTCCGGCAGGGTGACCACTTCAGGCATTGCCTGAAAACCGTATTCCCCCGGCCGGGGTTGATAAGGCCGAAACCCGGTGGCCAGCACGATGACCCCGGCGTCCAGGTCGATCTCTAGCCCTCCCACCGGAATCGGTGCGGGCATGACCCCCACAAAGGGGACGAAGTCTCCCAAGCCCCGGCCGGAACGGCTCAGCCTTGCCAACCTGTCGGCATAAGCCGTGCCTTCCGGGGGCTGCTGCACGATTTTGAGCTTGAAATTGCCGATATAGCCCTCGAAGCCCTCCACCCGGGCACAGGGGTAAACCGTGATGGAGGGATGCGCCAGGACCGCGGCGGCGAGTTCGCTGATGACCCCGGCCGCGGTTTCGCCCCAGGGGGCCAGGCGGTCCAACTGCGCCACCTGTCCGCCGAGGAAAGGGCTTTTTTCCACCAGGATCACGGGCAGGCCTCTTTCGGCCAGTTCCAGGGCGGATTTGAGACCCGCCACCCCGCCGCCGATCACCACGGCCTGCCGATGCACGTCCACCCGGATGGGTGTAAGGCGCTCCAGCATGCCGGCCTTGGCCGCGGCCGCCGCCACCAGCCGCGTGGCCTTGTCGGTGGCCTCATCGCCGTGGTGCACCCAGCTTACCTGCTCCCTCAGATTGGCGTGCTCGTAGACATAGGGGTTGGCCCCGGCCCGGATGAGAGCCTGGCGGAAGGTGGTTTCATGGAGACTGGGAGAACAGGAGGCCACCACCACCCGATCGACCAGGCCGCTTTTGAGATCCTCGATGATCAACTCCTGGCCGGGATCGGAGCACATGAACATATTGGACCGGGCCACCACCACCCCCGGCACCTGGCGGGCCCGCTCACAGACCTTTTCCACGTCCACCTGGTCGGAAATATTGCCGCCGCAATAGCAAACGTAGACCCCGACTTTGCCTTCCGGGACCGGATCAGGGTTTTTTTTCTCCGCCATCAGCCTTTCTCCAGGGGAAACCATGGGCTTTTAGCCCTACGTAGGGTGCGTCTCACGCACCATCTTTTGGTGCGTGAGACGCACCCTACTTTTAATAAAAACCTGAGCTCACAATGCACCACCCACTGCTCCCTGCTTACGGCTCACTCCCCGGGCTGCAAGATACCGGGAAGCCTCCATGGCCGCGGCGCCTGCTTCCACGATGCTGTCGACGATATCCTTGGGTCCGGCCGCGGCCCCGGCCACAAACACGCCGTCTAAATCGGTCAGGGTGGGGGCCAGCTTGGGTTTCACGGTTCTGATGAAATGATCCGATCCGGTGGACAGGGCGCAGCGGCCTTGGGGAGTCCAACCCGGCACCAGGCCCAGGGACAGCACTACCAGGTCGTGCTCGGCCGCCTGCACCCCGCCTTCAGCCTCTTGAGATTCGTACCGGACCAGGACCGCGCCGTTGTCGCCCGGATCAAGATAAGCCACCTTGCCTTTGACAAAATTGACTCCCATGGCCTGGGCGTTTTGGAAGAACTGCTCGTAACCCTTGCCAAAGGCCCGGATATCCAGGTAATAAACGGTGATATCCGCCAGGGGCAGGGACCCTGACAGGAGCATGGCCTGTTTGATGGCATACATGCAGCAGACCCGGGAGCAATAAGGCACTCCCAGGCTCTGGTCCCGGGACCCGGCGCACTGGATGAAGGCGATGTTATCCGGCTCCATGCCGTCGTAGGGCCGCAGTGCCCGGTTGTAAGGGCCGTGGGGCGCCAGCAGCCGTTCCATCTGCAAGGCCTTGATCACATTGGGAATCTTTCCCTGGCCATACTGGGTCTTGTCGGCCAGCGGTATCACTTCAAAACCGGTGGCGATCACCGCGGTGGCCGCAGTCAGGGTAAAATCCTCCGGCGCCTGAAAGTAGTTGACGGCCTGGGTGGGGCAGATTTGGGCGCAGCGGCCGCAGAGGATGCAATTATCCGTGTCGATCAGGGCCTTCTGGGGAATGGCGTTGGAGAAGGGGATGTAAATGGCCTTACGGGCCGCAAACCCGCCTTGTTCGGCATCGGGCGCCAGCACGGGACATTGATATTCGCACTGGCGGCAGCCGATGCACAGGTCCACGTCCACATAGCGGGGTTTTTGCTGAATCGCGGCCACCAAATCGTCGTCCCGGCGCTCAAGGGAGCCCAACTCGCAGTAAGTAAAAAGAGTGATGTTGGGATGATGGGCCGCGGCCGCCATTTTGGGGGTGGTGATGCAACTGGAGCAATCCAGGGTAGGGAAGACCTTGGAGAGCCGGATCATCTTGCCGCCGATGGAGGCGTCTTTCTCAACGATGGCCACCGAGAAATCCTGGTCGGCGAGATTGAGGGCCGCCTCCAGCCCGGCGATCCCCCCGCCCAGGACGAGAGCGTCGTAGCGTAACCTTTGCTGAGAATCCATACCCGCTACTCCTCAGAGAGCCCGTCCGCAGAGATTGATCCACCTAAGTATAGTGGTTCATAAACGGTAACGTGATTCTTATTGCTTGAAGAATACTTCCCCCTCACCCTAGCCCTCTCCCCCATTTGGGGAGAGGGGAAAAGATGAGCCCCGATTTGAGGCCCTGCCTTCAAAAAAAACCTGCGACTTGACTTACCCCCTCTCCCCCCGCTTCGGGGGGAGAGGGTTGGGGTGAGGGGGGCGGTATCGTTACCGTGTTTAATGAAAAAAGGTGCTAAGCGGCGCCGGCTGCTCGCGGCCCGGCGGTCCCAACTCCGAGATCAGATCATTCATCTGCTTGACTTCTTTGATAAAGGCCCGGGTGCACACCGTACAGATGGCCGTCAGGCGCAGGCGGCGAATGTCCAGGCCGCGCTCCTTCATGAGCACATAAACCCGGTCAATGCGCTTGGCCAGGGCCTCATAAGCCCCCTCGTAAGGGCACTCCACCCCGCAGGACATGATGATGATGCCGGCGACGCCCTTGTCGAAGCAGTCCAGGTAAAAGTGCTCAGGGAACAGCACCGGCGCCCTGACCCGCAGGATATAGGTATTGGCGGGATAGCTCTGATGGCCCTGCCCCACGGCGTCGGCCCCGGGGTAGGCGCAGCTCTCCGTGGCCAGAATCAGGATTTTCCCGGCATACTTCCCGGCCGCCATGAGGCCTCCCGCTTACTTTTTCCGGACAATAAAAATGCGGTCGTAACCGTCGGCGGCCAAAGCGCCGAGAAATTCATGACCCACTTTATTGGCCCACAGGGGCATATCATTTTTGGTGCCCGCATCATTAGAGAGCACTTCCAAAACCTCGCCCACCTTCACACGGCCAATGGCCTTCTTGGCTTCCATCAGTGGTCCCGGGCAGGCGCTGCCCCGGGCATCCACCACCGCGGCGGCCTTAAGCGCCGCCAGATCTGCAGTTGTCATCGTGTATCTCCTTTTAGCTCCTGGTGCCAGCTTTATGGCTTAAGAAACGTTTCATGATTACAAACAGCAATATCAATGCCAAAAGCGGAGACCGGCATTCTATAATTTAAATCTATTAGATTCAATAAGTTAAACGAATAGTCCTCAATGGTTATTTCTTTTTTCTTAACATATGTTAAGAAATGAGCGTTTATTTAACAAACGTTAACAATTGGTCCGGACCCGGCGGACGCCTACCTCATGGGCCTTTGCCATGAAAAGGTGACCTTGGTTGGTGACAAAGCCTTTCCAGGCTGTGCACCACTAACCTGCTACCTCGGCACCGGCTGGAAAGCCGTGCCACCGGAGGACTTTTCAGGACCCGAAGTTTCGGCTTCATTTCAACAAGTTATAGCTTCCAGCCACCAGGCAACCCAGGTGAAGCTTATATCCGGGGGCAACGTGGGGTGCCGGAAGCGCTTGATTAAGCGCCGCACCAGAAACCATCCTAAGCTCTCGTAGCTCTGGAGCAACAGATCCTCCTGGTTATCGCGCAACCCGGAGAGGATCAGGCGGCCTCCCTTCGCAGCCAGGCGATTCAGCTCCGAGACCTTGTCCATCTGTACTTCCCAGGGGAGGTTGGCCATCACCAGATCAAAGGGACCCTTAAGGCACTCGGTGGATCCCTGCGCCACCTGGAGCGAACCGGCCAGACCATTGTCCCGGGCGTTCTCCCGGGTAACGTGCACCGCGGCCGGGGCAATATCCACCCCCACCACCCGGGGGACCCCCAGGGCCGCGGCCGCCAGGGACAAGAGGCCGGCGCCGCAGCCCACATCCAGCAGGCTCTTAACCGGGGCCGCGGCCAGAGCTTCCCGGAGCAGGTCAAGAGACAGGCGCGTGGTTGGATGGCCGGGAGGAAAGGCCTCGCTGCGCCTGACGCGGATAAGCTGCACCAATGCCTCAGTCGCAGCCTGCTGCCTCTGGGTGCATAGCACCACGTGGGGGGACAACCGGTAAAACCACCCCAATAGTTGCAGTTCTTGCAAGAAAAGTTCCGCCTTTAAATATGACAAGTTTTAAGTGAGGATGGAAGACAAGTCAAGATTGTCTAAAGACATTTTACCATCGATCCGATATCAAGAATGTAGCCTCGAGAAACTGCAATGGTGATCGTTGGCTTGAATTTAATTCAGGAATGATTATCCGAATAGTTGGCCGGCCTCCTACCGGTGTCGGCGATAATCACCGGCGACAAGCTCCCGGCGGCCTCCATCTTCCTCACCAGGTTTATCAACTGCGTTAGCCAGGCGATGGCCCTGAGGCCAGCCGCCTATAAATACTACCAAGAATGGAGGACGTTATGCGTAACACCAGGTATTGGCTCATGGGAATCCTGCTGTTTGTTTTGGGCTTGGTCTTAATGGGCTGCGCCACCAGCAACAACTCACTGACTCCGCAGGTGCAGGGGCCGCAAACCCTCGAGCAGTTGCTGTCTGCCGCAGGTTTCAAGCAAATCTACCCTTCCACCCCGGCTCAAAAGGCCAAGCTGACGAACATGCCCCAGAAGCAAATTTTCTTGATCAGCAAAGGCCCCAAGGTCTACTACGTCTATGCCGACGCTAGCGGTTGCGGTTGCCTGTATGCCGGCAACCAGCAAAAATACCAGAACTTCATGAACCTGGCGACCCAGGCGCAGTTCGCCGCCGAGCGCTACCAGGCCGCCCAGATGGAAGCTTGGGACTGGGATACCTGGGGTCCGGGCTACTGGGGCGAAACCGGCTTCATGGAGTGATCCGGAAGGGTCGACGACCGGATTTGCCTGAATTCCCGCGGGCCATGGGGTCTCCAAACCCCGGCTACCCCCTGGACAAAGGCGTTAACCTCGGATAGAATCCTTTATTATAACGAGGTTTTTCTTCGGGCCGGCCGGGCCGGGGCCATGCGGCCCCGGTCTCCGGCGCGGTTCGGCCCCTGAGAACCGCCCCTTCGAGGTTACGTCAAACCATGAAACGCACCCTGTTGCTCAACCCGCCATCTTTCCAGGATTTTGATGGCGGCGCCGGCTCGCGCTATCAGGCCACCCGTGAAGTCACCTCCTTCTGGTATCCTACCTGGCTGTGTTACTCCGCCGGTCTCATCCCTGAGTCACGGGTGGTGGACGCCCCGCCGGAGAATTTGACCGTCTCTCAGGTAGCCGGCCTGGCCCGGGATTTCGATCTGGCCGTGCTCTTTACCAGCCAGCCGTCGTTTGCCCATGATCTGGCCACCGTCAGTCAGCTCAAGGCCCAAAACCCCAATCTCCAGGTGGGGATGGTGGGGCCCCAGGTGAGCATTCTGGCCCAGGAATCCCTGGCGGCCGGTCCCCAGCTGGATTTTGTCGCCCGGCGGGAGTTCGACTATACCGTCACTGAACTGGCCCAGGGGCGGCCCTGGGGCGACATTCAGGGACTGAGCTACCGCGCCGGCGGCCGCATTCATCACAACCCGGACCGGCCCCTGATCGAGGACCTGGATGCATTGCCCATGGTCACGGAGATTTACCACAGGGACCTGACTATGGAACATTACGTCATCCCCTATCTGCGCTACCCCTACGTGTCTTTCTATACCGGCCGTGGCTGTCCGGGGCATTGCGTTTACTGCCTCTGGCCCCAGACCTTCACCGGACGGCGTTTCCGGGTGCGAAGCGTCGCCAACGTGGTGGCCGAGGTTCGCCGTTCCCTGGAACTCTTCCCCCAGGCGGCGGAAATCTTTTTTGACGACGACACCTTTACCGCCGACGGCGAACGGGCCCGGCAGCTCAGCCGCGAATTCCGCCCCCTCAAGTTCGTCTGGTCCGCCACCGCCCGGGCCAATACCTCCTACGAGACGCTCAAGGCCATGAAGGAAGGCGGGCTGCGCCTCCTGGTGGTGGGTTTCGAGACCGGCGACCCCCAAGTTTTGAAAAATATCCGCAAAGGCGTCACCCTGGACCTGGGGCGCCGCCTGGCCAAGTGGTGCCGGGAACTGGGGATTCAGGTTCACGGCACGTTTATGGTGGGGCTGCCGGGGGAGACCAAGGAGTCCATCGAGGCCTCCATCCGCTTTGCCTGCGAACTGGACCCGGACACCATCCAGGTTTCTCTGGCCACCCCGTATCCGGGCACGGAATTCTATGATTTCTGCCGGGATCAGGGTTTTCTCCAGGACGACGCCCTGGTAAACGGCGCCACCGGCTACCAGCAGTGCGTGGTGGATTACCCCGGCCTGGCCGCGGCCGACATCTTCCAGGCGGTGCCCCAATTTTACCGCCGGTTTTACTTCCGGCCGCGTTACATGGCCCGGGCGGCTATGGTGATGCTGCGCGATCCGGTGGAGCGCCGGCGCTTGCTCAAGGAAGGCCGCCAGTTTCTGAGCTTCATGTTCAAACGGCGTCAGTGTCAACAAACCCCGGTGGCCGAGGCCAATCGCTGTCCATGACCGGCAGGGAACTCCTGGGCCTGATGTTGCAGGGGGGGCCGGGGTTTTGCCAGATTGCCGTCACCAACGCCTGCAACGCCGGTTGCCGCTTTTGCAGCTTTCCCCGGGTGGCCCCGGAAGATTGGGTGATGGCCGATCCGGCGCGGCTATTCCGGGGGCTTGAGGTTTTGAAAGATAAGGGCGTTGGTTACCTCTGCCTCACCGGCGGCGAACCATTGCTGTATCCCGCCCTGCTTCCGGCCCTGGGCCGGGCCCGGGACCTGGGGCTCCATACCCTCCTGTGCACCAACGGCTGGCGCCTCACCCCGGCTTATATCCGCGAGCTTAAGACCGCGGGTCTTAAGACCCTGATTGTTTCCATCGACGGGCCCACGGCTGCCGTGCATGACGGCCACCGGGGGCTGCCGGGGCTCACCGGCCATATTCGGGAGCTTCTGCCAACGATGCGCCGGGCCGGCCTTAACCCCGTGGCCTCGGTAACCTTGAGCCGCCTGATCACTGATTTGGGGGAGATGCTCCGGTTTCTGGAAGAGCTGGGGTTTCGCCGGGTCACCTTTTCCTACCCCATCACCCGGCTGAACTCCTCCTATCTGGGGTTCGCCGGCCACGATTCCGTTGACTTTAGCCCCGAAGAACTCTATGAATGGTTTGGCCGGGTCAAGGCGCTCAAGGCCGCGACCGGGGTCAATATTCTCAATCCCAGCCTGGCCCTGGGCGAGCTGCAACGACGGTTGGCGGGCCGCCCGGCCCGTTTTCCCTGCCTGGCGGGGTATAAGTATTGGTTTGTGGACTGGAATCTCCAGGTCTATCGCTGCCATTATCTGGGCGAACCCCTGGGGCCCCTGGAAGAGTTTGGCCGGATCGCGCCCATCCGGACCGGTTGTAACGCCTGCGCCATCGACTGCTACCGCGACCCCAGCGTCTGCCAATACCTGGCGGTGTCGGTGGCCGATGCCGTCGCCGCCCTGCGGCGGGGCGACTGGATCG
>Ga0351871_1133_pt2 | contig 25493 bp, 23 predicted proteins | sample TotcelHFGM3001N8_FD_206786 | JGI IMG/M metagenome (GOLD analysis project Ga0351871, IMG submission 206786) | Enriched cells from coal bed in the Powder River Basin, Montana, United States - Total cells FGM rep2 HSBNCT.FGM.300.1.N8 ...
CAAAATTCTTAATCAGGTATCTTCACTTTAATAAAAGAGAGAATTCTTATGGCGTATGTCTATTGTAAAGTAACTAGCTGCTAGTGATAAGCTCTCTCAAACCTTTGTTATTATTTACAGGTATGGATTGTATACCAGGTTGAACTATAGGGAATTGGTTTATATAATCTTTTCACAACTTTATTTGCATTTTTTTCGAACCAACCAATTATCTGTTGGAAATATCTTTGGATAAAAAATTTTCTATCACAAAAGTCATGGGGTCTTGAAACAATCTCCACATGAGGGAAAAATGAGTACTAATCCAATCAATTTAACCCTGCGTTTCTTACTTGAATTATCAGCCTTATTTTCTATGGGATTATGGGGTTGGCATAATGGTGATGGTTTTTTACGCTACGTTTTTGCGATTGGTATTCCGATCATTGCGGCTACCATTTGGGGCACATTCAGAGTGCCTAATGATCCTGGATCAGCACCAGTTGCGATCCCAGGAATATTGCGTTTGGCATACGAGTTCATATTTTTTGGTTTTGCAGCTTGGGCTTTGATCGACACAAATAATGTAAAATTAGGTTGGGGAATGGCTATTATTGTAATTATTCATTACATCATTTCATATGACCGAATTTTTTGGATGATCAAAAAGTAACATCGGACTTCCAATAGATTGATTGTTTTTTCCGCTCATCGAATATTTCAAGAATTTAGATCTTAACAATTCCAGAACGGATGGCATATAAAGTGGCCTGGGTTCTATCATACAGATGGAGCTTGGATAAAATATTGTTGATGTGATTTTTCACAGTCTTTTCACTGATTGATAATTTCAGTGCAATTTCTTTGTTGCTTAATCCATCAGCTATTTGTTTCAGAACATCAACTTCACGGGGAGTAAGATTACCCATGATACTTTCGTTGGTTTTTTCAATTCCATCAAATTGACGTATCACTTTGAGGGCGATGGTTGGACCCAACAACGATTCCCCTTTTGCAACTGCGCATATTGCTCGCAACATGGTATCGGGATCTGCATCTTTCAGGATGTATGCTTTTCCTCCTGCCTGTAAACCTCGATAAACAAACTCGTCGTTCTCATACATCGTTATATATACAACACCTATATGGGGCATCTCACGGTGAATGATGCGTGTGGCTTCAATACCATCTTTTTCAGGCATCTGAATATCCATTAAAACCACGTCAGGAATGAGTTGTCGGGTTAACTCAATGGCTTCATTTCCGTTCGATGCTTCGCCTAAAACCTGAATTGTGTCTTCAGCTTCCAGCATTTTGCGAATACCTCGGCGGAAAAGCGTGTGATCATCCACAATTAAGACTGAGATTTTATCCATTAGCAGAAATCCTTTCTGAAGGGACATTGTCGATCGGAAATTGAATAATAATTTCCGTCCCAAAACCCGGAGAACTAATCAATTGGAGTCTCCCACCGAATTGTTCAACTCTTTTCTGCATACTCCATAACCCCAGATGATTTCCTTTTTGTTGCAAAGCCGGATCAAACCCAATGCCATTATCACACAATTTTACCGAAATTTCAGATTCCTTCTTGTCAAAAATGATCTCCACCTGACTGGCATGTGAATGTCTGGCAACATTTGCCAGAGCTTCTTGAATGATGCGAAACAGTGTTGTTTCCAAATCAGTGGATAAACCAGAAATGGGATTTATGAATTCATACTTTATTGAAATTTTCTGATCTTTTTGATAGCGGTTAATATACTCCTGTAATGCTGGTACAAGCCCCAGTTCATCTAAAGCAGCCGGACGAAGATCATATATCAACCTTCGAAGGTCATGGATATTTTCCTGCGCTTGCTCTGCTATTTCAGCCAGTTCCATGGAAATGGGATTGTTTTCACGTTCCAGTTGTTTACGGGCGGTTTGTAATCTAATATTAAGGCTAGCCAACGATGGACCGACTCCATCATGCAGCTCACTCGCAATCCGGCGGCGTTCTTCCTCCTGGATCGAGGTTGCTTGCACAGCCTGCAAACGCATCATTTCGGTTTTTTCTTCATATAATCGCGCATTTTCCAACGCCAAAGCTGTACTGTTAGCGATCATGGTCAACAGTTCGAGGTCATCCTGGCTATAGAGAACTCCGGACGAACGTTCGGTGAGAGATAAAAAACCAGAAAATTTATCTGCTGATTTTAGCGAAACAGCAAGATGAGCGCCTATAGCATGAAGTTCATTAGCCTGGTCAGAAATATTGTCAGAAAGGGGGTAAAACACATGTGAAATTTTTCTTAAAAATTCAACCAGAGCACTATCCCTGGAAATTTTCTGATGGAAAAGTCCATTCAATGCAACAGGCTGAAAATGATTCTCCACAAGCATCCAGATTTTCACATCACCTGCTTTTAGAGTATCCATGATCGTTTCTCGAACCAACCTGACAACTTCCGATCTTGTACGCAATGTGATCAAGTTCTGGCTAAATCTTGTCAACGTTTGCCGAATTTCATATTCTTTCCGAAAAAAGGCTCGATCAACAAAAAGTTGTATTTGGTGACGTGCAGGTTGGAAAATAAAAGCCACCAATAATGCAGGGATTACCATTGAAAGTATGGATTCTCCCCCAGTCAATTCTCGATAGAAAGAAGCACTCAAAAGAGCAAGTAGCACAAAAGCAACAGTCAAGGAAGCTGTAAGCAGCGAATAGATAAGTCCTTTTCTAACGACAACACGTATGTCGAGGAGATGATAACGAAGAATGGCATATCCAATTGAGAGAGGATAAATCGCTGGAATTAGCCCGCTCCATTGAGTTGATAAAGCTGGAGCGACATGTATTGCTGCAGGTGCCCAAATAAAAAGATACCAACTAGATAATCCTAAAAGTAGTCCGATTATGACTACCAATGCCTGTTGTTTTAATATTCGTTCTCCTTTTTGACCTATGATGAGAAACAACGGCATCAGTTTTAGAGGAATTGAACTTAATCCAAATGCCAGAAAATATGGCCATCCCATCAAAAAAGCCAAAATTCGCCACATATCATCAACATCTGCAATATTGGTCAAAATTTGGAAACCTGACATTAAGCCAATCGAGACAAATCCAAAAATCAAATACCATCGCCCAAGACCCCATTTTTGGAGGAATCTCTGACGCGTCTCATTCAATGGAAAATTTAAGAATAAAACCCAACCTGCAACAGGTGCGGATATAGCATAAGGTATCAATAGATAACCCATCCACTTGCTAAGGCTTAAGAAGCTTTCCCATATTATGCTTGGGCCTAATGACCATAAGAGCAGGTATACCAACAAATAACGATTGATTTTGAATGTAGAATTGCGGAGGTATACAAAAATACCCACAAAAATAAATACAAGAGACGATACAAAGTAAGCAGGTAAAATTTTAACAACGATATCTGGTGTGAATTCCATTGTTGGAACCGAAATCGTCAATTGGTGGTTCCCTCTTTCCAGGGTATATTGGAACTCTTGACCTATCGAAGCACCCTGTACCAATTTCCTTAATTCGCGGACATTGTGGCCATTTACTGCAATTATTCGATCCCATGGTCGTAACCCGGCTTGCCAGCCTGTGAATTCTTTGGGGGTAAAACTGCTGACTACCCTGGCTGGATTAAAGAAAAATCCAGGAAATGGTTTTCCGATTTGACTGCTGATCGAAAGCGTTGTGATACCCCATAAGGTCAAAACAAGCATAAGCATCAAAGATGAAACTAAATGTGGATGAGCATTTAGTTTTCTGAGAAATTCAGAATAATTCTTTTGGATGTTCATGAGAATCCTTTCCCATGTCTCTGTTTCAGTATAGCACATCAGCTTATTGCAAAAATAGGCCTCCAGACCCAATTTCAATAGGTCTTTTTCCCCACCCGAAAATCCACATTCAGACACTGATCTGCCCGATTCTCATGATTTATTCTGAAAGTGGTTCAAGGTTTTTTCTTCTTGACCTGTGAAAGGAGATAATGATGATTAACGAGGGATGGAATGTAGGCTCAGTCAGTGTGAAAAGAGTCCAGATATCAGATGGAGAAGTGATAGCGGTCCAGAATAAAAGACATGGGGGGAATTTGGCCGGAGTTGTCCGAGAAATGGTGCAATCAGGGATATCAAGTGATTCATCACATAAAACAATTGTAACCGGTCCATTGGCATCCAGTATTTTTGATCTTCCCTATTGTCCCGAGTCAGTCTGTATCGAAAAAGCATTACGATATTTGCAATTGGACCCGGATATTGTTCTTTCATTGGGAGGCGAGAGCTTTGTAGTGTATTGTATTTACCAGGGACATGTTCGAAACATGGTGTTCAGCAGCCGTTGCGCAGCTGGCAGTGGGGAGTTTATCTTGCAACAATTTGGACGTATGGGACTGGATTTGGATGAAGGGTTGAGACAGGCAAAAAATGGCAAACCAGTCTCATTGGCATCACGCTGCTCCGTGCATATTAAATCTGATGCAACTCACAAACTTAATAAAGGCGAATGCAGCCCAATTGATATTGCTTACTCCCTGGTGATCGGACAAGCTACAAAAATTCAATCCTTGATTGAATCTACTGCCTGGGAACGAAAGCGTATATTGGTGAGTGGTGGTATGTCTCAAAATACATTATTGGTTGAAGAATTGCGTCGGCTCATGCCAGAGAGCCTGATTGAAATTATTCCTGAAAGCCCATATCTGGAAGCTTTTGGCGCTGCCATCGAAGCTGCTTACTCTGAAGTGATTAATCAACCAATTTTGAATTGTTTGAAAACAGTAAAAACCCATCAATTTGATACATTAATACCACTCAAAAACTTTTTTCAGCAAGTAACTGTTATCCAAAATAATGGAACAGTACATCCAAAACCAGGTATGAGGGTCATACTGGGAATCGATGCTGGGTCAACCACCACGAAAGCTGTTCTGTTTGATGTAGAAAGTGAAAATGTGGTTGCTTCCATTTATTTACGCACACATGGAAACCCGGTATTAGCTGCGCGGAAGTGTATGGAAGAAATTCAAAATCAATTGCATGGTTGCCAGATCGAAATCATTAATGTGGCAGTGACTGGATCGGGACGAGAGCTGGTTTCGGTGTCAATGAATAACTGTCTCAGCTTCAATGAAATTCTTGCCCATGCTCGGGCAGCAAAAGCTTCTCATCCTGATGTTGACACGATATTTGAAATCGGCGGGCAGGACGCAAAATTTATTTCCCTGTTACAAGGCATACCGGTGGATTATGCGATGAACGATGGTTGTTCTGCAGGAACTGGCAGCTTTCTGGAAGAAACATCAGCCTCAGACATGAAATACAGCGTGGATGAAATTGGAGATCTGGCATTAAACGCTGATGCACCTCTCGCATTCGGAGAGCGCTGTGCTGCCTTTATTAATTCTGAAATTCGCACAGCGTTGCAAAGTGGGGAGGATCCGAAAAATATTCTGGCTGGGTTGGTGTATTCTATTGTCAAAAACTACCTATCTCGCGTGGTGGGCACGCGACACATTGGCGATATTGTGCTCTTACAAGGTGGCGTTGCACTTAATACAGCGGTTGCACCAGCAGTGGCTGCCATGACAGGACGAAAGGTGATCGTCCCCCAAAATCCAGAATTGATGGGTTGTGTGGGCACAGCTATGATGGCGAACGATTTGATGAAAGAAAACAAGGTGCAGACGAAACCATTAACATTCCAACAAATTCAAAAATTGCGCATGGATCAAAAAGAAAGCTTCAAGTGCAAGACTTGCAAAAACAATTGTCTGGTGCAACGCATTGAAATTGGGGATAAGACCTATCCTTTCGGTGGATTATGTTCCCGTTGGGAAATGCAGCGCCGACCACTCTCACTTCGTTATCAAGAAGGACAGGATCTTGTGAGTCTGAGGACTAAAATCATGTTAGAAGATTTCGCGCCAATAACTCCTGAAAACCCTCTGGGTAGAATAGGAATCCCCATGGCGCTCACCACTTATTCTTTGTTCCCGTTCTACTCAAATTTACTCACTTCGATGGGATTTGAAGTGGTTTTATCGACTCCAGGCAAAGGGAACAAGAAAACGCATGCCCCATTTTGTTATCCAGGCGAGTTGTTGCATGCCAGCGTGGATGATTTGGTAAACCAAAATGTGGATTGGATTTTTTTACCCCAAGTTCGGGAGTTTTCGATCGAGGGAGAGCATGCACACGCATATACTTGTTCTTTTACTGAGGACAGTATTGGTATTGTCAGCAACTTTTTTGGCGAATTGAAGCAAAAATTCCTGACCCCAGAGATAGGATTTTCAAAACATTTGCAAAAAACCAGCCAACGAGAAATTATTAAAATGGCAATAAAACTTGGAGTGGCTGAAGAGATTGCCTTTCAGGGTTACGAGTTAGCACTGCAGCAGCAAATGAAATTTGAACAAACCTACCGGAAAGAAGGGCAATCATCACTGGAAAAATTAACAGGTCCAAAAGTCATTCTGGTCGGCAGACCCTATGTAGCTTATAACACGACAGTTAATCTTTCCATCCCACGGAAAATTGCCAGCCGTGGTTTTCATGTGATTCCTGCAGACTTGCTATCCTTTGATCAACCAGCTATTGAACGGAATGTCTGGCATTTTACCCAGATGGAGACAAATGCCATTCAATACGCCAAGCATCATAAAGACGTGTATATCTGCTTCCTTTCTTGTTTTTCATGCAATCCGGATGCGATTATTTATCACCGTGTTCGTAGTGAAATGGAAGGAGAACCGTTCTGCTTTCTCGAAATCGATTCCCATACCGCAGACGCTGGGATTGACACGCGCATCGGTGCATTTATGGACATCATCGAAGAGCGTAGAGAAATGGAGAGACAACCTGAAGTCACCAGAAATCAAAAGCAAGGAACCTACAGAATTGAATACAATCACCGTAAACCAAAAATTATTACCGAAAAAGGTGAGATGCTGGGATTCGATGATGAAAGAGTGGTTCATGTTCTTCTTGCAGATACACCTGCCATTTCGACTCAATTATTCATTTCACTGTATAGTCGAATGGGATGGAAGGTAAAACTGACTCCCATGATGGACGCAAAAATTCTGCAGGCAGCGCGAAAAGTTTGTTCTGGAAGAGAATGCTTACCATTTCTGGCAATGATTGGAAAATTGGTACTGTATCTAGAGAACCGTGACCCAAACGAAGTTACCTTATTTCACATGCTGGAGCAAGAAGGCCCCTGCCAGATTGGAAATTGGTTCGACGCCAGCCATATCCTCTTCCAGAGAATGGGAGTGAAAAATGCATTTACGGTATGGCCAAGGATTGAAAATAATTACCTGGGCGGAGGAGAAATTGTTGCACTTTCCATCACTGCGGCTTGCACCCTTGGTGATATGTTGAGCGAAGTACGGTCAGCTTTGACCTGTCTGGCAAAGGAACCTCGCGATGCATTGGAAAAATTAGATGCGATCGAAGATAGGCTCATCAGCGTTGCAGAACACGGGATTCCGGCAATCGAACTTGCTCTTCCGAAAATTGCAAAGGAATTGCGGGAGATTCCACTCGCCGAGCAAATAGAGACGCACCCTAAAGTGCTTTTATTCAGTGGGGTCAACCGAATTTTCGTCGATAAACCTGTACAACGATATTTTGAAGAGCATGGTATCCTCTCAAAAACTGGTGATCTTGGAGAATTCCTGTGTTTCTTTGAGACCGAACCAATCGTTCGTCGTGGATTCGCTTTAGGTGCCTCATCGCCTGATGATCAGTTTGCCTTAAAAACGTTGATTAAAGGGGTAATTAATAATCCTACTTCACAACCGCGTTTCCAGGCTCTGCGAGCTGCCTTGCATGTGTTTATTATTGAAACCCTTGACCATCACTGGAGGAGTATATTGGCAATGAGTGGCTTGATATTCTCACCTGATATTCATTATCGTAAATTAATCCAGAATGGTCATCAACAGGTATCGATCAATGGATGGACAGAAGCTCCCTGTACAGCTGGAAGATATTTAACCTCACTGGAGGAAGGTGCTTTTGATGGATTTGTAAATATTGGCGCTTTCAATTGTACACCAGCCAGCAATGCAACCGCAGTCACTCATGATATGGCAATCAAGAGCGGATTACCCTATGCAGTTATTGAAGCAGATGGCGCTTGTATTACTGCCAGTCAGGTGAGGCAATTGGAATCGATTGCTGCGCAATGCTGGGAAGGAAAAACAAACAAACAGGTTTTTTCTAAAAAGCTTTGAAAATCATCATAATATGATTTGTTTTTGGGATTATGGTACGATTCAGGTTGGTCATTCATTACATTATTTTATATGACCGAATTTTTTGGATGGTCAAACAAAAATAAAATGATTTATTTACAAAGTGATCGACTTATCATTCGTTCCTTCAGAGAAACAGATCTGGAAGCCTTTTCTGCCTACCGGTCTGACCCGGATGGAGCGAAATACCAATCCTGGGAATTACCCTATACGATGGACCAGGCGTTTCTTTTTCTGGCAGATATTAACCGTTTTAAACCCGGTACACCAGGAGAATGGTATCAATTAGCAGTAGAACGTAAAGATCAACCAGGGATCATTGGTGATGTTGCCTTCCAGATTTATCGTGATGATCCTCTCCAGGCTGAAATCGGCTTTACATTTGCTCGCTCCTTTCAAAACCAGGGGTATGCTACTGAAGCTGTAAAGAGTCTTTTGAATTTCCTTTTTACACAGATGAAATTACACCGGGTGGTTGCTATTTGTGATGTTGAGAATCATGCATCAATAAGGTTGCTGGAAAGAGTTGGCTTGCGTCGTGAAGGACATTTCATTGAAAATGTGTGGTTTAAGGGATTCTGGAGTAGCGAATATCTGTATGCAATATTGAAAAGTGAGTGGAAATAAGCTATCTGTTTGAGACCTGGTTTTTAAAGAATAAAAGGACATAATTTGGAACAACGCATCAAAGACCGCTTTAATGACGATATTCTACAATTAGCCTTGCGTCGCTACGGGATCAATGAAAAAGAAATTCAGATTCTGGATAGTTTTGAGAGTTACATTTACAAATTCAAAAACGACTCAGGTGAATTCATCCTGAGAATTTCTCATTCTATTCGGCGTAATGAAGCTCTCATTCAGGGAGAGGTCGATTGGATTAATTATCTCGCAGATCACGGAATTTCGGTTGCCAGAGCCATTCTTTCTAAAACTGGTAAACTGGTGGAGGTGATTTCGGACACGGAAGATGGGCAATTCTTGGCGACTGCCTTTGTGAAAGCAGAAGGTGAACCGCCATGGGAAAGATGGACGCCTGATCTTTACGAGTCTTATGGAGAACTCCTTGGCAAGATGCATTCCGCAACAAGACAATTCCTTCCAATCCTACCAGAAAGAAAACGACCAGAATGGGATGATCCGATTTTCAATTTTGTGGAACAATTTTTACCAGAAGATGAATTTCTCGCCCGAAAAAAATACAAGAATGTTTGCGATTATGTCAATTCACTCCCGAAGAATAATGAGACCTACGGATTGATCCATCAGGATGCTCATGGTAACAACTTATTCATTGACGAGGTTGGAAAGATCACATTATTTGATTTTGATGATTGTGGCTATAGCTGGTACATCAATGACATTGCCATTGTTCTGTTCTACAATGTTGTGGAGACAGATGACTGGGTTGCTTTCACACAGGCATTCATGAGTCATTTTCTACGGGGATACTTGAGACACTGTTCTCTGAATCTGGAATTGTTAAAAGAAATCCCTCATTTTCTAAAAATTCGCGAAATAGAGTTGTATGCTGTAATCCATCGTGATTTTGACATTACCAATATTGAGCATGATTGGTTGAATACCTTTATGAAAAACCGAAAATACAATATTGAACATGATGTTCCTTTTATTGACTATGATTTTGATTCACTGAAATTATTGCTTTAATCCTTGTTCTTTCAATCTAAAAAATGTGTAGAATAAATAGGGTTGAGATGATTCTTGGATCTCAAATTCCATCAATTACAGGTATATAACAAAAATCATTGGCTCCGTTTGCTCAAGTGGTCAGGTAACAACTTGGGCGATTATTCTAATGATCGATTAGTAAGGAGGCTATCATGTCAGAATCAGTATTGATTACCTATGCCACCCGTTATGGATCCACCAAAGAGGTTGCGGAGAAAATTGCCCATATATTTAATCACGATGGATTTGAGGTGAAAGCTCTTCCTTGCAAAAAAGTTGACTCGATAGAACAATATCAATTCATCCTGGTTGGAGCCCCTTATTATATTGGTGGTATGTTGAAAGATGCGAAAAATTTCCTACTCAGGAATCAGGATAATCTCTCCAAAAAGCTGGTTGCGTTTTTTGCGCTCGGCCCCATTGGTGAAACGGAAAAGGAATTATCAGAAACCCAAAACCAGCTGGATAAAGAACTCGAACAATTTCCATGGTTTAAACCCATAACGACCGTAATGTTTGGTGGAAAATACAACCCTAAAAAGCTGCGGTTTCTGGATAAATTTCTGACTTTGCCTCCTGCATCTCCCCTCCATAATTTACCAGCCAATGATGCCAGAAATTGGGATGATATTAAAATTTGGGCTGAAAAACTAACTTCAACTCTTAATACAATTGAAAATCCAGCTCATTAGTGATTATTATTTTATCCTATAGAAAATAAGGAAAGTGTCCAATAGGGTTTAACGGTGACGGGGAGACTTGCGAAGTAAATGGATGATTATCATTAACACTCCCAGTCCAATCACTGACAAACCGACGATCTCTCCAGTCCTCATATTGTTTTTTAACCCAGACTCATTCTCGGAAGGTGAGGTCGTGAATGATACGGAAGGGGTAGTAGTTACAGTTGGTGAGAGGGTCGAAGTTGGTTGCTGACTGGTGGCAATTTGATCAACTGTCGTAGAATCCAGAGTTGTTGACATAGATGGTTCTGAAGCGGACTTGATCAGAAGTTTACTACCCGTATAAATTGTGGTTTCCTCACTTGTCATCCCATTCAGGTCCTGTATGGCTTGCATGGTGACACCGTAGGATACTGCGATACCCCACAGGGTCTCCCCTTCAAGCACAATGTGCCAGATTTCCCCTGCAGCGAGGGGTGTGCTGGTAATGATTGGCAGGAATGGCGCAGGGGAAGCAACCTGGGTCTGGGTATCTGCCTGGTATTGATAATCCATGATCGAGGGGTCGATCGAGTAAGGTTCCAAATCGTAGGACACCCTCAAGGCATTAACCGCTGCCACCAGGTTATAACCAGTCTCGCTCTGTGCTGAGGCAAGGGAAGGATATTTGAACCAGTTCAGAAATAAGAAAAGGATCAGTATGAAAACCAACCATTTTCGCTTGGACATAGAAAACATTTGATTCCATTATAGTTGATTAAGCTGCTATCGTTGATTGATCGTGATGCTACGCTGGAAACGAGACACTGGATGTAGAAGGCAAAATTGATTTTATATAACCTATGGGGTTTCTATTTGATTTAATACATGCAATAATTTATATAATCTCATTAAACACAGGTTAAGAAGGAGATATCATGGAAAAAAACCCTCCCTTTAATACAATCGATGAATATATCGCATTATATCCAGAAGAAATACAAAAAAAACTACAGGAAATCCGCAGTGTCATTAAGGAAACAGCACCTGATGCTACAGAGAAAATCAGTTATCAAATGCCTACATTTTTCCTGAAAGGAAACCTGGTTCATTTTGCAGCTTATAAAAACCATATCGGATTTTATCCGGTTCCCAGTGGGATTGAGAAATTCAAAGAGGAGTTATCCCAATTTAAAGGTGCTAAAGGATCGGTACAATTTCCAATAGAAAAACCAATGCCATTGGATTTGATCAGGCGGATCGTATTGTTTAGAGTGGAAGAAAATCTGGCAAATACAGAAAGAAAAGCAAAGAAAAAAGCATGAAATCACGAAAAAATCGGAAAATCCAATTTGATTTTGACAGCCTGGTGGAACAAATCGTTAAAGGTCAGAAAACCGCCAGTGTTGTTCGACTGGGAGAAGTGGAACTATCAGATGGCGAGTATGACGATCCATTGGTGGTGGGTGAATATTATGACGTATATAACAGTCAACTGGAAAGAAGAGCTACCATCCGAATAACCGCGATGGAATTATGCCGTTGGGATAACATCCCAGAGCGTTTATGGCGCGGAGAAACAAATAACAATGCAGAAGAATTCCGTCAGGATCATTTGTATTATTTTGATACTACCCGACCTGATCTGGAATTCGTTGCATTTTATTTCGAATTGATACAGGATGATGCCATTTCTGGTTGATCTTAAAAAAATTTGAAGAAGGAAAAAATGAAACCCGAAAAAATTGCAGTCGAAAATATTAATACACCTGGTCGAACAACCAATGTTGATGCTGCCAAATATACAGCGATGCGCAAGGCTTTATTATCTGCCTTGCCATTCGAAAAACCCGGGTTGACGCAGGCTGAGATGGGTCAGGAAGTGCTGCCTTTTTTACCAGATGATTTGTTCCCGAATGGCGAGAAAGCCATGTGGTGGGTAAAATGTGTTCAATTGGATCTGGAAGCCAAAGGGGTTGTGAACCGTACTATAGAGAAGAAGCCAACTCGTTGGTATCAAGAGAAATAATCATTTTGTCAACTATCACTTTGTTGCCCTACTCACTATCCTTTGAACAAGACTGTGCTGATATTATCGCTGCTTTACCTGATTGGTTTGGCCTTCCGGATGCGAATGCATCCTATCTGGAAAATCTGAACAAACTACCTTCCTGGGTAGCTGTCAAAGATGCAAAAGTTATTGGCATCATCACGCTGGCAAAACCATTTCCTGGTTCATTTGAGATACACTTTTTAGCCGTTCATCCAGACTATCACCGGCAAGGGATTGGCAAAATTCTTATGGAGCATGTTGAGAAAGAAGCTCGCAGAAACCAAGGGAATTGGTTGCATGTAAAAACCTTATCGTCCTCCCACCCGGATCCATATTATGCCCGTACGCGTGAATTCTATTATGCTTTAGGTTTTTCTCCTTTATACGAAACAGATACCCTATGGGGTCCGGAAAACCCTGCTATGATCTTAATCAAAGCACTATAATCAATTTTTGTATCTGAGCTTCCTAAGAAATTCCAAACAGAAAAATTGAATCAGATAATTTTTCTGATATACAATGATGGTATCTAATCCCAACAAATTAACATTTTTTATAACTCAATCCATCTCTCAGGAGGAAAAAAATGCAAGAGCCGCGCTTCAAGTCCTTCAATTATGCCATCGGTATGTTCGGCACGTCGATTCCTATCAATATGTTCAAGACTTATGCTGCGATCTATTATGTCGTCAACCTGGGGTTGACTACCCTGCAACTTTCATCGATTTTATTCTGGTATACCTTCATTGATGCGCTGGACAATCCGGTGTATGGATTCCTCTCTGATCGAACCCGCAGCCGTTGGGGGCGTAGACGTCCCTGGCTGGTCATCGGAACCCCGCTTTTAATATTGTGTTTTATCGCTTTCTACAGTACCCCGGAATTCTTATCTGGGAATTCATTATTTGCCTATGCGATGTTATTTTACATTCTGACCGGTACGCTTGATTCAGTTATCAATGCGAATTATGCGGCGTTATTTCCGGAGTTATTCCGAACAGACGCCAGCCGGGCGAAGACCAACGCCATGCGACAGGCATTTCAACTGGTAGCTATGATTATCAGTATTGCGCTCACACCTATGGTCACCAGTGCTATTGGATACAGTATGACAGCAATCATCTATGGAATCCTGGGTGGTAGTGTTATTCTCTATATGACTTTCACCTCAAAAGAGGTCGAGGTACGGGACGAAGAGGAAAAGCCGAAATTCTGGCACAGTTTGAAAAGTCTGTTTACCAATCGTAAGTTCTGGTTAGCTGGTTTTACCAACGCATTTTACAGTGCAGCTATGTCACTGGTGTTGGCTTCTTTGCCCTTCTTTGTAAAATATACACTGCAAATTCCGGATAGCCAATCCACCATTTTGTTTGCATCCGTCCTGATTATAGCCATTGGTTGTGTGGTGGTTTGGGCAAGATTAGTTAAGAAATTTACATTAATCCCTGTGTGGCGGGCGGCATTAATTTGCTTAGCCATCGCTTTTGTGCCACTTTACTTTGCGAACTCTTTACCAACAGCAATTGTGGGTAGTGCCTTGGTCGGGTCCGGTTTTGCAGGTGTGATTACAACCATGGATTTAATCGGTGCCAAAATCATGGATGAAGATACCAAGAAATACAATGTTCGTCGTGAAGGCATCATTTCAAACGCTTTAGGGTTTATGAACCGTCTCAACGGGCTTTTCACCAGTGCTGCTTTCTATTTGATCTTTGTTTTCTTTCAATTTGAGAGTGGAAATAACCCAGGACCCCAACCAGGAGAAGCTTCCCGTTTCTTGTTAACGGTTTTTCCCTTTGTTTTGATGCTGATCAGTTTTGGCTTTTCCTTCTTTGTTCATTTTCCGAAGAATGATCCCACAATACCAGTTGTTGATCTGAACCCGGTAGGAGAAGCATAATGGCTGTATTACGATTAGATCATGTTCCGGAAAGTATTCAGGTCAATGTACCCCTCTATATCATACTGCCTGATCCTGGAAAAATTAAAGATCAACCGGTAAGAGATAGAAAAGTACTGTATCTGCTACATGGTTTAAGTGATGACGGCAGCGCCTGGCAACGTTTTACTTCGATCGAGACATATGCACATAAGAATGGATTGGTAGTTATCATGCCATCCTTTGGTCGAAGTTTATACATCGATCAACCCAATGGACAGGCTTACTTCACTTACCTTGTTGAAGAACTTCCAAAATACCTCGAAGATGTGTTTCATCTTTCTCCAAAAAGAGAAGATACCTACATAGCAGGAAACTCTATGGGGGGTTATGGAGCATTCAAAGCTGCTTTTTTACGACCGGATTTATATCAGGCTGCAGCCAGCTTCTCTGGTGTGCTTTCTCTGGCTATTTTGAACAATCTGGAAGATAAGCTCCAGAACGAATTTAAGTATCTTTTTGGAGATTTCAGCAAGTTATCTGGCAGCGAACATGACCCTGCAACCTGGTTAAAAAACGCTATTGAAAAGAAAACACAATTACCAGACCTGTATATAGCTTGTGGAACTCAGGAGGATGTTTATCCACTGAGTGTATATTTCCATCAAGCTTGCCGTACAGCTGGTTTGAATGTCCACTATCATGAAGAAGATGCCCGTCACAATTGGTTTTTCTGGGATAAGCAGATACTTCGATTTCTAAATGAGGTTCTGGCACCTTTGCCCGAAGAGGATAATGCAGGAGAACAATGATAGCTGAAGATACGATTTATATAGACAAATTTATTGAGCATGAAAAACAAGGCACCTATTTAACAATCCCTTTTCATGTCGAGCCGGAGGTAGAATCGATTAAGATCAAATATCAATATGCGCGATTCGACCTAGTTGAAATTGAGAAAGATACCTATATTGCACAAAATAAACCTGAGATCAATATTATTGATTTTGGTTTAATAGGTCCAGATGGTGAACAGATCGGGATGTCCGGTTCGGATAGAACTACATTCTTTGTCAGTGAAGCAAATTCAACTCCAGGATATCAAACCTGTCCAATCCTCCCAGGCGAGTGGAATATTTTGGTCGGCGCATACAAAGTCGAACCAGATGGAATCAAAGTATTTTATGAGATTTCAATCAAATACAAAGTCCGACGATTATTAAAAGGCGATTTGCATACCCACACTTTCGCTTCAGATGGTGTACATAGCATGGAAGAACTGGCATGGAAAGCCAAGCGTAATGGACTGGATTTTGTCGCCATCACCAATCACAATCAGATGGTATCCAAAGCAGCTTTACCCCAGGTGGACGGGGTGACACTCATTCCAGGAGTGGAATGGACACATTATCAGGGGCATGCCAATTTTCTGGGTGTGGATAAACCCTTCGATGGCTGTTTTGCTACCAATTCTTTAGAAGAAACTCAAAAGATATTCAAAATCGCTCATGAGCGTGGTGCTCTCATCTCGATTAACCATCCTTTTGAGAATGGCTGTGAGTTCAAGTATGATTTGCAAAGTTTGCCATTCGACTGCCTGGAAATCTGGAATGGTCCGATGCGTGAATCAAACCTGAGGGCAGTGGGATTATGGCAGGCATTACTAGTAGCTGGAAAGAAAATCCCAGCTTGTGCTGGCAGTGACTACCACCGCGACACCCCTTTCATATTCCTGGGAGGTCCCTCGATCTGTGTATATGCCGATTCGAATGGTGCCAGCGATATCCTGGCAGCTCTCAAAGCTGGGCATGCCTACTTCATCTTTGCACCGAATGGTCCCGCATTGGAAATGAAAGTAGATGATGAAACCATTCTTGGAGACAGCGTGAAATGGTCGGATGTCAATCACTTCGTTTTTGAAATTACCAATTTGCTGGCTGGCGATAAAGTACGTGTGGTTACTGGAGATAACAGCCAGGTTGTCTGGGAAGCACCCACCAATGGAAGCTTTAAGATGACCTACACCATGGAGAAACCAGGTTTTGCGCGGGTGGAAGTGTTACGGGCATTCCTACCCGGTGTTCCGTTATTGCCAGCATTAATCTCCAATCCGATTTATTTCGACCCGGATTAAATCTCTTTTGCAAAAATAAATGAAAAAATTATTCGCTGTTTCCTCATCGCATATTGGTGTGCATACCCAAAATTCAACGGATTGGGGTATAGATTTTCTGAACATAGATTATTTCAAAGATCATTTGGAGAGATTACGGAAAGCTGAAAAAGATTACCTGGTAGAATAAAAACGCATCCAAAATCTCATCATAAGATGTCGTTTTACTTCTATAAGGCAAGATTAATGAATAAGACACCACTTTCATCCAGATCCCACTTTAAAGCCGTTTTACTCGCGTTATTGGTAACTTTTCTTTGGTCTACATCCTGGGTACTTATTAAAATCGGATTGAAAGCCAGCTTACCTCCGGTGACTTTTGCCGGGTTACGTTACACAATGGCATTTCTGTGTTTGCTGCCTTTTGTGTTAATGAACCCAACATACCGTCATATGGTGCAGAATTTTCCAAAATCTAATTGGTACCAGCTGGCGCTACTGGGATTGGTATTTTATACCATTACTCAGGGTGCGCAATTCATCGGATTGGCTTTCCTACCAGCAGCAACTGTGACTCTCTTACTGAATTTTTCGCCCATATTTGTGGCAATCCCCAGTGGAATTGTCAATCAGGAAGCCACCACATTAACTCAATGGATGGGGATAATTTTATCGGTGGTTGGCGCAATAATTTATTTCCTTCCTTTAAATATCCCATCCAATCAGGTAATTGGTTTGATTGCTGTATTTGTTGGTGTTTTGGCCAATGCCATTTCCTCTCTTTTAGGAAGAAAAATAAACACCCAAAGTGGATTACCCGCCATAGTCATCACTACCATCAGTATGGGGATAGGTGGAGTTTTGTTATTAATTACCGGTGCATCCATACAGGGATTTGGCAAACTAGATTTACTCCAATGGATGATCATTGCCTGGTTGGCCTTTGTCAATACAGCGGTTGCGTTTACACTATGGAACAAATCCTTACAATCCCTTACTGCAATAGAATCCAGCATTATTAATAACACCATGCTGCCACAAATCGCGATCCTCGCATGGATATTCCTGGATGAGCCTTTAAATCTGAGACAAATTTTGGGGTTGGGATTGGTTACGATTGGAATTATTATCGTTCAGATTTGGAGGGGCAAAAGATTTTGAGAATCATTTCATAAAATTTTTGGTCTTTTCTAGCCCTTTTCATTATTTTAATTGGTGATAGAATTCATCCTCGAGCCTCCAAAGAGGTTCGCATTTTTTTTAAAGACAAATGGAAAGGCAGCAAAATGGGACGAAAAAATTATATTCAATTGCTGCGTGATGAATTTCAAGGATATAACCGTACTAAATTTCAACAGGACCTCCTGGCAGGATTGACAGTGGCTGCAGTCGCTTTACCGTTAGCCCTAGCTTTTGGGGTTGCATCAGGTGCCAGTGCTGCTGCAGGTCTTGTCACAGCTGTTGTCGCTGGATTAATTATTGGATTTTTATCCGGAGCACCTTACCAAATTTCAGGCCCAACAGGTGCAATGAGTGCAGTATTGATCGTATTGGTACAGCGGTATGGTCTGGAAGGAATCTGGATTGCCGGTTTTCTATCTGGATTATTTCTATTAATCATTGGTGTGCTCAAACTTGGTCGTTTTATTGCGTTTATCCCCTCACCTGTCATTACAGGCTTCACCTCAGGAATTGCGTTAATTATATTCATTGGACAAATCGATAATTTTCTAGGTGTTACCACACTTGGAAGTGAATCAGCCTTGTTTAAATTCCTTGAATATTTCAAAGGTGGATTCCTGCCTGATTGGCATACCATATTGATTGGATTATTAGTCATTTTAATCATGATATTCTGGCCAAAACGATGGGGAGCACTTTTCCCCTCTTCATTATTAGGGATCATTTTGGCCACAGTATTAAATGGATTGATGAAATGGCCAGTCCCAGTTATTGGTGAAATTCCGAAGACAATCCTTCTGGCAGAACGCTTCAACTTAACTCAATTTCCCTGGGAAAACCTTCCAGAATTTATTGCACCAGCCCTTACCATCACCGCCTTGGGTGCTGTGGAAAGCCTGCTTTGTGGTGCAGTTGCTTCGAATATGACGGGGATTCGTTTACAAGCAAATCTCGAATTGGTGGGTCAGGGTATCGGGAATATGTTAATTCCCTTCTTTGGGGGTGTACCCGCTACGGCTGCCATTGCCAGAACCAGTGTCGGGATTAAATCCGGTGGTCAGACCAGGCTTGTCAGTATAATCCACGCATTGGGAATACTTTTATCGATGTTCCTGCTTGCACCGGTCATGCAGCAAATTCCACTGGCAGCCCTTGCCGGGGTGTTGATGGTAACTGCCTGGCGTATGAATGAATGGCATTCCATCGGATTTATGTTCAATAAACGCTTTAAAAGTGATATTATTGCATTTTCCATCACTATGTTAGCCACGATCACCCTGGATTTGACCCAGGCAATCTTAATTGGAACGTTGATCGCTGCTGCCATCTTTTTGAACAAAATTGCCAGTTTACAAATTAACATTCAGGAAGTGGATGCTGAAAAACTCAAATCGCGTGGAATTGAAATCTCTCAGAATTGTCCGCATATCCGTGTCGCCTATCTGACCGGTCCGCTTTTCTTTGCTGCGAGTGGTATTTTTAATGAAGCCTTCTCCCAATTGAAAGACACACAGACACTGATTTTATCCATGCGTGCTGTGCCCTTGTTAGACACATCTGGGTTGGATGTCATACAACGTTTACATGAGAAAATCAAACAAAGCGGTGGTCAATTGATGTTGGCTGGTGTTCAGGAAAATGTGCTGGGAATAATGCAACGTGGTGGATTGGAAGACAGCATCGGAGTGGAAAATTACTTCTGGAGCAGTGAACAGGCTATCATAGCAGCGGATAAGCTCAGTTGTTCCATTTGTGATGAATAATTTTAATACTCGTGTTATTTTTTATGCAATAGGATAAAGCACTATAATTGGGTTTATGATCAGCAAACAAATCACAATCGATTGCAGTGCTATTCTCTTCGACCTGGATGGAGTATTGCTGGACTCCACCCGTTGTATTGTACGACACTGGCAGGAATGGGCAGAGAAACATGCACTGGATCTGAAGAAAGTTCTGCAAAATGCCCATGGTGTGCGTACCATTGAGACTATAAAAATCGTAGCTCCCCATTTAGATGCTGAACGGGAAGCAGCTGAATTCACAGCCAACGAAATTCTGGATACTGAAGGTGTGATTGCCATTCCAGGTGCAAATGAGTTGATGTCTGAACTTCACCCGGATACATGGGCAATCGTAACCTCTGGAGGTTTTGACCTGGTTCAAGCTCGCCTTAAGAAAGCTGGAATCCCCATGCCCAAATTCTTCGTCACTGGGGATGATGTTTCTCAGGGAAAACCATCACCAATACCCTATTTGACCGGTGCAGACAAGCTTGGAGTATCTTTCGAAAATTGTGTGGTGATCGAAGATGCACCCATTGGGATAAAAGCCGGAAAAGCAGCTAAGATGCGGGTGATCGGGATTGCTTCAACCCACTCAACAAATGAAATATTGGATGCAGGTATAGATTTTCTGGTTGAGAATCTGAAGGACATTCATATAGCTGAGAATGGTCAGAATCAATCTATCAAGCTTGTCTTAACTACCCGGTAACTTCACTTTCTTTCATCCAATAATTCTTCGAGAAGAGTATTTATCAGCTGGAGAATGTTGTTTCCGCTGGTTGTCTCTTCTTTACTTGCTGTTAAGACAATATTAAGCTTCCTTTAAGACATGAAAATGTTCGAAACACTTATAATGGAGGAGATATGTTTCTAGGAGAATTATGAAGATTTTAGTCAGTAATGATGATGGTATTTTTAGCCCAGGATTAATCGCACTTGCGGAGATAGCTTCCCAATTTGGAGAGGTCGTCATATTTGCACCAGATTTTGAACAATCAGCCATGGGACATGCTATAACAATTAAACGACCATTAACCTATCATCGTGTGAAATTCTTAAAAGAATTTGAGTCACACCGGGTTAATGGAACCCCGGCTGATTGCGTGGCGATGGGACTGCATCACCTTGGAAAAGTGGATCTTGTGCTTTCTGGCATTAATGTAGGCAGCAACCTGGGTAGTGATATCTGGCATTCAGGAACAGTTGCAGCAGCCAAACAAGGGGTAATTCTTGGTGTTCAAGCAATTGCTTTCAGTCAAGTGATTACTGGGGAAGAACCAAATTATGATAAACAAAAACCATTTATTGCTGAAGTAATTAAGACACTAAACAGCGGAGATCAACCCCGCCTGGTGAATGTGAATTTACCAGAAGAGCCGGTTGGATTATGTTGGACACACCAATCCACTAGACATTACAACGGAAAAATGGTCGAAGGGCAGGATCCAAATGGCCGGAAACACTTCTGGTTTGCAGCCACACCACTAACCAATCCAGATAAAAATAGTGATCGCTGGGCAATTGATCATAATCTGGTTTCTTTAACCCCTTTGCGATTGAGTTTGACAGATGAAGAATGGTTGACCAAATTAAAATAATCAACAAACATAATTAAACGCAATTCTGTGCAAATTACTCCAACATTCATTTCCATGAATTACAAACCCTGCCCCAAAATCGGTAATGCTTTTAAAGGTTAACCTGTATTTTTTAAAAGGAGTTTATAATCGATAAACCTGAAATTCTTTCCATAATTTCAGGTTTTTATCGGATGAAGGAAAAAAGTGGTTTGCTGAAAAATGATATTTGATTTTGATAGTGCATTAGTAGTTGGATTGTTTCTTCTTGCTGCTTTATTATATTCCTCCGTAGGGCATGCAGGCGCATCTGGCTATCTGGCTGTCATGGCGCTGGTGGGGATTGCACCCACCATAATGAAGCCAACAGCATTGGCATTGAATATTCTTGTAGCGATCATTGCGACAGTAAAGTTTTATCGGGCAGGATCATTTTCCTGGCGAATTTTTATTCCTCTGGTCATTACATCCATACCGCTTGCCTACCTGGGTGGAAGATTATTATTACCAGAGCAGTATTACAAACCCCTGGTGGGAGTTATTCTTCTCTTTGCTGCCTGGCGATTAATAATAACCGCCAGGAATGGTTCGGACTATGAAATTCAAAAACCTTCGATTCCTGGATTGGTAATTTTGGGTGGTGTGTTGGGGCTGTTATCAGGATTAACAGGCGTTGGCGGAGGAATTTTTCTGAGCCCAATTTTAGTTTTCTTTCGTTGGGCACCCATCAAGGTGATTTCCGGTATCGCTGCAGGTTTTATTTTGGTTAATTCTATATCAGGGATTTTAGGCGTCCTAACCACCAATACCCAATTTCATCACGACTTACCACTCCTGGCAATCGTTGTGATCATTGGTGGTTTTATTGGTGCAGAGTATGGCAGTAAACATCTTGGTAACAAAAGCATTCAGCGTCTTTTGGCATTGGTTTTATTAATCGCAGGCATTAAAATGATTCTAATGATATAGATTAAAACTGGAAACTAATTTTATCCATTAAGGTTGAAAAAACCTGGGTGCAAAATAGGGTATTCTAGATAAAATAGTAGATAATGTCCTTTGGTGAGGGAAAAATGATGAAAAATTCAACAAAGAACCAAAAATCGAATGTGAGTAATGAGTTTGAAATACCAGTGGGAATTGGGCAGCCTGCGATGAGAGCATTGGCCACAGCAGATATCACCAATCTGGAACAATTCACAAGAATCAGTAAGGATGAATTATTGAAACTACATGGGGTCGGTCCAAAAGCAATTCGAATGATCAGTGAAGCGATGGAAGAAAAGGGATTACAATTCGCCCATTCAGATCAATCAGACCAAGTTAGTGAACTTGCAAACAAGAAAATCCAAAGAAGAACTTAACAATCCGAACCGCTTAAGTTTTTACCTTGATTTTCATGTATAAGATTGGAAATTAAAATGAATGAATCTTCCAGCCTCCAAAATAAGAAAAAAAGAATTGTGATCCTTACCTACGGATCACGAGGTGATGTGGAACCATTTGTCGCCTTGGGTCATCAATTAATTCTGGAAGGATATTCTGTCTGTCTGGTAGCTCCGAAACCATTCGCAGCTTTTGCTCATGAATATGGACTTGAATTCTCCGCGATCGAAAGCGATCCGGATGAATTAGCGCAGATGTTTGCTAATCAAGCCGGAACGAACTGGTTCAAAATGATTTCGAGCATGGCACAGCATATCATGCCCATTGCTCGTAATGCATTTCAAACGATAAAATCAGCTTCTCAGGGTGCTGATATGATAATCCATTCCTTCCTTTTAACAGATGCAGGTCATACCTTGGCGCTGCAGCAATCCATTCCCGAAATATCAGCTCAATTTTTCCCGGTGTTTTTACCAACAGGCGCATTCCCGGCTGTAGCACTACCCGATCTTCCTTTGGGAAAAATGTTTCGACGGGGGATGCACACATTCAATACTGGTATGTTCAAAAATGGTGCCCGATTTACGTACAAAAAACTCCGAAAAACAGCCCCGGAATTACCTGAATTAGCGCCATGGCTTTTTTCCGGACCAGTCGAAAATCAACCACCGATCTTATTTGCTTATAGTCAATATGTTTTGCCAAATCCTGATGATTGGCCAGCAAATGCACATGTGACTGGTTATTGGCCTCTTCCAATACCTGAGACCTGGTCACCACCAATCGATTTAAAAAAATTTCTGGATGAAGGTCCTGCTCCAATCTATTTTGGACCCGGTAGTATGCGCAGCGAAAAACTATACTTATTACTGGAGATGGTAATCGCTGCTGCTAGAAAATTAGGTAAACGGGTCGTTCTGGGAGTAGCTTCGGATGAAATTCCAACCCCATTAAAAGGGAAAGACATGATCAGTGCAAAAGGTGTTCCCCATCGCTGGCTGTTTCCCCAGATGAGCTACATTATGCATCATGGTGGGTCCGGAACGAGTGGGGCTGCGGTTGCTTCTGGTGTACCGAATAGTGCCATCCCTTTTTCGGTGGATCAATCATTCTGGGCAAAAAGACTGTTTAAATTGGGTGTTGGGCCTGCTGCACCTTCAGCGAAAATAATCACTCTGAAAGATTTTGAAAGAATTATTCGGGATAGCCTGGAAAATCCCGATTATCGATATCAAGCTGGAATTATCAGCGAAAAAATGAAAAAAGAAGATGGAATTGGCGCAGCAATTCGAATCATTAATGGTCAATTTCAGGATTGAATTAAAGAGATCGCTTCCAACAATTTTCATCCGATTGAATAAATTCCAAAAAAACACAGAAAAGCTTAAATTTTAGTTTTAATTCCGATATTATCACAAATTTATATCTAAACTATAACCGTGCCCTAATTCCCCAGGCACGCAACTTGCAATTATTTTCCTCAGGTCAGTAAGTATCTTTTTGACAAGCCCGGACTTTATTCCTTTTTCATCATCAATACCCGGAGTCCACAAACCAGAGGAGGATCTATTTATTTATCAACATGTATTTCTATTTTATTTCCAATTTGTAAATCCCAATCGAATTAAAAAAATAATCAATCAAAAGGAAAAAATATGTTTAAAAAATCTTCTCGTGTGTTGTTAGTAACCCTGTTACTGTTCGTATTGGCGGGATCGACCTATGCATTTGCTGCAGAAAATACAGTTGAGGCCACTTATGCAGGTGATGGAACTGGAACAATAAGCGGATATGATGTGACAAATATTCGATATTCCACTTCATTAGGGTATATCACTGGTGTGTCATTTACACTAAACGCTGGTGCAAATGTTGTCCAAGCAGGACTTAATTCAAGTGATTTAGTGACTTGCACTGCAGCAACTGTACCGAACACAAATTGGTCCTGTAATTTAAGTAGTGCTAATGTTGAAGTTTTCGATGCGGAATCTCTTCGTGTTGTAGCCGTTCAATAAGATGATCGTGGTTCCTGATAATTATTATTCTTTTTATTCCTTCAGGACCTAGTACTAAAAGATTCTGGTTGAGGTGGATTTCGAGATCTTTCCTTTGAAATCCACCCGACAGAATTGTAAATCAAGGTGCATATGACAAATCAGAGAAAATGGTGGTTAGCTTTTTGGTCCGGAGCCCTACTCGTGATGGCAATCACAGGGTGGGTACTTTTTGCACCACCACAATTAGGTGGGCAAACCACCATGGTTATTGTGGATGGCAGCAGCATGGAACCAGGCTACCATCAGGGGGATCTGATCATCGTTCGCAACGCTGATTTTTATCAAATTGGTGATATTGTGGCATATAAACACCTGCAGATGGGAAAGTATGTCATTCACCGCATTATTGGTGAAGAGTTAAATCGCTTTGTGTTACAAGGCGACAACAATACCTGGACGGATGGATTTAAACCAACCCAGACAGAAATTATCGGTAAAAGTTTGATACACATTCCCAAATTTGGAAAGGTAATTGCATGGCTGCGCAAACCTGTATATTTTTCCTTTACTGCGAGCCTGCTAGGAGGAGTTCTTATGATGAACTGGTTTAAAGAAAAAAATAAAAAATGGCAACAAAAACCCAAAAAAACATTCAGTGTTTATCAATGGATCAATGCTGAACACCTGGGTAAATCCGGGGAAATTTATTTTTTAACGTTGGGAATTTTCTTAATCATTGCTATTATTTTTGGTGGGATCGCCTTTGCCATGCCTGTGGAAAAAAATGTTCCCCTGGATATTTTCTACACGCATAGTGGAAATTTCGCCTATCACGCTCCAGCTCCGAAAGATGTTTATGATAGCGAAACTATTCAAACCGGCTCACCGATTTTCTTTAGACTTACCTGTG
>Ga0351871_1131_pt1 | contig 25473 bp, 25 predicted proteins | sample TotcelHFGM3001N8_FD_206786 | JGI IMG/M metagenome (GOLD analysis project Ga0351871, IMG submission 206786) | Enriched cells from coal bed in the Powder River Basin, Montana, United States - Total cells FGM rep2 HSBNCT.FGM.300.1.N8 ...
GCTCAGTTTTCGCGGTAAATGCCTTTTTACTCCATCCACCTTCAGCATCCCATATATGCCATTGGCTTGAAAAATATGTTTATTCTCCGCTATCCACGTCCTGATGAGTTCGCCATGCGGTCCCTGCGAAGCAAGCCACACGCTAACGAGGAGGTTGTGCCTAACATCCATTCGATTGTCGCCTACCTTCAGGGCATTCAACCGGATGAGCTCAAGCAGGGGTTTGATGACACTTGCCTCATAGTCATCCGTAGTCTCGAACGATTTCTGTGTGGGCGTCATCAAAATGCCGTAGATGCTGCCGGCATAAAGCGTAGAATCCGCCTCCGTCTGGAATACCGGATCGGCCTGTGAAGCCGAGAGCAGAAAGGCGCTGAACGGAGCGCCGTTTTCCACCAAGGACCTGCCGGTGAACGGCGCCGAAAACTTGAAGCGCCTCCCGGCCATCGCCGCCGCATTGTAGAACTTATCCACCGAACTTACGCCGCGGCTCAAGATGTGCTTGTCCATCCAACTGCGCACCTTCCCGCGCCACCAAGGCACGATGGAGCGCCATGCTTCTTTCCCCTCGCCGCGTTTCATCCTTTCTATCTCGGCCATAACGTTTTCCAAACCGTACATCTTCACCATTTCATTGCCGTAGCCATCTGTAAAATACCGGGCGATCTGCTCGCCGTGGGCCGTGCCCGCCATGGCCCTCATGGTCGCTATGATCAGATTGTGTCGAACGGGCCGGAGGGATGGGGACGGGTCGAGCGATACAACCCTCAGCCGGTCGAGAAATGCCGAAATCCTGTCGACGGAGGTATCGGGATCGGTCAACGCGCGGTAGATGATCTCCGTGTACCACTCATTCCTGAGATGAGGCCCGATGAGCACCCGCTCGTCATTCTCCATAAAATACGCATCGGTCAACACGAGGAGTTGGTCCGCGATCGGCTGACTCGTCAGTATCGTATTTAGGAACCCATAAGCCTCACCCCTGAGCGCAGCCCGCACCCCTTGGTCTTGAATGTGGTTCGCATTGACGGCCATAGTCTGATGTAGATCTAGCATCCTCTGATCGAGGGACGGGTCGGCAACCGACTCTGGCTCACCACTTAAACGGATCTTGTGGTACTTCGCTATCAACCCGAGGAGCATGTCTACCTGAAGCGGCGATCCGCCGCCTTCGCGATACGACTGGGTGACAACGCCGCCAAATCCGAGCTCCTTAATAGCAGGAGCAATGACGTTGCCAGCCAGCGAGGTCCATCCGAGCATCAGCTTGATGACATTTGCGGGGATTTCATATGTCCAAGCCTTCGCGTATTTAGCCTTGAGCGTCTGAGCGACCGAAAGTCCTGTAAGGATAGCGTGAAAGCCCCCGAGAGCGGCGAGAAATCCTACCATGCCGCAGTGGGCCTCCATATTGTGCCATACGAACTGGGCTGCGCCCGTCTCCGCCATCGCGGGAATGTGAGGCTTTATCGCATTACCGGGCCCAATGTACAGGAGTTGGATTGCCCCCCCCTGCCATGTATTTCGCGAGCGGAAGGCCCTTGAGGACATCCTTTTTAAATATGTTCCAGCTCCCGCCACTCTGAACCCAGTGGCGGTGCATAATCAGATAGTTGAAAAGTACGAGCAGCGGCGATGAAACGGGATCAACGCCGGAGGCAACCATCGCAGCCGAAGTCGCTAGGAATGAACCAGGAAGGGCAATCCACTTCGCATAATCGGGAAGATTCCTGTCGAGCCAGACAGATGCCGTTGGGTTCATCTTGGCAACTGCATATGCCCCGGAAAGACCCATCCATAGATAGGCCGCGCTGACGAACAGTGAGTGTGCCGCTCCAGCAGGACCACCGTAAGAAAATGGACGAGCCCATTCCGGTATTCTATGCCAATCGACACCAGAAAATATCTTGTCTAAGGGGTGATTGAACGGCAGCGTAAGACCGTTGTTGATCGCCTCCGCAAAGATGCTCGAATCAACCCATTGCCGCCAAAATTGCAACGATCCATCTGCTAATCCTGAGGATGAAACGCTGCTGAGCAAGTCCTGCACGCGCCCCGCCACGGAGGTGGCCAGATACGACGTAAGACTGCCCAGCCCATGCACCTGCCCACTCGTGGTGGCCATGATTGCGTCCGGCAATATCTCAGCAAACGGGAGAATTCCGCCAAAAAGAGCGTATGTGCCAAGTAGCTTCATGCCCTCCTTGAAGGCTTCCCTCGTGAAGGATCCATCGCTATATCCGGTCAGAAAGGCCTGCCTCGTCTCCGGCGCACCGAGGCCACGCCTCACTTTGCCAGCACCAGCAACAGCTGTAGCTGCTACCGCCACCCCCATCATCGTATCAGCAAACGATGGGTCACCGCCTAGCACCAAAGAGCTTCCGCTAACGATTGCGGCTCCAATGAATGCACCCCCTACAGCACGTTTCCAAAACTCGGCATTATTGGAATAGCGAGCCGATCTTAAAAATTCGGTCGCTCCTGCCGCGAGATGATCCATAAATCCGACGCCGTTTCCACTTATCAACTGCTGCAGCGGAGATATATGCTCGACCTTAGAATCATCATGGCCGGACAAATCCGTGCTGAAGACTGACACAATCCCCGGATCGTCAGGAAATAGGGCTCTTGCTGTGATTATAACTTCTTTAGCATCAAGCGGGCGGCGATGTTCCAGCAGAAATTCAGACACGTAGAGATAGACCTTCGCAAGCGAAGCCATGAGCGCCCTTTGATCTGCGCCGCCATCAGCGCGGGCCTTCTGTATCATCGAAGCAATCGTAGTATTAAGTTCCGACCTCATCTTCTTTGGGATGGCATTGAGCGCATTCGAGCGCACATCGCCGGTATGCCTGATGACGCGATCAATAAGCAGGTTCACGTACATAATCAGCGCCGTAACGCGAATGCCCTGATTACACACTTTATCGGGATTTTCAAACAGGCGTTCCAGCACGCCCATCGCAGTCTCATCGTCGTTGATGCGCGAATGGGCCACCGCACGGACGACCATCTCTCTAGCCCCTATATTGACATCTTCGAGGCGTTTTGCCCTTTTCCTGATATCGCGAAGATCCGCGAAGGTCTGAGCGGTGACCTTCCCCCACAGGGCAGTTCCAAAAGTGGCCTCGACGTACAGCGGATCCAGCGCACCTTCCGTATTAATTGCATTCGATCGGTGCCCATCCCTCATCTGCGTGAAAAGCCTTCCGGCCTCCTCGGGTTGGCTGGAAAGTAAGTCGAAGGCCCTACCGAATCTTTGATGGGCTCTTGGATCGATGACAACTCCACCGCTCTGACCGCTCGAGTACGTGCTTGGATCGATGACAACTCCGCCGCCCGGAGGATTCATCGCAGGCTGTGTGAGCAGTGGAGAATTCACCCCGATCGGAAGATGTAAGCCAATATGAGGATTGAAGCTCGAAAAAATTAAGGGATCGAAAAATGGAGGAATGGAAGGCAACAATACTGAAGGAATGGAAGGCGACGATGCCGTGAAGGGAGAAAAACTTGCACCTGGAGGAAGAATTATTCCGCTCATAGAGTTCCTTTTCTCTAAACGACGAATTCACGTTTCACAGAAGCAATCCAAATACGGAGGGATCCCTCGATCCCTTTCCCTCCATGTTTTCGCCACGCACGACAATTAGTTGCTAAGTTTTTTACAAATTTTATTTACCTTATATATCAAGCAGTTATTAATTCATCCATAGATAGAAAATCAGCAGCCGGTACCGCTCTTCGCACATCAACCCACCGCTAGTCAAGGCCTAATGCACATTTGGCGGCGATAGACTGCATCAATATATTTTTGATCACGTTTCATGAAAAAATGTTTATAAAAAGAGAGTTCTCATCTGATCAAAAAAATATCATTTGGTGTTCATATATTTTCGTTTTACTGCCGCCATCGTTTTGCAGTCTCTAAGAAAATATCATAAGAAGCCGGTTTCCTAAAAAGGCGCAAATGCAGCCCGGCCGGACGCACAAGTTTTAAAAGGGCCCCAGGTTACAATCCCGGGCCCTTTCTTTTTTATTTGGAGATTTCTAAGATAGGCGAATATTCAAAAAATACACGCCCGCGATCCTCTGCCAGCGTTCCGACGAGGAGCAGATCGCCCGGCCTCCTCCTGAATTTTACATCGAGCTTTTTCATCGCCTTCCTCGCTTTGGCAAATGGAAGCGGTGGTATGGCCCTATGAAGACCTGTTTTTACTTCCGCACAAAATTGCATCTCAAGGCGAATTGATGTGACTCTCATCCCGGAAGGCCATGTCAATCCTCCCCTGCTGCTTAGAGGACAATTCGCAGAGAATTTTTGCCAAGGCGCAGGGAGGAAACTCTTCATGGCACGATGCCATGTTCTGGAAACCTCGCCCAAGGGGACCTTAATATATTCCTTGACCTGTGTACATGTATAGATGTACACTGTTTTCGGATGAAGAAACGTGATCTTGAAAAACGACTTCGCGATGCAGGTTGGTGGTTTTTACGGCAAGGCTCGAATCATGAAATATGGACCAACGGTGAACTGGCAGAGCCAATTCCAAGGCACAAGGAAATTCATGAACAGCTTGCGGGGGGTATTATCAGATTTGTGCGCGAAAATCCGCCGAAGGAAAGGAGCTAGGCATGTTTAACGGTAAAGTCTGGAAAGATGGCAAATTATGGTTGGTCGAAATCCCGGCCCTTGATGTGATGACACAAGGCCATTCGAAAAAAGATGCCCTTTTTATGATCAAAGATGCCATTGAGGAGTTGGTTGATGAAAAGAGCTTTCATGTCAAGGTTGTTCCGGCCGAGAAAAAAAGCGAATTTATTATCTATGCAAACAATGTTGCGCCTCTTGTGGCCCTGATGCTCAAACGGCAGCGTGTCAAGAACGGCTTGAGCCTTGCCGATATGCAGGAGAGGCTTCATGCCAAATCACGAAATACTTACGCCCAATACGAACAGGGCAGATGTGCTCCCACAGTTCAAAAGCTGGTCGAATTCTTAAGCGCCATGGGAGTAATGGCCCTCTTTATGTGTGCTCATGGCCGTTCCAAATCACGAGGATAAATTACAAGCCATCTCTAAAAACCTGTTTTAGTAACTATTCCGGTACATGAATAATGCATTGAAATTACTAGAGTTTGTCTAGGCCGTTTGTCATATATTCCCGCGGAGGCGAGAATCCAAATAACGCCTTGTAAACACTGGATTCCTGCTTTCGCAGGAATGACAGGCACCTGAATAGCTACACCGACATAGCATCGCACGTAGAGATGCCTATTTTTGTCGTTTTTTGCACTTAAAAATCAGGATCTGCGCATGCGAATTTCAAGTGATTTTTTATAGAGGTCGAAATCCTCGATCGGAATTTCGGCAACTCCCGTTTTCATCGCGGCCATTGCCACGGCGGGCGCCTCCCAGGTAAGCACGCGCGGATCGAGCGGCTTGGGTATTATATAATCTCGCCCGAAATCCAGATGATCCACGCGATAGGCCCGGCATATTTCAGCTGGAACGGGCTCTTTCGCAAGACCGGCGAGCGCAAGCGCCGCGGCTTTTTTCATCTCTTCGTTTATTTTTCTGGCTCCGACGTCAAGCGCACCCCTGAAGATAAAGGGGAAACCCAAGACGTTATTTACCTGATTTGAATAATCGCTTCTGCCGGTCGCGATGACAGCGTCCTTTCTTGCGGCCATCACATCTTCGGGCATAATCTCAGGATCGGGATTGGCCATGGCGAATATAATCGGATTGTTGGCCATCGCTTTCACCATCTCGGGTTTCATAATGCCTGCGACCGAGAGGCCTATGAACACGTCCGCATCCTTTATGACCTCGCAAAGTTCTTGAGGCTTGGCGTCCTTTGCATATCGCGCCCGATATTTTTCTATCTTGTTGCGCGACGAGACTACCAGACCCTTCGAATCGCAAATCCAGATATTTTCCGCGGACACACCAAACGCCTCCAGCATTTTCGCACACGCTAAAGCGCTTGCACCTGCGCCGGAAAACACCACCTTGACCGCCCCGGGCTTTTTATCGACGAGTTCGATCGCGTTTAAAAAACCCGCCGTAGCAATTATGGCGGTGCCGTGCTGGTCATCGTGAAAAACCGGAATGGACATCTCATCTATGAGCCGCCGCTCTATTTCAAAACACTCCGGCGCCTTGATATCTTCCAGATTTATGCCTCCAAAGGTGGGCTCCATAGATTTTATTATCTGAATCAATTTTTCAGGATTTTTTTCATCTATTTCTATATCGAAAACATCCACATCCGCATATTTTTTAAAGAGCACGCCCTTACCTTCCATTACCGGCTTTCCGGCAAGCGGACCGATATCGCCAAGGCCCAAAACCGCGGTGCCGTTGGTTATCACCGCCACAAGATTTCCGCGCGCGGTATAGCGAGAGACAAGCGCTGGATCTTTAACGATCTCACGGCAAGGTTCAGCGACCCCCGGCGTATATGCCAAAGAAAGATCCCATTGATCTTCGCATGGCTTGGTTATTCCAAGCTCTATTTTCCCCGGCCTGCCTTCGCTGTGATATCTAAGCGCCGCGGCCTTTATCGATTCTTTTGAAAAACGCTCCTCTGCCATATTTACCCCCCTTTAATTAGAGTCTGTCGGGGAATTCGCTTTTCTTGTCATCCTCGCGAAGGCGGGGATCCATAGCTTATTGAAATAACTGGATTCCCGCTTTCGCGGGAATGACATTTTTGCTGTTTTTTTGCATTCCCCGACAGACTCTAATTAAAATTTTGAACCGGCGACAGCTACAACGAATGCCCGACGAAGGCAAGAATTCCTCATCATCTATCAAGAAAAGTAAAGAGTCAGGACCAACCCGATCACAAACACATCAGGCGGTGATTGCTTAGAAAGGATTCCCGCCGCATCAAGAAATTGATCCGAGAATTCAGTAAATGGAGCATCCGTATCGAGGACAAAATATGAATCGAAGCTATGGCACGAGAGAGTTGGTCAATGAAAGTCTTGGAGATTTTGCCATGGATGGATTTGCAGAGGTCTTCGACCTGTTCGACCCAGTCGAGGACTATTTGGTAAACCTCGAGGTTTTCGAATGCGAGCCAAAGCCAGTCAGAAAATGGATGCATGAAAAATAGAAAATGGAGGAAGCAAAAAAGGCCACTCCTTGCGGAGTAGCCTTTTTGCTTGGGTGCTTTAGGTGATAATTTGCGAATATCGATACGATAGTAATTCCTTGGTCTATCGGCTTAGTCATGACGATCTTTCAGACTTTTTAATTTTTCTGCCATTCTTCAATTTTTTCTCCGCGATCTTCAGCGTTTTCAGGTAATCCTGCTCCACCGCGCTCATTGTCGTTGACTGGTACTTTTTGTATTCAGCTTGGGCCTTTTGTATAGCCTGATCGTGGCTGACGGAACCTGCACTGTCCAAGAGCTTCCCGTCAAATGTCTGTATCAACCTATCCAGCTGAGCAATCCAGTCCGTCATATGCATCGGCTCATGACTCATGGCCTTTACTTCCGCAAGGTCGAAGTAAGCAGAGACGATGTTGTTGAGCTTTTTCAGTTCTTTTTCCGTAAGGGGATCTCTAATAACCGCCCATCTGCTGCGTTGCCCTCCATCGGCGCGGCCTGCGACGTACTTCAAGTACGACTCGGCCGGCCTCTGTCGGGGCGCCTTGCATCTGGACGATTCTTTGAGATCCCCGAAACAGTAGTTTTTAGAAGTGCCCGTAAGATAATTTTTAGCGATGCCGATATCCCTTCGGGTTACTTCGCCGCCGGAAAAAGTAAGAAGACCCATGAAAGGTTGCCCCGCATCAGCGCGCTTGATGATTATCTCTGCAGCGGTGTGACCATGCGCGGCATAGTGTAGTTTGTTTTGCACGATCTTGAAAAACCGAATCGATTCTTCAGCCTTTGGATCATAATTCTGGCTGGTCGCGTAAAGATCGAGCACCTGACGGTACAGCACTTTTTCACTGCTGCGAATATCGCGAATTCGGTCGAGGAGTTCCTTCCAGTAATTGCCGCCGCCCAGATTCTTGAGGCGCTCGTCATCCATGGCAAAACCCTTGACGATGAATTCCCTCAATATCCGTGTCGCCCATATGCGAAATTGAGTAGCCTTTTTGGAATTGACCCGATAGCCAACTGCAATAATGGCATCAAGATTATAGAATTTGGTTATATATGCCTTGCCGTCCGCTGCAGTTGCCGAGGATTCCTCGACGACTGATTGTTCTTCTAACTCACCGTCTTTAAATATGTTTTTCAGGTGAAGGGATATATTATCTACAGAACACTCAAACAACTCTGACATCTTTTTCTGGTTCAGCCAGACAGTCTCATCTTCAATCCGCACCTCGATCCTTGGATGTCCGCCTCCAGCATCATAGATAACGATGCTATTGTTTGCTGAATCTGCTTGTTTGGATTTATTCATGCTATTTCACACTCTTCCTTTCACGCTTTATCATGACCCTAGACTAGCATGCGTTCACTCTTCAAGTGATTTCTTGACGGCATCTCTAGAAACCCTGTAGCCGCAACGAACTCATTGGTCCCGTCGGCCCCATCCCGCCTTCGCCTCCTCCTGCGCTTTCGCTACGGCGGACAAGAGCCCCCCACAAGACATATCTTCCAAAAAACGTCACAGGCGCTACACCGCATACAGGAGATCATTGTTTCAAATTTTCAACCGATTTAATCAACCCACTCAACATCTTGGCCATTAATTGGAGCGGACTGTAAAATTCCTAATATTGAGCGTCGGCTATAAGCTTTTTGCGATGAAGAACTTGGATTATAGGGACACACTCGAAAACAGGACCGCGGGCAATCCAGAAGAATTGGCGTTTATCACCCTTGTGCCAACGACCATTGCCTTCGGATATGTTTAGCGAAATTGACAATGAGGCACGAGAGAGTTGGTCAATGAAAGTCTTGGAGATTTTGCCATGGATGGATTTGCAGAGGTCTTCGACCTGTTCGACCCAGTCGAGGACTATTTGGTAAACCTCGAGGTTTTCGAATGCGAGCCAAAGCCAGTCAGAAAATGGATGCATGAAAAATAGAAAATGGAGGAAGCAAAAAAGGCCACTCCTTGCGGAGTAGCCTTTTTGCTTGGGTGGGTCATGCAGGATTCGAACCTGCGACCCGCTGATTAAGAGTCAGCTGCTCTACCAACTGAGCTAATGACCCTGCAAAACAAGAAAGACAGGGCGCGTACGTAGCCAATGCCATCTAAAATATCAAGATTTTTCGTGGATTTTTTTACGGAACACTTTTCAACGGAGATATTGCGATCAATTGTTTCTGGAATTATTCTTCAGATACTGTTAGAAACTAACGGCCTTATGCGAACAGACACCCGCACAAGAATACGGCGTCTTGCCTTTAACGCGCTAACTCCGCTTTTTCTGGCCTTTTGTATGGCTATCTCGTCATGTGCCAGCACCTCGCCATACAAGCAGGCAGCCCAGACGCAAGATTCCACAGTCATCCCCAAAGACGCCGAGAAATACTTCGAGCAGCAACCGCAAAAAGAGCGGCCACCGGCCGAAAGAGTACAATCGTCGGCAACACCGGACGCGCCTCGCGACGAACCGCTTAACTACTCAAATCTCACGCTAATCGAGCTTATGAACGTTGGGCTTGAGAATAGCCCCGCAACCCGTTCCACCTGGGCTGCAGCTAGGGCGCAAGCGGCCAGGTATGGGCGTTCGCTTTCGGATTACTATCCTTATGTCGATGGAGAGGTTTCGGGTGCATACGGCAATATACCTCAACTTCAGGGCGGCCGTTCCTACACGAACCTGGGAGGCACCCTCTCCTATCTACTTCTCGATTTCGGCCGCACCCACCGGGTAAGCGCCGCCCGCGAGGCCCTTGCGGCCGCTAACTGGCAGCATAACCAAGCCATCCAAGACCTTTTGCGCGACATACCAAAGGCCTATTATGATTATATGGGTGGGACAGCACTCATAGAAGCTTCCCGGAAAAGCCTTAAAGAGGCCAACACCACCGTAGCAGCGACAGAATCGAGAAAAAGCGCCGGGGTAAGCACCATAGCCGACGTGCTGCAAGCAAGATCCAAGGCGGCACAGGCAAAGCTCTCTTTCGTTCAAAGCGAAGGAAACGCAAAAATATACAAGGGCGCACTTGCCACAGCGGTCGGCTGGCAGGCAAACACAGATTTCGAAATAAGCAAAAATACGGCATCGATACCTCTTGGCCAGATGTCCTCCGGCATCGAAACTCTAATCGCCAACGCAAAGTTCAGGCGCCCGGACATAGCCTCGGCGAGAGCCCTGGTTTTACAAAAGCAGGCCGAACTCTATGAGGCAAAGGCCCTTTCATTTCCCAAGCTCACAGGCACGGGAAACGCCAATTACGAGAAGATGAAAGGACTTGGCACCTCTGCCTATTATGGCGGTTTTCAACTGGAGATACCCATATTCCACGGCTTCGATTTCAGGAATGCCGCCAAAGCCGCGGCCGCAGATCTTGAAATGGCGAAGGCTAAATACGATTCAGAGCTAAACGCCGTGGTGGAGGACGTGTGGAATTCCTACAACAGCTTCAAGACCGCCGCAGAATCCCTAAACACCAGCATCTCCCTCATGGCGAGCGCCAGCGAGTCGTTTAAAGTTTCGTTCGCAAGATATAAAGCCGGCGCCGCAGATATCGTGGAGCTTTTAAACGCGCAAAGTACGCTAGCCGATGCAAGAGCCCAGGAGATAAACTCGAGAATGGACGTGCTTAGATCCTACGCCGATTTAATTCATGCGGTGGGAACCGATCTTAGCAAAAACACTGTGGTGATGGATGCAAATCCTTCTCTGAAAGGAACTCCGGATGAACAATAAGATGCGGTGGTTTACCAAGGGAAAGCTCATCCTCGCCACCTTGCTGCTTATAACCATAGCCGGTTATTTTTATTATCAAGAAAAACTGGCGATGTTCGCAAGGCCGCTTGTCACAGTCGTTCCGACAATCCGGGAAACCGTTCCCGTTACGATGAACTTCGTAGGCAACACGGCGGCGATTCAGACTGTGGACATAAGAGCCAGAGTCGAAGGTTTTCTCATAGAGCGGGCCTTCGTAGAGGGTGACGATGTGACGGCCGGCGCCTTGATGTACGTAATAGACCCCAAGCCATTCGAGGCGGCGCTAGATAAGGCGAAGGCCCAGCTTGCAAATAACGAGGCTACTTTGGCCTACGCTGTCGAACAGGTCGGCCGCTACCGGGGGCTTGTGGAAAAAGATTACGTGACCAGGGAAGATTTCGACAATCTAGTCACCCAGATGGAACAGGCAAAGGCCGCCGTAGATGCCGCAAGAGCCGAGGTAAAAACGGCGGAGTTGAATCTGGGCTATTGCAGGATGTACGCAACATTTGACGGACGCGTCGGCAAAACTTTTGTACACGTAGGCAATCTCGTGGGCGCGGGCGGTCAGGACACGAAGCTCGCGACGATGGTCAAGCTAGATCCGATCTACGCATATTTCAGCCCGAGCGATGAACAGACCTACAAGATACTTAGTTCGAAAAAACTCTCGGACATATCCGTGCGCGCAAAACTCACCGACGGTTCGGAATACAGGTATAAGGGAAAAATTGATTTCGTAAACAACGAAGTAGATCAGGCGACAAGCACCGTGGCAATGAGGGCGGTGATACCAAATCCCGATAAAATCCTCTTGCCGGGCGTTTACGTAAACCTCACCCTTGAATTAGGGGAAGCGGCCAACACGCTCGTTGTGCCCGAGAAGGCCATATCCGAGGATCAGGCGGGCGAGTACGTCATCATCATTGGAAAAAACGAAAAGGCGCAAAAAAAATACGTCAAGACCGCGCATAGGTACAACGGAAACATAACGGTGACAAGTGGCCTTAATGGGGGCGAGTTCGTCGTCACCGAAGGCATGCAGACTATAAGACCCGGAATGAACGTGAGGATAAAAATGGCCCAAAAGAGCAAGGGCCGCACCTTCCGCGATGTCCTCGTCAGGGCGGTATTTGGAGATTAGGCATAAATGTTTGTAAATTTTTTCATCAAGAGACCGATATTTTCCTCCGTGATATCCCTAGCCATAGTGCTTGCGGGAGTGGTCTGCATCCCGCTTCTGCCGGTCGCACAATTTCCAGACATAGCCCCGCCAACGGTCATGGTGCAGGCCACCTACACCGGAGCCAGCGCGGAGGTGGTTGAAAAAACCGTCACCCAGCCGCTCGAGCAGCAGATAAACGGCGTGGAGGGCATGACCTACATGACCTCCATAAGCTCAAACGACGGCACCTCGAAGATCACCGTCACCTTCGAAACTGGTTATGACCTCGACATAGCCGCCGTGGACGTACAAAATCGCGTCAACATAGCACTGCCGCAGGTACCTGAAGATGTCAGACGCTACGGCGTGACGACCCAAAAACAGTCCACGAACTTCATCCTGATCGCGAATCTTTATTCGCCGGACAACACCTATGACGAACTTTTTTTAAGCAACTACGCCGCCATCAACATAGTCGATGTCTTAAAGAGAATACCGGGCGTAGGAGACGTGCAGATATTTGGCGAACGCAAATATTCCATGAGATTTTGGCTGGATCCAGACAGGTTAACCGGAATGGATCTCGCGGTGCAGGATGTGATTCAGGCGATCCGGGATCAAAACATACAGGTCGCCGCCGGAGGTATAGGACAGCCGCCAAGTCCCAAAGGCCAATCCTTTCAGTACACCATCACCACCAAGGGCAGGCTCGAAAGCGTGGAGGAGTTTAAGGATATAGTCATACGCACCGACGCCGCCGGAGCCGTAGTCAGGATGCGCGATGTGCTAGACGTGGAACTCGGCGCCGAAAATTACAGCTGGTTTTTCAATCTCAACAGCCGGGCCTGCGCGGGCATAGGCATATTTCAGCTAGCCGGCGCCAACGCCGTGGAGATAGCAACTCAGGTGCGCGAGATAATGAAGGAGCTGTCGAAGGAATTTCCCGAGGGAATGGAATACAAGATACCCTACGACACCACCATGTTCGTCAGGGAATCGATAAAGGAAGTTTTAGAGACGCTCGTGATAGCCATCATACTCGTCGTATTGGTCATCTATATATTCCTTCAGGACTGGCGTTCCACCATCATCCCCTGCATCACCATACCCGTTTCGCTCATCGGAACCTTCGGCACAATGATGGCCTTCGGGTTTTCCATCAACACGCTCACGCTCTTCGGCCTCGTGCTGGCAATAGGAACCGTGGTCGATGACGCAATAGTCGTCGTCGAAAACACCGCAAGACTCATCGAAGAGAAAAACCTGCCGCCTATGGAGGCCGCCATGAAAGGAATGGCGGAGGTGACGAGCCCGGTCATAGCGACCTCCTTAGTGCTCTTTGCCGTCTTCGTTCCGGTGGCATTCATGCCGGGCATCAGCGGCCAACTGTACAAACAGTTCGCGCTCACCATAGCTTTCTCGGTGGGCATCTCCACCGTCTGCGCTCTCACGATAGCGCCGGCCATGTGCGCCATTTTTCTTAAACCAAAATCCGGCAAAGAACCGTGGTTCTTCAAAAAGTTCAACGACGGCTTTTCTTGGTCGAGCCACGTCTATCAAGGGTTCGTCGATAAATTCATCAAAAGGTGGCGGCTCGTTCTTCTGCTCTTCACAGGCATGCTCGTGCTTACCTATGTCGCCTTCAAAATGGTGCCTACCGCCTTCGTCCCGGACGAAGATCAGGGATATTTTTATGTCATAGCGGAAGGTCCGGAAGGCATGTCGCTTGAAAGGACCCATGAGTCTGCCAAGATGATCGAAAATATCACCATGGCCACCAAAGGCGTCGAAGATGTGGTGACCATAGGCGGTTACAACATGATAACCGGAGCCATCGATTCTTCCAGCATAACCATGATCGTGATACTCACAGAATGGAAGGAAAGGAAAAATCCCGAACTCGGCATCGATGCCATAATGAATGAAATCAACATGAGGCTTTTTTCAGGAATCAATCAGGTATCTGCCTTCGCGTTCAACCCGCCCCCTATACAGGGGTTGTCGCAGACCGGCGGGTTTCAGTTTGAGATTCAAGACCGCATGAGCCACCCCCTGGATGAATTAAATCAGGTAGCGCAAAATTTCATCGAAGCGGGAAAAACGCACAAGGCACTTGCCCCCCTCTCCACGATGTTTAAGCTAAACTACCCCCAGTACTACATAGATCTCGACCGCACCAAGGCCAAGACGATGGACATAGCCATCTCGGATATATTCACGACGCTTCAGGCGTATCTCGGCTCGCTCTACGTCAACGACTTCAACAAATTTGGAAGGATCTACCGGGTTTTCATTCAGGCCAAGGCCGACAGCAGAAGCGATATGACCGACATCTCCAAGCTCTATGTAAGAGCTGGAAACGGCGAGCTCGTTCCAATTTCAGCGCTCGTGAAAATAGAGAAGATCACAGGTCCGCAAACCGTCACCCATTATAATATCTACCGAAACATCGAGCTAAATGGCGGCCCGGCAGCAGGATACAGCTCCGGAGATGCCATCAAGGCGATGGAAAAATTGGCCTCAACAACTCTTCCGGACGGCTATGGCTTCGAATGGACGGGCACGGCATATCAGGAAATAAAATCCGCCGGCATGGCGCCGTTTATATTCGCGCTGGCCCTTGCCTTCGTCTTTTTGTTTCTCGCAGCCCAATATGAAAGCTGGTCGCTTCCCATAGTGATCATGATGGCGGTGCCTCTGGCCATACTCGGCGCACTCGTGGCCCAGTGGCTGCGGGGGCTCTACAACGACGTCTATTGCCAGATAGGCTTGGTGATGCTCATAGGCCTTGCAAGCAAGAACTCCATCCTTCTGGTGGAATTCGCCAAGGACAAGCACGAGGAGGGATTGTCCATAATCGAGTCCGCGATACTCGCGGCCAAGATAAGACTGCGCCCGATACTCATGACCGCGCTTTCCTTCATTTTGGGTGTAGTCCCGCTCGTGGTTGCAACGGGAGCAGGCGCCGCAAGCCGCCATTCCCTAGGCACTGCGGTTTTTGGCGGAATGATAGCATCGACGTTTTTAAGCCTCATCGTAGTGCCGGTCATCTACGTCATAATGATGACCCTTAAAGAACGGGGCTTCCAGAGGTCAGATTGCACGGTGTTAGCGGCGTGGCTTAAAACCAAGACCGCCGCCGCTCATGAATTCACAGGTTCGGCGGTCCGGTTTTTTAAAAACGGCCGCAGGCGCAATAACGCAGGATAAAAACAGCGGAGGCAAACATGTTTCGCGCACTGTTCAAATTGGTTTTTTTTGCAGGTGAAAAAGTAGCATCCGAAACCGCCCTTCTCGTTTCACTCCTTACGCTCTCGGAGCAAGGCTCCCATGATGCCAGGTTTTGGGGCGCGTTGGAACTCGTTTGGAAAATCATCGAAGGCTTCTTTGCGGCCATACTTAACAAAACCGACTTCATCCAACTGATGAACTCTTTTGCAGACGCCGCCAGAGAAGCCATCTCCAAGGCCGGAGTCACCATAGAAAAAGATCCGCAAACGGCCCTAGCCACGCTTGTCGGAACTTTCATAACGATGAAAATTCTGGCTTTCGCTCTCGGACTTTTCCGGCGGAAAATTCTCAAAAAGCATCGCCATGACGATTCCCAAAATAAACCCAATAAAAAGACCTACGAAAATCTCTATCAGGGCGAATCCGACAGGTCCTATACCACCAAATAGGCCTCATTTTGCTTTTACCAAAAAACAGTAGTTTTTAGAAGTGCCCTTATTTCAAAGTGTTGAGCCGACGAGAACCCAATAAATTTCGTCCACAACTTTTCGCGTTTCCTGCCGATAATATCAGAGAGTGGTGGACTTTAGAGAAATTTAGAGGAAATAACTATGGGCGAATTTGATCCCGGAAGAACCTTTATGGGTGGCCTGTTGCCCAACTCCCAGCAGACCGATGTAGCCCACATGGTGGATTTCGCCCACAGCGGATTGCCCTTTAATTCCATGAGAAACGACTCCAGCAAACCAATAAATCAGGACAAGAAAATAGAAGACATTCCCGAATGCACATCCGGGAATAAATCGTTTGAATTGGAATGCCGGGCAAAACATTATTTCGGCAGTTGGTTTGATTCTTTCGCGAATTTGCAAAAAACGATATTCAAACCTCTCCACGATTTTTTTATCGATGCTGCCGAAGAAACAAGCTACCCAAAACACCCGAAAAGCAATCTGGAATCGCTTATGATATGCCCGCCTCCAAACATGCTTAGCACGGGCGCACACCGGGTGGTGACCGTTTTTTGGATGTCTGGCGAACGTTACGCCATGGTATTTGAAGAGGGTGGATCGATTTTTGACCCAACCGGGGAAAATATTTTCGTAGAGGGACTGACACCTGCGGCGAGGTCAAACGTCCTCGATCCCGATTTTATCGAAAACAAACTCGTCCCATCCATAGTCCTCGCCATGACAGGACATGAACTCTATCCGCCAGCCCACAAATTCGCGATAGACGTTTTCGACCCTGCCAGACCGCCTGTTGATCCATCACATACCGGACACTGGTTTGAGGGCTGCAGACCTTCGAAGCTCATGTATCGTTATTAGTTTTTACGCGTTATTAGTTTTACGTTGCGATTTTGAAGCCTTCATTTACTATATGTCGCCATGCGCTTCTACCCTTTCAAATTCGAAAAAATATTTCACGAGAAAATCTGGGGGTCCGAGAATTGGGCCGTCTCAGGACATGAAAGCGACCCTAGCGTTGTGGCAAACGGCGCGTTGGCCGGCCAAAACCTAAACGAAATCGTAAAGCTCCATCCCAACGAAATTCTTGGATACAAACTTTCAAAAGAACGTGCTCGTTTTCCGCTGCTCATTAAAATCCTCGAGGCTAGGAAGAAACTCTCGGTACAGGTTCATCCAGATGACCGTTATGCCAGATTGCATGAACACGAGCTGGGAAAAACCGAGGTTTGGTACGTGATAAAGGCCGGCCCCGATGCCAAGATAATATGCGGACTTGAAAAAACTGCGACCAAGGCGATGGTACGCGATGCGATAAAAAACCACAGCCTCGAACCGCTTTTGAAATCTCATACTGTCAACGCCGGAGATATAGTTTTCATAAACCCGGGAACGATACACGCGCTTGAAGAAAACCTCACGGTTTATGAGGTTCAGGAAGCATCCGACGTGACGTATCGACTCTACGACTGGGGACGAACGGACGAATACGGAAAGTCTAGAGAGCTTCATATAGACAAAGGGCTTGAGGTCATCGGATGGGGCGACCACGCGAACCACGTGACAACCCCTGCCCTTTTAAAAAAATCCGGGCACCTGGAATGCAATCTCGTAAACTGCAGCTACTTCGCACTAGATCGCTTTATTTTGAAAAAAAGGATCGAAAGAAATATGTCCGACAGTTTCGAGGTAATAACCGCACTTGGTGGAAACGGCGTTATTTTTCATGACGGAGAAAGAATGAGCATCTCCGAAAACGAGACCATCCTCGTTCCTGCCGCCATTTCCAAATACGCGGTCGAGGCCGCTTCGGAGCATCTAGAACTTCTAATAACGCACAAACCTTAAAACGGACGGGGGGGACTCATGAAAAACACTAACTTGGCGGCCCATCTTGAACGCATAGAAAAAAAATTTCAACTGAGCGTCTATGATCTGAAGGCTATGTCGGCGGCTTTTCATGCGGAGATGGACCGCGGGCTTCGCGGCGAACCAAGCTCGCTCAAAATGCTTCCGGCTTTTGTCGATATAGCCTCGGGTCGCGAAAAGGGCAGCTATCTAGCGCTCGATCTGGGTGGAACCAACTTCCGCGTTCTCGAGGTAGCGCTAAGCGGCGATCGTCACATCACAATAAAAAACACCGAAAAATTTGCAATACCAAGAGCGGTTATGTGCAAAACAGGAGTGCAGCTTTTCAACTTCATAGCGTGGTCGATTCAAAAATTCATGAAGAAACATGCGATAGCGTGCGGCAAGAAAATTCGCCTGGGTTTCACTTTTTCCTTCCCTATCGAGCAGAAAACAATTTTAAGCGGAACCCTCATCAACTGGACGAAAGGCTTTAGCGCAAAAGGAGTAGTTGGCAAGGATGTGGTTAAGCTCCTTGAAAAAGCGCTTTCAGGCTACGGACTGGGCAACATCGAAATAGCGGCACTCGCCAACGACACGGTCGGGACGCTTGCAGCAAAATCCTACGAAGAGTCCGGCTGCGACGTTGGCGTCATCTTCGGCACTGGAACCAACGCCTGCTATCGGGAACTTACAAAGAACATAAAAAAACTTTCCGGAAGCGCCGGGCGCGGAATGAAAAACATGATCGTCAACATCGAGTGGGGCAATTACGACAAATTGCTCCGCAACGAATACGACGAAAAACTCGACCGCGCAACCAACAACACCGGGCGGCAGATCATGGAAAAAATGATCTCGGGGATGTATCTAGGCGAGCTAGCAAGGCTCGTCATATCCGACCTCATACGAAAAAAGGCACTTTTCCCAAAAGGAAATATCAAATTCGGGAAAGGCGTTTTCAACACCGCGCACATGTCCCACCTTCAGTCGGATACCTCGAAGGACATGCAACACATCCGCGGGCATCTTGCAGACATGGGAATCGTCGATGTCGGCTGCGAAGAGCTGCTTGCCATAAAGAAAATATGCAAAGTGGTATCGACCCGTGCGGCGAAAATCAGCGCGATGGCGCTTTCTTCCGTCATCACCTGGATGGATCCTGAAATTTCCAGTCGCCACAGCGCGGCCATAGACGGCACTTTGTACGAACGCTATCCGGGATTTCGCACGACCATCAAATCGGTGTTTGGCGAACTGCACGGCCCAAAGGGAAAACGAATAACCCTCACGCGCGCCAAGGACGGCTCCGGAACAGGGGTTGCCGTCGTCGCGGCAGTTGCCAAACCGCTTCGCTAGTTTATAAAATCACTTGAGGACGAAAATCACTTTTGAATATTTTTATGTTCGATGAAGGTGTGATGGGCCTTTTGCTTCACCTCCGCTCCTTCGCCGTCGGGCTCGAGCGTCGAGCTGTAGGCAAATACCGCTATCGCCACGACAAAGAGGACGAGACTTGTCGTGATATATCTTTTGGCCTTGAAACCTGCGCCCTGCCACTCGCCGGATTTAAAGCTCCAAAAATTGGAGGTAAGTATTATAAACACCATAAATAACGGCCAAGCTATCGTGGGCGCCAAATCCCCGCCTATGACATTGGAGGCCATACTGAAAAATATCAGCGAACCCCAGAAGCCGACTCCCATAAGAACCGTCGTGCCCCAGTATCCGGCAGAGCCTTTTGCGACAAGCCTTGCAGACGTTCCCCGACGCAGGTTGATGATGAAGAAATAGGTTACATACGGAATCCAGGCCACCGAAAACATCAAAACCCAAACTATCACGCTGGCGCCAAGCTCGGCCGAACCGAAACTACTCCTCGCCATTTCGGAAACGGAAGGATTGGACCAGATATAGGTAAGTCCCTGAGCCACTGAACCCACTCCCGCCGCAAATGCCAGAAAAACACCAAGCAAAAGCATGCCGGATTTTATTTTCTTCGTGTTGTTTTCTGCCGTTTCCGCAATGCCTTTTTTGTTTCTGTCGCGTGCTGCGCCTGCGGCGGCGCCGAAAATGACTGCAACTACAAAGACCGCTATGCCCACAAGGTGCATATAGCCGTAGGCCGTATTCATGAGGCCCTCGTGCCATAAAAGCGGAATGAGCGCGGAACCGGATGTCCCCATGGAGATGTTGATGACGAAAGCCAATCCTATGCCAACGTACTGGAAGGCCCGGGCAAAGGCTATCTGCCCGAGTCCAAATGCGATACCGCCGGCAGCGATAACCAAAAGCGTGCCAAGCGGCATGGCCGATATCACAGCCACGGCCTGTGGGCATATCATGATCAGGCTAAGCCACGGCAAAATCAAAAAACCAAAAAATGAAAAGGCAAACCAGACGTTCTCCTCTTCCCATCTTGTCATGTACTTCATCGGAGCTGCGAAAGAACCATTGATAAAACCAGCCACAAGCACCAAGGCAAGCGCCAAAAAAACCGTTTCCATTTTTTCTCCTTTTTTAAAGAAACTACAGATCGATTGCCGCTAAATAGAGTCTGTCGGGGAATTCGCTTTTCTTGTCATCCTCGCGAAGGCGGGGATCCAGAACTTATTGAAATAACGGATTCCCGCTTTCGCTGGAATGACATTTTTGCTGTTTTTTGCATTCCCCGACAAGCGCCCCTAAATATAAATGATTGCTCGTGCGGACTCAAGAACTGCTTTTGACTTGGGTTAGACTCTGGGATGCGAATAGCGACCCGGCAAAGGAAGCATGAGATGCCCGGTAAATATTCCTGATGATTTCAAAAGATCTTTATGATACCAGAACACATCAAAAAAAAGCTGTAAAGAATCAGGCTTTGTTTGGGGAAATACCCTTATATTTTTACGCTAAGATGACATCCAAATGGCAGGTTTACATACTTAAATGTTCAGATGAAACCCTCTACACCGGAATTACAAATTTTCTAGACAGGCGCATCAAGGCGCACAATGACGGCACAGCTTCCAAATACACCAGAAGTCGCCGACCCGTAGAACTCGTCTATCTTGAAAATAAACGCTCCAGATCCACAGCATCAGTGCGCGAGGCCCAGATAAAGGCGATGACAAAACGGGAAAAACTAAACCTGATCGGAGGTCGAGGTCGAGGCTAAGGTTAAGGTCGAGGTTAAGGTCAAGGTTGAGGCTAAGGTCGAGGTTGAGATTTATTATAACAGAACCTTAACCTTAGCCTTGACCTTAACCTTGACCTTAGCCTTTTCTAACTTACTCCGTCCCTTTTTACTCCGGAACCGGAGGATTTTAACCCTTTAGCTGAGGAGTTGGTATGTCAGATCCCATAGTTGGCAAAGACAAATTCACACAATATCCGCACATAGAAAATATCGAGGATGCGTCTGGCATATTTGAGCAGCCGGAAGTTATAGTCACCGAGAAAATCCACGGCAGCAATATGAGAATTGGTGTTATCGATGGCAAACTGCGCATCGGCGGGCGCCGTCTCGAGTTTACCGATATCAGGCCTGACATTAGGGAGGGACTCTGCTTCATTCAGTGGGTGTTGGATAGCGGCCTCGACAAAAAAATGTTGGATGTCTTTAAAGACGGCGACGTAATTTTGTATGGCGAATGGCATGGCAGCGGCGACACCAAAAAGGGATGGCCTCAGGTGCAAAAAGGGATACGCTACAAAAACGGCAACGATTTTCGCGTATTTGATGTAAAGGTTAACGGTAAATATGTTTCGCAGGATGAAATAGCCGCCTTTGCCTTGCGTGTTGGCCTTAAGACAATGCCGGTGCTCTATCGCGGGAAGCCGGATCAAAAAGTTTTTGATTCACTGATAGACACGATGTCAAGGCTGGGTGAAGAAAACGGCATTGTAGATCCGGAAAATACGATAGAAGGGCTGGTCATTCGAACGAATGAATTTTTGTGGAACGCGGATCGCTCGCCTGTCATGGCAAAATACAAAGTCGGCAAGTGGGCAGAACGCGCCTCCGCGCAAAAACACCACACGACCCAGCCGAAGAAAAAAGTCATTGTCCCTGGCGCAGAGGCGTTTGCAAAGGAGTTTGTGACAGACATGCGTCTTTTGCATGTCCTGGCACAGCTTTGCGAGGAAAATATTTCAATTGAGACGTCATGTATGGGTGAAGTAATGAAACGCATGGGACAGGACATAAAACGTGAAGGAGCCAAATCCCTAGAAGATGCAGAGCTTGATTGGAAAGACGTAAGCCAGTTTGTCACCAAGCTCACAAAAAATATATTCCTCGAATATCTGAAAAAAAACAAGGCCTGAAATCGTCAAAGAACTAGCACATTTTTTTTATCAAATTTAACTGCGCTACAGTCTCTCTGTCTTTTGGCCCTCCCATAGCATTTTTTGCCTTGATCAAGGACTCGATATTCAAAACCTTACACCTTCTTTCGAATATCTCTATCTCGATAACATGATGGATAACCTCCGTGTATGATCCAATGCCTCCGACAAACCCAAGCATATCTATACTTCCAAGGCTCGTGACCAAATATAGATTCTTCAAGTCAGCTATGTATTTTACATCGGATGTGAGCGGTAATTTATTATCCCTGTATTTTGGACTATAATCTTTGAAGGCATTGATAATTCGACTGGCATTCTCAATATTAAAAGGAACGCAAACAGCGATGTCATGTGTTAGTAGAGTCACACCATGAACAGCAGCGGCAAAACCACCAATGAGCACGAACTCAACCTCGTTGTCTATTAGCAGCTCTATTATTTTTTCGAAGTTTTGCATAATATTTTTGGCCAGCTAGCTGCAACTGCCGGGCTAGAGCCGTGGCAGACTGGAGCACCCGCACTCGCTCTGTCGGTGATCTTTTAAGACTTGCCTCCAATAGAGCAATATCTATACGACACTTATTGGCACCCTTACGTTGTGGCATAATAGGAGCTACACCATATTTTTTGGATTTTATCAATAGGCGTACAAAACCATCATGACGGAGGTTAAGGTCAAGGTTGAGGCTAAGGTCGAGGTTGAGGCTAAGGTCAAGGTTGAGGCTAAGGTCGAGGTTGAGATTTATTATAATAGAACCTTAACCTTAGCCTTGACCTTAGCCTTGACCTTAACCTTGACCTTAACCTTGACCTTATTGACCTTAACCTTTTCTAACTTACTCCGTCCCTTTTTACTCCGGGACCAAAATCTTTATTTCTTCTTTTTTACTTTGGCCAGTTTTTTTAAATCTAAATGATCTTGATCCCTTGAAGCAATCTTTTTTGCCTTTATCAAATCATCAATCCCGAGAATATAAATTTTTTCCTCGCCAAAATTCGTGGCCACCTTTTTGGACCATGCATTTTGAAAATCAACACCGTCTATTCCCATTATTATGTCTATTCTGACCGGTTCCACACCTATCTGATACATCATGGTCGGGTTCGCCAGATCTTCCACTCCAACACCTCGCAAAGGAGCGCCGAATTCCAAAAGTGCCCTGTAAACTTTAGCGGCATTTTCAAGCGTTGGCTCAACAAGAATATCAATGTCCTTGGTAAACCGCGGCTCTGTATAAAAAGATACAGCATGCGCACCGACTATAAGATACTTAGCCCCAGCGTCGTTTAAGCACCGCAATATGTCGCTGAAGTCTTGGTGGAGAGCCATGTTTTTTCCCCCATTTACACTGATCTTCAATCATCTGAGACATTGCCTCAAATATACCTTGAGGACCGACTTTCTGCCAAAACTTAAGATCAAAATCATCATTAGATTCGGCAAGAGTTGTAAGGCGGCACATTATTACCTTTTTTCTTTTACGTTTCATAGCCCGGCATTACTAACATAATTATCGGTTCAATTCAGCAACAAAAACCCCATACCAACGACTCCTTCGGTAACATTTATGAAGCAACTAGCCAGTTTACGGATCACCAATTGCAAGCTGTCGTCGATTTTGGCACACGCTGTCAGGATGCCCGCTATTCAATTTCTATTCCTATTGGACAGTGATCGGAGCCATCGACGTCGGAGAGGATAAAGGCGTTTTTGACGCTCGATTTAAAATTTTTACTGACAAAGAAGTAGTCTATCCTCCAACCGACATTTCGTTCTCGCGCCCTCGTCTTGTAATCCCACCAACTATAATGGCCGCCTTCTTTGACAAAAATGCGAAAGGCATCGACAAAGCCGCTTGCAATAAATTCATCCATCCACAAACGCTCGCTGGGCAAAAAACCCGAGACAGCTTCATTTTCTTTTGGCCTCGCAAGATCTAACTCGGTGTGCGCCGTATTCACATCTCCGCAGACGATAATCTTTCTGCCTTTTTCGTAGAGCGCATTGACATGTTTCAAAAACGCGGCATAGAAATCCATTTTGTATTTCAGCCTCTCCTTCGAAGCTTTGCCGTTTGGAAAATAAACGTTAAACAGGATGAACTTGCCGAAATCGGCAGCGAGCACCCGTCCTTCAGAGTCAAATTTCGCAACTCCCATCCCCGAAACAACATTCAAGGGCCTGCGTTTCGTATAAATGGCTACGCCGCTGTAGCCGCTCTTTTCGGCGGATTCAAAATACACCTCATAACCTGCAACCTTGAGAAGTTCATCTGAAAGCTGGTTTCTATGCGCCTTAGTCTCCTGCAGACAAAGAACCTCCGGAGAATAATCGAGAAGCCATTTTACGAACCCCTTTTTGGCTATCGCCCTTATTCCATTTACGTTCCACGATATCAGCTTCATAGAAAACTCCATCTAGTCAACAAGGGACTCCGGGTGACACTAAGATTTTCCCTGCTCAAAGTTTTCAGTAGTACCCTTGTCAAACTTTTGAATTATTGATTCAGATATCGATAACGCATCCAAACCGTATTTAAAGAAAACATCCGTCGCCGGCGCCGAGGCACCAAAATTCGTCATGCCAAACACCAAACCTTCATTCCCCACCCATTCTTTCCAGCCATAAGGCACGCCCGCCTCTATTGCCACTCTTTTTTTGACGGATGGAGGAAACACACTGTGCCTATAAGATTCGTCTTCTTCTCTGAAAATTTCGAAGGACGGCATCGACACCACGCGGACCCTCTTTCCCTTTTCACCAATAAGCCGTGCCACTTCGAGCGCCAAAGAAACCTCCGAGCCACTGGCCATTATTATGAATTCGGGATCGCCATCGCATTTCAGGACATAAGCTCCGCGCACCACGCCGCCTCTGACAGGATATTCATCTACATCAAGGACAGGCAGATTTTGTCTTGAAAGCGCCATAGCTACCGGCCCGTTCTTTTTTATCGCTATTCTCCAAGCCTCGGCGGTTTCATTCGCATCGGCCGGTCTTATGACCGTAAGGTTTGGAATAAGGCGAAGCGACATGAGTTGTTCTATTGGTTGATGCGTAGGCCCATCCTCGCCAAGGCCTATGGAATCATGGGTGAAGATAAAAATTGAATGCACGTTCATCAAAGCCGCAATTCGTATGGCAGGCCTCATATAGTCGGAAAAAATGAGGAAGGTCGCGCAGTAGGGAATCACCCCGCCGTGAAGAGCCAAGCCGTTTATTATCGCAGCCATAGAATGTTCTCTGACGCCGAAATGTATGTTTCTGCCAGAAGGACTTTCGCCGCTTTGCCACCCCTCCCCTTCAATCGTGGTGTTGTTCGACGGCGCAAGATCGGCCGAACCTCCCATTAGATTTTTCACCCTGCCTGAAATTGCGTTCAACACCTTTCCCGATGCCGATCTCGTAGCAATTTTCCCTTCTTTTCCAAATACAGGCACGTCCACATCCCAATCGGCATAAAACGCCCCGGCAATCTCTCTCTCGAATAGTTTTTTCTGCTCCGAAAATTTCTCGCCGTAGGAAGTAAAAAGTCTCTGCCACTT
>Ga0351871_1136_pt1 | contig 25384 bp, 26 predicted proteins | sample TotcelHFGM3001N8_FD_206786 | JGI IMG/M metagenome (GOLD analysis project Ga0351871, IMG submission 206786) | Enriched cells from coal bed in the Powder River Basin, Montana, United States - Total cells FGM rep2 HSBNCT.FGM.300.1.N8 ...
CCAGAGAGCGGCGCCCCGGAGTTTTGACCATGCGGACCTTTCAGGAGATCAAGGACAATTACCGGTTCACCGATCCGGATATGGAGACCTTAAAGGGCCTGTTGCCCGTGGTGTCGCCCCACGCCGACAGGATCATCGCGGATTTCTACAACCTGTTCCTGGCTATCCCCGATACCGCCAAATTTCTGCAAGATGAGGCCAAGCTGGCCTGGCTGCGGGACCATCATCAAAAATGGCTGCTGGCCCTGTTTCAGGGCCCTTATGACGAGCGCTATTTCCAGCGCCTGCAGCGCGTCGGCCACGCCCACGTGCATATCGGCTTGTCGGCCCACTTCGTTTACGTGGGGATGAACCTGGTCCGCGGGCACCTACACCGGATCATCGAGACGGAAGTGGACCCCCGGCAGCGGGAGGGGGCGCTCAGGGCGGTGGAAAAGATCCTGGACCTGAACCTGGACATCATCGCCCGGACCTACCATGAGGAGGAGCTTCGCCGGGTCTTTCTCTCCCAGAAGCTGGACTCTCTTTTGATCCGGTTTTCCCAACGCTTCACCTTCGGCCTCAACATCCTCCTGGTGGTGGGCCTTCTGGGCCTGTCTCTGGGGGCGGTGGGCCTCGTGGTCCAGGACGTGATCCATATCGCCCAGGGGAATCTTTCCCATGGATTGGTGAGCGCTATGGGCTCGGTGCTGATCCTGTGGGTGGTCATCGAATTGCTGGACATGGAGATCGACCGCCTCCGGGGCGGCGCCTTCAAGCTCCAGCTCTTTGTGGGGTTGGCCCTGGTGGCCTTTATCCGCAAGGTCCTGGTGACCTCTCTGGCCTCCCATGATCTGTGGACCGAAGGGCTTTACCTGGCAGGCATCCTGGTGTGCGGCGTGATCTTCTGGCTGGTGTCCCGGGCCGAAGCGGGCAAAAAGTAATCCTCCCCTGAATCCAGACGATACCTCTCAAACCAAATAGCAATCAAACGCCTATTATTTGTCATTCTGAGTGCAGCGAAGAATCTCTTCTTTTTAAGCCGCCGAGGTTCGCAACGAAGCTGTGCTCCGTTCAGAATGACATAAATTTTCATTGTTTTTTTGGCTGCAACTTCGTATCAAAGTCACCATCGAGCCCCGGTTGGAGTGATTGCATTAAAGATCTGAGCTAACCTTGCCGATGCAACAAAACAGGCGGAGACGCTTGTCCTCAAATACCCGGTTTAAGGGAAGATGGGGCCACCCGGTTTCATGCGTTACGGGCGGGGGACGGACCCATGAGGAACTGCCTATACTGGTTGCCAAAAGCTTTTTCTTTCCCCTCACCCTGACCCTCTCCCCCCGTTGGGGCGCGAGGGGATAAGAGGAAAGAACTTTTGGCAAACGCTATAAAAAATTTCTGGTAAAAGGATGAACCGAGATGAGCGATAGTTTCCGTGAACTCATTAACAAAGCCATGGCCATCGAGGCAAAAATGGCTGAATTTTATGAAAAGATGGCAACGAAAGCGACAACTCCGGAAACCTGCGAGGTGTTCAAAATTTTGGCCGGTGAAGAGAGAGAACACCGGGCCTTATTAGAAAACTATCTGGAGCGAGGCGAATTTCCCAAAATTCCCCCAATTGGGGCAGATGACCTTGAACCAACTTTAGCGGTGGTTAGTTCAATTACCCCTGATATGGCTCCCGCCGATGCCTTGGCGTTTGCTATCAGGTCGGAAGAGTATCAACATCGGTTCTATAAAAAATTAGCGCAGGGATATCCCCCCGGCTGGACCCAAAATTTCCTGAAGAGATTGGCGGACATGGAACTCGTCCATAAAGAGAAAGTTGAGAAGTTGCACCGGTGGTTTTCTCGATTTCAGGAGAAGCTGACACCCGTGACTTAAAGGGTATTTTCAGGACTGGCCTGCCTCCGGGGTCGAGGGGGCGGCAGGAGCCACGGGCGGGGCGACGGGCGGAAACTCGTCCCCCATTCCCGGGCTGTCCGTGAAGCGATGGGGCAGCCGGATGGTCACGGTGGTGCCGCGGCCCACTTTGCTATCCAGGGTGATAACCCCCCGGTGTTCGTCCACAATCTGGCGCACGAACACCATCCCTAAGCCGGTGCCGCCGATCTTGGTGGTATAAAAGGGCACAAAGACCTTCTCCACCACTTCCTGGGGCATCCCCCGGCCCGTATCCTGGAGGACCAACACCGCAAACTGTTGCTCCCTGGTGGTGCGCACCAGCACGGTCCCCCCCCGGGGGGTGGCCTCCACGGCGTTGCGCACCAGATGGGCCAGGGCCACCTTCAGCAGGTGCTTGTTGAAGCGCCCCACCAGCGGTTCGGAACAGAGTTCCGCCACGAGGGTGATATTCTTGGCTTTCAGTTCCGGGAGCAGGAGGTCCAGGGTGCTCCGGACGATGACGTTCAAGTCCTCCTGGGCGAAAAACGAGGTTTTTCTCATCGCCAGGGTCTCGAAGCGCTCCACCATCTGTTCGATGCGCCGGGCCTCCTCGGCGATGGCCGTGGCCCAGGCCCGGCTGGGGTCGTCTTCGTCCGTTTTGCGCAGGAGGCGGTGACTGAAGCCGCCGATGACGTGCAGGGGATTACGGATGCCGTGGGCCATCCCCAGGGCCATCTCCGACATGGTGCGCTCCATCACCAGGGCCTCCATTTCCCGGTTGAGGGCCAGGATCTCGTGGCTGGTCGCTTCCAGATGGTGGTGGTCGGCCTCCATCCGGCGGTACAGGCGCTGAATCCGGTGGAAGAACAGGGTGATGGTTGCGATGACCACGTAAATCACGGTATCGAAGCCGCCGAAAATCCGCTGAATCAGCGCCAGGTTGGGGAGATGCCAGTAAGTGATGAGATCATGCAGCGAATGGGAAATCAGGTGGGTGATGGAAAAAATCAAAAAGGCGATGGCCAGCCAGTTGAGGAAGAGCCACAGGGCGTTTTCCGGGTCCTGTTCCACCAGTCTCCGGCTCAGGCGCAGGGAGAGGAAGGTCAAAATGATGACGATAAGCGAACTCAGGTATCCCAGGATCCAGAGAGGCGCCAGGGGCAGGCTAATCATTTACTCTACTCCCGGCTTGCGGACCAGGGCCTTCAGACCCAGATAAAACATCAGGAAGCCCGGTATTAAAAGGAGGGAATGGTCGATCTTGGTGATATAGACCAGCCAGGTTTGGAAATCATACATGACGAGGCGCCGGCCCCAGCCCTGGCCCACGATGATGGGATTTTCCAGGGTCCAGTCGGCCCAGTGGCCCACAAAGGCGTCGAGGTTCCATAAGGCGAGCAGGGCCCAGGCCCACAACAGGAGCCGAAAGCCACGAAATTTTTGCAGATGGGCATAATAAATTTCATGGATAAAAAAGAGCATGGACAAGAACAGGAGCAGATGGGCGGTCTCGTGGACATAGGAGCCTTGGGTGCCGAATTGGTACCAGGTGACCCATTCGGCCAGAACATACTTAGGCGAAAGGAGGACGAGGACGACAACCGCAGGGCAAATCTGAGATATCCAACGCCGCATGGGGTTAGGCCTCACTTGATGATATTGTGCGCATCTTCGGAGGAATTGTCAATCAAAGGCCGATAACTATTTATGAGGCACGAGGCCCTGGATGTCAGGGGGAGGGAAACATGGCGGCAATCAAAGGCGGCCCCGGGGAGACGCCGGGATCTCAAGCAGGCCCCCGGTGGCGGTCCCGTCAGACCCGAGCCCGGAGCATGCAGGCTTATGCCTGCAACCCCAGGGCGCGCAGGGCTTTGGGGTCCTTGCGCCAGTTTTTCCACACCTTGACCCAGAGCTCCAGGAATACCTTGGCTCCCAGGAGGGCCTCGATTTCGCCCCGGGCCTCGGCGCCGATGGCCTTGAGCATGCGCCCCTGCTTGCCGATGAGGATGCCTTTCTGGGAATTGCGTTCCACAAAGATCACCGTCCTGATCCTGATGAGATGGGGGCGGCGGCTTTCGTCGAATTCCTCCACCTGAACCGCTACGGCGTGGGGAATCTCTTCGCTGGTGTGGTGCAGCACCCGTTCCCGGATGAGTTCGGCTACCAGGAAGCGCTCGGAGGAATCGGTCTCCTGGTCCGGAGGATAGAGGGGCGGCGAGGCCGGCAGGAGTTTAAGAATTTCGGCTTTTAATTCCGGCACCCCGTCTCCCAAGAGGGCGGTCAGGGGGATGATGGGCACGGCGGGGAACAGCTCGTGGTAAGCGCTGATGATGGGCAGGAGCCGGGGCTTGGCCACGGTGTCGATCTTATTGATAACCACGATCAAGGGACGGTCCAACTGCCGTAGACGGGGCAGGAGGACCTGGTCGTCCGAGGCCGGGGGCCGGGGCTCCACCAGCCACACCACGACGTCGGCTTCGGAAAGGGCATTGAGGGCCGCGGCGACCAGGGTGGCATTGAGCGCCCCCTTGGGGTCCAGCACCCCCGGGGTGTCCAGGAACAGGAACTGGGCCTCCGGCAGGTTAACGATTCCCATGAGGCGCTGCCGGGTGGTCTGGGGCTTGGGCGAGGTGATGGCGAGTTTTTCCCCCACCAGCCGGTTCAAAAGGGTGGACTTGCCCACGTTGGGGAAGCCGATGAGGGCGATATAGCCGCATTTGAAGTCTTCAGACATACTTTATTATACTCATTTTTTTCGTCTTTTGCCTTGATAAAGAAAAAGCGGGACTTTAAGAGCGCGTTGCAATCAAAAAACCATTTATGGTAGCCGCAGGCTTTAGCCTGCGCCTGCACAGGCGAGACGCCTATGCCACCAATTGATTGCGAAATGGTATGAGACCGCGTGCGCTCATGAAAGCAAACTGCGTCGGGGCGCAGGGGCGCACCTAAGAGGGCCTGGCCTGAGGGGAAAAATCGAGGCTCAGGGTTAGCTGACCTTCACCTGTTGTAACAACGAGGCCGGAGGCGCCTCGGTAATGGTATTCTCAGGACTTTCAGCTGCTACCGCCCGGTCACGGCCTGCCTTTTTGGCCCGGTAGAGGGCGGCATCGGCCGACTGGATAAGTTGCAGCCCATTGTCGCCATGGTCGGGATAAACGGCTACGCCCAAAGAGAGGGTGGTGGGTTTCAGACCCTGGTAGTGGACGTGCATTTCCTTGACAGCTATGCGCAAGCTCTCAGCCCGCTGTAGGGCAATCTCCATTGTGGCCCCCGGCAGGATGAGCAAAAATTCTTCCCCGCCATAGCGGCAGGCAATGTCCTCTCCCCGGATATGGCTTTTGAGGAGAGTCCCCAGGGCGCTCAACAGTGCATCACCGGCACTGTGGCCGAAGGTGTCATTGTACTGCTTGAAATGGTCCAGATCCATCATGATCACCCCCAGGGAAGTCCCCTGGCGCTTGACCCGGTTGATCTCCCGTTCCATGGTCTCTTCCAGGTAGCGGCGGTTAAACAGCCCGGTGAGGGAGTCGCGGATGGCCTGGCTGCGCAGGGTCTCCCGGAGTCTCAAGTTGGCCAGGGCCAGGGCCAAATCTTCAGCCACGGTCAGGGCCAACTGGTCTTTGACGGCCACCAATTCCGGGGTTTCCGCTTCGGCCGGAAGCCCCGGCCGGAGGTGCAACACCCCCAGGGTTTCGCCCTGGGCGATGAGGGGCACACACAGATAATCGCCGGGAACCACCTCGGCCACATGGGGGCAGCGAAGGGTCTCCTGCGGATCTATCACCTTGTGGACCCGGCCGCGCCGCACCGACCAGCATTCATCCGGGGCGAAGACCGAGATCGCCGACGGGGTCTGCCCCCAACTGGCCACAGTCTCAAAAAGGTTCCGGGAATTATTGAGTATATACAAGGCCCCCGCGTCATCCGGGAACAGCCTGGGCATAAAATGCCCGATGGCCTTATAAGCTTCTTCCGAAGCCTGGCAGGCTTGCAGTATATCGGCCATTTCATTGGCCAGAGTCATGGTGCGGTTGCGCTCCTCCACCTGGGCTACCAGGACCTGAAGCTGGGCATTGGCATTTTGTAGGGCCTCTTCTCCCAGGCGGCGCTCGGTGATGTCCTCATAGACCCCCAGAATCCCAAAGACCTCGCCGTTGGGCTTTTCTAACGGGACTTTACTGGTATTCAGCCAGATCTTGCCGCCTGCGGGTGTGGTTTGGGGCTCGGGAATGTTTATCTTGGGACGGCGTGACTCCATGACCTGGCGGTCATCGGTCCGGTAGAGGTCCGCTTGTTCCTTCCAGCCCATGCTAAAGTCGTCCTTGCCCAGAAGCTGCTCCGGATGACTGAAGCCTGCATCACGAGCAAACAGGGTATTGCAGCCCATAAAGCGGAGATCTTTGTCCTTCCAGAAGACCCGGGCGGGCACCGATTCAATAATCAATTGCAGCATGTTTTTGGAATGCTCCAGCCGCTGCATGGTTTCCTGTAACTCATTATAATTTTTAGATAGAGCATCTTCAGAGAGCTTGCGCTCGGTGATGTCCACATAACTTTCCAGGAGGCGGCCTTTGCCATGCAGCGAAACCGGCACCACCGTCTGTATCAGCCAACGATTTTCCCCATCGGGTCGTTGCAGCACCCGTTCGGCATTGACCACCGTCTCCCCCAGATCAGTAACGGCGCACTTCCCATGCTCCGGCCGGCAGATGAAGCGGCTGCATTCGGAGCCGACAATCTGTTCTTTGGGGGCGCCGATCAGTTCGGCAGCCACCGGATTGGCGTCGACGATGACATGGTTCTCGGGGTCAATGATTAGTATCCCGGTTTGGACGTTCTCCAGGATGGTCTTAAGGCCGCTTTCACTTTCCCTCAAGGTTTCGTCCAACCGATGCCGATGGATCGCCATGGCCAGAATCCTGGCCAGCCGTTCGCAGATGTCCTGATCCCGGGCGGTGTAATCCCGGGGGGCGTTGGCCAGGCCGATCTGCCCCACCAGCTTGTCTTCGATGATAGCCGGCACCGAGAGAAACCGGGTGACCGGGAAATGCCCCGGCGGGGTGCCGGCGGCCCGGGGATCCGAAGCAGGGTTGTTGGTCAAGAGCGGTTGGCCGTTTTCCAGGACCCAACCCCAGAGCCCGGCGAATTTATGGAATACGACCGTCTCCTCGTTAACTCCGCAGGCTTCGCGACCTATGGACGGCAACACCAGGGCCCCGGTCTGGGGGTTGATATAGCCGCAAAAAGCCTGGGGGCTGTCGGTGAGATTTTTGGCATGTTCAGAAACTAACGAAACGATGTCCTCCAAGGGCAACGACGTCAACAGGGCCCGGGATAGATCAGCTACGGAGGCGTTGACCCTGGCGTCCCAGGCTAGTTCGACCTCGGCCTGCTTGCGCTCGGTGACCTCATGCTGCAACTGCTGATTGACGGCGGCCAGATCATCCAGGGCTTTTTTGATCTCACTGAGGTCCCGGGCGACGCACACGCTGCCGATAGCCTTATGGTGGCGGTCATATAAGAGATTGATGGACAGGGCGAACGGCACAATGCTCCCATCCTTTTTCTTCAAAAGGATCTCGTAACCGCGGATTGAGCCGTCCCGGCGCAACAGGTTCAGCATAGCGTGCAGTTGATTCCGGTCGGCATACAGTTCAAAGGATGAGTTCCCTTCAAGTTCGGCGCGAGAATAGCCGAATACCTGCTCGGCAGCTTTATTCCAGTGGATGAACCTGCCGCGCTGGTCGACGATGCCGATGGGGTCGGCGGAGTTCTCCAGGATATTTTCCAGGTATTCTTTGGTCTCCCTGACCTCATTTTCGGCCTGGCGGCGAGCGGTAATATCCCGGACAAATACGATCTTGCGAGTCTGATCGGCGTGAAGAATGTTGGCCTCAGTGCATTCCACATCAACCAAAGATCCATCTTTTTTCCGATAACGCCGGGCCGCGGTGCCGGTCTGATTGTCCGGACAGTTCCCGGCTCCCTCTTTCCCCGCTCCCGGGGGTTCCGTCTCCAAGATCTCGTCGATATCCAGGCCGATGAGTTCTTCTTGGCCGTACCCCAGCCATTGGGCCATAAAGGGATTGGCGCCCAGAATCCGGCGGGTTTGCGGGTCAAAGACGTATACTGCTTCGGGCGCGGCGGTAAACATGGTCCGGAAACGGGCCTCGGAGGCCATGATGCGATTGGCCCCTTCCCGCAGGGACAGGTTGGTGCCGGCAAAGACCAGGGTTAAGATCACCAAGATGAAGGCCGAGGCAATGCCTACGAGGCGATAGTTGATGACGGGGAAGAACGGCTCCAAATTCACCAGGGCCCAGCCCGGGTCGATAACTTGGGCGATTTTTTGCCAGGTAACCATATAACGCCGCCCGTTAAATTCTATGCGGGCTTGGTCATATAGGGGCTGAGAAAAGATGGGGGTGAAGCGGTCGGTTCCATATTGGGCCTTGAAGGCGGCCGGGTCGGTGACCGTTAGTGGCCACAGGCTGTGATAGTCCAGGGCGGGGCGGCTGGCCACAAACACGATGCCCTGGGGATCGATGAGGAAGGCGGGGTCGAACTCCTTCAATTCTTGTTGAAAACGAGTCAAGGTCATCTTAAAAACCGCCACCCCGATGACCTTTCCAGCCGGGTCCACGACCGGGTGGGAAGTATAAAATCCCCGCTTTTTCGAGGTGACCCCCAGGGCGAAGTGGCGGCCCGCCGTGCCCGCCATGGCTTTCTGAAAGTAGGGCCGGAAGGCGTATTTTTGTCCCACGAAGCTATCCGGATCGCCCCGGTTGGAGGAGGCGATGGTGACCCCGGAGGCATCCATAAGATAGGCCACCTCGATCCCGAAGCGCTGCTGATACCGGTCCAGCACCGAGTTGGCCCGGGCCAGGGCCTGGGGGGTTTTCGACTCCAGAGCCGGGGCGATCCAGGGGGAACCGGACATGGCTTTGATCGCTTCCTGAGCTTCTTCTATTTCAAAAGTCAGTCGTTGGATGGCGAGTTGATTGTGGGCCAGGCCGCCTTTCCGCACATTTTTCCAGGCCAGGTTGCCCAGGGATTGGGTCAGAAACCAGCCGCCGGCCAGGATGACCGTTAGGGCTACAACAACGAAATACAGGTAGCGGGCCCGGTACTGGTGGCGCCGTTCTTCGCCCTCGGATTGCGCCCCCTGAAAATAGCCCACGCTCATGGCGGCGATCCACACCGCCAGCAGGCCCCGCACCAGTTGGATCGGCAGGCCCGTGAGGCTGGTGAAGGTATCGTAATTGAGGATATTGGCCGGAAAGAACCCGGCCTGGGGCACGACCACGCCGGTGGCCAGGCCGTAAAGGATGAAACCGGCGCTCCCGGCCAATAACGAGGGGCGGCACTTTGAATCGGCCTGGTTGGCTTCGGCGAAGAGCGCCCACCCGGCCCCCAGGCTGCCCACCAGGCCCAGGAAATAGCGGGTGGTGGCGTTCAAGCCGGCCCAGCCATCCAGGGCCCCCAGGCCGGCGGCCAAGGCTAAAACGACCAAGAGCCCGCGGCCCGGCCCCCGGCTTCGCGTTTGAATCAGGCTGAGACGGGCGAATTCCACCAGGAAGAGGAAAGATGCGGTCATGACGGCCCAGCGCAGGGCCCCAAACCACACCCCGTCCCCCACGACCAGGGCCACCAGGTCCAGCCACTCGTTGGCCCCATGGGTAAAGCCGAAGAGGGCCAGCCATATCCAGGGAAGCCGGTGGTGGACCTCTTTGGAGAGTATGTAGGCCACCACCCCCAGGCCGATAAAGGCCAGGCCGTAAAAGAAGAAGATGTAATCCATCTGTCCCTGGAAAAAGGTGGTCATGGGGTCGGTCTGCCTCCGTGGGACTACCTGGGGCGGAGCCCTTGGCGCCGAGGCGGGCTTTTTCCCCTCCCGCGCCGCTGGGGCCAATTTGGCCCCAGCCATTTAATAGGCATCCCAGCTATCCTTGATATCCATCATGGCAGAAATCCAACCTAAATAAATCCGGATATCCACTGATTTACTTAGGGGAAATTACTGAGTTTAGGCTGGGGGGTTCCCCAAGGCGATACTCCTCCCGGGTCCTGCCAGTCCAAACCGGCAAAACCTTAGGAAGCCCCGAGCGTTTAATTATTTATCGGTTCGAACCGCCGGGTAATTAAATTTCCGGGGTTGAGGACGGAGAAAGGGCCGAGGCGGTGCGAGAGGCAAACCGCTTCGGCCCGTAATTGCAGGGGTATTGGCCGGATGGGGGTCATCGGGTATTCTTGTCGCGCCTGGGAATCAGATAAACGATCCGGCGGTGGTTTACATGAGGCGCAAAAAACTCCGGGGTAATCGGTAGCGGCGATCAGCGCTTCCGCCAAGCCTCCCACATGGGCCGGCCTTCCTGATCCCGAAGCTGCAAAACTGAATCGCCCACCGTCACCTGGGCGGCGATTAGCCGGGTTTCCCCTTTCTCCTCCATACAGATTCCCTGAACCTTCACTTCCTGTCCCGGCTCCAGGTTAAATTCCTGCCGCTCCAGATACCACACGGGTCCCAGATGAACCCGCACCTGGCCTTTGTCCTTGGTATCGATGAAGATGGCCATGCCGGGGTACATGTTATCCTGCAGGGTCTCCGTAAAGACCCGGCTCACCTTGCCGGTAATGGTCAGGGGCTTGCAGACGCCCTTGGCGGAGCATTCATAGGGCGTATACGGGCAGGGCCGAAAGCCCTGGCCGCGGCCCTGGCTCATGGCCTGAGGGGGGCAGACCAGGGCTGCGGCCGCCAGGACTGCGAGAGTTAAGCCGAGCAGATAGGACCGTTTCATAAATTTTCCTCCTGATGGTCAGTTAAAAAGCATAAACCATGGAAAGCAACGGGGTAAGATTGACGGAGGTATTTTTCCCCACCAGGTCGACGTTCACCCCCAGGGCCAGGGAAAATTTTTCCGTGGCCATGTACTCGATCCCCGGCATTACGGAGAGCAAAGACGCCGGCGCCACGTTGGCCTTATGGCCGAACAGGCGCCCGCCCTCCCAAGCACTGGTGAGTTCCAGGAGGGCGACCCATTTTCCGGTTATCGGATATTCCGCCGCCAGGTTCACGGTGATGATGTCCCGGGGATAGTTGCGGAACTTGGTGGCTAAGGGGTCGCCTTCCTCCAGTTCCCCGGTGGGCACGCCTTCCTCATCGAACGCCGCCACCAGGGGGCTGCGGTCCTCCCGGCCGCTGAACGCGGTTTGCATAGTGTACCAAAGATTGCCGTATAAGACGAAGGGCTTGACGTATTTGGACACGTTCAGGCCGGTAGTAAAGGCAAAGGCCCCCCCGCCGATTTCATCGGTCCCCAACCGCCCTGGGTTAAAGTGTTTGAAATGACCGGTGGGGAAACCGGTGGCGAACAGGGCGGTCACCGTGGGCCGGGTCTCGGTCTCCTCCACCAGGCGGTACTTGAAGGTCAGGTTGACGTCGCCGATGCCCCCGAAACTGGCGGAGCGCTCACCTCTGGGCCCCAGCTCATTGACGTCATTGGCCCAGTTCTGGACAAAGGGGACGACCACGAAGACCTCCAGGTTATTCCACAGGCCGTAAGTGAATTTCCAATCCATGCCAAATGACTTAAACTCTCCCCCGGCCGTCGTTCGCTTCCAACTGGGGCTGAAGTTGCCGGTGGTAAAGCCCATTCCAAAGGTGGGTTGGATGGCAAACTTACCCTTCTCGATGGGAATGGCGGTGTCGGTGATGATGGGACCGAAGGTGGTGGGACATTCGTCTTTGGCGGGTTCGGGCGGGCAGGGCGCCTGGGGTTGGGTAAATTGAATTTCCCCCTCCACCGCGGAGGTTGTCGCATTGTCCTGCCCCTTGGCATCAGCTGCAATTGCCGGGTTAAGCCACCCAGCGGCCAGCCAAGCCGAACCAAACACCACTAACCAGAATAACCGGATGCATGAAGCTCTCATCTCCCTTTCTCCTATCAATCCGTCAGTTGTATACCGCATACCCGGCGCTCCAGAGGTTGCGGCATTAAATTGCAACTTAGTTGCATTATGTTCCTTGCTTATACCAGGACTAAATGCAAATTGAAAACAAAAATTGGCTTGGGAAAAATCTGTTGGCCTATGGCCGCCTCTCCTTTGCCCAAGCCCGTGGCGGCCGGAGGAAAACAAAAAAAGCCACGAACCCTCAGCGCCTGCGGCGCCAAAGCCTTCGTGGCTTTTAATTCAATAGTCGTGTTACGGTATGCTGCCCGGGGTTCATTCCCGGAATTTTTAAGACCATAGGCCAAGAACATGCTTTTGTCAACATATTATTCTGACCGCCTATGCGTGAATTCAGCCTTCCCATGCCCCTCGATCCCCTTGCGTTTGGCGCTGCTCCCGGTAAGCCATTCATCATATATTTGACATCCGTTTCCAGGTGCATGAGGTCATCAATCACTCGGCCTATTTTCGGTCCTTCTTAAGGCATACTGATGGTCTTTTCTGCCAACGCCGCAGGTGTGCGCATCGCACCCCGGACAATAGCCTTGTTTTTTCCAAAGGGAGCGGTAAATCAGATAGGCCGCTCCGATAACAATCGCCCCGGCCAAAAGTACGTCCGTCCAACTCATGTCAACCTCCCAATCCCAGAAGCCTGCCGCCTTGGTAGATGACCAGGGCCACCAGCCAGGCCAATATCAGGCCATACCCCGTAGCCACCCCGAACCATTTCCAGGTGCCGAATTCATGCTTGAAGGCCGCCGCGGTTACCACGCAGGGCATGTAGAGCAAGGTGAAAGCCATGAAGGCCAGGGCGCTTAAAGGCGAGAATTGCGTTTGCAACGCGCCTCTCCAGGAACTGGTCTTCTCATCGTCTTCGATGGACAGGGTGGCGACCCCGAAGGTGGAAACCACATTGCGGCCGGCGTCTACTACCGCCTTTCCGAAGGAGAGGCCGATTTCCATGACCTCCTCGCCCAAAGCAGGGGGCTCTGCCTGCTTTTCTTCCTCTTTGCCATAAATTTGCCCCATGGTGGTCACCACGATTTCTTTGGCGATAAACCCGGTCAGCAGGGAGGAGGCCGCCTGCCACTGGTTAAAGCCCAGGGGTTGAAAGATGGGGGCCACCGCTTGTCCGATGTGACCCAGCACGGAATCTTTTTTGTTTTCCACCCCCCAGGGGAGATTGAGGAGAAACCACATAAGTACGGAAACGGCCAGGATGTAAGTGCCCGCCTTGATGAGGAAGTGCTTGCCCTTCTCCCAGGTGTGAATCAGCAGGCTTTTCAGGCCGGGGAGCCGATAGGGGGGCAGTTCCATGATAAACAGGGGATTTTCACCCCGGAACAGGGTGCGCTTAAAAATGATCCCCATGACCATGGCCAGGACAATCCCCAGCACATACATGGACCAGATCACCAGGACGGCGTGGGCGCCGAAAAAGAGTCCGGTAAATAAGGCATAGACCGGCAGCTTGGCCCCGCAGGACATGAGGGGAATAAGCAAAGCGGTGAGGATTTTGTCCTTGGGATTTTCCAGGGTGCGAGTGGCATAGATAGCCGGCACATTGCAGCCGAATCCCAACAGCAGGGGGATAAAGGATTTGCCGTGCAGCCCCATGGCGTGCATAACCCGGTCCATGACGAAGGCCGCCCGGGCCATGTAGCCGCTGCCCTCCAGGAAGGTAATAAAGAACATCATGGCAAAGATGAGCGGCACAAAGGTCAGGACCGTGCCGACGCCGCCGATGACTCCTTCGGTGGCCAGGGAACCCAGCCATGCCGGAGCCGCAATCAGGGTGAACAGGGCCTTGGTCCAATGGGTCAGGGGGCCGCTGAAAACGCCCTCTACCCAATCCACAAACGGGTTGCCGATGTCAAAGGTGAGTTTGAACATGAGCCACATGGCGGCCAGAAAAATGGGGATGCCCAGGAAGCGGTGGAGCACGATCCGGTCGATCTTCTCCGTCAACTCCCGTTTCGTCGTGGTCTTCTTTTTCAGGACCTCCCGGGTCAGCCCGGAAGCCTGGGCATAGCGGGCGTCGCCCAGCAGGCTCTCGATATCATCCCCGTGGGCCAGCTTCAGGTGCTTGGTAGCCCGGGAAATGAAGCTGCCGATTCCCAGACCGGTTTCCCCCACGACCAGGGGGTCCGCCTCCAGGAGTTTCAGGGCCAGCCACCGGGCGGGGTATCTTTCCACCAGGGCCGGGGAATGCCGGCGGATTTCTCTGTCCACCTCACCCACTGCGGCTTCCAGGTCCGGGCCGTAGTTGAGGGGGCGAGGCGCATGAGCCCCGGGGTTGTCCCCCACCTCCAGCACCGCCTCCATGAGGGCCGTCAACCCTTCCTTCCTGGTGGCCACGGTGGGTATTACCTTGATCCCCAGGGTCTCTTCCATGAGCGCGGGGTTGATCTCCCAGCCCTTGTTCCGGGCTTCGTCATAGATGTTCAGGGCCATGACCACCGGCAGGCCCAGCTCCAGCATTTGCACCGTCAGGTAAAGGTTGCGCTCCAGGTTGGTGGCGTCCACGACATTTAAAATCACGTCGGGGCGCTCCTGCACCAGGTAATCCCGGGCGATAATTTCCTCCTGGGAATAGGGGCTCAGGCTGTAGGTGCCGGGCAGGTCCACCAGCCGGACGCGGCGGCCCTGGAACTCCAGGGCGGCCTCCTTTTTCTCCACGGTGACGCCGGGCCAATTGCCCACCTGGAGCCGGGTGCCGGCCAGGCCGTTGATGAGGGTGGATTTTCCGGAATTAGGGTTGCCCGCCACCGCGACGGTGAGGACCTTGGCGGGCTCGGGCGGCGCCAGCTTGACCGCGGCCTGAGGGCTCATAGCTGCACCTCCACCCCGATGCCCGCGGCCTCGCTCTTTCTCAAGGACAGGCGGTAGTTTTTCACGATGATTTCAATGGGGTCTCCCAGGGGTGCGACCTTTTCCACCTTCACTTCCACGCCTTTGAGTACGCCCATATCCATCAGGCGGCGCTTCATGGGACCGATGGCCCCGATGGTGGTGATTCTGCCCCGTTGACCGGGTCGCAACATTGCCAGATTCATTCACCTATCCTCCTGACGCTAACTTTCATGGCCACACCCCTTCCTAAGGCGATGCGGGAGTCGTCCACCCGCACCAGCAGGGAGCCGTGGCCGGGGTTGTTCAGCATCTCCACGGTCTTGCCGCATCGCAGGCCCATGTCTTCCAGGCGGCACATACATTTACACCTCTGACAGCCGTGGCCGCCGCCCCGGATTTCCACCACCCGGGCTTTTTCTCCTGATCCCAAAAGTCCTAACGGCATCATCAACCTACCTCCAAATTATTGAGATTGAGACTTTGTCTCAATCATAGGGTAAAAAAAAGGGGGTATACCTCACCGTTTCAGCGCCCGGCACTCTGCACAGTAGCCGTAAATTTCCAGCTTGTGCCCGGTAACCTCAAAATCGTGGGCCTGCCCGACGTGTGTTTCCGCCGCCTCCACACTGCCGTTCCGGAACTCGATGATCTTGCGGCAGCCCAGACAGCGCAGGTGGCAGTGGTGCTCATGTCCGTAAATGTGCTCGTAGTGCATGTGTCCGTCCTCGAAAAAGACTTCCTGTACCAGGCTGCTTTCCACCAGCAGGGCCAGGGTGCGGTATACCGAAGCCCGGGAGATGCGCAGGCCTTTATGACGCAGGCGCAGAATAAGCTCTTCCACATCGAAGTGGTCATGATTGGCAAAAACCTCCGCCAGAATCGCCTCTCGTTCCGGCGTGGCTCGCATGCCCTTTTGGGCCAAAAATTCCTGGAAGACTTCCCGTTCGGATTTCATGTTATTGCAATCGAGACTCTTTCGCAATAACTTAGAATATCAAATCCTACCTGTCAACTTTTTTTTCATGGGGTGGCAAGAGCACCTATAGATGTCCGGTTTTCATGGCACATATGCACCGTTGGGAGATTCTTAAATCCCCCTAAATCCCAGCATTGATCGGTTAGAAAGTTGCATGCGCGCGTTCTGCCCCCCTCACCCCACCCCTCTCCCCCCGAAGCGGGTGGAGAGGGAGTAGGAGATGGCGCCGGGTTAAGTAACCATAAGGCATTAAATCTATTCCGTATTTACCCCTCTCCCCCAATGGGGGAGAGGGGTAGGGTGAGGGGGAAGTAATCTTCTCGAAGCAAGAAGCGCGCTTGGAAAGTTTATTCTTTCTTCGACTGCGTATAACAAGCATCCTTATCCTGCAAAAACCAAACCGGACACTGCTACCTAAATCCCCCTTGGTCAAAGGGGGCAGGGGGATTATAAGGTTACCTGCCAAGATTGCTCTAACCGCTCAACCGGACCGGAGGATGAACCGCCTGCAGGCAATTTTGCTCCGCCTGGGCCACCAGGAGTTTGATATCCCCATACCCTTTGATAAACAGGTAGTGCCAGGCATCATTTACTTCATAAAATCCTTGCCTGGAGCCTACCAGCTCCGCCCGGTCGGCGGTGAACCCCATTTCCCGGCAGCGGCTTAACAGGTCAAAACCTTCCGGCAACTCCGCCCCGCCGGTTAGATACACGATCAGCCCGCTTTTCATAAAATTCTCCTTGACGTTCGATGCTTAAATTCTCATACCCCCTGAAGCTGGGGGCGGCCTTCCCTATAGGCTCTTCAAGGCCTGGGCCAGGTGGTCCAAATAGATGGCGATGATCCCATCCTGATACCCCAGCCCCTTTCTAATTCCCTCGATGCGATAGGTTTTTTGCTTCAGAAGCTCGGATTTCCAGCTCTCGGGGTCATCTCCCAACATATCCTTGGCCACATGTTCACCGGCCACAAACATGAATGGCATCAGGACCACGACGGCAGGATTGGCTTTCTTGACGGCCTCAAAGGCATCTTCCTTGGCGGGCTGGTGCTCCACCGCGCCCAAAAAGACGTTCTGGTAGCGGGAACGCAGCAGCCGGTCAAAGGCTACATAGGCCTTTTCCCCCTCCGGTACCGGGCTGCCGTGGGCCATCAGAACCACAGCGGTATCCTTTAAATCCTTGGGAAAGGTCTGGGCTACGGTCTGAAGGACTCGCTCCTGATCCTCTTTGCTGCTCAGCAGCGGTTTTCCCAAGGCGACTTTGAGGCCGGGGATATCCCGGCTGATCTGCACAACTTTCTTGTCCCATTCCTCCCCCGGCACAATATGGAGAGACTGGATGGCCACGCCCGAATAGCCGGCGGCTTTTAATTCCCGCAAGGTCGTGGCCAGATCATTGAGCTGCTTACCCTTTTCCTTGGCGACCTTGAGCCGGACTTTATGGGAGGTGAAGGCCCAACGGATTTCATAGTCAGGAAAGCGTTCTCTGACCTTAGTTTCAAATTGGTTGTAAGTGTCAAAGGCCTCGGTGGTGGTGCCAAAGGCCGCCAAAACGATGGCGGGTTTTGCCGTTGAGGCCGCCTGCAGCGCCCCAGGGGCACTGATCGCAATGATGAGCAGCAGGAGAAATAACCACCCGAACTTACGCGGCTTTACCATGTCGTCCTCCTTTATGTGGTTGCTTGCCATAAAAAAAATCCCTAAGTCACGGAGACTTAAGGATTGCACCCAGCTTCTTGATCCTTATTTGAGCTTACCGCCCGCTAGGCCTCGTAGGGGCTTAAGCCATCATTCGGGCAGGTCTTCTGACTTCCGGTTCCTCCTACTCCCTGCGCCTTCCCATCTCACTTCAGTGAGCCAGTGGCCTTATGCAGGTTTCGTCCCCGGTTACAGCGGCGGGACCGTGCCGGTTTTGCACCGGCTTCCCTATTATACCCTATGTGGGTACCCGAATATTATTAGCCACAATATATATGCAATTAATTCCGGCTGTCAAGGGAAAAAATGGACCGGGTCAACCACCGGGGATTTCGGCTTCGAAGAGATTCAGTTTCCGGGGAGGGCTAACCAACTTTTTATCATAAACCTGGCGGCGCTTTGCTATAATGACGCCATAAAAACCAGCTGACGCCGCTGCCTTGATGCGGATTCTCCTCACCATGTTTTTGGGGTTATGGATGGCAGCCGGGCCCGGGTTCCGGGTGGCCGCGGCTGCCGACGCGCCCCTGGAGCACCCTGCCACCGCCGGCCCCATCATTGCGGACACCGCCGTCCCGACCCCGCCGGGGCAGTTGATTATCCAGCCCTTTTGGTCCCTGGGTTTCATGGCCGGGAATTTTTCGCCCAGTTGGCGGCGGGTGAGCGCCGGCGGCAATTTCCGCTCCTTCCAGATACCCATAAAAATCACTTACGGCCTGTTCCAGGACGTGGAAATCTATGGCCAGATGGGTTTCATCCACAATTGGGCCAATCAGGTTCAGGAATCCGGCGCCCCGGGACATCGCTCCGCCAGCTTCAGCGGCGTAAGTGACCTGGCCCTGGTCCTGAAATATCAACTTATCGAGGAGACCACCTGGCGCCCCACGGTTACCACCTTCTTGAACCTGGATTTGCCCACCGGCCATCATTTCCGCACCAATCCGGCACGATTGGGTATTGATGTCCTGGGAGGCGGCTCTTGTGCATTCACGGGCGGCTTCAACCTGTCCAAGTGGCTGGGTCCCGTTTACCTGTACTCCAACCTCTGGTACAGCTTCTCGAGCCGGGAGCATGGGAACTCGCCCCGCCTGCTCACCAGCCCCCTCATGGCGCCGGTGCTCAGCTGGGACGTGATCACCTGGAATATGGCGGCGGAGTGGCCCCTATCCGGGAAATGGGTGGCGCTGCTGGAGTTTTACAGCTCCTATGAAGTTAACCCCTTATTCCACCGGACCCATCAACTCCCCAGCATCCTGATGGGCCTGCTGCCGGGGATCGAATACATCTTCAACCCGCGCTGGTCCTGCGAGCTGGGGGTGGCCATAGACCTGGCCGGAAAAAACTCCCTATATGGCTATACCCCTATTTTTACCGTTATCATGACGTATTGATACCATTTCGCAATCAATTGGTGGCATAGGGGTCTCGCCTGTGCAGGCGCAGGCTAAAGCTGCGGCTACCATAATGGTTTTTTGATTGCAAGCCGGTATGAGAACGCGTTTTGGGACCCCGGCCCGAGGTTTTCCCGTGAGCCGCCACGCCCTGGATTATCTTTTCCGCCCGCCTTCCCGGGGAAGTACCATTTTTGGTTGGTGGGGAGCAGGTTCCGGGATTCGGCCCAAGCAGTGATTGGGCCGGATGGGGCGGCGGATGGTCCGGAGGGGGAAAAGCGAAAAACCCCGGGGGGCTTTTCCCGGGGTCTATGGGTCCACGAAAGGTGGTTGGCTGGGGGACTAGGATTCGAACCTGGTCCGCTAACTCCCTTCCCCTTATTCTTGAGGGTTTCAACCACCGCTTTCATTTTTACGGACACTCGACGGACAATGCCTTTCCCAGACCGCCTTAACGGTATCCGTCTGAAATCTGGCATACCGCTTGATTGATCTCCGGTCTTTATGCCCCAGGAACTCACCCAGGAGACTTTCGTTTACCCCGGCGTTGAGAGTCTGCATGGCGAAACTGTGCCGGTTGCCAGCATACAGAGTGATGTCGATCCCGGCTGCCCGAGCTGCACGGCGCCAAGCCGCATAAGCCCCCTGCTTGCTTACCGGGCGGCCAGTGGCCCCCTGCAAGACGTACCCGCTCAGGGACCGGGGGAGGGTCTTGAGCACCGCCAGGACCTCGGGGTGCCGCCAGGAGCAGCACCTCGCACGTGAAGTAAAATAAGTTACGCATAGTATCCACATCCTCCCCCATTGCGACGATAACCTAACGTAACAGGTGTTTACTGTAGCAAGAAAAATCCATAAACGCTTATTGCTTTTAAAAATAGTCGATGTTCTCTATCAACATACCCTTTCTGCTTGTCAAGGGCTTTCCCCCGAAGGCAGGGAAAGCTCGCCGAATACCCGCATGATCAGGCGGGGGCGCTTTTCCGAAGTAGTGGTCAGTTCAATCACGCCGGCATAGTTGCCCGCTTCCTGCCGTTTATTGCGGACCTCTACCACGTAAATTTTGCCTGGTTGTTCGGCTTTGATGTTCACGTCGATGTATTGGGGGATGTTAGTCTTAAATGCCTTGATCTCAAAGTTCCCGGGAAGATGGGAAATGAAGCGGACCTGATCGCGCAGTTCCTCGCCCGGCTTACCCCGGAACCGGATGATGTGGCTGGGTTGGATTTCAATGAAAGGCTTGCCGTAACCTTTCATGGACAGGACCACTTCGCGGTGGTCCGGGTCGTTGAAAAACACCTTGGTTTTTTTCTCAAATTGCCGCAGCACCGAGAATGGGGCGATGGTCAGCTTGATGCGGCCCTGTCCGCCGGGAGGGATACGGCGGTCGGAGTCGGCCGCGGTGCAGGCGCAATCGGAGTCGATGTCCTTGATTTCCAGGAGGGCGTCGCCGATATTCTTGATAGTGAAGGTGTGGGTCAACTCCCGGTCTTCAAAAATTTCCCCGAAATCAAAGGTGGTCTCAGGAACCTGGGCCTTCGGCCCTAAAGTGGCCCCGGCCGCCAGCGGGGCGCCCAGCAGCAACCACATCAAGATCAAAACCCGGAAGACCGATTGAGTGATATACATTGTTCTCCTTTCTCCTATTCCGCGTCCAGGGCTCGCCAGCCGAAACTTTCCAGGTAGGCCTGAAGCTTTACTTGTTTTTCCCGGAACTTCTCTTCCCATAACGGAGGACAATCCTCCAGGCGAATCTCCCCTTCCCTGAGGGCCGCGGCATAGGCCATGCACGCGGCGTAGCCGCAGGCCTTGCAGTTGGTCATAGGGAGCAGCCGCAAAATTTCTATGACCTTGAGGCCGGCTTGACTCACATAGCGCGGGGTAATGGCTTCCCGGCGTGCATAGATGCCGTTAATTTGGGTCTGAATCCAGACGACCAGGGCCTTAGCCTCTTCCATGTCTCTGGCCCCCCGAATGGCGATTTTCTGGGGGTGCAGGGTGATCCATTTGCCGTCGGCGAGCTTCAGCAGGAGCACCTGGTTGGTTTGATCGTAGTCCCAGCCGCCTAACTCGGCATTGACATAAGGAAAGGCCGGCGAGATATCCACCGTGAACGCGGCGATGGCGTGCAGGACTTCCTTGGTGGAGTCCATTTTCGGGCGAAAGATGTCTAAATTGTCGATCTTCTCCAGCAACACGGATCACCTTCCCCGGGCCATCGGGAACTTTTACCGTCAATGTCCACCCGTAAGGGCGAGCCGCCGGCTCGCCCCTACAAAAGATGTTCATTTTCGGGGGTGGCCCCAAAACAGGCATGGCAGTTTATCGATGAATCCCCTTAATTTCTCCCAGGCGCTTTTTCCATACTGCCACAGGAAGGCGAAGACGCCCCCCACCACGGCGGCCCCGCCGACTCCCACCGGACAGCCCGGGGTGCCGCAAAAGGGACACACGGAAGAGGAGGCGTAGATGCCAAAAAAGGCCAGGAACCAGAGGACATGGCGTTTAAAAGCGCTCCACCGGCCGCCCTCCTGGATTTCCGGCTCGGGCGCTACCGCCCCGGCGGGGTTACCCAAAGGAGTCTCCGTTTCAGCCGCGTCATGGCCGCAGCAGTCTGGGTGGGCACAGGGGAGGCTGAGTTCAGGCTGAGGCGATTCCGGCGGCATCAATCATCTCCCGGCGCTCCCTGAGTTTCTGCTGCAAAAGATGACCCAGGCGTTCTCTCAGACCGTCCCGCACCCAGCGGAAAACAGTGAGAATTTCCGCCTCCGTGCCCGTGGCCTTGGCCGGGTCAGGAAAGCCCACGTGCATGACCTCGGTGTCCCCGGGAAAAATGGGACACTGCTGCTGGGCCTGGTCGCAGACCGTGATGACCAGATCGAACTGCTCCCCGGCCAAATCGTCCACGGATTTGGAATAGTGGCGGCTGATATCGATCCCCAGCTCACTCATGACCTGAATGGCCCGGGGATTGACCCGGCTGGGCCGTACCCCGGCGGAGAAGGCCTTAACCTGTCCGGCCAGATCGTGATTTACCAGGCCTTCGGCCATCTGGCTGCGGCAGGCGTTTTCGGTGCAGAGAAACAAGACTTGATACATTAAGGTAATCCTTTCGGAGACAAGAGCTTTGTGGCTCTGCCTCAGCCAATCATTTTCTTGATTTCCTCCACGCTGGGCACCTTGCCCACCACCTTAACCTCACCGTCCACCACCAGGGCCGGGGTCATGAACACCCCGAAGGACATGATCTTGTTGAGTTCGGAGACCTTTTCCAGTTCATAGTCCAGCCCCGAGGCCTTGGCGGCCTCGTCGGTGCGCTTGGCCAACTCGATGCACTTGGGGCAACCCGGCCCCAATACCTGTAATTTTTTCATGAGAATCCTCCTCTTTTGGTTTCATGCCAGGGGAGGGGCCGAAACCCTCTCCCCGGAATTTTCTTAGGCCACCAGCCAGCCGAACCCCATGCCGACGACGGTGGCAATAACCACGATGATGGTGCAGAAAACTGCGGTCTTTTTCCAGCCCATGACCCGGCCGATGACGATCATGTTGGGCAGCGACAGGGCCGGACCCGCCAACAGCAGGGCCAACGCCGGGCCCTGGTCCATGCCCATGCGCATAAGGGCCTGGGTGATGGGCACCTCGGTCAGGGTGGCGAAGTACCAGAAGGCGCCGATCAAGGCTGCAGTCAGGTTCGCTCCCAAACTATTATCCCCCACCATAGAAGCCACATATTCAGCCGGAATCAGGGCGCTGATGAAGCCCACCGCCAGGACCCCGCCGTAGAGCAGCGGCGCCAGGAGCTTGGTAAACCCCCAGGTGTTGTGCATCCACTCGCCGATCTCCTCCCGGGTGAACCAGCGCCAGAGCATCACCAGGATCGAAAGCAGGATAAAGCCGGCGATATAAAACTTGACCTGCGACACCGCCAACACCCAGGTCTGCTCCCGTTCCAGGCGGGAGAGGCGCTCCTTGGGGATGACCACCTGGTCTTCTTTCTGTTTGCCTTCCCAATCCTGGGAGAGCTGGAAGATCATGTCGTGGGCATGCTCTTCCAGGACCACCGCCTGGACCTGCTGCCCGTCTTGCAGGTGGATGGTGACGTCCCGGGGCGTGACCCAGGCGGCGAAGATGAGGAAGCTCATCAAGGCGATGAAATAGATCGCGGTTTGCCACAGGGGCCGCCGGGGCGCCTCGGGAGGCGGCAGTTGCATAGCCGCGGCTACCTTGGCCTTTTCTTCCTTACGGAAGACGAAGGCCATGAGCAAGCCCACGATGAAGGCGAAGCCCACCGCGCCCACGGTCCGGGCAACGCCCATTTCCAGGCCTAAAACCCGGGCGGTGAGAAAGATGGCCAGGATGTTGATGCCCGGGCCGCTGTACAGAAAGGCCGAAGCCGGTCCCAGACCCGCCCCCAAGTTATAGATGCCGGCAAACATGGGGAGCACGCTACACGAACACACCGCCAAAATGGAGCCGGAGACCGAGGCCACGGTGTAGGCTAAAAATTTGTTGGCTGTAGGGCCCAGGTATCGCAGCACCGCGGTCTGAGACAGGAAGGTGATGATGGCCCCGGCAATGAACAGGGCCGGCACCACGCAGGTGAGGGTGTGATTGCGGGCGTAGGCCTGGAGCATCTTGAAGCCTTCGAGGATGGCTTCCTGAACCTTGGGGTTTCCCAGGGGCAGATAGTAGGCAAAGAGGAAAATACCCGCAAAGATGAGAAAGATTTTGCCTTCCCGGCCAAACAGGACCCCGGAGCCTTTTTTCCAGGCAGTGATCCAGTATGATTCCTTTGGTTCTAGCTCCAGAGCCGCAGTTTTTTCCGATGTATGATCCATGCTGAAATTTCCTCGCTCTGCCGGAATTACATCCCGAACTTGCCCAGTTGGGCGGTGATTTCCGTCTCGCTCAATTCCCCGGCGCGCATCCAGAGCAAGTTGCCCTGGGCGTCCAGAAACAACAGGGCCGGCGCCTGGGTAACGCGGTATTTCTTGAGATAAACCCTGGTCGCCTCTTTGTCAGTGGAATAATCGAGGCGTTTCAGCAGGCATTGCCTGGCGCCGTTAAACACATTCCCCACCACGATATCACCTGCCTGACAAATGACTAACGTGCAGCCGCAGGCCTTGGTCAGGGTGATATACACCACTTGGGCCAGCTTGGGCTGTTCTCCGTAGCCAACGGCCGGCCCGGCAAGCCCCAAGAGCAGAGTTGCAGCCAGAATGACCATTTTAGTCTTCAACCTGTCCATCAGCTTCTCCAATCGTCATCGCTGGGATTTAGTTCAACCACCGAATTGGGAGAGCTTACCGGCTACGTCCTCTCTCGCCACCTCCCCCACGGCCATCCAGAGCATATGTTTCTGACCATCCAGAAATATCAGGGCCGGCAGCAGGATGAGGCGGTATTCGCCGATATACGGCACCGCGGCTTGCCGGTCGGTGTCGTAATCTATGCGCTTCAGCAACGCCTGGCGCGGCCCGGTAAAAGTCTTGTTCACCAACGCATCGGCATCGTGGAAGCTCTTGGCGCTGCAACCGCAGACCTGGCTCCTGGTGATGTACACCACCTGGTTGACCTTAGTCGGTTCGGCGTGGGTCAGCACCGCCGCACCCAAGATCGCCAGCACTACGATACCAGCAACACCGATTTTGCCTTTCACCATTTCCCCTCCCCCGGTTATTATTTTTGGTTCGTCTAACTAACTTATTGGTTTTATTTAAATAAATCGGATCGGAGGCGAGCCTCCCGGCGCATTATTTCAATTGCCTAAAACCCGCAGTTTCTCCTGAATATCCTTTTCCGATAATTCCCCCAAGGCCGTCCACAGCAGCTTGCCCTGAGTGTCCAGAAAACAAGATGGCGGGGGCCTGGGTAATACCATACTGCTTGAGATACACCCTGGCAGCTTCTTTATCCGGCTTCCCCAGGCTCAAAATTATCTGCAACAATAATGCAGCCAAAGCCAGGAGCAAAAAGACCATGACCTTGCTTTTCCGCATAGTTCCCTTTGCTCAACTTGGCGACGCCGCAGCTTCCTGCAGCCATTTTTTCAACGCTTCCCGGCTGGGCAGTTGGCCCACGGCCTTCACGTCATCATTGATCAGGAGCGCCGGGGTGCCAAACACCCCCAGTGCGGTGATGTCCTTCATATCCCGGACATGCTCCACCTCTGCCGGGAGGCCAAGCTCCGCCAACACTGCCATTACGGTTTGCTCCAGCCGCTCGCAAGCCGGGCAGCCGGGACCGAGAATCTTGATGCTCAGCCCGCTTCTCTCCTCTTCCACCTTCTCGCCCAGGGCCTTTTTGAATTCCCGCCAAAAAGCCCCTTTATATTCCTCCTGGGCTGAGGCGGGGATGTAGTTCCTGGGCTTGACCCTGGCAAGCAAAGCCTGGGCGATCTCTTCCTCGGGGCGCCCCCGCCAGGATTTTACCTCCTCGATGGCCGCTTTCAGGCCGGTGATGCCGACCCGGAATTTGCCGAGGGAGATCTGGGTGAAGTCCTCGTCGGGCATGGATTCTTGTTGTCCTCCTGATTTGCCATGTCTTGGGCCAGGGTCCATTCTCCCGGCGTCAGTTCTCCCGGGGCAAACCTTATCCCCAGCGCCTGAGCGATGCCCTCACGAATGGCGGCTTTAACT
>Ga0351871_1142_pt1 | contig 24418 bp, 16 predicted proteins | sample TotcelHFGM3001N8_FD_206786 | JGI IMG/M metagenome (GOLD analysis project Ga0351871, IMG submission 206786) | Enriched cells from coal bed in the Powder River Basin, Montana, United States - Total cells FGM rep2 HSBNCT.FGM.300.1.N8 ...
CGGCGGAAGGTCTACGTGGCACGCAACGCGGAACAGGCGAAGCGGCTTGTGGACGCGGCCGTGCCCTTGGATCTTGCCGTCATCGAGCAACGCCTGCAATCCCCCGGAGACCGGTTCGACATCAGCGGTGTGGAACTGGGCCATTGGCTGAAGACCGAAAAGGGAGCGTATGTCGTACTGCTGTGCGGCCAACGTCCCCAGAATGGTCTCGTCGACACCTGGATTCGGAATAAGTGGATTGACGAATGTCAATTGAAGACCATGCGTGCGGACCAGCGCCACGAGCATCTCGAACAAGTCCTGGCGGAGAAGATCCCCGTCAATTTCGACCTGGACATCCAAGGCGAACATGGTTCCATTTTGGACGACGAATGGCGGCAGTTGGCCAGGGCCATCGAGCCCCTTGACGGCGAGGAAAACGCGACGCCGAGTTGGCGCGACCTGGAACAGATCTTCTATCGCCTCTTTCCGAAGAAGTTCGTGCAGAGCGTGAAGATCCTGCCGGTCCCCTCCGGGGCGGGGGGGGCTGGTGTGGCACTGGCGGAAGTCACCCACCTCGCTACCGATCTGGTCGAGAGCCTGATTGTCAAGTACGGACATCAGCGAGCGGTCCGCACGGAAGACGACAAGTTTCAGCGCTATGTCGCTCCTTTGGGGCCTCGCGGCATCGCTCTACCAAGGTGGTCGTCCCGATGGCGGGGTCTGGCGGCTATCGCCTACTCGGTGGTTCAGTCCGCCTCGCGGCGGCCGTGCCCGACGCTCGCCGATTACCTGCGGCGTCCCGATTGCACTTCGAAGGATGAGGTATTCTTGATCGAAGCCTTGTTCTTTGACATTTTCCGGCCCTGGTACGACGCCTTTTGTAGATCCATGGCCGCGAAAACAGCGGTCGATCCCGACGCGCCGCTGATCAGCCATTGGATCGAAAACCTGTGGGCCCATCGCACTGCCACGCAAGCGATGGAGAAACTTGACAGTCTCCCGGATGAGATGCAAGAACTGGGCATGAATTTCGACGACGGAGGCAGGGTAGCCACCCGCCTTGGAAACCAGTTGGTTACCGTCCAGGATCCCGTGCATTTTGTGCGGTCGCACGCCTTCGAGGCGACGCCCAAGGCGGGGCCGCTGTGCTTGGTGCATGGGGATCTGCACCCGCGCAATATCTTTGTGCTGGGCCAGGGGCCTTGCGTCATCGACTTTGCCGACGTGCATGCGGGGCACCCGTTCCGCGATTTCGCCACTTTGGAAGCATCCATCCGCTTCTCCGTGCTCTATGACTTTTCACAGCACCAAGAACAGGAATTGTGGCAGGTAGAGCAGGATCTGGTCGGGAGTTTCTTCTCCCCTGACTGGACGGCCTTGCGGGCTCATCCAGCCACACTGGAACAGGCCATTCGCCTGACGCACGAAATTCGGAGCCGAGCGAGTTGGCTCAGTAAACGGCTGCCGGAATGGGAAGCCCACTATGCCCTGAGTCTGATGTTCTGCCTGCTGAAAATCGCCGGCGCGAGACGGATCTCGGGTAGCGAGCATGACGATCATGCCAAGCAACGCCGCAAGCTTGCGTTCTTGGCGGCAGGAGGCTTGTTGAATCGCTGCGAAGCACTCTTTGCCGGATCGTCCACCTCGGCGCGATCAGGCACGGTGGCACGCCGACCAACGGACAACCTGTGAAGGTTGCGAAAAAGTGGTTACCTCACGCAGAACCAAGTCAGGCCTGCCACTTCGTTTCCCCCATATTGAAAAGCCTGCTTTGGCGAGGATCTCCGGGGATTTCTGGACCGCTTTACGGTCGTATTCCTTGATGTTCTCGGGAAGCTCGGCCCAGGGGACGAGACAGTTGTGGAGCTGGCGTTGATCGTCCCGCGGTCCGAACCGCCAGCCGGCTCGCAGGCGGTCGATGTTCCAGCGGCCATGCTCCAGGTCGGCCATCTTCTCGATTTCCCGTTCGCTGAAATCCGTGAAAAGCACGGGCGATTCCGCCTCGCGAACAGCGAAACCGCAGGCTTCCAGGATTTGCACGGCATAGCGGGCCTGATCGAGATTGGCCTGCTTGAACGTGTCCGGAAGCTTCGGCCAGGGCTTCATGTTGTCCGGAAGACGTCCCGAGCTGTTGGCCACATAGTTCTCGTGAAACGCGGTGGCCATTTGCTCCAGAACGGCGTCGGGGAACGGACGCTCGGCCGGTGTGACGACGGCCCGCACCGAGGCGACGTCCCAGGGGACCGGCAACAGGTTCGGCAAGCGCGACCACAAGGGGTCGCACAGCAGGGCCTCGGCCGCTCCGCCGGAGCCGATCACCAGCGCCACCGTGGCGCCACCGGCGGGCTCGGAGCGACAACGGTCGATTCGCTCGTAGAACCGCTGTTCGCGATCGTCTTCCGGCAGCCGCTTGTCCTTCGTCAGACAACGGATGAGGAAATCGACTTGATGTCGTGCATGGAACATGGACGTTGGAATATGGAGAGAATCCGCAACGGCTGGCACGACGACCAAGAGCGGAATCCGGCGAAGAAGCTCAGCCACGCCTGGCTCGGACCGCTGGCGGTGATCGGTAGCCACACGACCAGGGTCTGGCTGTCGAATCGCTCTCGCGGGACGTACTCCGCCAACTCCGTCGTCGGAGGCAAGTGTTTCGTGTCCATCCTTCCCCCACCGCACGTGATCCGCTCGCACCATAACCGCAAGAGGCTTGCACAGACAAACCGATTCCTGTCCTTTCGGCCCATTCACCCCAACGTGGTTGCCCGATGCCGCCGCTGGATCAGTGAGTTCGTGGCCGTGCGAATACGGGATCGATAAACCGCCTCAAGCATTCAAAGGCGTCGTGGGGCGACAGCAGGCTGAACGGTACCATCTGGCGGCTGCGCAGAGCGTAGGGCAACTCGGCGACGCGAACCCCGCTGAGCAACGTGAAAATCTGGCCCTCCGGCTTGCGGCCGGAAAGCACCTCATTCAGAAAACTCCTCCACTCATACTCGACCCAGCCGGAGCGCAGATCCTCGGGGCTGGTGGCGAGCACGACCAGAACCCGCGTTTGTTCCAGCGCCTGGTTGATGGCCGCGGCATAGTCGCTCTCGCCGGACTGGGCCAGCGTCTCGTCGCTAAAGAAGACCTCGTAGCCGTGCTGGCGGAGATACTGAAACAGCCACCGTGCGTACTCGACATTGCTCGACCTGTGGCTGATGAAAATCTGGCACTTCTCGTTCGGACGCGGCGCTCCGGCGCCAGGCGGAGGCGCAACGGTAGGGGGACTCTTGCTGGATTGAAGCCATTGGTAGTAGCGGCCGATCATCACGCGTGTGATTGGACAAAGCCGAAAACGCTGCGTGACGCTGCGGTAGTCGGCGACACCACGTTTCCGGCTGTCATCGCAACGCTCCGTGTAATCCAGGTATTCTGCAATCGCGTCGCCGATTTCGTCTGGGCTCCGCTTCCGAGCGTTCAGAAACAGGAGATCCGGGTAAAGCTCCTCGGCATCGACGCGGTCTTTCATCGTCTCGACGTCGAACAGGCCGACAATGCGATTGTAGAGTCCGCCCGGGCCGATTTCGCCGTCGAGGAAACAAGCGTTGCCGCCCAGATTGATGAGTGCGATCTGGTCAATCTCGATGGCATTGTCGTCCGGTGTTATGTTCAGGAAGACCCCGGTCGAGACCTTCTCGCGAGCCCCAAATCTGACGCCCACGGAATCGGGACCATTGACGAGCTTCAAGGGAATCGCCCCTCGCGTGTACCTGTCCAAATCGGGAAACCTCTGCTTCCATGCCTTCACGGCTTCTTCCTGATAGCCCGATGGCCGATTCCCCTCGCCCGGATCAAACAGGTACAGCATCGGGTTCTTCTCATCGTGGTCGACGATCAGCAATTCCTCGCCGAATTCGCGGAGCACGATGCGCCCCGGCTCCAATAGTTCCTCGCGATTATCGGACCCGCCGTTGGCGATATTCCAACCAGCGGGAAAAGCCTCGCGATAGAACAGCACGAAGTGACTCCGCCCACCCATCTGAACCACGGGCAGGACGCCACCATTGGCATAGCGCAGCGGCCACTCAGGGCAAGCGAAGCCATACGCCATGATCCGAGGCCTTTCGGCAAAGTCGGCAAGTTCCTGCTTCAAAGCCTCTCCGTGTTGATTTCCGGAAGCCCGCACGGCTTGATGAAAAATTCGCTTCTTTTCACTGCTGTCGATCGACAGCAACTCCTCGCCGATGTCCAAGTCCAGCCGGCATCCTCGTGGCTGGCGGATCAGCGCGAACTCGGTCACCAAGACTTGCAAATATGCCTGGGTCCGCTCCGACAGCGGAATGATGCCTTCGCCAGATAGACGTTCTGCGAGCAACGGATCGATCATTGGCTCCTCCAACCGTGGGACGTATCAACGCGGCGGCGCCGATCACCGGAACGGCACGCGTCCATTCTCGCGGAATCACTGTCCCCCAGTAAAGAGGGCGAGAGCGATTTCTTGGGCAGCTTGCGTGGGGTTCTCGTTCCGACTTGCACATCCTCCACCCGTGGGATGGCGATGTTCGAGCCGGGGTTTCAGCGATGCGCCGGCGGCGAGGCGTTCCCCATGTTCGCCGACTGCTGAGAAAAGCGACGTCAGCCTTGGAGTGCGGCGGCTTGACGCCGCTTGGCCGAGCTATGCAAAGCTTTTCTCGCAGCAGCACACACACGGGAATCGCGTCGGCACCGGTCGTTTGCGACGGAAAAGGACTGAGAAACAGAAAGGAAGGAAAGCGGCGTCAAGCCGCCGCACTCCAAAGGTCTGTCGTTCGGCGCTGGTTTGCCGACCGGTCCGCTGCCATGCCCGCTCAGGCGGGCCTCGCCAAAACCACTGGTTTCCGGTCGGATCCTCGCTACTCGCTCACGCGTGTGGAACGGCGCAGATCAACAGGTGCTTGAATTCCCGCCACAACGCTGGTTCGCGGCGGAGAATGTAGGCCACGCTGTAGATCATCATGATGTTGGCATGCGGGCCCCCGGTCGCTTCGTCGATCCGGTCCGCCAGATGCGCTGGATCGAAGCGGAGCAGACGTTGGGCGAGCACGGCGTTGGATTCGTGATTGAGCTGCCGCCGCAGCTCGCCCGTCGTCGCGTCCAACCGTTCCAGATTCACACGGAACAAGAGGTTTTGGCAAGCGCAGCTGCGCCGCCACGCCATCAGCGACCTGGGGAACCGCTGCCAGAACTTCTGGACGCAGAACTGACGGCCCTGGACCAGCGTCCAGAAGACCTCGCGAGCGGCGCGGTCGGCGGCCAAGCCCTGGACCAAGAGGTTGATGCCGAGTTCGGAAATGTCGAGTCCGGCGGAGTCGCCTTCGCGGTCGTCGGGAAAGCCCGACCACTCATCGTCATCGCCCGCCGCCAAGAGCAACTCTCGCCGCAGTTCTCGGCTTTGCGCGACCCGGCAGATGTTCTGTTTTACGTTCGTCGTGGCCACGGTTGGTGCCCTTTCGTACAAGAGGCCCGCGGGAGTGTTTCCCGCGTGGATGGCCGTCCGTGGTCGACCGACCGGCGACGCACCAGCATCAGGGTCCGATCGTCTTGCGCTGGGACGCGACCTTGGAATTTGGCCAAGTGGACATGCACCGCATTCAAGACCTCGTCGAGCGGGGCCGTGCTGCAGTCGCGGCAAACGGAAGCTACGGATCGAGTCAGCCCGGTGATTCCGAGCATCTGTCCGCAATGGCCGTACAACTCGGTCCAGCCGTCCGAGTAGACCAGCATGACATCGTCGGGAGCGATGACATCCGTCGCGGTTCGCGCAGTGATGGTCGCGATGCCCAACGGAAACGTGCCGCCGGACGTCAGCCGGCGGACGGAGCCCTGCGGCTGAATGACCAGCAACGGCGGATGCCCCGCGTTGATCGCCTCGCAGGCCCCGCTCAGCAAATCGATCGCGACGCACGCCATGGTGACAAACGGACCGTCGGAATGGCTGAACTGGAGATAGCCGTTCAGCCGTTCCGCGATTTCCCCCAGGCTGTAACCGTCCTGGGCGCAACAGCGCACGATGCCGTGCAAGGACATGGCGACCAGCGCAGCCGGCAGTCCGTTCCCGCAGACATCGGCCACGACCAGCAGGAGCCGACCGTCAGGCATCGTCACCGCATCCACGAAGTCGCCCCCGACTTCCTCGAGCGGTTCGCAACGGACCGCGATTTCCAGCCCGGGATAGTGGAGTTGGTGGGGAGTCAGCCGCCGCTGAATATCCGCCGCATCGCCAGCCCGAACATCCCACGGCGGGCGTGGCGGAGCGGCCACAATCCACCAGACGGATCGACTTGCCGGATCAGCCGGAACGAGCGACGGGGGTCTGCCTTTCGTCTCGCCGCTACTGCCTTGAGCCACTGGCTCGCGTCGTCGTGATCTCATCCCTTTGCTCCTGCCTTCGTTGTTTGTCACCTGACCAGCTGCCCTTCGAATGCCTTGGCCCAGAACGGCGCAGCCCCCTCGCCCTATCTTCAGTAGTACGCGTTCCGCAGGCGAGCAGGAAGGCTCTTTCGACGGGGTATTCCTCCGACGTATACCCGCATGTCGAGAACGCATGAAACGGTCCCCGGGGGCTTGGAAAGCCGTGTCGAGTGCCCGATACTGTGAGCCGGCGCGAGTTCAGCAAAGGCTGCTTTGGTTGAGGAACGTAAGCCAAGGTGGTATCATTGGAAACCCAGCCAAGGAGCATGCCATGCGTCACGACGTGTTTATCAGTTACGCCAGCAACGACGCAGATCGGGCCCGCGAGATCCGAGACTTCCTTCAATCCCACGGCATCCGCTGCTGGATTGCCGAGGCGGAAGTGCGCACCAGTCAGGATTTTGGTGCCGAGATCGACCATGCGATACGCGCGTCTTCAGTTGTGCTCTGGCTGGTCTCGAACGCCTCGCTTGCCAGCCGCTACGTCCAGCACGAAATCTCGACAGCCATCAATTGTCGAAAGAAGGTGCTACGTGTCTACTTCGAGGCCATTGATCCCGGGGAATTACCGGCTGGGATCAAGGAGAACTTGTTCAGGGATCACGTCTTGAAGTACTGGGAGGGCTCGCCGCAGGACAACAATCGACGGCTCATGGACGATCTTCGGTTCCGGATCCAAGCAGCCCGTCGTCGGCGCTCGCTGTTTGTCGCCGGAGTGGCGGCTGTGGCATTGGTACTGCTGTTGGCGGCCGGGGCGTGGGACGTTTCCAAGTGGCGGGACCGGATGCGAGGCATGGACACCGCCTCTGGGGACCGGCCTGAGCAAGACGCCGAAACCGAGACTCCATCGGGCTGGAAGCCTACCCCACCCGTTCCCGTGCCGGGCCACCTCGTGGGCACCGCCGCGGCTGAAGCGGTTGAAACCGTTCTCTGCAGTGATCCGCCCACTCCGACCGGCGGCGCGGAGCGGCCGCATCTCCAACTCGAAATCCTGGCACGCCGACACGGGCAAGGCAGTTTTGCTCCGCTGAAGAACGGTGACTCGCTGGCGTCGGAGAAGGACGACTACTTTATCGCCGTGCGGCCCCTGACGCGAGGGTTCGTGTACGTCTTCCAGGTCGACTCCGCGGGGAGGAAGGACTGGCTATTCCCCAAGAACGAGACGTCCGAATACTCCTCCGGCGTAAACCCGGTTGAGCCGGGGGCGGTCCTCCAAATCCCCGACGCCCCATCGAACCGCGTCCTGTTCCTCGATCGAACGACCGGCAGGGAACAGATCTACACGGCCCTCTCGGCGGAACGTTGGCTGGAGCTAGAGGAAGCCCTCGCCCGCCAGGCACCCGCAGCCCCCAAGTCAGAGCCTAACCATCCCGACACATCGTTGCTGGCGGGGGGCATCCGAAGCCCCAACGATCTGTTGGTCCGCGGCGTCGGTGGGGAGCGTACCAAGACGGCGCCACTGGCCGAGGCATTCCTTGTGCAGCGTTTGGAGGGGAACGATACCTGTTCGCTGTCGATTTCCGTTGAGCCGCTTCAAGCCACCGGTTCGCTGCTGGTGATCGAGCGTTGGTTCAGGCACGTTGCTCCCGAACGAAGTGTGCCAGGAGCGGAGCGATTGCCGTGAAACCAATCTCACATGGACGAGGTCATCTCCAGTCGCCCGTCATCGTGAAGGCGGCCCAGTAGAACGGGTGCGCGTGGCCGTGTTCTTTGCGCATCTTCTGGATCATGGCGATCTGGGCATCCCGCAACGCAGCGATCGCGGGCTTGCCGGCCTTCCAGCGGTTGATGAAGTCGGTCATCAGTTCCTGGGTCGGCCGATCGCCGACCATCCAGAGCGTGGAAAGCACTCGGCGGGCGCCGGCCAGAAGGAATGCACGGCGAAGGCCTATCACGCCCTCGCCCTGCTGCATGTCCCCCAAGCCCGTTTGGCAAGCCGACAGCAGCACGAGTTGCGTACACTGCAGGTCGAGGCCTGCGACCTCCACGCCCGTCAGGATGCCGTCCTCGACGTCATCGCGGCCCTGGACGGATTCCCGCCGATTCGCCCCTGCCAGCGCCAAGCCGCAGCGGAGCAATGGGTTCTCGATTCGCGGGTCGACATCAGCAGGTACAAAAGCCTCCATTCCATCCGAGAAACCGCTGCCCCGCGAGGCAAACGCCTGCACGGAGAGAACATCGTTTTTTGGGTTGGGCAGTTGGTCGGCCAGAAAAAAGCCGTGCGTGGCCAAGTACAAGACCTCAGGTCCGGACACTTGCTTGACCACGCCCTCCAGCGCCTGCCGACGGACGTATTTCACGCCCCCCGTCAACTTGGCTGCCGCTTCCACTTCGGGCCCCGTGGCGGGGAGCGGCAGAAACAATACTTGCCGTAATTCGCGGGAGCCGCCCACGCCACGAACCGCCAAGGCTGGTCCGCCCGTCTTGACTCGCTGGAATTCGGCCTGCTGGTCGTCGAGGGGCAGGTCGAAATCCGGGTTGCCTACCAGCACAGCTGGATTGGACTTCATCGTCCCTTCGACCGCCCCCGCATGGGCCACCGCCTCCCGGCCGGCGCCGAGGTAGCTGACCGTCTTGAGTTCAATAAGGTACTTGCCATCCTCCAACGGCAAGGATTCGAAGGGGATCAGCCAGAGTTGGCCATCCGGACAGACGACCCAGTGCTTCTTGTCGCGGACATAGGGCATGACCGGATCCACGATGAGCTTGCGGACCGCCATCAGCTTGCCACGGATCTCCTCGTCGCTGTCCGGCTTCTGTCCATTTTCTATTTTCGCCAACGCTCTGCGGAAGTCGCCAATGGCGTCGTCAATCGGCTTGGCCGGGCCAAGATCGACCATGACGGGCTGGGCTGGTTGCGCCGTAACCGTGATGAACAGAAGGTAGCGCAAGTCGCCCCACTGCTTCGCGGCTGTCGTGGCCTGAAAATCGAATTGACGAAAATTGGCGTAGTCCAGGAGAGCACTGTCCGCCGGCAGCGAGCGGGCGACGGTGGCGAGGTCTGCGTTTCCGAGGCGCTGGAGCTCGCCGAGTTGGCTGCTCTTCTCTGACAGTTTGGATTCGAGTTCTGCGAAGCTCTTCTCCGCGTTCCGTCGCTGCATCTGAATTTCGGTCCGCGTTTTTCCTGCTGGCGGGCTAAGTGTCATTTCGGCAAGTTTGTGTTGAGCGGCCGCCAATTCTTCCAGCAGCCCCCGCGTCTGCGCGTCGTCACTCGCGCGCAATAGTCGCTGCCGCTGCGTGGCGATCTCAGCCGCCAATCCCTTCCACCGCACAAGCCACTCCGCCGCCGAGATGGCAGCGCCCGGCAGTTGCGGGTGCTGCTGTACAAAGCTCAATCCACGTTCAAGGCTGGGCCAGGCAGTTCGCAAATAGGCCACTACCTGCCGTTCCGGCAAGCCGATCGAAATCGCTCCCGTGTGCCTGCGGAGTGCCACCAACTCGTCGTTAAAACTGCGGAGTCCTTCAGGCAGCTTGCCTGACCTCGCCTGGATCACCGCCAACGCTTGCAGCAGGTGAGCATGGAACGGAGTATTTTCGTAGTCGCCCCCTTGTACGCCTTTCAATATCGTGCCGACAATCGCCTCGGCTTTGTCATACTCACCTGTAAACGGGTAGACACCAGTGGCTAGTGCAAAGTCGTTCTCCGTCTTGGCGTAGTATTCCGCGGCTTTGACGAACTCGCCCCGCACGCAATACACCTCGGCCAGTTCGTTGTACAGGTCGATCATGATCTCTTGGTCACGTTTGGAGGCCACCAGCAGATTCAAGATCCAAGACGATTTCTGGTCGCGATTATCGAGCGCCAACAGGGCCTCTTGAAGCAGCGATTCCGCCTTGGCATCGTCGCCGCTTGACCGCTGGACCTTCGCCAATGAGCCCAACGCCCTGGCGTATCGGGTGGTCGTCTCACCCTCGGTCTTCTTGACGATTTCCAATACTCGTCGGTACAACGCGTTGGCGTTGCCGAAGTCACCCTCTCGGAAGTAGACCCAAGCGAGGCGGTATAGTATTCCCAAGAAATTTGCATCCTTTTCGCCTTTCCCTTCTTGAGTACGTTCCAGCATTTCCTGGTAGAGCGACTGAGCTGTTAAGAAGTCGCCGACGAAAAGGCACGCTTCCGCCAGCTCCGCCAGCGGTGGTGGACAATCTGACTCAGTCTGCCGGGCGACATCCACCACTTGCCGAGCAAGGTATTGCAGCTTATGGTAATCGCCACTCGCAGCGTAGTTGACTTTTAGGCATTTGGCATTCAGGTAGTAGTCAATCAAATCCAGAACATTGGCGGACTGTTGCAGCGATTTTCTCCTAACTGCCAGGCTCTTTTCGGCAAACACGGTGGCCGTTCGATATTTCCCAAGGTGCTGATAAAACTTCGCAACTTCAAAAAGGCTTTCCGCGTACTTGGGATCGCTTTCTCCTCGCGTTTTTTCTCGAATCTCGGCGGCCTTCAAGTAGTTGCGTTCGGCCTTGCCATCTTCGCGAATTGACTGGTAGTGGTCGGCCAGTCGCTTTAGGCATGGGACGCAATCGGGATGATCTTCGGCGCCGGCTCGTTCCCAGATCTCCAATGCTGCCTGATACGATCCTTCCGCCTTCGGCCAGTCGCCACGCGACTCGTGCATCCAGCCCAAAAGATACAGACTCGCACCGTAATCGGGTTGCGTTTCCCCAAGAATCCTCTTTCTAATCTCAACGGCGTCTTTGCAGAGTGGGGCCGCCTCCTGGTGCTTGCCTTTGGCCAAGTAGACGGCGGCCAGCTGATGCAGAGACATCGCCACATCGGCATGGTCATCACCCAAGAGTTTTCGGCGAATTGTCAGGACCTTCTGAAAAAGCGATTCGACCTTGCCGGGAGGATAGGGAACCCCTGTTGGGATCGAGAGATAAAGCTCGCCCAGCTTCTGGAGGCGGGTTGCATCGTGGAGGGTTGTCTCGACCAAGCCGTCTGACCAGAACAGATTGGACGCAGACCGCCGTAGCTCATCTGCCTTGTCGGGAAACCCCAATCTCTCGCAGAACTGAGCGGCCACGTTTAAGTCGTGCCCCTCCTGCAAGACTCGCTTCCGGCTCACCTCCGCTTGTCGCCGTTGTAGTTCTCGCTGCTCGTCTAGGAGTCGGAGTGTATCGTCCCGCCCCATTGCCTTGTACAACATGGCGAGATTGTTCCGGGCACTGTCTCCCAAGATTGGCATTGCCTTCTTGTACAGCGGCTCGGCTTTTTCAAATTGGCGGAGGTTATAGAAATTCCAGGCAACGTTGTTCAACAGTCGGCCATATTGTCGATGGGTCGGTCCATAGGTGGCCTCACCGAGCTGGAGCAATTCGTCGGCCAGTTCCGCGGCTTCTGCGTACTTCTTCTCGGCCGCGAGCGAATCGAAACGGCGACTGAGGGCCCGGCAACGGTCCTCATTCGTCTGTGGGTCCGCCGCGGGACAGGTACTCACCTGAGCAACGAGGAACACAATCGCGATCACGTGTCGGTGTCGAAATGACATTTGAAGGTCTCCTTCAGCGATAGTCTCGGTCTGTCCCCGAACGGGAGTGGTTGCCCGACAGCGGAGGATAACTCCGCTGACTGAAGCAATTGATCGGATCCGGGTTTGCGAGTGGGACACGTCCGGTTTCGTTCCATTCGGCCGGGAATCTTCGGCGGGGATTGATGTTCTGTCGTCGTCTCACCGCCAGTCATAATTAGGACGCAATTATCGAGAACCACCGAAGAATACAACCTTTCGCTGCGAAAAGCCATCCGTTGGTGGATTCCCGCTTCTCGGCACGTGTCCCCGGAACACGGGCTCGCGTGTCGACTTGCGGAAACGGCGAACCGGGGCGATGAAAGAGTTGCTCCAGTTAGGTGGCCAGCGGCTTGGTTGCGCTACTGGTGCTGCTGTCCGCGAGGAGGACATGCTCGGTGATCAAGACAATGATGTGGCGATGGTCCTGTTTTATCGACGTCTCGATCCGCCGACCGATGGGTCTTGTTGCTATCCAACGAGCCGCGTTCAGTCGCAACGACAATTTCGGCGCCGCTGGCTAGAACTGCGGCCACGGCCAACTGGCCGCGATCGCGTCTTATGGTCTCCACCACCATGATCCGGTGATGACTGCGGGCCATGTCGGTGGGCCGGTGGGAGTTCTGCGCGCAATCGGCGACCGTGCTCACCGTCGTGTAAAACTCACGGGTAACCCCTCCCTTGCCGAGGAATGCAGCCGCGCTATCGTGCTATGCTTCGGCGTTATTTTCTCGGGAGGTAAGCTGGCCAGAGCCCTCGGTATCGCAGATACTGAGCGTTAGCCGCTTCCGCGGGAGACGTGATCCGACAGCCGACAGCAGCAAGGGCACCGCAGCATGGCCGATTCCGAGCATCCCAACACCGCCGATTTACGAACGCTGCTCGCCTTGGCCGACGCGGGGTCGGAGACCGCGGCGGCCAAGGAGTTGGGGATCAGCCAGCCGGTGGTGAATCGGCGGCTGCAGCTGTTCTTCAGGGCTCCGGCACTGCTGCGTCGGCGCAAGGGGCGAGTCGAGTTGACGGACAAGGGCCGCGAGGCCCTGCCCGCCGTTCGGCGACTGCTCCGGCAACACGACCACTTGCAGCAGTACTTGGCCGGACGACGCGAACGAGGCAACCTGCTGGCCATCGGTGTCGGCGCCTCCGCCGGTCAATTCTACTTGGCCCGGGCGATAGCGATTCTGCGGCAACGGCTGCCGGAATGGGAAATCCAGACTCGGGTCCAGCGCGGCAAGGAGCGGATCGCGGGCGTCGTCGAGGGGACGCTGGATGTCGCCCTCGTGACCCACAGCTCGCTGCAGATCGAGAACATCGCCCGCTGGGCCTGCAGCAGCCAGACGGAACTGCAGATCGATGAATTGGCTGGTCTGCCGTTGTGTGTGATCGCCCAGCGGGAGACAGCGGAGGCCCAACAACTGCAATTGGTGCTTGCCGCGCATGCCGTTCCCGTCGAAATGTTGGGCGAGTTTCCGCTGGCAGGACTCGATCGCGAGTCGGGCATCCGTCGCCAAATAGAAGCTTTACTGCGGGGCCGTAGCGAGCGTCTGGACTTTACCGTGGAAGCGGGCGGGTGGCTGGGGGTGAAAGAATTTGTCCGGCAGGGCCTGTGCGCCGGATTGATGCCCCTGGCCTTGCTGTGGCCCGACGACATGAAGCAGTTCGTGATCCGGCGATTGCCGCCAGAGTTGTCGGTCGCCCACCGGATGATTCACCGGCAGGATGGCCAGCCGGAGATCCTGGACCACGTCAAGGCGGCGCTTCGCGAATCTGCTACGGCATTCCGGCAACAAACCGAACGCCGATGGCAGGGAATGCTGTGAGCTGGCCGCCGCCTGTTGGAGAATCACCCCAACGTGCATTGGAACCGAAGTTCCCTTGGGCGCCCGTCTCTGAAAAACCGCGGAAGGAGAGTATGTCATGGCCAGTCCGGCGTGGAAATCGAGGCCCGTGTTCGATACCAGCACGTTTAACGACATGCAGGCCGAGCGGGATTATTTGCGGCATCACGTGTTCCCCGTCCTGGAGGAACGGCTCCGCCAGCGGCGGCACCACCTGGAGCCGATCGACCTGCGTTGGGGCGTCGAGACTGGACCACCGGCGAGCCGGAGCAGAAGGAACTGCTGGTCCTGAAGGTGTGCCTGCAGGAAATCAACCGCAGCCGGCCGTTCCTGATCGCGCTGATCGGCGACCGCTATGGCTGGGTGCCGCCGCCGGAGCGGATGCAGACCGCCACGCAGGAGGCGGGCTACCAGACCGAGGTCCAGGGCAAGAGCGTGACGGCCCTGGAGATCGAATACGGGGTGCTCGATTCGGCCGATCAGCGGCGGCGGAGCCGCTTCTACTTCCGCGACCCGCTGCCTTACGACCGGATGCCGCCCGAGGTCGCCGCGCGGTTCAGCGATGCCCACAGCGGCGCCCCCGGCGCGGCGGACGCGGCCAACCGGCTGGCGGAGTTGAAAGAGCGGATCCGGGGCGAGATGCCCGACCGGTGTCGATCGTACCAGGCGCAATGGGACTGCGAGTCTGCATTCTCTTTTCCTGCATCACGTGACGCTGCCGGCCGATCATGCCAAAGGGTGAACGCTTGATATACCACAAACAACGGGAAACGGATGTTTTCTATAAAAAGCTGTGTCCCTTTGTTGCTTTGTTGTTCCAAGCGGGAAGAAGGCACGTGCGGCTGCCGAACAGGTAGCCAGGAACTGGCTCGGCGGCGTAATGCAGCTCAGCCCGAAACGCGGCGAGATTCAGACTGCGACTGTGCCGGATGCCCGCGAGCCGAGTCATCTGTTTGCCAACGCGACAGCAGTTCCGCCACTCGTGGGCCATGTTTGGTAATCAGGGCCTTAATGGACGGCGTCCGAATGAGGTCGTCGATTGACTCTCGTGAGCAGGCGTTGTACTTCGACATGATCCAGACGAACTCGACGGCGTAGTCGGCCGTGAGCTTCAACAGCGACCGACGAGCCTCGTTCAGTTCGCGCTTGTCCTGCGGAATCCACTTGGCCCCGTGTTTGGCGAGGATGTGGATCGCCTTCAGTCTGTCACGGGCGTGGGAACTGTCGATGTTCTTCCGGGCCGGCTCACGCCCCCAACGGTCAAAGCACGGAAGCTGCCAGCTCATCCCACTTAGGAATCGCTGAATTACCGAACAGCCGCCGTTGTCTTGGTCGTTAGGGTCCACTCCCATTTCCAGTAATCGGACCAGAAGCCGCAGGCCATCCGCACCGTCAGTGTATCCAATCGCTTCCCGCAAGGCTGGGTTCTTTGGGTCCAGCCGCAGATTTCTCAAGTCAAAAACTTCGGGATGCCGGTACAACGCGGCCCACCCCAGCGCGGATAATCCCGGATCATCAGAATCGCGTTCCTCCGTGTAATCATAGGATCCCGGAGCGTACGGATCGGCGCCCGCCCAGAGCATCAGGGAAACCCATTTCAGGTTCCCCTCCTTGCAGTGGTAACGCAGGGCAATATTGGCTTGTTCCTGAAAGCTTGGGAAGCGATCCTTGAGCTGCTTAAAGATCCGCAGGGCCGTTCGGATTCGTCGGCTCAAGGCAAACGCGAGCGGGTTGCCGGCCTCCACGTCCGCACCATGCTCGATGAAGTACTCCATGATCTCCGGGTCCCAAGTCATGAAGACCGCTTCCATGTCAACCGACTTGGGGTCGAAGCCATGCTTGATGAGGAGCAACGCAAGGTCGAACCTGCGCAGCTCCAAGACTTCGGTCACGTGATCATGCCAGCCACCGGTTTCGATGCGCGCGCCACCCTCCAAGAGCACCTGAACCATGCTGTGAAAGCCAAGTTGGATCGCCACATCGAGCGGGGACTTGCCGTGGCGGCGGTTGACAGGCGCGGGAAGATTGACCGGCTTGCCGCTTGCAATCCACGCTTGGACATCAAAGAGTCTGCCGGCCTTGCACAATTCGACCAGCGGCTTGATCTCATCGTAGCTAGCGGCGCACTGGCTCGCTGCCGGTGCCACGGTCATCGGTTCCACCACGGCCTCCCGGAGCCTGGCCGCTGCTCCTCCTCTTCGCCAAGGTTTTCGTCGAGTATGGACGGCGGGCTGGGAACGAGCGGGTCGAGCCGATCGGCCTGCTGATTGGCCCATTCCAGCCACTTGGCAAAATCGCTTTCGGGTTCGACCGTACCGTGGTCCGCCACGTGTCTCTGTCGCTTTGCCTCGATGCAGTCGCGCAGTTCCTGGCTCTGTTTCCAGTTCCTGACCTGCTGCAACAGAGCGTCCACGCGGGCGCGTTCCACCTTGAAACGTTGACGTTTCTCAGCCAGCAATCGGGCTTGCTCCTGCCGCTGTCTCTCCCGCTCCTGATCCTCCTTGCGTCTTCGCTCTTCTTCGAGTTGTTGCTCCTTCCTGTGCGCGGCGAAGTCGACAAGCCCCGCCGCGACTTTGCCCAAGTGATCTTCCAGGCGACGTTTGGGCGTGTCTCGCCAGACGTGACGGTGTCCACCGAACCAGTATCCAGCTCCCTCGATCTCGATCGTCAGCAGGCCCGATGGGACTCGCTTCTGGTTGAATCGGCTGTGACCAAAGCGGTATTCCCCTTCAAGATCGTGATCCTCAGGCTCTTCTTTTTCGGTGCGCAGCGACTCCGTAAGCCGGAAGGCAACACGAACATCCAGGATCTCCACGGTGGGACCGGAAGCGACATGGTAGCCCTGCCGGTCCAGTCCCTTCAGCAGCGCGTCCATGATCAACAACGATCGCCGCAAGCTCGGCTTGGATACGGTGATGCCCAGGACGGCATCCTTGGGACGGACGATCAGGCCATACGGATCGGTCTCTGCGCTCTGAAGTTGCTGGTTTGCCTGGCTCACGAGTTCGTGCGCCCCCCTGAGGGTCTCGGCTACCTCAATGCGGATTTGTTTGTTTTCAGGGGCTTGCGACTGATCCGCTGCGCTGCGTGGCACTGTCGGTCCCTCCGGGTTGCTTGGCGTGCGGATTGGGATTTCCCAGTCCTTGTCTGGATTGGGGAGAGGAGTCTGGGGCGGTTCCTTGCCAAATTGTCTCTTGGCCCAGTAGCCGAGTGACGGACGGGGAATCTCGTGTTTCTTGCAGATCTTCGCCAAGCCGACATCCGACAGGCCGTAGCGTTTGGCCAAGTTGATCATGGCCTCGGACCAGACCTGATCGTACAAGGCTTTACGCGTAATCGTTTTGGTAGCCTTCATGGTCGCATCGCCCGCCAAGCACGAGAATACGACATTTCAGGTACTCGGCCAACCGCCGATCAGGAAAATACGGGCTGTGCCGTAAGTGAGCGGGGCTGCGCGAATCAGCTTTGACTTTGTACATACAAATTGTCACAATTTGTCGGGAGATAAAGATATGCCCCGACGGCGGCCGGCCCGTTCCAACGATTCCAGGGCCTGGCCCAAACGCTCATTCTTGACGGCCAGCGTGTCGCGGAGCTTGGCCCGCGTGAGGACGGCACCACCGGCCAGGGCGGATTGAAACGCGGCGATGGATGCTCGGACGCAACTGGAAGCGTATTTCCCCTCCGGTTTCCCGCGGGACGGATTGAAACTGTGGGTCACGGTACGGTTTCCGCAGCTTGATCGGCGGCACGCTGGCCGCCTGCATCGCCGGGGTACCGGTGTCAGGCCGGGGTACCAGTGACACGCCGGGGTACCGGTGTCAGGCTCCGCTGCCCCGTGTCGAACGGGCAGCGGAAAACGCAACGGAGTCGTGTAAGCACCGTTCGCGAGACAACTGGCCGATTTCCCCGTGGCTTAAGCTTCCAGGCGATGGAGGCAGCGTGAGCTGGAAAACTAACGCCACGGATTTCGCGCACGATGCCAACCGGCCGCTTCCGCGCCGGGAAGAGTCGAAAACTCCGCCCGGAGAGCTACTGCGGCGGGACCTGGAAGTGCGAGCCTTTTTCCTCGATGATCCGGCGGTACCATGCTTCGCTGTAACCGGGCCAGACGACCTTGGGGTTGCGGTTGGGAGGGTCGGGCGTTTTCACATTTCCATCCATGTACTTGATGAACAGTTGCTGGTACAGCTGGCGCCAGCGGCGGGCGGTTTCGTCTCCTTGCTGGACGCTGTACTCCGTCAGGAAGGCGACCGCCTGTTCCGCGCTCGCCTGATGCAATTCGGCGGCCTTCTGGTCGATGGCCGGCGTGGCCGCCAGGAATTTGGCCTCCAGTTCCTGCTGCACGGCGCGGACATCCGGGCTGATCTCGCCATAGCGTGTGTAGGCCAGATTGGCCACCTGATTGAAGATCCAGAACGCCGCGTCATCCGACCAGGTCATGATGTCCCCGTTGCCCACCGCGTAGGCCCGCGGGGTGCGGGTGATACAGCCGTACATCGGGACGAAGACCGTGCTCTTGGCATCGTCGACGCCGAACCACAGTCGGCCGCCGACGGGATCGGGCAGCCAGGATCGCGACTGGGAGACGAACACGAATCCGGTCTGTTGCGTGGCCACGGCCCGCTCGTGGCAGTACTTCCGATCATCGACGGTCCAGGTGAGCGGCCGCCAACGATAGGGGCTGGCGAATGGGCCGGCGCCGATATCTTGCGTCATATCCAAAGGAGTTCCCTCGTAGGCGTCGCGCATGAAGGCGAACATGTCGCTGACGGAGACCTGCCGGTTCGGCCGGATCCACAGCGGCAGGCGATGGTTCAAGTCGCGCCCCAAGGCATGGTCCAAGTACGGATCCATCTCGTCGTGCAACTGCCGGAAGATCGACCAGACGCGGGCCTCGCAGAAGCGGGCGGCTCCGAAGTTCAGGGGCGCGTAGGCGTCGGAAAAGCTGAAGTCCCGATCTTCGCCGGTGAACCAGTTCTGAGCGCGCGCGAAACGGATCACATCGTCGGCGTACACGACTTCGACGCTCGGCTCGACGATCCGCTCCAGCTGGCTCGAGGTGATCGAGACCCGGCTATCGGCCAAGGGGAACGTGCGGATCCGCGCCTGGTTGGCATGGGCGGTGACGTAGCCGTCAGGCACGCGCAAGGCCACCCACACGGCGCCTTTCTCCACGGCTCCTTTGCCAATCATCTCCATGATCCAGACCTCGTGAGGATCGGCGATCGAGAATGACTCCCCGCTGCTGTAGTAGCCGTACTGTTCAACTAGCTCCGCCATGATCCGGATGGCCTGCCGCGCGGTGGCGGCACGCTGCAGCGCAATGTAGATCAGGCTGCCATAGTCCATGACGGCGCCGGGTTGCGATTCGAGTTCCTGGCGGCCGCCGAACGTCGTTTCCGCGATCGCCAGCTGGTGTTCGTTGATATTGCCGACGACGTTGAACGTCTGCCGGGCTTGCCGGATCTGTCCCAGGTGCTTGCCCGTATCCCACTCGTGAACTTCGAGCATTGCTCCCTCGTCCCACGAGGCGGCCGGCCAGTGGTAGAGTGCGCCGTACAGCACGTGGGAATCCGCCGAGTAGCTGAGCATCGTCGAGCCGTCGCGAGACGCCCCCTTGGTGATCAGGACGTTCGTGCAGGCTTCCAGGCTGGTGACGGCGGCACTCGCCCAAGACAACGCGCACCACCCCATCGTCCATAAGACTCGCTTCATCATCCTCGCTCCCCGGATTCAACGCACTGGACGCCCGTCAGCTTTGGTGAACAAACGCATTAACATTTCCGGATCGATCTGTTGGTCGATAAACCGTACGCTGCCATCGACAATCGCACCCAGGAATCCGCCGGGACGCAATCCGACCAGCCCCTGCAACGGTTGCGTCTGGTCCGGCTCGTAATCCGCCGGCCGCGTCCATTCGACGGCCAGCGCATCGCTGGCTTCGACCATCATCATGGTGTTTGACGTGCCGTCGAGAAAGTCGGCCATCCGGCTGCCCGCAGGACGCGTGCCGGGTTGCTTGGGCGCGATGAACGCCATGCCTTCACCCCGGACGCCCAGATAGTTCGTCTTGCCGGGCGGTGCGTTGCCGCCCGGGGCCCGGAACACCTCGGGCATCTGCGCGATCAGCGGCAGGTTGTGCGGGCTGTCCCAGGATTCGTCCAAGCGGAATTGTTCATACAAGACCCGTTGTTCGAGGAAGGGCAGTAGATGCACGCGCCAGCTGAGCAGCGGCTTTCCTTCGGCATCCGAGTTGTACGCGGCCGGAAAGCTGCGGACAGTGTCGTGGTACATGTGCATGGCCAGGGCCAGTTGCTTGAGGTTGTTCAAGCTCTGCGCACGCCGCGCCGCTCCGCGCGCCGACTGAACCGCCGGCAGCAGCAGGCCGACCAGGACGCCGCTGGTGGCATAGTCGGCACTCAGTGTGATCACCAACTGGTTGCCGGTCCGCGCCGGCTGCAGACGGGCTTCGATCGTGTTGGCCAGCCGGATCAGATACCGCTGCATGGCCTGCTGCGAGGCGTCGCCGTCCTGATCCGCCATCGCTTGCATCATCTGGCCCAGCAGCAGCTGTTTGGCAAATCCCAGGCCCTGCTGCAGGCTCGTCTCCAACCGCTGCGCGGCGTCGTCGTCCGTGGCAATCAGCTTGATGCCGCTCAGCCGGTCTCGGGACAGGTTTACCGCCACGATCACCGCCTCGAGTTGATCGGGGATCTCCAACAGCGGTTGCAGCGGGGGCGGCAGCGGCGGAGCTTGGGCGGTGAACTGCTTGACCAGGTCGCGAAGCGGGCCGACCGCCAGGACGGCCGTCACGTCGTTTCGCATCGGCATGCTACCGAGCATTCGCCGCAACGGGCTGTCCGCGCCTTCGTCCGCGATCATCTCGCGGAGCAGCGGTTCCGTCCCGACCAACAGCGTGCGAGGATTCAACAGGCACAGACTGGGCTCCGTCGGTTCTGCCGCTTGACGGTACGCAACCCCGCCGACCGTAGCCTGCTCGGTCTGCTCCAGCAGTTTCTCCGCCAACTGTTGCGGCTGGCTGAAATGCAGGATCGCGCCCCAGTCGGGCGGCCCCTGGCCGGTCGGCGCCGCGGCCAGGACAATCGCCGTCTCGATGACCAGCGGATCGATGCCCATTTCCTGCTGCGCCGACGCCTGGATGACTTCCCAAGGCAGCAGTTCCAATTCCGGGGATTTCGTCAACCGTTCGGGATGTACGAGTACCGCCGCGACGGCGCGGGCCGGGATGTGCGACAGATTCACCGCTTCGCCCGCCCCGGCGGAACTCAAACGCAGCAGACAGAAGCATCCCAGCCAAACACAGCACCCGAACGCGTTCCACCGTCTTGCGGACATTGCGAGACTCCTTTTCTTTCAGGCCGCGAGGCCGACCAGACAAGATCTACCACCCACCCATGAACAGCTTACGCCGGCCACATGGCAGAAACAACTGCGGGGGCCAGGTGGGCCGGAAAAGAGTTTGTCAAAGTTCATTGTAGTCTGTTCTCAAAACAGGGACACAGCCAATACTGTTCGGCCCGGTAATTGCTTACAGGGTAGCGGCGGAAGAAACGGGAGCGAAGTCGGACTGTCGAGCGAGGCCGGGGACTGTCGGAATGGCAGGCGGAGCCGGGAATTCGGATCGGCAGGCAGTGCGTAAGAACGGGAGGCACGCCACGGGCTTCCGAAGCCGTTGAGCACGGCTTAGCGCACAGCGGTGGTGACGCGAGCCCGACGCGCTAGTGAGGATGGTTGAGAAGAAGTCCCGACGGGGCCGGGAATGGCAGAGACGCCTCGCGGGGATTTCGCGTGTGGCGCGCGAAGGGGAACGACAATCGCACCGCGCTGTCGCGTCGGTCTGCCGGGCCCTGCCTGGTCGCTGGCGGCAGTACGTCACGATCCGGGGCACTTCGGCGGAGCGGAAGGTAGTACTCCGCGCAGCGTAAACGGTCACCCGTCAGAAGTCGATCGTGCGCGTGGTCGTCAGGCTCAGGGCTACGTGGTGTCTTGGGGCTTCAGCTTCTCGATGTGCTTCAGCAATTCTGCCTCGGTGGCCAGCCCCAGGAAGTAATAGCAAACCATCTCATAGGTCCGTTTCGTCGCCTTGCGGCCGGTCCACAGGCTGATCAACATACAGGCGATGATCGCGCAGTAGGCTTGCAATTCGATCCCGTTCTGGCTGTGAAAGAACAGATGCCGACAGCCCATGATCTGCTTGAAGAATCGGAAGAACAGTTCAATGGTCCACCGAAAGCGGTAGATCAAACTCAGGATTTCCACGGGTACATCCAGCAGGTTGGTGGCGATCCGCAGCACGCCATCGCTGCCGGGACCGCTGGAACCGCCCCGGTACTTGCCACGGCTGGTGTGCGGCGTCGTCCGGACGCAGACGACGCGGATCGAATGGTCCAGCCGTGCGTCGGCCTTGCCGTTGGGGAACTGCACGGTTTGGTCGCTGAGGACGCCCGCCGCCCGGTCGGCCTCGGTCAGAGGCCGTTCTTCGATGACCTCCCAGGCGCTGTTGTCGCGGAGGCGGCCGACGTAGCTGCTGTTCGCTTTGGCGATCCGGTTGAAGAGCGCGAACTTGGCGTAGCCCCGGTCGAATACGTACGTGCGGTCGGCTTCCACCGCCCGATCCAGCACGGCTCGCTCATCGTTCTCCCCGCCCCCATCGGGCGTGACGTCGATGCGGGCCGGCACGAACTTGGCCACTTCGAAATGCGTGTGCAGCCGCCACTTCACCAGGCCGCTGCCGGTCTCGTGTTTGAGCCCCATGGCTTGGACCAACAGCGGCAAGGCGGACAGCAACGTGCCATCCACCAGCGTCAGCGTGCCCGGCACCTCGGCCAGCCGTCGATCTTGCCCCAACGGCTGCAGTTGCTTGCCGAGTTCTTCGATGATCGGCTTGAGCAGGCGGGCGTCGAAGACCCGGGACGCTTCAGACAGCGAACCAAGCGACACGCGTCCCACACCCAAACGCTCCTGGAGGCTCTCCAGTTCACTGGCCTGCTGCAGGCCCCGCAGGCTGTCCACCACCGGATTGAAGAGGGCCAGCAAGAAAAGCAGGCAGAGTTCATCGTAGTGGAATTCGCGGTTCCCGGCCTGATCGCGTTCGCAGCCCACGTCGTGCAGACGCTCCAAGAGCGGCGCGAGCTTCTCGAAGCACTTCAGGCCCTGCAAGTCGGAGGCCGTGATCAGGCGGCGTTTGGGCCGGCCGCGTCGTTTTGCGGGCGCCTCGCCTGGCTCCGTTCCTACTTCGGTCCCGGCCGGAGCTGGTACCGCCGGGACGTTTTCGCTTTGTTGCCGGCGCCGAGCCTGTTCCAGTTTCTTCTGCCGTTGCCGACGTTCTTCCTTCGTCAGCGGCGGTTTCTCGTCGACCTCGTCCACCATGACGTCCTCCTGCCAAATTGACAGCTTCCATCTGATGGTCGAAAAGGGCTAGCTAGCCGCGTGCCAAACCGAAAGAAAAAATAGGCCAAATCTCGTGCCGAACAGTATTGGGACAGGCACCTTCGCAACCATCGATTTTTTAAGGGGGGGCGCGGCTTCTGCTCGGAGCCAGTCCCATTTCTTCACAGCCTCGCCGCGTGGGGTGTCTGCGTGACGGGCGTCTCGGGCTCGGGCAAGAGCTCCCTGTTTGCCCATCTGTTCCGCCAGTTGGAACGTGAGGACGTGGTGCCACTGGCCCACGCGGCGGGGATCAACGCCCGGCTGATCGCCACGACCATCCCCGGCGTGCCGTCCCAGGCCCTGCACGAACGGCCGGGCGTCGAGTTGCGGGAACTGCCGCGACTGGACGCCGACGAGGCCCGGCGCATCGCCGGGGCGGTCTGCGGGCGTTACCACCGCAGGCTCAACCCCGAGATCCTCCAGGTGCTGCTGGAGAAGCGGCTCGCCGACGGGCGGCTATCGGCCGGCGTTCCCCTGTGGTTGGAGTTGGCCTTGGAGGAGTTGAACCTGTTGGACGCCGACGATTTCGCCCGGGCGGAACGCGACTACGCCGCGAGAGCACGTTCTCGTCGATCTCCTTCACGTTGCGCAGTCGGGCTCCCAGGATGAAATACACCTTCCGCTCGTCCGCCTGCAACTGCTGGATCGTTTCCTTGCTGATCATGCCCCGATCCGCCACGATACAGATCGAGCGGATCTGGAACCGCTGCCTCAGCCGGTCGATGACCGGAATCAAGGTCTTCACGTCCGTCACATTGCCCGGCCACCGTTCGCAGCACAACGGTCGACCTTCGCCATCCAGCACCACGCCTACCACCATCTGCTTCCGATCTGGGCGGTGGTCTTTGCTATGTCCGAACTTGCCCAACTCGTCGCCGCCTCGCCTAGCTGTAGAAGACGGGTCAGGGTATGGGGGGCCGGGGTGATCGTTTCCGAATGTCTGGGGCGGACCAGCGGGTCTCCGCTTTCGGGCCAAACAACAGGCAAGCTGCTTGTCGCTGCGGTGATCTCGAGCGCCAATTCATAACATGCTGCCTGTTCGGCGTTGCGGACCAGCAGATAGCGGCCGTACAGGCTGGGGTTGTTCCATGTCTTGCCCTCCAAGGCGGCCACCCGGCTCAGTTCGCGATAGCCGGTCGGCGCGGCTTCGACCAACGCCACTTCGCCCGATTCAGCTTGGACCACCAGCAGATCGTC